>Ga0180300_10000015_pt1 | contig 58968 bp, 58 predicted proteins | sample GuaBasSediGuay15_FD_121798 | JGI IMG/M metagenome (GOLD analysis project Ga0180300, IMG submission 121798) | Subseafloor sediment microbial communities from Guaymas Basin, Gulf of California, Mexico - Guay15, Core 4569-2, 21-24 cm | ecosystem: Environmental > Aquatic > Marine > Hydrothermal...
CTATTAACACTAATTTCTTATCCACAGTTATATTTTATTACCGGAGGAAAATATTTCAAGGAAAAATCTTTACTTCTGAAAAAGGAAAGCTTAAAATATTTCAATTAGATATGGAAGGAAATATCGAACTAACCATAATTATCCCCTGCTATAATGAGGAGGGAAATTTAGAAGAAACTATAAAAAGAATATCTTTACCTGAGAATTTAGCCTACGAAATAATTATAGTTAATGACGGCTCTCAAGATAAAACCAAAGAAATAGCTGAAAAAATAGTAAGAGAAAATAAAAAAGCCAAACTCTTAAACTTTGCGGAAAATAAAGGAAAGACTCTGGGCTTAAAAGAAGCTCTCTCCCACGCTCAGGGGAAAATAATCATCATTCACGATGCTGATTTAACTGTAGCTCCTGAATACATATCTCTTTTCTATAACCAGGCCTGTAAATCTGAACCGACTTTCTTTATAGGCACAAGGTTCAAATTTAAGATAGAAAAATCTACCATGCCTCTTAAAAATCTTATTTCCAATAAAATAACTGCTAAGATTTTTTCTTTACTTCTCTCACAAAAAATAACTGATACCTTATGTGGAACTAAACTCTTTCCCAAAGAACTAATTGAGTTTATAAACTTCTCCTCTTGCCGATGGCCTGATTTTGACCTTATAGTAGCTGCCAAAAAAGCTGGCCTTACTATCAGAGAAATTCCGGTAAGATATTCTCCTCGAAAATATGGAACTTCAAAAATGAAAATCTATCCGGACTCCTGGCAACTCTTTAAGAGATTACTAAAAGCTATATGGGAATTAAAAATCTAACAAGCCTTTTTAAAAAAAACACACCCCTGGTAATTATCTTAATAATAGTAGGTTTTATAACTTATAAAGACTGTCTCAACAACCCTCTCTTCTGGGACGACGAAGCTACAATTATAAATAATTTATTTATAAGAGATTTCCGGTATATAAAAGAAATGTTTACCTCAGGCTATCATTATGGGTGGGGAGAGAAAACCAACCTTTATAGACCCTTAGCTACCTTAAGCTTTGCCATAGAATACCACTTGTTTAAGTTAAATCCTAAAATTTATCACCTTACAAATATTATCCTCCACATAATAAATTCTTTAATTCTCTTTTTTCTTAGCCAAGAACTCTTTCGTCTAAAGAAAATAAGCTTCTTTATAAGCCTTCTTTACCTAATCCATCCTCAAGCTACAGAAGTAGTAAATTATGCTTCCCACAGGCCCGAGCTTCTAATGTGTTTATTTTTTCTCTTAAGTTTCTATACTTATATAAAATTTACTAAAACCAACAAAAAGTTTTTTCTATTTAATTCTCTATTCTTTTATATTTTAAGTATCCTCTCTAAAGAAATGGGAATTACCTTAGTTCTTTTTCTCTTTTTTTACAACATATTTAAACTTAAAAAAGCATTCAACAAATACTTGCTTTTCTTTATAGGAATTGCTTTCCTATATACAGGCTTAAGAGCTACCTGTTTAAATTTTTTAGGAGTCTCTCTTCTGAAAGGTCCCCAATTTGAACCTTACTCAGAAAATTTAGTAGAACGCCTGCTTATCTTCTCCAAGATATTTTTTATATATATTAAAATATTCTTCTGGCCTGTGGGTTTACATATGGAAAGAGACATCCCCTATTTAAAAAGCCCCTGGGAGATAAAAGCTATCTTGGCCTCATCTTCAATAATTATAATGGTAGGGCTCTTAGTTATAAAAAGGAGGAAATACCCTGAAGAATTCCTGGGAGGAAGCTGGTTCCTCTTAAGTCTTCTTCCGGTAAGTGGGGTCATACCTATAAATACAGCTATTGCTGAGCACTACCTCTATCTTCCTTCAATAGGCTTTTTTATGTTTATTGTTAATCTAATTTTTAAAGGTTATAAAAAAATTCGTAAAAACTGGTTTAAATATATATTTAGAAGCTTAATCTTAATCATATTTATAGGGATTTCTTGCCTGACTATTAAAAGAAATAAAGAATGGAATGACCCTCTAACTCTTTATCAATCTACTGCTAAGTATGCAAAATATAGTTTCCGAGCTCATAATAATTTAGGAGTTGAATACTTTCGTAGAAAAAACTTTAGAAAAGCAGAATACTATTTTAAAAAAGCCCTAAACATAAACCCAAATTATGCCCCGGCTTTAAACAATATAGGGGTAATTGCTCTAAGAAAAGGGAAAGTAAAAGAAGCTATAAGCTATTATAAGAAATCAAAAGAAAAAGACCCTAATTACCTGCTTGCTTATAAAAATTTAGCTCACCTTTATATAAAGTTAGGCCTAAAAAAAGAAGCTAAAAAAGAATTGGAAGATATTCTCCAAAGATTTCCTTATGACCAAGAAGCTAAACGTCTCTTAAGAATTATAAATAAATGAAAATAATATTCTTAGGCACAGCCTCCTCAATATCTACCAAAGAAAGAGACAACACATCTTTATTAATCTGTGAACCCAAAAATCGAGAGCTTATCCTAATAGACTGTCCAGGTTCTTTAGTTTCAAAACTTAAAAGACTAAATCTAAATTATACTAAGCTAAATAAAATAGTAATAACCCATCATCACCCTGATCATATCTATGGATTAGTTTCTCTAATTCACTCTCAATATAAACTTAATAAAAAACTTACGATTTTTTCTTCAAATTTTTCTATAAGAATAATTAAAAAACTTCTTGGGTTATTTAATCTTACTTCTAAAAACTACCCTAGAACATCTTTTATAGATGTATTTTCCCGGAAGTATTTTTTTAAAAATTTAGACCTAAAGATATCCGCCTTTAAAAATAAGCATTGTCCAGGTTCTTTTGGAATAAATATTATTTACAAAAACAAAAATATTATTTACTCCTCAGATACAGCTTTAACTAAAAATGTAGAAAAACTTATTGATAAAAACACCTACCTTATCCACGATTGTACTGCCTCTTCAAGATTCTTTAAAAAATACCCTCTACTTTATAACCTCCATACAGAAGCTAAACAACTTAAAGAATTAGCTTTCAGAACAAAACCCAAGCTCTTAATCCCTATCCACTTTCTTCTTTTAAGAAAAGGTGAGTTTAAGAATATTAAAGAAGACCTTAAAGAAGTAAAAAATGTATTCTTCCCTGAAGATTTTTCTTCTCTTTATATAAGATGATAGAGTGTAGTGAAAACTATTTCTTCGCCTCCTAACAGAGGGAATTTATCTATGAGTCAGGTAATAGCTTAAATAGGAAAGTTCTGAACTCATATCTACATTTCTCACCAGACAATCTGAAGGCAGGATTAAGTTGGTAGGAGCGAAATTTAAAATTGCTCTGATGCCTGCTTGATAAAACTTTTCAGCCATCTTTTGAGCCTCTTCCTGAGGAACAGCCAGAATAACAATTTCAATTGAATACTTTTTAACCTTCTTTCCTAAATCTTCTATCCCGCAAATCTCAATTCCAGAAATCTTCTTTCCCAACTTCTTAGGGTCTTTCTCAAAAATAACTTTTATCATAAACCCCTGCTGGGAAAATCCTTTATAGGAAGAAAGGGCTTTACCCAAATTACCCCAACCACATAACCCCACACACCAATTACGGTTAATACCTAAAATATTTTTGATGTTTTCAATCAAATCTCCTACTCTATAACCCTTACCTCTCCGGCCAAACCTTCCAAAATAGGACAAGTCCTTTCTCACCTGATTGGGGTTTATCTTTAGGAATTGAGCTAACTCAAAGGAAGAAACAACCTGCTTATCTTTCTCTAATCTATTTAGTACTTTTAAGTAAGAAGCTAATCTAATAATGGTCTCTGAAGGATAAGCCTTCATTTTCTTCCCTTAATAGTTATGTTGCCCCAAAAACCTATTTTTTCTCTTTTTACTATTAATATACCTTGGGGCTTATACACAAGAGTAAGGGCGTAATCTATAGCTGAGTTTACGTCATCTTCCTTACAGACCATATTAGCTAGTTTAGTAGCTAAAGCATCAGAAAATACTACTGAATCTGAAACTACCGTGACCAAATCAGCAGAGCCTAAACTGAGACTATGCCCTAAAAAAGAGGAAGAACTACAGATGCCTAAATAAAGAGAAGTATTCTTTAGCCCTAAAACTAAATCATTTATAAAGTTTCCTTCTCCAGCGTATAAACCCAAATTTATCTCTCCTTTTTTCTTTATAAATACATCTCCTCCGTTTTCTACGATAAGTTCATCGGAAAATTTCAGAAGGGCTTTACCTAAATATTCAGCAATTGCTCCGGCAACTGCAGACATCGGCCCTATATCCAAAAAAGAGGTTTTCTCTATCATATCCTTGACTATCAAGGGAGCAGGCTCTCTAAGAGAAAAGGCAGAAAGAGAAGATTTAAACTCAGGAAATCGGTTTATGTAGTCTTGAATATCCTGACGATACCTCTTAATTGAATTGTAGATAAACCTTCTATCCAAAGGGTTTTTACTTCTAACTAAGATATCTGTCTCTTCTACAGTTAGTTCATAGCTGAACCAATCTTTAGCAAAATCTTTCCGGTAAAATCTTTCCTCATACATAGTCAGTTTTTTATCCTCTAAAATCTTCTTTCTATCCAATTTTAGCCCTTACTCACCGTGAGGGCTTTAGCACAATTATCTTACCGGGAAAGGTGAGTTCTTCTTTTTTAACCTCTATAGAGGAAACATCCAATCTTTCTACACTAGGTTTACCTTCTATAAACTTATCTACTCCTTCAATGTCAAAGCCTAGTTTTTCAGTCTTAAAATGCATAGGAATAGTTATCTTGGGGTTAATTAACTCTATTAAACGGGTAGCTAATTGAGCATCGAGAGTAAAAGTGCCTCCCACCGGGATAAGGACCACATCTAAATTCTCCAATTTTTTTAAATCCTGGGGAATACATCCCAAATCTCCCAAGTGAGCTATCTTTAAACCCTCAAGATTAAATATGAATATTAAGTTTTTACCTCGCTGAGAACCCCTCGCTTCATCGTGAAAAGTCAAAATCCCCTCAATCTCTATACCTTTTACCTTAAAAACTCCTTCTTTATCAATGACTTCTGCTTGAGAAAAAGGCTCAATATAATTGTGGTCAAAGTGTTGGTGAGAAACAGTTACTATATCTGCAGAAACATTAATATCAGAATAACCCACAGCTCCTCCGTAACTTCCCGGTTGGTAAGGGTCAGTAATTATCTTTAAACCTTCAGTCTCTAATAAAAAACAAGCATGACCTAACCACTCTATCCTCATCTTCCCACCTCCTATTTAGTAAGTTTTTAATCCTAACTCTTTCTTAATCCTAATCTTGGCTTCAATAAAATCCTTATGAGAAATATGAAGGAGCTCAGAAATTTCTCTTATCAATTCCAGTTCTCTCTCGTCTAATTCTTTATCAATACAAGCTACCCGGAAAAGTTCTTCAATAATCCTTAACTTGGCTGAATAAGAAAGTTGAATATTAATCTCATGAGTAAAAGTATATAAATCTATCCTTTCCTGGGAAGCTTCTTTTATTGAAGCTAAAACCAGAGAAATATTTTCTGAACTTATCTTAGTATAAGAAGAGAGTATTTGCTTTAGTCTTTCTTCTTCCTGAGGAAGAAACTTCTTATCGGCAAAAGCTACTTCCCAGAGAAGAACTCCTAAAGAGAAAAATTCATTTAACCTATCTAAATCTTCCTTATGAGAGAAAGAAGCAAGAATCTTATTTCTAAACTTGTCTAAGAAACTTCCCATTTTTATTTTAAGTAATCTTGAGGGTTTATCTCCTTATTTCTTATTTTCTCTGCTATCTTTTTAATTCTCAGGAGTCTTTCTCCGGAAGTAGGATGATTGGCCAAAAAATTAGAAGAAAGACTCCCCGGAATTTCTATAGCCATCCTTTCCCAGATATCTATCCCCTTACTAATATCAAAACCTCCCTGATAAGCTATAAGAGTGCCTATAAAATCAGCTTCTCTCTCAAAATCCCGGGAAAACTTAGCCTGAAAAATTCTACCCAACAATCTGCCTAATTCCTGACTCTGAGGTATATCTACATTCCTACCGAAAGCTAAGGCTAAAGCTGAGAAGAGAATCCCTACGCCCTCAGATTTTAAGATATGGCCCTTTATAAGATGAGCTAACTCATGGCCTAAAACTATAGCCAATTCATCATCATTTTTTATAAAACTTAGTAAGCCGTAAGTAACCGCTACCCCTCCACTAAAAGCCGAAGCATTTATATCCGGAGATTCCACCACTAAGAAATTAACATAATAAGGCAAAGCTTCTGGATAGACAGTAATTTCTCTATAATCAAAATCTCTTTCCACAAAAATCCTACAAGGTTTATTCAGAGTTAGGCCTCTTACTAAAGAATAAAAGTTAGAAGGGAGAACTTCCCGGTTATTAATTGTCAAGATAATATCTCCGATTTTTAAATCGGATTTTTCAGCGGGAGAACCTTTTATTAATCCATAAACTATTACTTTACCCTCATCAGGGATTTTGCCAAATATTTTAGCAGTGTATTTATTTAAGTTAGTAACCAAGACTCCTAAGAAAGGATACTTTTTTTCTTGAGAGTTAAGACTCTTGAGAAGTTTATAGCCAATGTTATTTACATAGATGGTCCTTTCTATTTTTACTCCTAAAGCTTTTACTCTTAGGTCTTCTTCTACTTTATTAAATTCATCTTTGGTTATATAAGGCCCCACGCTCACACAACTGGCTATACCCAAAATAATACCTAAAAATACTATCTTTTTACAAAGCCTGGAGAACATCTTTACTTACACCTATATCCTTAACTATGACTTCTCCTGTATACTGAGAACCTCCCTCTAAAAAGAAACTAATCTTAGAAGCCAGAAAAGTAACAGTAAGAAAAGCTTTTATAACTTGTTCGTCTATCTCTAAATTATCAGCAGGTAGCCCTGAGGGTATATCCACGGCTAAAATTTTTCTTGCCTTCTGATTAATCAATCTTATTAACTCCTTATAAAAAGGAATTAAAGGCCCTTTAAAGCCAATTCCAAATATCCCATCTACTACTAAATCAAATTCAGGGATTATCTTTTCCAGACAAACTAATTCTTCTCTCTTGTTGAAAACCTTAATCTTCTCGGCAGATAAAATCTTTCTTAAGATATTCAATTGAAACTCTACTTCTTTATTGAAAGGTTTCCCTGCTAAAACTAAAAATATTTCTAAGTCTACTCCTCTATTTAATAGGTGCCGGGCTAGAGCTAAACTATCTGCGGAATTATTACCTCTTCCTGAAAATATCCCTACTTTCTTAGGTAAGGAGCTAACTTCTAACAAAGCCTCTAAACAAGCCCGAGAGGCATTCTCAATTAGAATAGTTTCGGATAGACCTAAAATTTTTTTTGCCTTCTCATCTAAACTTCTTAACTGCTGAGAAGAAAGGACATCTTTAGCTAAAACGACTTTTCTAAAAATATCCTTAAAATTCTCCTTATTTAACCTGAATAAAAAAATATCTTTCCTTCTTTTAATCTCCTCAAAATCTTTTCCTTTTTCAGAAATTGTGGCTATAATCTTTTTGTTAGAATTTAAAAGATTCTTTACAAAATCTCTAAAAAGATTTAAACCCCATTCCATTTTACCTATCTCATCAATAACTACTACTTGAGAATGCACTATCTGTTTGTGCAGGTTCCTAATCACTCTCTCTAATCCCTGTAAATCTACTCCGTATTTAGAAACTCTGTAGGAACTTTTAAAGTCCTGGTGAGCTAATATTTCTTCTTGACCGTCTAAAGTCTTGATTTTGAAACCTATTCTTTGCCCTGATTCTCTTATCTCTTCAGTAAAAAACCCACAACTATTCTTTAAATAAGGAATAAGGCTTTTGATAAGAGTGGTCTTCCCTGAGCCAGGAGTTCCAGTAATGAAGAGATGCATTAAGGTCTAACTCTTCTTCCTAAAAAGGTCTAGGAATCTATCCTCGTACTCTTTATAAATTCCCCATTCATCTAAAAGTTTTTTAAGTTCAGAAGCGTAGGATAAGTCTTGAGATGCTTTTCTGAATAACTCTTCTATATTTTGCCTTACTGACTGAGGGAGCTTAGTAAATCTCTCTAACTCTTTTTTGATTCTCTGAATATCTTCCTCACTTAAAGGAGAACTTTCTTGGGGAGAAACTTCCCCTTTTAAATAACCCACTAACTTATTTATCTCATTATCTAAGAAAACCGCTTTCTCTTCTAACTCTTTAAATTCTAAACCCAACTCTAAATATCTATCTACAATCTTTAAGACTGCTAAACTGGCTTTGGGATTTTCTATCTGAATGGTGTAGAAAGGAATCTCTCCTAAAAAACAAGCCCCTTTCATCCCTTTCTCTTTAGCTAAACCTAAGAACAACCCGTTTAGCCCACTAATTTGACCCTCTTCTAAAATCTTAAGATTATAAGAAGAAAATTCCTCTAGAATCTCCTTATGAGTAGCTGATACCCATACCCCAGGAGTTTGAGTATGCTGTATTGCCTGAGGAAAAGCAGCAAAATTAAATACCCTAAACACCTTATAGGAAGAAATAAACTCTATTAAGAGTTTTCCAAATTCATAACTTCTATCTAAAGGAGGCTGTGCCTGGGCTAAAAAAAGAATAAGGTCTCTCTTTTTAGGCGACCTCTTATAAAAATAAAAGCTGCCCTCATCTATGGGAGGAACGTGGATTAAGCCTTTATCTACTATTACTCCCTGAGGAGGGAAAAAACCAGTATTTTCAACTTTAGCAAAAAGTTCAAAACCTAAAGATTTTTTCAAGAATAACCCACACTTAACAGCCACTTCGCCCATCCCTGGCCAAACAGCTATCAAGACTGGTTCTTTCAGAGAAATCTTTCTAATCACTCTAATCATAACCTAATTTAAAATAGCATAAAAAAATAAAATTACAAGAGTTTCTTTAAACCTCAAATTACTAAAGATAGACTATATCCTGAGGGTTGTACAGAGAGAGAAACAAAAGTAAATAATCTTGGATATGACGGGTAATAAGAAAATTATTTTGGATGTGTCTTCTTCCATTAATTGCTAATCTGCGAGCATAATCTGGCTCGTGAAGAAGTTGTTTTATCCAGTAAGCAGTTCCTTCTATTGTATAAGTAAGGATTCCTGAATATTTATGAGCTATCTGAAGAGGTATGCCTCCTACAGATGAAGCAATCACTGGCTTCTCTTTCCATAAAGCTTCAGCCACAGTTAAACCAAAACCCTCCCGCAAAGACTTTTGCAAAATTATAGTAGAAGCTCTCTGAAGAGCATTTATCTCTAAATTACTGCCTGCAGGTAGATGTAAAACAAAAATGTCCTTATCGGAAGCTACCTCATTCTTAACCTCCTCCAAAACCTTAGCCCCTTCAGGATCATCTGCAGCCCCTCCTCCGGCTAAAACCAACTGACAATCAAGATACCTCTTAACTAACCGGTAAGCTTTAATTACTCCTAAAGGGTCTTTTAAATAATCAAAACGTGATATCTGAGTAATAATGGGTCTATTTTTGTCAATACCAAATCTTCTTAGAACCTCTTCAATATAAGCAGGGTCTAAAGGTTTATTCTTATCACTTAAAGGGTCTATAGAGGGAGGTATTAAAACCTGTCTGACTTTAAGAGATTGAGCAAAACTGGGAGCAGAAAATACACTCAAATCATACCTCTCAATAATCTTTTTGAGAAATTTCCAAATGTCTCTTTTAGGAGAAGAAAAATCAATATGACATCTCCATATCCATTTGTTCTTAAGTTTTTTCTTTTTCTCTACTAAATAAATAGGCTGAGGATCATGAACAAAGACTATATCGCTCTTTCGCAAAATATTATTAGCATTTTCTAAGTTTATCTGATGAAAATAATCTAACTCCTCCTTACTAATCTTTAAATCTACCCCATGAAGAGCATTGTGTATCTTCTTGGTTATTTTAAAAAAGCGATTATCTGCTTTAATTACATCCCAAAAAACATTCAATCCTAATTCTCTCATTAAAGGAACCACCCTAGAAAGAATCTCGGCTACACCACCTCCAAAGGAAGTAGAATTTATATTTTGAATAGTTATATCTTTAAGCTTCTTAGCTATCAAATACAGCTCCTCTATAACCTCCTCTCCTACTATCTCTTTATATTTATCTAACATTTTTAATTTCTTCCTCTACTAATCTTATAAGTTTTCTCCGTAAACCTTCCAAAGTATAAGTATAAGGGTCAAGCTGAGAAACCTTCTCAGCTAACCTTACATAACCCTGGTCTCTCAACCAACAAGAAAAGTCATTATCAGGTTTTTTAAGTCTTAGTCTGGCTTCAAACATATGGAAGTAGAAAGAGTGTGCTGTCACCCTTTTAAGAGCTTCCCCAAACTCTTCTAAATTATGGGCAACAAAAGGAGTGGGCAAAACAAAAATTTTTGAAGACAAAAAACGAAACTCCTCTGAAGGGATACAGTTTCTTAAGAAAAAACTATCTTTTAAATAATCCTCAAGAATCTGAATAAATTTAGCTCTTAAATCCTCAATATCAGAAAACTGAATTATATCTACACTAGCTATCTTTTCAGCCAATTTTTTAAGTCCCAAACTTGTATTTATCCAATAAGAAAAATCATTAGGATGCTCGGGTGAGAAAAACCTGTGTTGTTCTAAATACTTATGAGTATGATGATAGATGCTTGAGGAAGGAACTCTCTTTATTCCTTCCAAGAGCTCCTTAACATTGCGAGCAACTCTTCCTAAAAGTTCAACCTGAGTTATCCGGGTATTAAAATAAAAGGGCTCTTTCATCTTCTCTCCAATAAAGCTAAAACTTCAATGTGGGGAGTATGAGGGAAAAAATCAAAAGGTTGAATTAGCCTTATCCTATAAGAATCTAAGAAACTTTGTAAGTCTACAATAAAACTCTTAGGATTACAAGAAGAATAAATTATTCTTTTAGGAGCTATAGTCTTTATCCTCTTAATTATTTTCTTAGAAAGACCAGCCCGGGGCGGATTTATAAAGACTAAAAATATTCTTTCTTTCCAAAGGTTAAGATTTAAAAAAAGAGCTTTTTTCACATCCGAATTTAAAAAGCTTACATTATTTATATTATTTAAGGAAGCGTTAACTAAACTTGTTTTTATAGCCAACTCATCCTGTTCTATAGCCCAGACGAAAGAAAATTCTTTAGCTAAAAGAAGGCTCAAAGAACCTACCCCTGAAAAAAGATCTAAAGCAGAATTTTCTTTATTGCCCTTCAAATGAGTTTTTATAAATTCAAAAAAAACTTCTAAGATAAAAGGGTTAACCTGAAAAAAGGAAAATGCCGGAATCCTAAACTTAAAACCTTTAATCTCTTCCTCTAAGTAGTCTTGGCCATAGAAAACTTCAAATTTCTCAGGAACAACTGCATCAGAAAGTTTATCGCTAATAGTCCAGACTAAAGAAGTTATTCTCTTATTATCTTTCAATCTTAGAGAAATTAAAGCAGATTTAAAAGCCTCTTTATCTAAAGAACCTTCTGAAGTTGTGACTATATTTACCATAAAATCATTTTTAGTCTTAGATTCCCTTAACACTAAATATCTTAAAAAGCCTCGATGAGAAAAAGTACTATAAGAAGAGAGCCTTTCTTTTCTAAGGAGATCTTTAACCTTTTCTAAAACTAAAGGAACATTCTCTGAAAATAAGAAACACTCCTCAACATCAATAACTTTTCTCTTATTAAGCCTTGAATGTAAACCACACACCAGTTCAGAGGCTTCTTGGGCAAAAGAAAACTCCATCTTATTTCTATAAAAGTAAATTTTAGGAGAGGGTATAATAGGCAAAATTTTAGGAGAATTTTTAAGAGGAGAAAACAAACTCCCTAAAAATTTTTGCTTTCTTTCTAACTGCTCTGGGTATTCTAAATCCTGAAATCTACACCCTCCACAAACTCCAAAATGTTTACAGACAAATTTAGTTGGACTCATTAAGGATTAAGGTAACCTAATTCTTTAAGTACTCGTGGTTTATTTTGCCAATCTTTTTCTACCTTCACCCACAATTCTAAAAAGGCTTTCTTAGAAAAAAGAAGTTCTAAGTCTTTACGAGCAGAGGTTCCTATTTCCTTTATCATTCTTCCTTTCTGGCCAATAATTATCTTTTTTTGAGAAGGTTTACTAACTAAAATGTTAGCTAAAATTTTTACTATATTCTCTTCTTCATTTATCTCTTCTACTAACACTGCTGTATTGTGAGGAATTTCCTCTTTAAGAAACAAGCAAACCTTTTCTCTAATGATATCGGCCACTCGGTAAGATAAAGGAAAATCAGTAATGTTTTCTTTATCATAATAAGGAAAACCTTCAGGTAAAAGTTCTACCATCAAATCCAATAATTTATCTAAATTATCTCCTCTTAAGGCTGATATAGGAATAAAGTATTTAAGAGGTAATAACTTACCTTTTGTTTTTTCTTTCCACATCTCTACATAACTATTAATGTATTCTTTAGAGATATCTATCTTATTCAAAGCCATTATCACCGGAATTCTCTTTTTAACTAAATTATTCATAATCATCTCTTCTTCTTTAAAAGGAGGGCGAGTTACATCTACAAGGTAAAGTATAAGTTCAACATCTTTTAAAGATTTAAATACCAGTTCATTGAGGTTAGAAAATAATTTACCTTTAAAAAGATGTATTCCTGGAGTATCTACAAAAACAATCTGAGCTTGATTTAAATTTAAAACACCCCTTATTACATAACGAGTAGTTTGGGGAACATTAGAAATAATACTTACTTTTTGTTTAAGCAGAGTGTTGAGGAGAGTAGACTTCCCCACATTAGGCCTGCCTAAAATTGCTACAAATCCTGATTTAAACTTACTCATTATCTAAAATATTGTCTATCTTAATTAGAAAATTCTTTAAAACCCTTACCCCTTTATAAAGATTAGGTATGGCTATATATTCATCAGTAGCGTGAGCCTGCTGAGAGGTTGAAAATCCAAAGACTACACCCTCCACGCCTCTTTCTAATAAGAAATTTAAAATGGTAGCTCCCCGGGAAACTTCAAAATGAGGTTTTATATTTTCACCTAAAAGGGTATCTTTAAGGCAATTAATCCAAAAATTATTTCTCTGAGCTCTTACCGGGGGTTGATAAGCTAAAACTTTTAAAGAATAAGCTTTGGTAAACTTTTCTATTGTTTTCTTAAAAATATTCAGAAGTTTTTCTTTGGATTCATTTTCCCTAAACCTTAAATCTAACTCCATAAAACACTTATCAGCAACCATATTTACTTTTTCCCCACCTTCTATCTTACCTATATTTAGGGTAAATTGCGCTTTCTTATCCTTTTTATTTAACCGCTTAATTAAATCCCTAATCTGAGAATAAATATTAAAACTTAAAATAATAGCATTCTCTCCCCTCTCCGGATAAGCTCCGTGAGCTTTTTTACCTAAAATATTGATTCTTAAATGGAGAAGGCCTTTTTGGGCATAAATAATCTTGAATTCTGAACCATCCAAAATTAACCCAAAATCTAAGCGGGGCAAACTATTAAGGATAGGCTTAAAACCTAAACTACTGCCTGCTTCTTCGTCAGCAGTAGCTAAAAAGACTATGTCTAAATTTCTAAACTTCCTCTTTTCTTCTTTAAGCTGGGCTAAGACTTCTAAACCTACTGCCAAATTCCCCTTACAATCAGAAGCTCCCCGACCGTAAATCCGGTTATTTAATATCTTAGCGGAAAAAGGAGGGAGATTCCAGTTCTCCCCAGCAGGGACAGTATCTAAATGGGGTGATAAAAGAATTGTTCTTAAGGAATTCTCCGACTTACAGCTACAGAGAAGATTACTTCTTTGAGGAGCAAATTCTAAAATACGAGGCTTATAACCATAGTTTTTTAAAAAATCATAACAGAACTTGGCAATCTTTCTCTCTCGGCCAGGTGGATTTTCTGAATTTATCTTTATCAGTTCCTGAGTAAGTCTCAAAATTCTCTTCATTCCGAAGAAGAAAGCTTTTTAAAGCCTAAATCTGGGGCTAAAGGATTATAACCGTAGTAGGCAAATATATAATAAGAGGTACTAGCTAAAGAACATACTCTCTTACCTTGAGGAGTACGCCAGCCGTGGCCGGTATCTGCAGAGGAAGAAGAAGCATAAGGAAGGCAACCTTTACCCTGACCAGTAGGAGAAGGAGAACTAATAATCATCTTTTCCAATTCTGATAAGTAATGTCTAGCTAATCCCTGATAATAGTTTGCCTTGGGAAGTTGAGACTTTTTCTGATAATAGTTAGCCATAATCTGGAAAGCTAAAACCATCTGGGCTGTCCATTCACAAGAAATAACTCCTCCTCGGGGAAGATGTCTAATTCTAGCAAAATCAAATCCTTCTACTAAAATCTTTTTATCCTCTCTCTCCAAATAATTCTTAACCCGGCAATTTTCTATAGCAAACTCTAAAATCTCATCAGGGTCCATCTCTAAACTTATAAGTTCCTCTGCTCCTAAAGAAGCTATAGACCAGGCATAGGTATCAGTAGCTATAGTAGAATCGCCTTTACCTCTATTTATAGGAATATCTTTTTTAGTATAGGAGTACTTTTTAAGCCAGGTTTTAACCCTTTCCTGAGCTAATAAGTATTCAGATTTCTCAGTAAGTTTATAAAGACCTTTAAAAAAGGCATAAGCATCTAAGTTGTGCTCAGTAGAATACCAAGAAACTTTTGGTCCACCGATTATACCTCCTTCTGAATCCTGCAGACTCAACACAAATTTAGCAATTCTCTCAGCTAAGTTTAAATAACTTTTGTCAGAGGTTGCTTCAGTATATCTTAATATACCTAAACCCAGCCAGATATTAGGGCCAGCGTGAACTATATATTCACAGGGCGAACCATCATCAACATAATAAGCATTTAAAAATCCGCCCTGGTAAGTCTTAGCTTTATACTTATAAAAATCTAAGATATTTTTAGCTCTCTCAAAATCAGAAAATAATAAAAAGACATTCACACAAAGTGCCTGGTCATAAGTAAAAGCCCATCCAGAAAGGGTAAAACCTCCTTCAAAACTTACTACTAAGCCGGTCTTTAAATTTTGGTGATTTCTTATCCACTTATACATATCTTTAACGGTAAACTTCTCTAATAACTGCTTCCTCTCCTGAATACGCCTTAACTCTCTTTGAGAAGAAGCTGTTAAGGCCTTTGCCTCTTTTAACTTATCCTGTAAACTCTTATTTTCCTGAATAAGCAGAGATAGTTTCCTCTGAAGATGAGCTATTTTCTCCTGAATCTCTCGTTCTTTCTCTAAAGCCTCCTCAGAAGATAAAAATTCTTTCAACAAGTTTTTCCTCTCTTTCTTTAAATGTTCGTATTCTTTTTCCCATAAAGCTAATTCTTCCTTAGTTTTCTCTAAATCTCGATTTACCCTGTTAAGTTTTCCGCGAAACATTTTTACTACTGCCTGGTTCTGCTCTAGTACTTCTTTCTTAAGATTTAATTCTAAAGAGGTTTCTACTAATTCTTTAGCTATCTTACGATTATAATTAAGAATTTTTTGGTTTTGATAATAGAGGTAGAGGAGACTAAAAGTTAAAACTATAATAGTACTTAAGGAAACTTTAGGGATGAAATTACGCCAATAAGTAAAAAATATTAGATTCTTTCTTTCTTTCTCGGATAAATCTAAAAATTCCAACCCCAGAGAAAAATTTGCTTCCCTAACCTTCCCCCTTCTATGCCAAACGAGTTTTCCTCGAGTAGAAATTGTCTTCCAGGAAAAAGGAATATGAATTCTTAATTGAAAAATAGTCTCTTTATCCTTAAGACTCTTCCAAAGCTCAGGAGGAATCAAGTTAGAAAAGACGCATATACCACTTCTACTTATATTGTTGCTGAAACCGGCTAACCAATCAGAAAGCGATTGTTGGTCCTGAGATAATATCCTGAATTCTACAGGAAGGATGGTATTTAATCTGGTGTATCTTCTTTGTTCAGAGAGAGCTTCTTTAGAAATCACTTTCTTCAATTTTACTAAGACTTACCCCTTTAAATAATCTTCTGGTTACTTTATCCATAAGTTCCCAGAATCTTTTATCTTTTCTCAAATTTTCTAAGTCCTTATCTTTTTTAAGATAAGAGAAATCATCATAGCCTAAGACAATTGCCTTCTTTAAAGCCTCTAAGGCTTTAGTAGTGTCTCCTAAAAGAGAATAGCTACAGGCTAAATTATAATGGACGATAGGGTCTTTAGGCCTGACTTTAGAAAGGTGTAAATCTACTCTGAGTCCTTCCCCGTAAAAACCCTTCTTAGTATAAGCAGACCCCAAACACATCCAGGCCTGAATAAAGTTAGGGTTCTCCCGGATAAGTTCTTCATAAAATTTTATCTCAAAGTCCTTGTTTCTCTTAGTCTTCCTGTATTTTTTCATCTTTCTTTCTAAGAATTATCTGTTGTTTGAGATTGTAGAGAGCCGCCTCAACTATCTTCTTAAACTCAGAATATTCTGAAGGATAAATTATCTCTTTCTCCACCGAGAGAAGTTCTTTAAAAATGATAGAACCTGAAATTTTTTTATAAGATAAAGAAAAGTTTAATAGCTCTGAATTTACCTCTAAATCTTGAGGTAGGTATTCTAATTCTAAATTAGGAGGAAGATGGATTTCTGCCTCTATTTCTACTTTATAAGGACTACCTAAGTATAAAGGGTATAACCTCTTTTCTCTGTTTATCCAGGAAGGTTCAAAGACCTCTTCTCCTAAAAAGGGGAGAATCCTTAACTCCTTAACTTTACTTAAAAGATTGTAAGCTAAGAACTCATATTCAAGAAGAGGCTCTCCTTCTGATAAAGACTCTGCGTTCTTTATGTTAAACTCTAAAAGTTCAGAAAGAGAAGCAAATTTCTTTATTTTTTCCTGAATATTATCCCTTATTAACTGAGGTGGGGTATTTTTTAGATAATACTTTCGAGAAGAAGAAAAAAAGCCCTTAGAGGCAACTTCTCTTTTAATCTTAGCTGTTTCTTCTTTATCTATACTAATATTCATTTTTATTCTTAAAAAATTATCTTTTAATAAAGGAGTAGAACAAATTTTATAATCGTCTTCAAAGAATATCAATACCTTCCTGTTTTGATCTGAGGGAGGTAAATCCCCAAAGGAAGTAGTAGAAGATGTGGGGTCCATAAAAATTAAATCTTCTCCTATCTTTACACAGGCAATAGCATGATTAAAATAGGAAGCAGGGAGGCTTTCTTTTAGATTATAAGCAGATTTAGTAGGGATAAGCACAGGGTAAGCTTTTAACCCTGAAGCTCTTAAGAGGGCTACTAAAAGAACTGCCTGGTCTTTACAATCTCCGTACTTATTAATAAAGACCTCTCTAGCTCGGTGCGGTTCAAAACCTGCTTTCCCATATTCTACTGCTACATATCTAATCTTTTCAGCACAAAATTCATAGATTCTCTTTGCTTTTTCATAATCGGAATCTGCTGTTTTTATTAAATCTTTTAGAAAATCTTTCATCTCTTTATTAAGGGCTAACTTATCTTCATAAAGAGCTTTCCACCAATTATAGAATTCTTCCCAGTTAGAAAAACTAGAAAAAACTCCTGCCGGGTTCACAAAAGAATAAGGAACCATATCTGATTCGGGAATAAGCTGAGGTATATTTTTAAATTCAAATATATAATTTAAGAAACCTTCTTTTATAACTTTCCTGGGCTCAAAACTTATATGGGAAGGAAGGTATTCTTTATTCAAAACCCCCCAGTTAATCTTTCTGCCCAGAGGAAAAGAAAGAATAAATTCTGCTTTCACAATGGGTTCTTCTTCGGCCAATTTGTAGATAATAGAAAAATCTTTTTTGTTTAGAAGCTTACTTCCGTAAATTTTCACCTTACACTCAATAATACTTCCCCTTAAAACTTCAGGCATAGAGACGATAAAAGCTCGCAAATTACTGTAAAGAGGGAAATTTAAATATTTAGAAACATCTCTTATATTCTCTTTACCTACATAGATTATTTTCTTATCGGGAGTAATCGTCCGGGCAAAATCTAATTCCACTCTTTCGTAAGTAGAATCGTAATTTATCTCTACTTCTCCCCAATTCTGTCTTCCTTTATCATTAAGTACTTTAACCATAAGATGAAGCGTGGTTTCTTGTTTATTCTCAGGAGTTATCTTTATTTTTTCTTTACAAAAAAGAACAACTGAAGAAGCATCAGGAAAGTCTAAAGAAGTAGGAGAATTTTCAACTATCTCCCTGAGAGAAGAAGGTAATTCATCTTGAAACTTAAGTTTAAGTTCAGATAATCTTTTCTGGGCCAATTTTAAATAAGGAGAAGGGGTTATCTTTTGATAGAGCTTTTTGGCTTTAGAAAAAAGGTTTTTCTTCTCGCAGCTTAAGGCGTAAAGATATAAAGCCTGGGGGTCTTTCAGGTTTTCCTCTTCAAATTCCTCAAAAATCTCCAAGGAAGACGTATAATTTCCCTCCTGGGCATAACTTTTGGCTAAAAGGAGTTTTCCCTCAAAATTATTTACCCCTTTTAAAATATCTTTAACCTTAGAAAATTCATTCCTCTGGTAATAAAACTTAGCAAAACTTAATCTTATCCTTACGTCTTCAGGGTGTTTTTCTAAAAGTTTTTTATAGGAATCTTCTATCCGTTTAGAAAGAATATCTATATTTTGAGAAGCCCTCTCTAAAGAATCCCCAGGAGAACATCCCAGAATAAAAAGACTGACTACTAATAAAAATATTTTCCTCATCTCCAGGGAATAAGAATTAATTTTTAAGATATTGCTCTTTAAATTTTCTTATTCTCAAAATCGCTTCTTTTAAATCTTGAAAAGGAGAAGCAAAGGATATCCTTATAAAATCTTTATAGGGCAGACCGAAGGCTTCTCCGGGAACAACTGCTACTTTGACCTTTTTAAGAAGTAAAGAGGCAAATTCCAAAGAAGAAAGCCCTGTATTTTTTACAGAAGAAAAACAATAGAAAGTACCTTGAGGCAGCAAAGTCTTAAAGCCTAAGCTGTTGAGTTCACTCACAATAAAATCTCTCCTCCTTCTGTACTCTTTAACCATATACTCTACATCTTTCTGAGAATTTAAAGCTTCTACTGCTGAAAGTTGAGAAGTAATCGGAGCACAAAGCATAACAAAGGAATGGATTTTACTCATCTGTTCTATTAGTTCTTTCCTCCCACAGGCAAAGCCAACCCTAAACCCGGTCATTGCATAATTTTTAGAAAAGCCTCCTAAGTATATAGTTCTACCCTTTGCTCCCTTAAAAGCAGAAAAAGGAGTGTGTTTAAAATCATAAGTTATTAAGTCGTAAATCTCATCACTAATTACTAATAAGTCTTCTTTAGAGAGAACTCTCCATAGCTTTTTAAGTTCTTCCTTAGAATAAGAAACTCCGGTAGGATTTGCAGGATAGTTAAGTATTATAGCTTTGGGTCTATATTTTTTAATTAGTTCTTTTAACTTTTCAGGATTAATTTTAAAACCTTCTTCAAAAGAAGTGTAAAGAGGGACTACTCTCCCCGCAGATAACTCTACTACCGCTGGATAAGCTACATAACAAGGATAAACCAAAATAACCCTCTCTTGGGGATTAAGGACTGCTCTTATAGCTAAATCTAATCCCTCACTCACCCCAGTAGTAACAAGTATTTCTTGTTCAGGGTCATAAATGAGCCGGTAATGTTTCTTTAAAAAGTGGGCTATCTCTAACCTCAACCTCAATAAACCCTTATTAGAAGTATAGGAAGTATATCCCTGTTCTAAAGAGTAAATGGCTTTCTCCCTAATTCTCCAGGGAGCGGGGAAATCAGGCTCTCCCACTCCCAGAGAAACCACATCTTTAGTCTTCAAAACCAAATCAAAAAACTGGCGGATACCCGAAGGAGCTAAATTCTTTACTTTGTGGGAGATAAATCTATCCATCTTATTAATAAGTAATAGTCAGCCTTTTAATCTCCTTCTTCTTTCTGAGAATTACTCCGTCCTCCTTGTATTTCTTAAGCATAAAGTGAGTAACTGTGCCTTTTACTGATTCTAAGGGAGCTAACTTTTCAGCCACAAAGTCAGCCACCGTGTGGATACTTTTTCCTTCCACTATCAATAATAAGTCATAGGTTCCTGATAAAAGGTAACAACTCTTTACTTCCGGGAATTTATAGATTCTCTCAGCAATGGCATCAAAACCCACATCTTTCTGAGGACTGACTTTTACCTCTATTAAAGCTAAAACGCTCCTTTCTCCGGGAAGGAGTTCTTTATTTATTACCGCCTTATATTTGACGATAACTCCCTTCTTTTCTAATTTGTTTACCATTTTTCTAAGCTCAGGCTCTTTCTTGCCGGTTAACTTAGCTAAATCTTCAAAAGAAATTCGGGCATTTTCTTCCAAAATCTTTAAAATATCTTCCATAAAACAACCCCCTTTTCTATTAACCTATCATAGTTAAATCTGGTAAGCAAGAAAAAACTCATCTTAAAAGTCTGTTCATACTCCCCGGCTTATAACCTCGCAGGTCTAAGCTCACAAAGATATAGCCAAGCTTTTGCAAGAAATTAGTAAGCTTCCTTCTATTCTTTAAAACCTTAGAAAAATCACTTTCCCCTACTTCAATCCGGCAAATTTCTTTATGGTCTCTCACTCTTACCTGAAATAAACCTAAATTCTTTAAAAACCTCTCTGCTTTTTCTATCCGCAACAACCTCTCTTTAGTTATCTCCTCTCCATAAGGTATCCGTGAAGCTAAACAGGCAAAAGGAGGTTTATTATAAGTAGGTAAACCCAGTTTCTTAGAAGCTTCTCGAATATTTTTCTTGGTGAACCCTGCTTCTATTAAAGGGCTTCTTACTCCTGCCTCCTTGACTGCTCTTAAACCGGGCCTAAAGTCTTTTAAATCATCTAAGTTGGAGGCTTCTACTATATAAGGGATTTTTTTTCTTTTTGCAATTTTTAATAAATCTAAAAATAATTCCTTTTTGCACCAATAACATCTATCCTTAGAATTTCTAATAAATTTTTTATTATTTAGCTCTCTACTTTTAATAATAATATGTCTTGCTCCTATTTTTTTAGCTGTTTTCTTTGCTTCTTCTATCTCCTCTTGGGGATAAGTTAAAGACTCAGCTGTAACTGCTAACACATTTCTACCTAAATTATCTTTAGCTACCTTCAATAAAAGAGTGCTATCTGCTCCTCCTGAATAGGCTATTAAAACTTTGCCCATATTTTTCAGAATCTCGCTTAAAGTAGCTAATTTTTTAAGAAGGCTCTTTCTCATAGTTTTAATCCCGTTAGGATTATACCAAATCTTCCTGAAAAATAAAGATTTTAAGGTGAGTCTTTAGGGGAGAATAAAACTTAGCAAAAAATTTAAAAAATTACCTCTTTCCTTACTCAGAAAGAATTAAATAAAACTAGCCCCAACGGGATTTGAACCCGTGCCTCGTGGCTGAGAACCACGCATCCTAAACCGGACTAGACGATGGGGCCAAAGAGTTTCTCTTCTGGTGCCGGGAGAGGGATTTGAACCCTCACGCCTTTCGGCATACGACCCTCAAACGTATGTGTCTGCCAATTCCACCATCCCGGCTAAACAGAAATTATAACACAGAAATCTATAAATTCAACCTAAGAACTTTTCTGTGTTGTTACAATAACAAAATGTTAAAAATAATTACTAAAACAAAATGTTTTCAGTATAGGCGAATCCACCTTCAGGGAGAAATTGGATATAGCCCCAGAAAAAGGAAATTTTAGTATGAATTTTAACATTTTTACGTTGTAAAAATTTAACATCTTGATGTAGTAACAACACTAAAAAGTTTTATACCTTTTGCTTATCTTTCGCTCCTTCTATTACTAAGGTGCATTCTCCTTTAATCTTCCTTTTAGAAAGTGAGTTTATCAATTGAGAAATATCTCCTCTTAAAACCTCCTCATAAATCTTAGTCATCTCTCTGCAAATACATACCCTTCTTTCTCCTAAAATAGCTCTCAATTCTTTTAAAGCCTCCTCTATCCTCTGAGGTGACTCAAAAATTACTAAAGTATAAGGAAATTTTTTTAATTCTCTAATTTTTCTAATTCTTTTCCCTTTCTTGCGGGGCAAAAATCCCAAGAACAAAAAACTATCAGAAGCTAAACCCGAAAGAATCACCGCATTAATAACTGCTGATGGCCCCGGTAAAGAAGTAAAGGGCACGCCTTCCTCTATACACTTTCTAACCAACTTAAGTCCGGGGTCAGAAATTAAAGGGGAGCCTGCCTGGGAGAGTAAAACTACTTCTTTTCCTTGCTTAAGGAGTCTTATTATTTGAGGGATTCTCTTTATCTCATTATGCTCATAAAAACTTAGAAAAGGTTTCTTGGGTAGGTTTAACCCCTTTAAAAATAAACCTCCCCTGCGAGTATCTTCAGTTAAAATTAAATCGGCCTTAGTTAATACTTCTAAAGCCCTTAAACTTATGTCTTTTAAGTTTCCTATGGGGGTAGCTATAATATACAGCATTCTAGATAATCTTGCCTAAAGATTCTTTACGCAAGAGTTCAATTATAACTTTGGCTAACTTGGTGGGGTCATGGCGGATAAAATCGGTGGCATGAAGAAAATCTCCTTCTATTACTTGATAACCCATTTTCTCTATAACTGGGGTATCTACTCTTACCGGATAAGCTCCTTCCTGAGCATACTTTTTAAGAAGATCGGGTGGGGGGTGTTTGGTGTTTAGAATACAGTAATTAAGAATCCGAGGGTGAGTATGCTCTAATAAAGCTTTTATATGCTCAGAAGCTGTAAAACCATCTGTTTCGCCAGGCTGACTCATTACATTACAGACATAAATTTTTAAACCTGGGCTCTCTACCACTGCCTGGGCAATCTCCTTTATTACTAAATTGGGCAAAATACTGGTATAGAGACTTCCTGGTCCTATCACGATTACTTGCGCAGACTTTATTGCCTCAATTGCCTCTAAAGTAGGGGTAATTCCTCGCTGAGCATCCAAGGATTTTAAGTAGACCTTCTTAATTCTCCTCTTCTTTTTGGGAATTTCTGCTTCTCCTTCAGTAAGAGAACCGTCCTCATACTCAGCAATTAAACTTACCTTATTCAGAGTAGAAGGTAAAACTCTTCCCCGGATAGCTAAAACTCTGCTGGATTCTTCTATTGCTCTCTTAAAATCTCCGGTAAGCTGAGTCATTGCGGTAATAAAAAGATTACCAAAATTATGGCCTTTGAGTTCGGAATCTTCCTTAAACCGGTATTGAAACAATTCACCCATCAAAGAAGGAGAATCAGCTAAAGAGACTAAACAATTACGGATATCCCCGGGAGGCAAAATATCAAATTCCTGACGAAGCCTTCCTGAAGAACCTCCAGAATCAGCAACAGTGACAATAGCAATAATGTTGGCTGTATACTCTTTTAATCCACTTAAAAGAGTAGATAAACCGTGACCTCCACCAATAGCTACAATTTTAGGTCCTCTTTTTAAAAATCTTTTTTTGTAAACTATGTCTAAAAGTTCTTCGGAAGAAAAATAAGGGAAAAGGCTGAGGAAGGAAGAAATCATACTTCTTACTCCAGCAATAATTAATCCTCCTCCCAAGAAAACTCCTGCTAAATCTAAACTCTTTAAGAAGAGATTATTGTCGTTGAAAAACCTCACTGCTCCCAGAACCAGTATTCCTATTCCTAAAACCGTTAAGAAAATCCAGCGTTTTATTCTTATCCCGGGATAGAGCCATCTAAATTTTTTTAAAAAGTTAACCATAACTTATACTAAAAACGACCCCGACGGGATTTGAACCCGTGCTACAGGCTCGAAAGGCCTGAGTCCTAGCCTGGCTAGACGACGGGGTCATGCTTATTATTAAGGTAAGTAATTATACAGGATATACCTTTTTTGTCAATTTTTACCTGAGGATTAAACCCTCTTTTTGGGCTAAGGCTTCTCGGAGTTGAAAATGAATCTTATCTACTTCTTCTGAAGATAAAGTCCTTTGCTTATGTTGATAGAATATTCTTAAAGTAAAACCTGTAAACCCAGAAGGGATTTTTTCTCCTTTGTAGATATCTACAACCCTGAATTCTTTAAGAAATTTTCCGGCCTGAGTTTTAATTATATCTTCTATCTCTCTAAAACTTAGCTCTTTTCTTTTAGCTAAACTTATATCTCTTTCTACCCAGGGGAAGCGAACAATTTCTTCAAAATAAGGCTGTTTTCTCTTCTGGTATAACTCTTCTAAATCAAACTCAGCTATAAATACATTTTCTAAATCTAACCTCCTACTAACTTCTTTATTTAATACTCCTACCCAACCCCAATCCTCTATTAAAGCATAATTGGAGAATGCAGGCAAACTACTTTCCTTTAAAGAGAACTCTTTAATGCCGCAGTCAGCGAGAAAAACCTCCAGTTTAGCTTTAAAATAGTAAAAATTATCCATATTTTGAGTATGCCTGCCTATCACCAGCTTTGTCTTCTCTTTAAAGCCAGGTTCTATCTTAAAAAAACTTTCGGCTATCTCGAAAAACTCTAATTCTCTCTCTTTCCTGTAAACATTATACTGAAAAACTTTAAGAAGACCGGGGAATATTTCCGGCCGGAGAATATTCTCTTCTTTTCGTAAAGGGTTCTCCAGGAATAGGGGTTTATAGGAGCTTATGTTTTCTTTTTCGGAGATAATACTAAAAGTTATAGCTTCGGAAAAACCCAAACTTACCAGTTTATCTTTAATTTTTTCCTTAAACTTATAGAAAGAAGCTTCTTCCTTTAAACTTCTCTTTATAGGAGGAAGGGCCTCTTTTATATTTTGATAGCCCCAAATCCGGGCTACTTCTTCGGCTAAATCCTCAAAAAACTTTATATCTTGCCGGTAAGAAGGGGGCTTAACTAAAATAATAGGGGGTTTCTCCTTCAAGTTGAAATTTAATCTCTTGAGAATCTGAAGAGCCTGCTTTTCTTTTATGCTGGTTCCTAAAAAATTATTTAATCTCTGAATATCAAATTTTATCCAAAAGGATTTAGCTGAAGGTTTCTTCCCTGCCCTTTTATAACCGGAAAACTCCCCTCCAGCCAATTTAAGAATTAATTCACAAGCTGAAGCTGAAGCTTTTTCTAAATTAAGAGGGTTTACGCCCCGCTCAAAGCGATAGGAAGACTCGGACTCTATCCCTAAACTTCTTCTTCCTCTGCGGATAGTTAAAGGAGAAAATATAGCTGCTTCTATCAGTATATTTTTTGTAGTTAAACTCACTTCCGAATCTTGACCGCCGATAACGCCTGCTAAAGCTAAGGGCTTATTCTCGTCAGCTATTACTAAGACCTCTGGGCGGAGTTCTCTCTCTTTATTATCTATACATAAAAGTCTTTCTCCTTTCCGGGCTCTTCTTACCGAAATAATATTTCCTATTTTATCAAAATCAAAGGCGTGTAAAGGCTCACCCCACTTAAGCATACAGTAATTGGTAATATCTACCACATTATTTACTGAGTTTATCCCCAAATTAGTAAGTCTATATTTAAGCCAGTCAGGAGAAGGACCTACTCTTACTCCTTTTATTAAGCGAGCTGTATACAAAGGACAATCTCCCTCATCCTCTATCTTTAAAGGAAGGTTAAGTAAGGGCCGGGTTCTTAAATTAATTTTGGGAAGTTTAATCTTTTTCTTAAAAAGAGCTGAAACTTCGTAAGCTATCCCAACTATTGAAAGAAGGTCATATCTATTAGAAGTTACTTCAACTTCAAAGATAAAATCTCCTTCCTTTCTCTCTATCTGAGAGACTTCTAAACCAGCCAGGGTTAACTTCTCAGCTAACTGCCGAGGGGTTATGCCTTTTAAATTTAGAAACTCTTCTAAAAACTTAAAACTAAACTTCATAGAATTGCCCTAAAAACCTTAGGTCATTTTCAAAAAATAATCTTATATCATTTATTCTGTATTTAAGCATAGCTATCCTTTCTACACCCATCCCAAAAGCAAAACCCTGGTATCTTTTAGGCGAAATACCACAAGAAGACAAAACCCTAGGGTGAATCATCCCGCAACCTAAAATCTCCAGCCACCCACTCTTTTTACAAACTGAACATCCTTTTCCTTTACAAATAAAACAACTTATATCTACTTCTGCTGAAGGTTCAGTAAAAGGAAAAAAGTGGGGCCTAAATCTTAGTTTAACTTCTGAAGAAAATAAATTCTGGGCAAAATAAACCAATGCCCCTTTTAAATGAGAAAAATTTATATCTTTATCCACGGCAAACCCTTCTATCTGATGAAACATAAAGGAGTGGGATGCGTCCATATTATCCGGCCGGTAAACTCTTCCTGGAACCACAAAGGCTAAAGGAGGTTTTCTTTTCTTCATCAATCTTATTTGGGAAGGCGAAGTGTGGCTCCTTAAAAGATACTTGTATTTTTTTGAAGGAATTTTTAAGTAAAAGGTATCAAAGGCATCCCGGGAAGGATGCTCTAAGGGGATGTTTAAAGCGGTAAAATTATGCCACTCGTCCTCTATTTCTCTTCCTTCCTGAATTTCAAAACCTATTCTTTCAAAAATACTACAGATTTCTCTTATAACCAAAGTTAAAGGGTTTAGCTTTGCCTTCCTCAGAGAATAGGAAGGGAAAGTCAGGTCAATCTTATTCTGTTGTAAACTTAACTCCTCTTTTCTCTCCTGCCAGAGAGCAGTAATAAAAGACTTGGCTTCATTAAGAAGCCGGCCAGCCTGAGGTCTTAAAGAAGGCTCTAAAGAGGGGATTTTTTTACTGAATTGAGCTAAAAAAGAATTTCTCCCCAAAAATTTAACCTTTAAAGCCTCTAATTCCTCTAAAGTCTGGGCTTTTCTAAAATCTATTTCAGCAGTCTGTTTAAGTTTTTGAAGTTCCTCTTGCATATCTTAAATTTCTTATAAGATAAACTGTGCCGGTAATTAAAAAAAGAAGAGCCCAAAGAAAAAGAGCCCTCCTTTTTTTAAGACTCGGCTCTAAACTGAACTTTCCCCCTCTTTTTACCAGAGATATTTTTTCCGCTGAAATCATAGTTTGACCTAAATGCCGGGGGTTATTAAAATAAAACCTGCCCCTTATTCTTATTAAATCTCCCCTCTCTTCAGGCCCAGCCAGATAAATAATCTGAGGTAATTCTACTTCTTTAGGAACCCAAACCCCTAAACTCACTCCCTGGTCTAAAATATTTATCCAACTCCCCTTTTTTCTCCTCAATACATCTAAGACTTCGGCCTTAACCTCTACTTCTTTGCTATCCCAGAAAGAAGATTTAGCCAACAACTCCTTTATCTTAATAAACTCTCCAGCCTGAAGGCAAGGCATATTGGTTAAAATTAATAAGAATAAGAGAAAAATCTTCCTCATTATTTTTTAAACAAAGAAATAATTATGCCTAAACTGGCAACAACCGACACAAACTCTAACCTTCCTGCCCACATCTGAATAATATAGGTAAGTTTAAGTAAAACTGGCATCTGAGGAGAAGTTATCCCTAAGGTTAAGCCGACATTAGCTGAAGCAGAAGTGGACTCAAAGAGAGCAGGCAAAAAAGGATACCCTAAAAGCACACCAATTACAGCTCCTCCCAGATAGCTTAAAAGATAAAAGAAAAAAACTATAAAAGCTAACTTTACCCTTCTGTCTTCTAAGAGAAAATCCTGAAGGTGGTGGTATTTTTCTTGCATCTTCACTTGCACGGGGAATATCCAAGTTTTAACCTCAGCAACAATGCTCTTAAACAAAAGGCCTATTCGCATCAACTTTATCCCTCCGGTAGTAGAACCTACTCCTCCTCCTAAAGCCATGGCTATAATTATAAACACTAAACTTCCCTCAGGCCAACTTTTCAGTTGAGAAACTGTGAGATTGGAAAACCCACAACCAGTATGAGCGGTAAGAATCTGATAAAGCCCCTTGCGAAAAAGTTCCAGCAAAGGGAGTTTAGAACTAAGAGCCAGAGTTAGGTTTAAAAATATAAACAGGAGAGAAAAACTTATAAAGAAAGTTCGGGTTTCTATGTTTTTCAGGATTTCTTTAGGGTTTTTTCTCCAGAGAAAATAATGGAGATTAAAATTCAGAGAACCCAAAAGCATAACGATTAAAGTAGCTAACTCCAAGCTTAGCGAATGATAATAACTTAAATTAAGAGTTTGGGGGGTAAAGCCTCCGGTATCAAAGCCAGCCATAAAAAGAAACATCCCGTGAAAAAGAGCTTTTTTACAGGGAAGACCTGTTTTTAACCCCAGGAGAAAAAGAAGCAAACTTCCAATTACAAAATAGACTAAAGTCACTGTCCAGATAAAGCGGGAGGTAGAGATTATACTGGGCAAGATTCGTTCTTGACGGGCTTCACCTACATAGAGCCCTACCCCGTAAGAAGATGCTTTTTGAGAGAAAGATAAAGCTACGATAATAATACCCTGGCCTCCTAAAAACATTATAAAATGCCGGAAAAAGTTATGGGAATAAGAAAGGTGGTCTAAATCCCTAATAAGGGATAAGCCGGTAGTAGTGAACCCACTCATTGAATCAAAGAAAGCATCTAAAAAACTTTTAAAGTGTCCGGAAAACCAAAGAGGCAAAGCAGAAAAAAGAGGTAAAATCAACCAGACTAAGGCTACCAGAAGAAAAGCTAAAGAGTAGTCCAAATCCTGTTTATAAGGAAAAAATAAAAGAAAGAGTAAGCCTATAGTCTCAGTAATAAACAAAGAGGTTAAAAAATCAAAAAGGGCAGGGTTTTCTCCTAAAAAGAGGGCAATTGCTGCCGGCACTAAAAACAAAAGTCCCAGAAAGCAAAGAAGTCTCCCCAAAAGATTTAAAAGAGAAGAAATGCTTTCTTTACTAGGAGAAAAAATCATTATAGACAAGAAGTTAGAGTAAATATTAGCAGGCTTAAAATAAATCCCCAGAGGAGGAAGAAGGCACAATAGAGAAATTCTATTAGAACCCCCTGGACAATCCTCATAATTTACCTAAAAGAGAGTTTATTAATTCCTTCTCTCTATCAATGCTGGTTATGCCGATAATTTCGTCTCCTAAAAGAAGTTCGGTCTCTCCCTTAGGAATGATAACTTCTCCTTCTCTAAGGATAGATACTAAAACTGTGTCCGGAGGCAGTTTTATATCTTTAATCTTTCGATTAATTGCTGGCGAATTCTCAGGTAAATCTAACCTTACAATAGAGAGATTTCCTTTCTTTATGCTTAAAAGATTCATAAAATCAGTAAAAGAGGCTTCTTCTTCGACGATTCGTGAAAGAATAGAAGTAGAATCTACTGGAGCGTCTATCCCTAAACTGGTAAACACTTTCAAGTGTCTGGGGTTATTTACTTTAGCTACTGTCCGCCTTACCTTAAAAAGCTCTTTAGCCAGCTGACAACTAATTATGTTTACCTCATCCTCAGAAGTCAAAGCTACGAAGGTATCTGCTTTTTCTAAACGGGCTTCTTTCAAAATTTCGGGTTGAGTGGCATCTCCTAAGACTACCGGGATAGAACTATTCTGGGCAACAAACCTTACAGCTTCGGAAGCCTTCTCAATAAAACAGACTCTATGCTTATCAGCTAAGAGTTTATTAGCTAAGAAAAAACCAAGATTACCTGCTCCTACAATCACTATATACATAATACATAGCTTAGTTTATAAGGGCTTCTCTAAATCTATCTAAAAAAAGATTGCTCCGGTTAATAATGGTAAAACCTTTATTCCTGAAGACTTCTTCTTTAGAAAAACTAAAAACCTGAACTATCACTTTTCTAACCTTAAACACCTTCTTGGCTAACTGACCTATCACCAGGTTTAAATTATCATTGCCAGTAAGAAGAAACAGAACATCGGCCTTTTCTATCCCAGCGGTTTTTAAGACCTCCAAATCTAAGGCATCGGCGCGGATTGTCTGACCATTAAAATTAGAACCTAACTTCCTTAATGCTGAGAGTCTTTTGTCAATTACCACTACATCGTGCTTATCCAAAGAGAGTTCTCCGGCTAACTTTACTCCTAATTCTCCACAGCCTATAATTATTATATACATTCCCTTAGCCTTCTCTGGTCTTAGGAAATACTTCCTCCACCAATTTATCAAAAATTTTGGGCTCTTTCACTGCTAACTCTGCTAAAATATTTCGGGAAAGTTTTATATTTTTCTTTTTTAACCCTGAGATAAACTCACTATACTTAAAACCCCTTGCTCTTATTCCAGCGTTAAGGCGGGTAATCCAGAGTTTTCTAAATTCGCGCTTTTTATTCTTTCTGTCCCGGTAAGCATAGACCAAGGCTCTCTGCACAGTCTCTTTTGCCCGACGATAGACTTTGCTCCTCTGAAACTTTGCTCCTTTAGCTAACTTGAGAATTTTTTTTACTCTTTTTCTTCGTGCAGTACCATGAGAAGTCTTACTCATAAAGTCTCCCCCTTTCTCTCCTTAACTGTAAGGTAAAGCTCTCTTTACCATTTTAGTATATCTCTTTTTTACTAATCCTTGCTTGCGGAGCTGGCGCTTCCGCTTTTTGCTCTTGGAAGAAAGAAGGTGGGATTTGCCGGCTTTCCTTCTTAAAACTTTACCTTTTTTGGTAATCCTAACTCTTTTGGCTAAAGCTTTTTTTGTCTTTAACTTTCTCATCTCACACTCTCCCTCTCCTTTCCTGGACTTAAAACCATTACTATCATCTTTCCTAACTGCTGGGGTGACTTTTCCACCTTACTTACCCCAGAAAGGTCTTTTACTATCTTCTCTATTAGATGACGCCCGGTTTCGGGATGAATCATTTCTCTGCCTCGAAAAAAAATGCGTATTCTTACTTTATTTCCTTTCTCTAAAAATTTCTTAGCCTGAATTATTTTAATCTGGTAGTCATGTTCATCTATAGAGGGCCTTAATCTTACTTCTTTTAAATAACTGGCTTTTCTGTGTTTCTTTGCTTCTCTCTCTCTTTTTTCCTGCTCATACTTATATTTGGAGAAATCCATTATCCGGCAAACCGGAGGATTAACTTGAGGAGCTACCTCCACTAAATCTAAATCAAATTCTTCTGCTCTTTTTAAAGCCTCTCTTATACTTACTATCCCCATCTGCTCTCCTTTTGGCCCAATCAACCTTACTGTAGAACTTCTTATCGCCTCATTAATTCTTATATCCCTTCTAATAACCCCTCCTTTCTTTTTTCTCCTTCTCCAACAAAAACTTACAAAAGTCTTCAATCTTCATAGCTCCTAACTGCTGCCGGCCCCGAGTTCTTACATTGAGAGTCTGAGAACTCTTTTCTCTCTCCCCCACCACTACCATGTAAGGAACTTTTTCTAATTCTGCATCTCTTATCTTTTTAGAAAGCGTTTCTTCTCTTAAATCAACTTCTACCCTGAACTCTTTAACTAAAATCTCTTCTACCTTCTTAGCATAATCTGAACAACTACTTTTTAAAGATAAGACTTTAATCTGCACTGGAGAAAGCCAAAAAGGGAAAGCTCCTTTGTAGTGTTCAATTAAAGTAGCCAAAAACCTTTCTAAACTTCCTAAAATAACCCGATGAATCATTACCGGGGTTTTCTTTTCTCCTTGTTCATCTATATAATAAAGTTCGAACCTCTGGGGCAAGAAAAAATCAACTTGAACAGTAGCACACTGCCAAGTTCTTCCTAAAGCATCTTTTAATTTTATATCTATCTTTGGTCCGTAGAAAGCCCCTTCTCCTTTACAAACCTCAAAAGAAAAACCCTTTTCTTTTAAAACCTCTTCTAAAATGGTCTCAGCCTTATCCCAAATATCTTCTTTGCCAATAAAGCTTTCTGGCCTCGTACTTAACTCTGCTTTAAAGTCCTTAAACCCGAATTCCTCCATAGCTTCTTTTATAAAACTTAAAACTCCCTTTATCTCCTCTTTTAATCCTTCTTCTCTACAAAATATATGGGCATCATCTTGAGTAAAGCCTCTCAAGCGTAAAAGCCCGTGGAGAACTCCTGACTTTTCTTTTCTGTAGACTGTGCCTAACTCAAAAATTCTCAGGGGTAAATCTCGGTAACTCCTTATCTTAGACTTATATATCAACATATGCCCGGGGCAATTCATAGGTTTTACTGCGTAAGAAGTAGTTTCTTCATCAATAACATACATAAGCTCTCGGTAATAATCTAAGTGTCCACTCTTTTTCCAGAGTTTGCTTTCCAAAATGTGGGGAGTATTAACTAAATTATAACCTCTTTTTAGATGCTCCCGAACTTCCCAGTCTTCTATTAATCTCCTTAGGATGGCTCCTTTCTCTAAATAAAAGACTAAACCTGCTCCTGCTTCGTCCTGATATATATCAAATAATCTTAATAAAGGTCCTAATTTCCGGTGGTCTCGGTCCTTAGCCTCCTTAAGCTGGGTGAGAAAATTTTCAAGCTCTGCTTCTTCAAAAAAAGCTGTCCCATAAATTCTCAGTAATTGAGGGTTAGTTTCCTTACCTTTCCAGTAAGCACCAGCTAGTGACAAGAGCTTAAAATATCTGACTTCTCCGGTAGAAGAAAGATGAGGGCCCTTACACAGATCTACGAAATCGCCATGCCTGTAGATAGAAACTTTTTCCTCTTCTATCTCCTTGATAAGTTCTACCTTATAGTTTTGTTGGGTTTCCTCAAAAAATTTTAAAGCTTTTTCTTTAGGCCACTCTTCATGGATAAAAGGATAATCCTCCTCTATTATCTTTTTCATTTCTTCCTCAATCTTAGGGAAGTCTTCTTCTTTTAGGCCTTGAGGAATATCAAAGTCATAATAAAAGCCATTCTCAATAGAAGGGCCTATCCCTAATTTAGCCTGGGGGAAAAGTCTTTTCACCGCTGAAGCCATAATGTGCGAACAGGAATGCCTGAGTTTTTCTAAACCCTCCTTAGTCATCAGAAAAAACCCTCTCGTCCAACAGACCTAACTTTTGAAATTCTGAGAAGAATTTAGGATACATCCTCATTACTGGCTTCAACCTTCCTTTTATCCTGCCTTCAGGGGTTTTACCTTCCATCTTAAAAGCAAAAATATCTTGGACAACAATCTCTCCTCTTTCTAGACCCCTAAGTTCAGCTATATGGGTTATCTTTCGCGAACCATCGGAAAGTTGTTCCTGCTGAATAATTATATTAATAGTCTGGGCTATCATCTTTCTTATCTCTTCAGGGGGGAGCTTTATCCCCGAAGAAAGGATAAGGGTTTCTAATCTGGCTAACACTTCTGAAGGAGAATTGCCGTGAATTACCGCTAAAGTTCCCCGGTGTCCTGTAGACACAGCTTGAATTAAATCTAAAGCCTCTTCTCCCCTAACTTCTCCTAAGATAATTCTATCTGGTCTCATCCTTAAAGCATTCTTGATAAGGTCACGGAGAGTAACTTCTCCCTTTCCTTCTTCGTCAGGGTCTCTTGTCTCTAAAGAAACTAAATTCTTGTGATGAACTTTTAGTTCTGCTGTGTCTTCTATAGTAATAATTCGTTCCTCTTCAGAGATATGGTAAGAAAGCATCTCTAAAGTGGTGGTTTTCCCTGAACCAGTGGCTCCTGAAATCAAGATATTTAACTTTCCTTTTACACAGGCAACCAAAAACTTAGCTGCCTTCTCAGTAAGAGTGTGGTTAGCTACTAAATCATCTAAACTCTTTAAATTGGTAGAAAATTTTCTTACAGTTATACTAGGGCCTTGTCGGGCCAAAGGAGGGATAATAGCATTGACCCGTGTACCATCTTCTAAGCAGACGTCAGCGTAAGGATGGTATTTATCAATCCTTTTCCCTTGGGAAGAAAATATTTCTTTTATTATTTCCATAATTTCTTGCTCATTCTCAAAAGAAAAATCTAACTCTCTTTTCTGACCAAATTTTTCAATAAATATGCCTTTTGTCCCGTTGACCATAATCTCGGTAATTTCTGGGTCTTTTAACAATTCTTTAAATCTTTCGTAAGTAGCCATTTTTGCCAGTCAAATATAAGCTTAAAAATGGGCGGTACAGGACTTTCCGCCAGAGGCGGATCCGCCTAAATAATTTTTATTAATGTGGCGGAGAACCTGTGACCTTCCCGACGTAACCTCGGGACGCTCTAGCCACATATCTTATTAAACCTTCATCGAATCTAAGCTAATTCCTCAACTGTAAGTAGCCTTTTTCTTCTATATGTCTATATTTCAATTAATATTCTCTTTCGAAACCCAAGCTTTAAATATGGGCGGTAGAGGATTTGAACCTCTGGCCTCCACGATGTCAACGTGACGCTCTAGCCAACTGAGCTAACCGCCCAAATATTTATCGCCCACCACAAAGGGAATGCCGGAGGAGGGACTCGAACCCTCACGTCCCCCAAGGGACAACGGATTTTAAGTCCGTTTTGTCTGCCAATTCCAACACTCCGGCAAATCTTCTTTTTTCTCAGGCGTGGGCCGGGCTTGTCCCGCACTTTTAAAAAGGCGGCGAGCGGATTCGAACCGCTGAATAGTGATTTTGCAGACCACTGCCTTCCCCCTTGGCTACGCCGCCAAAAAGTGCGGGGTTGCAGACCGCTACCTGATCACTCGGCCACCACGCCTTAAACTGGCTTAACTTTCTACTTTGCCTGAATATAGCCCTGGCTTATTTCTTTTAAAGCTATCTTTATAGGTTTATCTTCTTTTTCGTCTTCAATTAAAGGTTGGGCTCCTTCAGCTAACTGTTGAGCTCTCTTAGCTACCATTAAGGTCAGCTTATAAACTGAACCCTTAGCCTTATCTAAACATTCTTCTAAAGGCACATAACTCATAAACCTTTTACCTCTTCTAAAAAAATTCTTTTTAACTCTTCTTTTGTCTTATCCAAATTTTGGTTAGTCAATCTATACTTATATTTTTTAGCATATTTTACTTCCTTTTTAGCAAGACGCAATCTTTTTTTTAAAATTTCTTCAGGCTCAGTCCTCCTTTTTCTTAATCTTGCCTCCAAAGCCTTAGAAGAGGGTGGCTGGATAAAAATAAGTACTGCTTTATCTTTGAATTTCTTCTTTACTTTAAGGGCCCCCTCTACATCTATACAAAGAAGGGGAGTTTTTTTGCCGGCTTTTTTTAGAAAATCCTTGGGTGTTCCATAGAAATCCTCTAAGTATTTTTTGCTTTCTAAAAAGAAACCCTTCTTTTTCAGCCTTAAAAATTCCTCTTTAGTTAAAAAACAGTAATCTAAAAAGTTTTTCTCTCCTTTTCGGGGTTTGCGTGTGGTAAAAGTGGGTACTTTAAAAAACTTTTCTTTTATCTGCCTGCTCCTGAACAATTTCTTAAGTAAAGCTGTTTTCCCTGAACCTGAGGGGCCGGAAACAATAAAAATCTTCTTCATAATTATTTTTCTTTTATCCTCTGAGCTAATCTCTGGGGTTGGAGCGAAGAAAGGATTATAAAACCTGTGTCAGTTAAGATTATACTCCGGGTTTTTCTGCCCGAAGTAGCATCTATCAACTTATTCTCCTTCCTGGCTATATCTACCAGTCTTTTCAAAGGACTGGAATTAAGACCTAAAATAGCCACTACTCTATTTTTTAAAACTACGTTATTATAACCTAGGTTTATTATTTCCATCACTCTATGTTCTGAGCTAACTCTCGCAGCCTATCCACCTCTTCTTTAAAATAAACTGCCTCCAGAGAAAGTTTTTTATCTTTAACTTTTGCTAAAACTGTGTTTATCTCCCTTAAAAGCTCCTGAGATAAAAAGTCTAATATTTTTCCAGGCCTCTTCTCCTTTTTACTTAAAATTTTATTTAAATGAGAAAGGTAAAAAGAAATCAAAGAAACTTCTTCTAAAATATCCTCTCCTAAGGGTAATTCTTTTCTCCTAAGGTATTTTTTAAAAGAGGCTATTCTTCTTTTTAAAGAAGCCCCTAATTCTTCAATCTCTTTCTTTATACTTTGGCCCTGGATTTTTTTAAATTCCAAGAGCTCTCTAAGAGCTAAAGAAAAAATCTTTTTTATCCGGATAAAATCCTGGGAAGATATATTTTGAAAATCTAAAAAGTTAGTGGTAATATTTACTTCAATCCTCCCTCTTTTTATCTTCTTCACTATCTGGCGAAAGATATCTTTCTCTAAAACTTCTAACCCCACAGGTATTCTGGGTATATTGACATCTAAATACTTAAAGTTTGTTGAACGCAGATTTATTCTTACCTCTCCTTGAGAAATTAACTCTCTCTTAAAGACAAAACCGGTCATACTTCTTATCATAGCCAAACTTTCTTTTTATTATTAACTTCTCTCTTTTTATTATTAACTTCTCTGGTTCGGGTAGGATAAAGAGGATAGACTATCTCTTCAGGCTCAAACCAAAGTTTTATCTCTCTCTCAGCTTCTTGGGGGTTAGAAGAGGCATGAATTACATTCTCATATAAACCAGACGTTAAAATTCTTCCGTAAGCCCCTCTTATCGAGGTGGGCTCAGCTTCTTCAGGGTTGGTAGCTCCAGCAATCTCTCTAACTTTTTTTATGGCTGATTCTCCATAATAAACTAAAGCCAAAACTCTATTCTCTCCGTGGAGTTGACCGGTAATATACTTTATAAGTTCTTTATAAAAGGGTTTATCTTTTAAGTGGTGATAGTGTTGTTCAGCTAACCCCGGAGATACTTTTACCACCTTGGCTCCAATTATTCTTAGGCCAGCTTTGGAAAGTCGAGAAAGAACATCTCCGGTTAAAGACTTCTTCAGCCCATCAGGCTTAACAATAACTAAGGTGGCTTCTTCCATCTTATTTAGAAGATAAAAAATTAAGAAGGTTTTCTAAGTCTTCTTGAGAATAGTATTCTATTACTAATCTTCCTCTTTTGCCCAAAGAAACTATCTTTACTTTCCTACCCAAGGCTCTTTGAAGCTTTTCTTCAGCTTCTTTTAAATAAGGGTCTTTAACCCTTTTTTTAGCCTTTTTTGTCCTTACTGCTTCTTCTAACTTTCTCACCGAAATCTTGTTAGCCAATAAATCCTTAAATACCTCTAATTGTTCCTCAGGAGTCTCTAAGCTCAAAAGAGTACGAGCAGAAGAAGGAGATATCTTTCTCTCCCTTAAAGCAGCCTGGATTACTTCCGGCAAGTTAAGTAGCCTTAAAGTATTGACAATGGTACTGCGGTCATAGCCTAAAAACTGACTTAACTCCTGAGGGGATAAACCGAATTCTTCTATTAATCTCTGAAAACTCTTAGCCTCTTCTATGGGGTTTAAGTCTTGGCGTTGAAGATTTTCAGCTATAGAAAAGATGAGAGCGGACTTATCGGTTAAATCTTTGATAATAACTGGTAACTTATTGATTCCCAATAACTTACAAGCATAATACCTTCTACTGCCAGCAACGATCTCATAATCTTGACCTTTCTTTCTCACTATTAACGGCTCAATTATCCCTTGAGACTTTATGGAATCAGCTAATTCCTTTAATCCCTCATCTCGGAGGTCTTGGCGCGACTGATAATCACTAATTTTTAGTTTGTCAATCTCAATGTAGGTATATTCTTGAAGAGGAATCTCCTTCTTGGGGATTAAAGCATCCAGTCCCTTGCCTAATACCTTCTTCTCCATCATACACTCCTTCTATATCTTGATTAAGAATTTCACAGGCTAAATTAAAATAAGCCTTAGCTCCACTGGATAAAGGTTCGTAAAAATATATTGGTTTTCCAAAACTGGGAGCTTCGGATAAACGGACATTTCGAGGTATAACTGTTTTATACACTTTATCTTGGAAAAATCTTTTCACTTCCTCCATAACCTGGAAAGTTAAGCGAGTCCGGAAGTCAGCCATAGTAAGAAGGACTCCTTCTATCTCTAAATCCGGATTCAATCTCTCCTTGACTAAATCAATGGTTTGGAGCAAACGGGAAAGCCCCTCTAAGGCATAATACTCACACTGAATGGGGATAATCAACCCTTGACTGGCAGTTAAAATATTAATAGTTAAAAGCCCTAAAGAAGGAGGGGCATCTATTAGAATATATTCAAAATTCTCCTTAATTCTCTCTAAAGCTTTCTTTAAATAAAATTCTCTTTCTTCTAATTGGGCTAATTCTATTTCTGCTCCGGCTAAAGAGGAGTCAGCAGGAATTATATATAGGTAGCGGACATTAGTAAGAAGGATTGCTTTCTCCGCAGGAACTTCTTGGATAAGAACTTGATAAGTAGTAAGTTCTAAACCTTCTTTGTCTATTCCTAATCCACTAGTAGCATTACCTTGAGGGTCTAAATCAATTAAAAGAGTCTTTTTTTTAGCTAAGGCAAAAAAGGTGGCTAAATTTACCACACTGGTGGTTTTACCCGTACCCCCTTTTTGATTACAAAAGCCTATTATTTTAGGCATTTCTTAATTTTCGGCAGTTGTTTTAATCTTCTTAATTGTTTCACGTGAAACACTTTTATAATTTTACTATCTCTAATAAAAGATGTCAAGTCTATTCTTCGATTTAACTTAATTAAACTGTTTCACGTGAAACACTTGTTCACTTAACCCGGGCTAATCTCAATTGATAAATAAAAGTAAAAAGAGAGTTACAAACCCAATAAAGGACTAAACCTGAAGGAAAGCGATAGAAGATAAATCCAAAAACCAGAGGGAATATAAAAGTCATTAACTTTTGTTGTTCAGAAGCAGAAGTTTTGGGAGTGGTTAATTTTTGTTGAAAAAACATTAAACCCACCATTAATAGAGGCAAAAGATGTATCCCATCACCAACAATTGGTAAAGAAAGGGGGAGCTTTATCAAATAATCAGGTAAAGAAAGGTCTTTTATCCAAAGAAACCTTGCTCCTTTTATCTCTACCGAACGAATTAGAACCTGATAGAGAGCAAAAAATATGGGAATTTGTAAGAACAAAGGCAAACATCCTCCTAAGGGATTTATCTTATATTGTTTATATAATTCCAAAATTTCTTTATTTAGCTTCTGAGGATTGTCTTTGTACTTTTTTCTCAATTCTTCAATTTGGGGTTGAAGTTCTTGCATTTTTTTCATCGATTTACTGCTCTTTATAGTTAAAGGAAAGAGAAGAAGGTATATTAAACTGCTGACGAAGATAATGGCTACTCCCCAATTTTTAAAGATTTGGAATCCAAAATAGAGAGTCTTTAAAATTAACCGGGCTATACCATGGAAAAAGCCGAAATACATAATTTCTGTTAATCCATAATCTTGCAATACCTTCATCTCCTGCGGCCCGATAAAAATTTGAGCTTTAAAAGAAGAGGCGTTTAAAGAAGGTTTATAAACTAATATTAGCTTCTTTTTTCTTTTCTCTAAAAAATATTCACCTGGTGGAGGATTTAAAATTGCCAAGGTATAATATCTGTCTCTTAAACCCAAGAATTGCAAATTAGTAAAAGTTTGCCTGTTTTTTATCTTAGAATAAGGTATTCTGGTGATTGAGCTATTCTCTTTATAAAAAAACTCCTGGTATCTTTTATAAAATCCCTTATCTTCTTCAAAACTACAAATTTCCAAGTCCTTCTTAAGGGGATTATCTACTTCTATTTCCCAGAGATAGGGTTTAATAACCACTATTTTTTTTCTAAATTCAGGAGAAGTAAAAGAAATCTCTTGAGAAGAAGTCTTAACTTCAAAAGGCTTTTGAGCATCAATAAAGAATAAATTTTGGTAAAGAAGTGCTTCCTTAAAAGGTTTAATCTGGAGTTTAGATACATAACCTCTTGAAACACAAAGAGTTACATTCCAATAACTATTCTCCCAAGGTTCTTCTGAGCATTCTTCTAAAGAAGGGGTTTCTTCGGCAATTTCTTTCTGGGAGCCAGCAATTTCTTTTTGAGGGAGAGGAGGAGAGAGGGTTCTTTTTTGCGGTCCGAGAAAAAAGCGATTGAAACTAAAGAGAATGAGCAGGGTTAATATAAGAAACCAGAGAAGTCTTTTTTCTGTATCCATGGTTAAGTTAAGGGGTCGTAGCCTCCGGGAAAGAAAGGATTACAGCGCAAAATTCTTAAGAAGATCTTACCCAGAGCTTTAAACAAAGTAAATTTACTCAGAGCTTGTTTAGCATATTCTGAACAAGAAGGATAATACCTACAAGCAGGGAGAAACAGTTTACTTAAACTGCTTTGATAAATTTCTATTATAAAAATAAGCCCTTTCCTTAGAAACATTAAATTGAAAGTCTCTTTCTCCCTTTTTTTCTCCTCCGGGAAAGTACTGTTCTTCCTGCTTTGGTCTTCATCCTCCGACGGAAGCCATGAGTTCTCTTCCCTTTTAACTTAGTGGGAGTAGTGAGTCGTTTTTTCATAGAAAAAATTCTAACATACTCTTTTTGCCTGTCAAGCTTTTTAAAGAATTATCTTGAAAACCTTTCTTCTCTAAGTATAATATTTGTCCTATTAAATTTTATTAAATTTTTTAAAATGTGGGAAAAGTTCCAAGAAATAACAAGAGAAAAAGTTGGTAAAACTGCTTTTGAAGTCTGGTTTGCTTCTATCCAACCTAAAAGTTTGGAAAAGGGGAAGGTAGTTTTAGAAGTGCCCGATAAATTCTTTAAAGACTGGCTGGAAACTCATCACTCAGAAGTTTTATCTTCTACACTTAAAGAATTAGGCTTAGGAGATGCTTTTAGTTTAGAAGTAAACCCTAATCTTTTAGGAGAAAAAACAAAAAAAGTATTTAGAAAAATTCACGCTAAATTTAAAGAGGAACCTTCGGACTCATTAAGACTTAACCCCCGTTTCTGTTTTGAAAACTTTGTAGTAGGAGCTTCTAACCGATTTGCTTTTGCTGCTTCTCAGGCAGTAGCTGAAGCTCCGGGAAAAGTTTACAATCCCTTTTTTATTTACGGCAAAGCTGGCTTAGGTAAGACTCATCTTATGCAAGCTATAGCCCAGAGAGTTCTTAAAAAGAATAATCTAAAAGTAAAGTATATCCCTTCGGAGAGGTTTACCAACGAGTTAATAAATTCTATCCAAAACAGAACTACTGAAAAATTCAGAGAGAAATATAGAGATATAGATATCTTACTTATAGATGACATCCATTTTATAGGAGGTAAGGAGTCTACTCAAGAAGAGTTTTTCCACACTTTTAATGTGCTCTATGATAACCACAAACAAATCATTATGTCTTCGGATAGATCTCCCAAAGAAATACCCAACTTAGAAGAAAGATTGGTATCGCGTTTCTGCTGGGGGTTGGTGGTAGACATTCAGCCCCCAGATTTAGAGACTAGAATAGCTATCTTAAAGAAAAAAACAGAGAAAGAACCCATAAAAATAGAAGAACCTGTCTTAAGATTTATTGCTGAAAATATTGCTACCAACATCCGGGAATTAGAAGGAGTTTTGAGAAAAATTATGGCTTACTCTTTAATAGAAAATAAACCCATTAATTTAGAGTTAGCTAAAGAAGTTTTAAAAGATGTAGTAAAAGAAAAAAATAAAAAGATAGATGTAGACTTTATTTTAGATAAGGTAGCTGAGTATTTTAATATTTCTAAGGTAGATTTAAAGAGTAAAAAAAGAACAAAAAATATTGTTTTACCCAAGCAGTTGGCAATGTATCTTCTCCGAGAATTAACCGATTATTCTTTACCAGAAATAGGAGGTTTTTTGGGAGCCAAACATCATACCACCATTCTTTATGCTTATAAAAGTATTGCTGAGAAGTTGAAAAAAGATGAAAAGTTGAAAAATACTTTAAATATTCTTAAACAAAAAATTTACAATTAATAACAAGTTATCAACTTTTAAAAAAATTAAATTTAACTTTATAATTAACTATTAAATTAATTATTCACAGTTTTTACTTCTTTATTACTATTATTACTAATAAATAGTTTATGAATAATATAAAAGTAGAGAGAAAGAAGTTGATAGAAGTTTTACAAAAACTAAACATAGTTTCTCTGGGAAAAACTACTTTCCCTGTTTTATCTACAGTATTATTAAAAGGAGAAGGTAAAAAAATAAAATTTACTTCTACTAATTTGGAATTAACCATTACTTCCCAAATAGAAACCTCTTCAGAGCTTAACCAAAGTTTTTGTGTTTCTTTAGTAAAATTTCTTTCCATATTAAAAGAGTTTACTTCTGAAACTATAGACCTACGTTTAGAAAAAAACTTCTTGTGGATAACTTGTGAAAACTGTGAATTTAAGCTGAATATTATAAGTGCCGAGGAATTTCCTTCTTTACCAGTATTAAAAGATAAACAGACAATAAGGTTAATTACTGAAATTCTAAAAGAGATGATAAACCTTACTCATTTTTCAGTATTTACTGGCGAGGCCAATTATGTTTTAACTGGTTTTCTTTGGGAGGTAGAGGCTAATATCCTCAAAATTACTACTTCTGATACTAAAAGGTTAGCTACCGTGGAAAGACCACTTCCCCCCCAACAACCAGAAATAGGAGTTAAAAAACATTTTATCGTACCCCAGAGAGCAGTAATGGAATTAAGTAAACTTTTAAAAGACCAAGATGAAATAAAACTAACTATAGGTAGTAATCAGGTCTATTTTGACTTGGGGGATACTCAATTAATTACCCAGTTAATTGAGGGTGAATTCCCTGATTATCAAAAAGTAATCCCTCCGGAATCCGAAAATAAGTTTAAAATAAACCGAGAAAAATTTCTTAACTCCCTTAAAAGAGCGAATTTATTAACTGCTCCTGAATATCAAGGGGTTAAATTAGAGCTCAAAAAGAATAAACTGATTGTTTCTAAGACCACACCCCAATTAGGAGAATATAAAGAAGACATAGATATAGAATTTAAAGGGAAAGAATTAACTCTGGGGTTTAACCCCCAATACCTTATAGATATTTTGAAAGTTCTGGAGGAAGACGAAGTTATTTTTGAAGTGTATGGCTCAGAAAAACCCCTGGTCTTAAGAAATAAAGGTTTTATCTACTTAGCTCTACCGATGCGGTTAAGTTAATGGGGAACATATCCAGCTCTTTAGAAAAACTTTTAACTAAACTAAAGAAAAAATCTTTAGAGGAATTTAAAAGCTTCTTTTCTCACCAAGAATACAAGCATATTTTAAAGTTTAGGATGTATAAGAATAAATTAATATTTTATGTGGACTCTCCAGCTAGTTTATACCAGTTAAATCTTAAAAAAGAAGAGATTTTTAAAAAAATGAAAGAGAAGGGATTAGAAATAACCGGGTTAGTTTTTAAGATATAATTAAGCCTATGAAAAGTAGTAATAATTCTAAATACGACGCCACTACTATTCAGGTTTTAGAGGGGATAGAAGCTGTACGGAGAAGGCCAGCTATGTATATTGGCGACACTTCTACCCGGGGTTTGCACCATTTAGTTTATGAGGTAGTAGACAACTCTATTGATGAAAGTATGGCTGGTTTCTGTAGCAGGATTAGAGTAATTTTACATCCCGATAATAGTGTAACTGTAGAAGATAATGGCCGGGGTATTCCTGTAGATATCCATAAGACCGAGAAGAAACCAGCTTTAGAAGTGGTTCTTACTACTCTCCATGCCGGAGGAAAATTTGACCACCGAGTCTATAAAGTAGCCGGAGGTTTACACGGAGTAGGGGTAAGCGTGGTGAATGCTTTAGCCGAATGGTTAGAGGCTGAAGTCCGAAGAGAAGGTAAGATTTACTATCAGCGCTATCAACGAGGCAAACCCTTAACTTCTTTGAAAGTTATTGGCAAAGCTAAAACTACGGGAACCAAAATTACCTTTAAACCTGACCGGACAATCTTTAAGTCTATAGAATTTTCCTACGACATTTTAGCTTCCCGGTTAAGAGAACTCGCTTTTTTAAATAAAGATTTAGAGGTCAACTTTATTGACGAGAGGAAAGATAAGCAAGTAGTTTTTAAATTCAAAGGAGGCATAGTCTCTTTTATCGAACATTTAAATCAGAATAAAAACCCTCTTCATAAAAAGATTATATATTTTTCTAAAGAGAAAGAGCAGGTTTTTGTAGAAGGAGCTCTTCAATATAACGATTCTTTTAAAGAAAACATCTTTTCTTTTGCTAATAATATAAATACTGTTGAAGGAGGGACTCACCTTTCCGGGTTTAAGTCGGCCTTAACTCGGGCAATCAATCAGTATATAAAAAATAAAAAAGTGCTTAAAGAGGATATCTCTCTTTCCGGTGAAGATGTCCGCGAGGGCTTAACCGCAGTTATTAGCGTGAGATTGCCTCAGCCTCAATTTGAAGGCCAGACCAAAACCAAATTAGGCAATTCCGAAGTAGAAGGTTTAGTAGCATCCGTAACTTTTGAGGCCTTAACTTCTTTTTTTGAAGAAAACCCTTCTCTGGCTAATAAGATTATAGAAAAAGCAGTTTCAGCTTGTAGGGCCCGAGAAGCTGCCCGCAAAGCCAGAGACCTTACCCGGAGAAAAGGAGCTTTAGAAGTCTGGAATTTGCCTGGAAAACTTGCTGACTGTTCTGAGAAAGACCCTAGGGTTTCAGAGCTTTTTATTGTAGAAGGGGACTCAGCCGGAGGAAGTGCTAAACAAGCCCGGGACAGAACTTTTCAGGCTATCCTTCCCATAAAGGGGAAGATTCTTAATGTAGAAAAAGCCCGCTTAGATAAGGTGTTAAGCAACGAAGAGATAAAGACAATAATCACCAGTTTAGGCACAGGGATAGGAGAGGATTTCGACCTTTCTAAACTTAGATACCACCGGATAATCATTATGGCTGATGCTGATGTAGATGGTTCTCACATTAGAACCTTGCTTCTGACTTTTTTTTATCGCCAATTTCCCCAGCTGATTGAAGAAGGACACATCTATATCGCTCAACCCCCTCTTTACCGGATAAAGAGGAAGAACACAGAAGAATATATTCATAGTGATGAAGAGATGAACCAGCTTATCTTAGACTTAGCCTCAGAGGCTTTGAAGATAGAGGTAAAGGATAAAAAGGAAAAAGTCTTATCTAAACAAGAAATAAAAGCTCTCTTAAGTTCTCTAATGGAATTGGAGAAGCTCTTCCGTTCCTTAGAGCGGAGAGGCATAAGTTTAGAAGAGTATCTTATCTCTTTAAAATCGGAGAAGAGAAAGTACCCTTTTTATTTTTTAAAGATAGGCAAAGTTAAAAAGTTTTTATTTTCCGAAGAAGAATTAGAAGCCTACCAGGAGGTAGAGGACGCAGATTTAGTAGAGATTTACGAATCTTACGAAATTGAGGCCTTAGATAAAAACCTTAAAAGACTGGGGCTTTCTTTGAAAGATTGCTTAAGAAACGATAAACCTAAATTTATAATTCATAATTTAGAGAAAAAGGCTCAAAAACAAGCCTATTCTTTAAGAGAAGTCCTGACCTTATCTAAGGAGATAGCCCTTCAGAATACCACTGTGCAAAGATATAAAGGCTTAGGAGAGATGAATCCTTCTCAGCTCTGGGAGAGTACTATGTCTCCGGAGAAGAGGACACTCTTACAGGTTACATTAGAAGACGCCGTAGAAGCAGACAGGATTTTTACTGTGCTGATGGGCGATCAAGCCCAGCCCCGGCGGGCGTTTATTGAGGAGCACGCCCACGCAGTTAAGAACTTAGATATATAGGGAGAAGAAGATGGCTAAAGATTTGAATAACACAGGAAGGGTAGAGCAGAGGTATCTGGAAGAGGAGATGAAGGATTCTTACCTTTCCTATGCTATGAGTGTAATAGTAGGGAGAGCCCTTCCTGATATAAGAGACGGTTTAAAGCCGGTTCAGAGAAGAATTCTTTACACAATGTCTGAACTCAATTTAAGGTATAATCAGCCTCACAAGAAGAGCGCCCGAATAGTGGGTGAATGTTTAGGTAAGTATCATCCTCATGGAGACGTAGCAGTGTATGATGCTCTAGTAAGAATGGCCCAGGATTTTTCCTTAAGATATCCCTTGGTAGATGGCCAGGGTAATTTTGGCTCTCAGGATGGCGACCCCCCAGCAGCTATGCGCTATACTGAAGCCAGGCTTTCTAAGATTTCTGATTACTTACTTCAGGATATAGACAAAGATACAGTAGATTTCTTTCCCAATTTTGACAACTCTTTAAAAGAGCCCAGAATTTTGCCAGCGGTTTTGCCCAACCTTATTTTAAACGGGGCCTCAGGAATTGCTGTGGGTATGGCCACTAATATCCCCCCTCATAACTTGGGAGAAGTTACCCAGGCTTTAGTCTATCTTATAGAAAAACCCGATTGTTCTATAAAAGAATTAGCCAAAATTATAAAAGGGCCAGATTTCCCCACCGGAGGAATAATCTGTGGAAGGTCAGAGATTTTAAAGGCTTATCAAGAAGGTCGGGGAAGACTTACTCTTAGGGCTAAGGCTACTATTGAAGAAGCAAAGTCTAAGCATTTTATAGTAATTACGGAATTGCCTTACCAGGTGAACAAATCCAGCCTTTTAGAATCAATAGCCAATCTTATAAACTCCAAGAAGATAGAAGGAGTAAGTGATTTAAGAGATGAATCTGATAAAGAGGGCTTAAGGATAGTCCTGGAATTAAAGAGAGATACTGAGCCCCGGGTTATCCTCAACCAGCTCTACAAACACACCACCTTAGAGACAACTTTTGGGGCAATCTTTTTAGCTTTGGTAAATAACCGGCCTCAGCTTTTAAATTTAAAACAGATTCTCCAGCACCACATTCAGCATCGTAAAGAAATCATAGTAAGAAGGTCAAACTACGAATTAGAAAAAGCTAAAAGAAGGGCCCATATTTTAGAAGGTTTAAAAATAGCCTTAAAGTTTTTAGACCGAGTAATAGAAACAATAAAGAAGTCTAAGACCGTTTCTGAAGCTAAGGCCAGCCTCATTAAAAAATTCAAACTTACTGATATTCAAGCTCAGGCAATTTTAGAACTGCAACTGCAAAGACTCACTGCTTTAGAAAGAGATAAGCTTAATAAAGAGTATTTAGAAACCATTAAGAAAATTGAGGAACTTCAGGGAATTCTTTCTTCGGAGAAGAAGCAGGAGGCTCTCATAAAAGAAGAATTAAAGGAATTACAGGAGAAGTTTTCTGACTCCCGGAGAACGGAGATTGTAGCTGAGAAAGAGGAGATTCAAATAGAGGATTTGATAGTAGAAGAAGACGTAGTTATCACCATAACCCACTCTGGTTACATTAAGCGCCAGCCTTTAAGTTCTTATCGCCGCCAAGCCCGGGGAGGCAGGGGCATAACTGCTATGGCTACTAAAGAAGAAGATTTTGTAGAGCATCTTTTTGTTTCTTCCAGCAAAGACACGCTTCTTATATTTTCCACTAAAGGAAAGGCTTATGCTTTAAAGACTTACCAGATACCTCAGGGCTCAAGAACTTCTAAGGGCAGAGCCATAGTTAATATATTGAATCTTAGTTCTTCCGAGAAGATTACGGCTGTGCTTTCTATCAAAGAATTCCGGGAAGAAAATTTCTTAATTATGGCTACTCAGCAAGGTTTGGTAAAAAGGACTTCCCTTAATCTATTCTCCAACTTAAGAAAGACCGGGATAATCGCCATAAGTTTAGATAAAGACGATTCTTTAATTTCAGTTTGTTTGAGCGGAAAAGATACTGACGAAGTTATTTTAAATAGTTGGGGAGGTAAAGCCATACGCTTTCCGGTATCTCAGGTAAGGCCTACGGGAAGAACTTCTAAGGGGATAAGGGCTATAAAACTTTCTAAGGGAGACCGAGTTTTGGGTATGGTTTTGGTTAATTCTCTTATGAAGAAAGGTAAATTTTTCTTATTTACAGTTACTGAAAAAGGGTTTGCTAAAAGAACCCCTCTTTCTGAATACCGCTTGCAATCTCGGGCCGGGAAAGGTATAATTGCCAGTAAAGTTTCTCCAAAGACGGGCAAGGTAGTCTCAGCAATTTTAGTGGCCGAAGAGGACGAAGTAATAGTTATCTCTCAGAAAGGGGTTTTAATAAGAACGCTGATAAAGAATATAAGAACTTCGGGAAGAGCAACGCAGGGAGTAAGGATTATAAGGTTAGATAAAGACAATACTGTTTCTTCAGCGGCCCGAATAATAGAAAAAGAGGAAGGTGGCTCTTGAAAATAAGGAAAAAATCAGGTATATTTTATAAAGAAAATAATCCCTGCCAGCTACGAGGCAGAACTAAGAGCCTTGAGCCAACACCTTTTTGAGGGAGCCGAACTCTCTCTAAGCACCTGCTTAAAGAGGAGGCGCCCACTTGTATGAGGACTGGACTTAAAGGCAGAATTTCTGCCTCGAGCAAAGGCGGGGATTTTTTATTTTAGAAATTTCAGAAGAAACCATGAATAATTTATTTTCCTCAGAATCTTCTCAATCTGAAGAAAAATTGCCTTTAGCAGTAAGGATGCGGCCTAAGAGTTTGGAGGAATTTGTGGGCCAAAATCATTTAGTAGGAGAAGGCAAACTTTTAAGAAGAAGTATAGAAGCTGACCGGCTCACTTCTTTAATTTTCTGGGGTCCCCCTGGTTCAGGTAAGACCAGCTTAGCTGAGATTATCTCTCAGAGGACTAAAGCCAAATTCATTTATTTAAACGGAAATTTTTGCGGGACCCCCGAGATTAAAAAGGAACTTTCTCAGGCTCATCTACGCAGGAAGAACAACTTTAAAACCCTCTTATTTATTGACGAGATTCATCGCTTAAATAAACTTCAGCAAGATGCTTTAATAGCTGATACTGAAACTTCTTCAGTTGTTTTAATCGGAGCCACTACTTACAATCCCTTTTTTTACATAATCCCGGCTTTGGTATCACGTTCTTTGATTTGTGAATTCAAACCCTTAACTTCTGAAGAAATTATTTTAATTTTGCAGAGAGCCCTCCAGGACAAAGAAAGAGGGTTAGGCCGATTTAAGATAAAGATAGCCCCTCAGGCTCTTAAGTTTTTAGCTGAGAATTCATCAGGAGATGCTCGCAAGGCCCTTACTGCCTTAGAACTGGGGGTTTTAACTACTCCCCAAGACAGGCGAGGCGTAATTAATTTTTCCTTAGAAGTAGCCAAGGAGAGTATTCAGTTTAAGCCGGGTTTCTATGATAAAAAAGGAGATTACCACTACGATGTAATTTCTGCTTTTATAAAGTCGGTAAGAGGCAGTGATGTTGATTCAGCTTTATATTGGTTAGCACGCATGCTCTATTCAGGAGAAGACCCCCGGTTTATTGCCCGCAGGTTGGTTATTTTAGCTTCCGAAGATATAGGGCTGGCTGACCCTCAGGCTTTGGTTTTAGCTACTTCTGGTTTTAAAGCAGTAGAGGTAGTGGGGATGCCCGAAGCAAGGATTATTCTTTCTGAAGTTACTATCTACCTTTCTTGTGCACCTAAATCCAACTCTTCTTATCTGGCCATAGAAAGAGCCTATCAGGATATAGGGGAAGGTTTTTTAGAAGAAGTACCGCCTCACTTAAAAGACAGCCATGCTCCTGCTAAGAGGAAGACCCCTCAGGGTAAAGACTATAAATATCCCCATGATTTTGGAGGCTACGTAGAACAGAAGTATAGAAAAAGTTCTAAAAAATACTATTTTCCTAAGAAGATCGGCAAAGAAAAAGAAATTTTTGAATCTTGGTCTAAATTAAAAAGTAAGAAGATTGAAAATTCCTAAACTTATGCTAAAATACCCCTCTAACAGGAAGGCTCCAAAATTAAAAGAACCAATTTGTGAGGAAAAGCAAAGGCTAAGAAAGAAAATAAAAACTCTTCTTAAGGGGTTATCTAGCGAGGAGAAGCAGAAAAGAAGTAAGCTCATTGAGAAGAGGATAGAAAATTTAGATTGTTTTAAATTAGCGGAAGTTATTATGTTTTATTGGCCTTTACCTGGAGAACCCGATGTTAAGGGTTTAATAAGGAAGGCAAAAAACTCAGGGAAAGCGGTAGTTTTACCTTTAATTGAGAAAGATAGCCTCGTTCCTTATAAGTTTACTTCTTCTCAGGAGTTAAGAATGAACTCCTTGGGAGTTTGCCAGCCTCCTAAGAAGAAAGAACTTAGGCTGGATAGGAGAGAGTTAGACTTGGTAGTGGTACCCGGCCTTGCTTTTGACAAAGAAAATCGTCGCTTAGGAAGAGGCAAAGGCTACTATGACCGATTTTTAAAAACCCTGCTCCCTAAAACTCTGAAGATAGGGGTCGCTTTCAGTGAGCAAATTTTTGAACGCCTTCCTTCTTCTCTCCAGGATGAAAAAGTAGACTTAGTAGTCTGGGCTTAATAACAACCAGAGGAGGAAAACTATGGTAGGAATAATTCTTTTAGGAGGATTGGGTTTCTTTCTGGGGTATATTCTTGCTGATTTTTTAGGTAAAACTGGGCTTAAGAAGAAAAGAGAAGAGGCTAAAAAAGTTATAGAAGAGGCTAAAAAAGAAGCAGAAAACATCAGAAAAAAAGCAGAGTTAGACTCCAAAGAGCTTCTTTATAAGTTAAGGGTAAATTTTGAAAACGAGACTAAATCCAGGAAGAAAGAATTAGAAGAGTTAGAAAAAAGGGTTATTCACCGTGAAGAGAATTTAGAGAGAAGAGTGGAATTCCTTCAGAAGAAGGAGCAGGAGATTAATCAACGAGCCCGGGAAATAGAGATTCTCACTAAGGATTTGGAGAAGAAGAGCCAGGAGCTTAATGCTATTTTGGCTGAAGAGAAACAAAAACTTCAGAGAATTTCTTCCTTAAGTTTAGAAGAGGCTCGCCAACTTCTTCTAAAGCGTCTAGAGGAAGACTTGGTTAAAGAGAAGGCCGAACGCCTGAGAAGATTTGAAGAGGAATTAAGGGAGGAGGAGGAAAAGAAAGCTCGAGAAATTCTTTCTCTGGCTATTCAGAGATGTGCTGTGGACCACACTCAGGAGACCACGGTAAGCGTAGTCAACCTTCCTAACGAAGATATGAAAGGAAGAATAATCGGCAGAGAAGGAAGAAACATCCGCACTTTTGAAATGCTTACCGGCGTGGATGTAATTATTGATGATACACCTGAAGCAGTTACTCTTTCGGGATTTGACCCGATAAGAAGAGAGATAGCCAAAAGAACCTTAGAGAAGTTAGTCGCTGATGGGAGAATACATCCTGCTCGGATTGAGGAGACTTTGGAGAAAGTGAGGAAAGAATTTGAAAAGGAATTGGTTGAAGAAGGTAAGAGAGTAACTTTTGACTTAGATATTCATAACCTTCATCCAGAAATAATAAAGCTTTTAGGTAAATTAAGATACAGGACGAGTTTTGGTCAGAACGCTCTCCAGCATTCTAAAGAAGTAGCTATTATTATGAGTATAATAGCTTCAGAATTGGGTTTAGATACTCGTTTAGCTAAGAGGATAGGACTCCTTCACGATATAGGTAAAGGCATAGACCAGCAGGTAGAGGGCACCCATGCTCAATTAGGAGCTCAACTTTTAAGAAAGTATGGTGAAAATGAGTTAATAGTAAATGCCGCTGAATCTCATCATGAAGAAGTGGAATTTAAATCCATATATTCAGTTTTAGCTTTGGTGGCTGATGCTATTTCAGCTTCTCGTCCGGGAGCAAGAAGAGAAACTTTAGAGACCTATCTTAAAAGACTCACTACTTTAGAGAACATAGCCAATTCTTTTAAAGGAGTGGAAAAAAGTTTTGCTATTCAGGCAGGAAGAGAAATCAGAGTGATTGTTAAGCCTTCGGAAGTTAATGAAGAAGGCGTGGTTATTTTAGCCAGGGAATTGAAGAAGAAGATTGAGGAAGAAATGGAATACCCTGGCCAGATAAAAATTACTGTAATAAGAGAAACAAGAGTGGTAGAATATGCTAAGTAGTAAATTATGAAGATTTTATTTATTGGGGACATTGTAGGAAAACCCGCCCGACTTTATTTAAAAGAGTTTTTGCCCTCCTTAATAGAGAGAGAAAAATTTGACTGGGTAATAGCTAACGGAGAAAATTCTGCTGGAGGTTCAGGGTTAACTGAAAAAGTAGCTAAAGAGCTATTTTCTTGTGGTATAGATATATTAACTACTGGAGACCACGCCTTTAAAAAGAAAGAGATTTTAAATATCTTAGATACCCTAAGTATACTGAGGCCCTTAAATTACGGAGATTTAGCTAAGGGGAGGGGCTTTATTATAAAAGAAAAAGACTCAAAAAAGATAGCGGTAGTAAACTTATTAGGAAGGGTTTTTATGCAGCCAGTAGATTGCCCTTTTAAAAGCATTTCTAAGATTTTAGAGGAAGTTTTAACTCAAACTAAGGTAGTAATTGTAGATGTCCATGCTGAGGCAACTTCGGAGAAGTTAGCTCTGGGGTATTTTTTAGCCCAGAAAGTTTCGGCGGTTATTGGTACGCACACCCACATCCCTACTGCTGATGAGAGAATTTTGGAAGGGTTTACTGGATATATTACCGATGTAGGAATGACTGGGCCTTTTGATTCTATCTTAGGAAGGAGAAAAGAAGATATAATCCAGAGATTTTTAACTAATGTACCGACCAGGTTTTACTTAGCTGACAGAGATGTAAGGATTCAGGCAGTTATATTAGAGATAGAAGATGTTAGTGGAAAGTGTTTCTCAATAAAGAGAGTAGAATATAAAAAACCGGATTAAGAAAGGGGGAAGATGGAAGAAAGGAGAAGGTTTCCTCGTTTAAACTACCCCTGCAAATTGATTCTGGAAGAGGGAGATGAAACTTATTCTATCCACACCGAGAATTTAAGTGCTGGCGGTTTAAGAGTCATCTTAGATGAGAAGTTAGCTATAAATACACCCTTGAGGATAGAATTGGAGTTGGGCTGGAAAGATATAAAGTGTAAAGGGAGAGTAGTTTGGGCAACAGACATTAAGTCTCTCCGAACAGAAAAAACTAATCTTTTTGATACGGGCATAGAGTTTACTCAGATAGAACCTCAAGACAGAAAGACCTTAAGAGAGTTAATAGAGAGAATTTTAAAAAGCAGTTAATTTTATGCGAGAATTAACTCCTCAGCAGATTAAGAAGCTTAAAATAAGTGAACTTAAGGAATTAGTCAGCCGGATAAGAGAGTATATAATTAAAGTAGTTTCCCAAAAAGGAGGTCATCTGGCTTCTTCTTTAGGAGCAGTAGAGCTCTGCTTGGCTTTACACTATGTTTTAGATACTCCTCAAGATAAGATAGTCTTTGATGTAGGCCATCAAGCTTATGCTCATAAGATAATTACTGGAAGAGCTGAGGTTTTTAAGGATTTAAGAAGTTGGGGAGGTGTCTCAGGCTTTCCTTATCACAAGGAATCAGAATACGATGAGTTTTCCGTAGGCCACGCTTCTAATGCAGTTTCTTTAGCCTTAGGCTTAGCTGCAGCTAAGAGATTGAAAAAAGAAGATTTTAAGGTAGTGGCAGTTATTGGGGACGGGAGTTTAACCGGTGGAGAATGCTTTGAGGCTTTAAATAACGCCGGGCACTTAAAAGAAGATATTTTAGTAGTATTTAATCATAACGAGATGTCTATTTCAACTTCAGTGGGTGCGGTAAGTAATTATCTGAATAAGTTAATCTCTTTACCTATATATAATAGATTTAAAGAAGGGATAACTTTAATCTTAAAGAAGGTGCCCCACTTGGGAAAGAGGGTTTTACCCCGGATTAAGAAGATAGAGGAGATAATGAAGGGGTTAATTATCCCGGGGATTTTTTTTGAGGAGCTGGGTTTTAGATACTTTGGCCCTTTAGATGGCCACAATTTAGAAGGTTTAATTTCTACTTTAAAAAATGTTATAAACTTACCCGGCCCTAAAATTCTCCATGTAGTCACTAAAAAAGGGAAGGGATATTTACCTGCTGAAGAGAACCCTGAAGATTTCCACAGCCCAAAACCTTTTGCAATTTCTGGAGAGTTCAAAAAAAAGGGAGAAACTACTTATACTGATGTATTTAGCAAGGCCTTAATAGAATTAGCTCAAAAAGATAAAAGAATAGTGGCTTTAACTGCAGCTATGTCTAAAGGTACGGGGCTTTTTAGGTTTAAAGAGGTTTTCCCGGAAAGATTCTTTGACGTAGGGATTGCTGAACAGCATTTAGTAAGTTTCTCGGCAGGTTTGGCTAAGAGGGGGCTTAAACCAGTGGTAGCGGTTTACTCTACTTTTTTACAGAGAGCTTACGACCAAATTATTGAAGATATAGCCTTGCAGGAGGTAGGAGTAGTTTTAGCCATAGATAGAGCAGGGTTGGTAGGAGAAGATGGTCCTACTCACCATGGAGTCTTTGATATAGCTTATTTAAGGAGTGTCCCCAATTTGATAGTAATTTCTCCTGCTTACAAAAAAGATTTAGAGTCAGCCTTAAAATTTAGTTTAAAGCTTAATACGCCAGCAGCTATCAGATACCCTAAGGAGGAGATTTTAGATATTGAGAATAAAGAAGATTTTAGCTTGGGGAAGTTTGAGGTCTTGGAAGAAGGAGAAGATTTAGCCATTTTAGCTTTGGGCTCAACTCTTAAACAAGTTTTACTGGTTAAAGAAGAACTTAATAGAAAGGGGGTTTATCCTTTTATTGTAAACCCCCGGTTTATTAAACCTCTGGATGAGGAGTGCCTTATTCAAATAGCTAAGAAGTGTTCTTTGGTTTTTGTTTTAGAAGAAGGAGTTTGTTCAGGTGGTTTTGGAGAAGCAATCTTAGAATTTTATCGCCAGAAAGATATTCTGAGAAATATAAAGATAGAAAGAGTCTGTCTTCCTACAGAATTTATTACTTTTGGCAAGAGAACCCAGCTTTTGGAACTTACTGGCTTAGACTCAAAAAGTATTTTAGAGAAAGTAATTAGAGCATATGAAAAAAATAAAGCCTGTTCAAAAATTTAAACTAAATAGAAACCTGTGTAAAGGCTGTGGGTTGTGTATAGAGGTCTGCCCAGTAAAAAACTTGGAATTTTCCTCAGAGTTAAATCAGCGGGGGGTTAAATACGCTAAAATTAAAGATATTGAGAAGTGTAAAGGCTGTGGATTTTGTTTTTTAGTCTGTCCGGATGTTTGTATAGAGATTTCTTATGAGAAGTAAGAGAACCCTCATTACTGGCAACGAAGCTATCGGCGAAGGAGCAATAAAAGCCGGTTGTTTCTTTTACGCTGGTTATCCTATTACCCCTCAAAATGAACTTACCGCTTTTATGGCTAAGAGAATGGCTGAAGAAAAAAGAGTATTTATTCAAGCTGAGTCAGAAATCTCAGCTATAAATATGGTTTTTGGAGCTTCAGCTAGCGGGGTAAGGGCTATGACTTCCTCTTCTTCTCCGGGCATTTCTTTAAAACAAGAAGGTATATCTTATTTAGCAGGCTGTGAGCTTCCGGCAGTAATAGTTAATGTCCAGAGAGGAGGGCCGGGTTTGGGGAATATCGCTCCTTCCCAGTCTGACTATTTTCAGGCTACCAGAGGGGGTGGACACGGTGATTATCACCAGATAGTTTTAGCTCCCGGTTCTGTTCAAGAGTGTTTTGATTTTATGTTTTTAGCCTTTAACTTAGCTGATAAATATAGAAACCCGGTTATGGTTTTGTTAGATGCTTTTTTGGGCCAGATGGCTGAGGCTATAGAAATTCCAAATTCCAAAATCCAAATTCCAAATTATAAGAAGGACTGGGCTTTAACCGGAGCTAAAGGAAGAGCACCTAATATAATAAGGTCACTTTTTTTAGAAGAAGGAGCTTTGGAAAAACACAATTTAAGGCTGCAAAAAAAATATAAAAAGATAAAAGATAGTGAACAGCTTTTTGAAATCGGAAACAAAAGTAATTCAGAAATTGTTTTTGTGGCTTACGGAATTTCCTACCGGATAGCTAAGGAGGTAAGTCTTCTTTTACAAGGAAAAGGATTAAAGGTAGCCTTGTTCAGGCCAATTACTCTTTGGCCCTTTCCTTATCAGGCTTTAAGAGATTTAGCCAAAGATAAACGGGCAGTCTTTGTTTTTGAGCTTTCTTGCGGCCAGATGGTAGAAGATGTAAGATTAGCTTTGGGAGAGAGGCTTCCTGTATATTTTTACGGCCGAGCAGGAGGAGGAGTATTTACTGAAAAAGAACTTTTGAATTTTGTGGAGGAAAAATTAAATGCCTGAATTTAAAAAGCCCCAGACTTTAAAAGATAAGCCCTTTCATTATTGCCCGGGTTGTGGCCACGGCATAGTTCACCGGATTATAGCCGAAATAGTTGAAGAGTTAGGGATTAGAGAAAGAACAGTAGGAGTTGCTCCTGTAGGTTGTGCTGTGGTTGCTTATGATTACTGGGATTTTGATACTACTGAGGCTGCCCACGGAAGGGCTTTAGCAGTGGCTACGGCTATAAAAAGGTGCAGACCGCAGTTAACAGTGTTTACTTACCAGGGAGACGGAGACTTAGTCTCAATTGGGATAGCAGAGACTTTGCACTCTGCTAACAGAGGAGAAAACTTAACTTGTATATTTATAAATAATGCTTGTTATGGGATGACTGGAGGACAGATGGCTCCCACTACTTTAATTGGCCAAAAAACTGCAACTACTCCTCAGGGGAGAGACCCTAAGAGGGGAGAAGGCTACCCTTTAAAAGTTCCCGAACTTTTAGCAAACTTAAAAGGCGTAGTCTATGCTGAGAGAACTTCTGTAGATAGTCCAGCCAATATAATTAAGACCAGACAGGCTGTAAAAAAAGCTTTTTTAAATCAAATAGAAGAAAAAGGTTTTTCTTTGGTGGAAGTATTATCTCAGTGCCCAACTATTTGGGGTTTAAGTCCTGTTCAGGCAGTAAAGTGGGTTAGAGAAGTAATGACTAAAGAGTTTCCCTTGGGAAGGGTAAAGTGAATTTTAAAGAAGAAAAAATTTTAATAGCCGGTTTTGGTGGACAGGGGATAATGTTTTTAGGAAAAATTTTAGCCCTGTCTGCTGTTGAGGAAGGAAGAAGAATAACTTTTCTCCGTTCTTACGGAGCAGAGATGCGGGGAGGCACAGCTAATTGTATGTTGAGAATAAGTAATAGAGAAATAGCCTCGCCGGTTTTTGAGAAAGCCACCTTAGCCTTTATTATGAATCAGCCTTCCTGGGAGAAATTTAAGGAGAGGATAGAAGAGGGAGGTTTTCTTTTTCTAAATAGCTCCTTGATAAAGAAAGAAATTAGAAAAAATAAAATAAAGGTGAGGAGAGCTCCTTTAAATGAGTTAGCCCTTAAAGCCGGTTCTTTAAAGACAGCTAATATTGTAGGTTTAGGTTTTCTTTTAAAAGAGGCGCCAATTGTAAAATTAAGCACAATTAGAGAGGTTCTTAAGAAGACTTTCAAGAATAATTCCCAACTCCTTAAATTGAATTTAACCGCCTTAAGTTTAGGAGTTAGTTATGAAAGTAAGGACTAGGTTTGCTCCTTCTCCTACCGGTTTTCTCCATTTAGGAGGAGCAAGAACAGCTCTTTTTAGCTGGCTTTATGCAAGAAAGAATAAAGGAGAGTTCATATTGAGAATAGAAGATACTGACCGGGTTCGCTCTAAAAAAGAATATTTAGATGAAATTTTAGAATCGCTAAGATGGTTAGGAATAGATTGGGATAAAATTTTTTATCAATCAGAAAGATTTGATATTTATAGAGAATATGCTAAAAAGTTAGTTAGCCAAGGAAAAGCTTACAAAAAAGAAGGGGCAATATTTTTTAGATATGAGTTTAAAGAGATAAAGATAAACGATTTAATTCGTGGCCAAATTATATTTAAAGAGTTACCTAAAGAGGAGGAAGTGATTATTAAAAGTGATGGCACTCCTGCTTATAATTTCAGTTGCTGTATAGACGATGCTTTAATGGGAATAACCCATATAATTAGAGGAGAGGACCATATTTCTAATACCCCTAAGCAGATTTTGATGTATGAGGCTTTGGTTTTCAATATCCCTGAGTTTGCTCATGTCCCCTTAATTTTATCAGAGAGTGGTCAGAGATTATCTAAAAGATTCGGGGCAACCTCTTTAAGGGAATATAGAGAGAAGGGGTATCTATCAAGGGCTTTAGTAAATTATCTTTTGCTTTTGGGGTGGTCGCCGGGTAACAACCGAGAAATTATCTCTTTAGAGGAGGCGGTTAAGATTTTTGATATCAGAAATGTAAATAAAACTTCCTCTATTTTTTCATTTGATAAGTTAGATTGGGTAAATTCCGAATATATAAAAGCTCAAAAGTTAGACGATTTAGTAAAGTTGGTTAAGGATTATTTAGAAGAGAGGAAATTTTTGTCCCAGGATATAGAGGATGATTATTTAAGGAAAGTTGTTGAGCTTTTTAAAACTAGAATCTCTAAACTTTCTGATTTGATAGAGTGGGCTTACTTCTGTTTCTATGATGATTTTGTATATGCTCCTGATACTGAGGAAATTTTAAGGAGAGATCTATCAAGGGAAATGGAAATACTGATAGAGAGGTTAGCAAAATTGGAAAGTTTTAACAGGGAGAATATAGAGAAAGAGTTTAGGGCTACAGCGGCTGATTTAGGATTAAAGGCAAAAGATTTAGTTCATCCCACAAGAGTTGCTTTAACAGGGAAAAAAATTGGCCCAGGATTGTTTGAAACAATGGAGGTTTTAGGCAGGGATAGAGTGATAGATAGGTTGAGGAGAATGGTTAAATATTGGGGAGGTGACCATGTATAAGGTAATTCTTCTTGTCCTTTTGGTGATAGCAGGCTTTACATTTTCAGGATGTAATACTTTGAAAGGAGCCGGTCAAGGAGTCGTTGAGGGAGCAAAGAAAGATTGGGAAGCGATTAAAAAATGGGATAAAGAGTTCAGAGAAAAGTACTGGTGATTTCTGGTTTAGAAATTAGAAGTTTCAGAGTGGATAATATTAAATCAATTTACCCTTTAAGCTGATGATAAATTATGATTGCCCGGTGGTGTAATGGTAGCACGCATGGCTCTGAACCATGTAGTCCTAGTTCGAATCTAGGCCGGGCAGCGCTAAACCACGTCGGGTTTAGCGCTGTGAACCCGAAGCGTAAGCTGAGTGGTTCATAGCTCTTACGTTAAGATAGATTGATGTATTATGTTTATGTTCTCTTCAGCCTCAAAGATAAAAAATTTTATATTGGACATACCAGTGATTTGAAAAGGCGTTTAC
>Ga0180300_10000016_pt1 | contig 58102 bp, 50 predicted proteins | sample GuaBasSediGuay15_FD_121798 | JGI IMG/M metagenome (GOLD analysis project Ga0180300, IMG submission 121798) | Subseafloor sediment microbial communities from Guaymas Basin, Gulf of California, Mexico - Guay15, Core 4569-2, 21-24 cm | ecosystem: Environmental > Aquatic > Marine > Hydrothermal...
AGCGGGAATATCCGAAAACCCTTCGATCGATATTATGGAAATCGGTTCTATGCGTTTGACGACCTCCGGATCCACTCCATACTCTCTTAGCATGTCGGCATTTTTCTTCAAGTCCTCGAGCGCCAGATAGTCATAAGGTGCGTGACCAGGAACTGACATTACTATTCCAGTACCGTACTCGGCGCTTACGAATGTAGCGGGAAGTATCGGAATTCTGTCATTAGTTACCGGGTTTATTGCCTCTTTTCCGATGAACTCTCTTCCTGACACCCTTCTTAACTCTTTAACCTTTCTGCCCTGGTATTTCAGCCTCATTGCCGCGTCTTCGGATACTACCCAAGTTTCTCCATTCACATCGGCAACCACGTACTCTATCTCCGGGTTTACCCATATGTTGGTAACACCGAATATGGTCTCAGGTCTAAAGGTAACTACAGGCAGTATCATGCCATTCTCCGCCATTTTGAACTTCAATAGTGTAACTTCCTCTATTTCTGGTTCCACATCACCGAGGGTATCATGCTGACCAACCGCGTTGTCGCAAGAAATGCACCAAGGTACCGGATGACGCCCTCTTATTATTAGACCCTTTTCATGCAGTTTGTGGAATTGCCACATGATGAACTTGTTGTACGGCGGATCTATTGTCGTGAATTCCCTCCGCCAGTCGATAGAGTACCCCATTTCCTTCATTCCTTGCTTTATCTCCTCGTGGAAGTACCTTGCTAGCTTTATGGGTTCAGTGAGAGTTCTTATTACCTCCTCTGGTATGTGGAAGACATCTCTGAATATCCTCAGCAATTCTTTATCTTCTTGAGCCAGTCTCTTTGCAATTGCGAGGATAGGAGTTCCCGTGTAATGGAAGGCCATAGGGAATAGTACGTTGTACCCTTGCATTCTCTTGAATCTCGCGTAAGCGTCGGCAAGACTATAAGTTCTCCCGTGACCGATGTGCTGCGGCGCATCCGGATATGGGTATGCTACTGTTAGGAAGAACTTTGGTTTCGAAGGATCAGGATCTGCTTCGAATATTCGGCTCCTTTCCCATTCTTTTTGCCATTTTTCCTGGATACTCCTAAGTAGATTTAGAAACTCTCCACTCAAGAACAGCACCCCGCAGAACTAGTGGAGAAGCAGGGCTGGTGATGATAACTAGGCGTGTTTTCACGGATTTACGGACGTGTCCTTTGTATGAGAATAGAACCCCTCACGCATAGAACCTCCTGTCAGAGGATTTGTATGAGAATTTTGAAAATTTAAAGTTAATGGACAAGGGAACACAGTTGAGTATCGAGGTCACAAGGCGCGGCGAGGATGATGCGGCCTCTATTTTTCCATGTGTGATTGGAATCTCTCCTAAAAACTTGGTTGTTCGAAAGAAGAATGCCCCATTTTGTGACGAAACTATACGCTCTTTTGCCCCTTCAGTATAAGATCCGTGTAATCCCTGCTAATTTCGTGTCTATCCGGCTTCTTGAAATTCTCCAAGAGCTTTCTCACATCCTCGATAACTTCAGGCTTTAACCTCCACTCGGAAATATCTACTCCGTTTTTGCATTCTATTATCTCATTCCCAGTAAGATTTACCATTTGACGGATTGCGGTGCCGATTCCGACAAGCCCTATAAACTTTCTTGTGCTCCTTACTTTTCTCCATATTTCGACAGTTGAGTGCCACTCACCATCGAGGAGGACTTCGAGGATTGCGCGTTTTGCAGGATCCGAGGCAAGAGCCTCCTCCAATCTCTTGAGGTAGTTGTCCATCGTGATCTCACCGCTAGATTCTTTGAGATAAGATTTTTGTAGCACGTTGTAAAAAGGATGGTATAACGTTAACAGATATTTTGAAATGTAGGAATCACAAATACTCCATAGTGAATCCGTCGATTTATGTGGTCTTGGCCGGTGATGATATGTTGAAGATTCCAGGGGAGTACATAAACGCCTACAGAAGCATACCCGGTTACATAATCGTAGGATCGCGAAAGCATGCGGCTATAAAGCCCTGCCACTGGCTCGAGCAGAAGCTTTTCACAGGCAGGAGGGGGTGCTATAAAGAGAAATTCTATGGCGTTAAGAGCCACCTCTGCATACAGAACACCCCCGTACTCTACTTCTGTACGCACAGATGTCTGTTCTGCTGGAGGGTGCAACCAAGCGACCTGGGGCTCTCATGGAAGGAGTCCTCCCTCGAGGGTTTCGAATTAGATGATGCAATCCACCTTGCGGAGGAAATGATAGCAGCGCAGAAGAGAATGATACAGGAGCGCTACAGCATCGATAGGCTTCTGACAAATTACGAGAACATGATAAAGATCCTAGAAGTGCTTTTGAAGGAAAGAAGAGCAATAACTGGGGTGCAGATTGCTGAAAAGGCAGAAATATCCAGGAGGAAATTCAGAGAGGCCGCCGAACACCTCCTAAGGGAGGGTCTTATTGCGGAGGCCGGGGGAGGACGCTATATTCTGTCGAAGGATGTCGAGGAGGTTGCAGAGAGCACCGATGATCTCGAGGATCTAGTAAAACGCAGAGTTGCAAATCCAGCAGATATCAGGAGAGTGCATAGGGAGGCTCTCGAGCCAAAGCATGCTGCAATATCGCTCGCGGGCGAGCCACTCTTATATCCGCAGATCGGCGAACTTGTGGAGGAGTTTCGGAGACGGGGGTTTACAACGTTCATAGTTTCAAATGGTACCCTTCCGGAGGCTCTCGAAAACATATCGAGAGAGCCTTCGCAACTCTACATAACGCTACCTGCTCCCAACGAGAAGATATACCTGGAAGTATGCAGGCCACTGATAGAAAGGGGATGGCGGAGGCTTATGCGGACGTTAGAACTTTTGGATACGTTATCATGCAGGACGGTTATTAGAATAACCGCGGTCAAGAATCTAAATATGGTAAAACCGGAGGAGTATGCGAAGATCATAGAAAACGCGAACCCTCACTTCGTGGAGGTCAAGGGCTTTACGTATGTAGGAGGGGCGCGTAGGAGGATGGGCGACTACTGCGAGCGCATGGGTTATCCCCGTGAGAGGGCGTTTGAACTCTTCCAGCCGCGTCATAGCGATATCGTTGAGTTTTCGAGAAAAATATGTGAGTATGGAGGATTCGAAATAATAAATGAGTTCGTGCCGAGCGCTGTTACCCTGATAGATGTAAACTGGGGCAAGCGCAGTACAAAACTGGTACCAGCATGACCAGATGGTCGAGATGGCACTCCTCCGTTTCGGCCCGAGTGGTACACTAATCACGAATGACCCTCTCAATGGGCTAACGTATTTAGTAAAAAATTTTCCTGAGTTAAAGGCATTTGAGATACCGTTCACCATATACCAGTACGAATTGCCAGTGTTTCCGCAGAGATATTTTGAGAAATTTAGAACTATCTGTAAAGATCATGGAGTTGTCGTTTCGCTGCACGCACCGTTTACAATAAGTCTCACGAACGAAAAGCAGTTCAAAAGTTACGGGAAAAAGAGATTGCTAAAATGCTTACGAATCGCGAAAAACTTTGGTTGTAGAGTGGTGGTTCTCCATCCGGGTGGCTATCAGCCGAATATCAGTATTGATGATCACATAAGAATTGTTACTCGGAACTGTAGAGAAGTCATGAGCGAGATTAGTGGTATTCTCCTTGGACTTGAAACTACGGGAAAGCATAGACAATTCGGGAAGTTAGATGAGCTGCTGGAGGTTGTTTCCAGTTGTGAAGGAGTAACACTAGTTGTGGATTGGGCTCATCTTTATGCCCGAAGTGGTGGCAGACTTAAGACCAATGAGGATGTCATTCACGTTTTGGAGAAAATAGAGGAAATCCTTGGGAGTGATATTCTCTTTGATCTTCACATGCACTTCACCGGGGTCGAGTTTTCAATAATAAGGTATCCATCATGGTCTCTCGACGCATTCACCGGTAGTGGAGGCAAACAGATAAGTGAAAGTGAGGGTACTGAGAAAAAGCACTTAGAAGTCAGAAGTGGGAGGCCGAGCCCAGAGCTGGTATTAAAGGTGCTAAAGGAAAGAGGAGTAGGTGGGACATTAATTTGCGAAAGTCCACTTAAGGAGCAGGACGCGCAGTACTTGCTTTCGCTGTACCATTCCATTTAGGCAAATGCATGATAATAAGAAATATTGCAACCTTATATGCTGATTTCAAAGAACTTCAACGCGTTTTCCGATGTTTTGTTTGCAACGGTCTCTATATCAACTCCCTTAATTCGTGCTATTGCTTCAACTGCGTAGTACACATTTGCAGGTTCATTCACTCCACCGAATGGGGATAAGAAGGGGCTATCGGTCTCGACGAGCATGCTATCTAGCGGTGTTACCGATGCGGCGTCTTTATGCACCTTTCTCCTAGTAACTGTTGTGGGTATCGAGATAAGCCAGCCCTTCTTTACCGCATATGCTGCCATGTCCGTAGAATCGGAAAAACAATGCAACATGACCCTCTTTGCATCACATTCCTCGAGTATTTTAAAAGTATCGTGGCCGGCCTCGCGACTGTGAATCACCAACGGAAGATTTGTCTCATCTGACAGCTTTATGAATTCTCTAAATGCCGCTCTTTGGAACTCTCTTCTCTTCTCGTCCTTAACCCAGTAGTAGTCCAGCCCGACCTCCCCGATCGCGACAATTTCTCGTTGATGCTTTTTTATCAATTCTATCGTTTTCATTAAGGTTGTTGGATTGACCCCCGGAGGGTGCAGGCCGAGAGATATGAAGACGTATCCCTTGTATTTCTCGACAAGTTTTCTAGTTACGCTGAAGTCTTCCGGCGAGATTGTAGAGGTCACTATTGCAATAAGGTTCCTTTCCTTTGCTCGTTTTATAACTTCAGGCAACTTCCTCGCTAGACGACCCATCGAGAGGTGGCAGTGGGCATCCACAAGCATCAAGTTTACAAACCTCCTTCATAGCCTAATTTTAGCAAAGGGATAAAAAGATGCTGAAAAGGCCAGTGCGGTGCTTTGAAGGTGATGGTAAGACTTGAAGATGTACGTAGGGTCAAGGAGCAGGCCTTAAAGTTTATTTTACCGACGAAAGAAGAGATTGAAGAACAGAATAGGGTCATAGATCGCTTAAAGTCCCACCTCATTAAAACATTGGAGGAGAAGGGATACGAGTTCGTTGGTGTGGAGGCACATGGTAGCACCGGAATCAAACAGACCCAACTTAGAGGTGCCAGCGATATCGACATTTTCGTCGAGTTCCCTCCGACCGCGTATTCCCACATTTTCAAGATGAGTAGACGTAAAAGAGCGGAGGAGATAAGGAGAATCTTCGGAAGAATAGTTGAGGACTGCTTTAAAGAGGCTGCAATCAGGGCGGGATGCTCAGATATTAAGATAGCATATGCCGAGCACCCTTACCTTTCAGCGCGTTATGGGCGATTTGACATAGACATCGTCGGGTGTTTTTATATAACCCGTGAGGCGTTGATGAGCTGTGGGCCGATAACGGCGGTGGACAGAACACCACATCACAGCAGGTTTATCAAGGATGCGCTGAATGATGCTCAGCGGAATGATGTTAGACTTCTTAAGGCATTCTTCATTGCAAATCACGCATACGGGGATAAGAGCGCGGTCGGAAGGTGTGGTTTTACTGGTTATAGTGCCGAGGTACTGGTATACCACTACGGTTCATTTGAAAACGTGCTTCTGAACTTTGATCAACTTGCGCAAAAACCTATAGATTTTTTCAATAGACCACCCGCTCAACTCAAAAGCAACCCGAGATTCAAGGATGATTTCTTGATAATAATAGATCCCGTGGACCCGAATAGGAATCTTGCCGCTAGTATAGATAGACGTGCATATCTGCACATTAGGAGGATGATAAAGGAATTCCTTGAGAATCCTCGTGTGGATTATTTTCTGAGAAAGCCGATAGAACCATTGAGTGCCGATGAGCACAGGCGGTTCCGGAAAAACACTATAGTTGTGGAGTTTCGATGTAAAAGTGATGTTCATTATGTTATTGTACGTGATAAACTCTACAGGCTCGCATCTTATATGACAAAGATATTGGAACGTGAGGAAACTGGTGAGAAAAGATTTGGCAAGGTGATATTTGAAATATACTTTGAGAATGGGGACATTTATGCTGTGGCGTTTTTTATCGAAAAACCTAAGATTCCCGATACGTTTATCAGAAGAGGGCCACCCGTTTGGGCAAAGGAGCATGTTAAAGAGTTCCTAAGAAAGCATCCAGATGCTTACGCAGATAGGGGGTTCTATTGGACTTGTGTGAAAAGGAAGTACACTACCGCTCTTTCACTGGTAAAATCGCTTCTTTCCGTGGAAGGTTTAGAGAGGTTTTCACTCAGGGACGTTGATATTATTTCGATTTCGAAGACCGGAACGACAACCGTGGGTAGAAAGGCTCTAGCCGTACTTGTACGTTTTATACTTCCTATAGAATTCAGTTCTTCTTAAGGACTCATCTTGCCTTGTTCTAGACTCTTGGTCGCCTCCATGATTTTGGCGTACCAATTCCGGAGAAGTTCCTTTATACGTTCCTTCAGGGCGTCCAACGAGACCGCTCTATAGCCATATCGGAGGGAACCCCCTTCTGCGTTTATTGCAACCCTTTCAACTAGCTTCTTTTTCATCAAAGAGTTAATAGCTCGCTGTATACTACTTTTGCTCTTGTCAAAATGGTTTATAATGTCTTTTAGTAAGTATATGCCGTTCAACAAAAAGAAGTAAATGTCAGTTTCGAAATTGCTCAGATTGAATATCTCCTTTATGATATCTTTCGATCTCAGTCCCTCTACAATGACCTTCGCTCGTAACTCCATCATCAGAACACCTATACAATAGGTGATGACCTTATATTTAGGGTTAACGCCGTTATATTCTAACGTTGTCTAAATATTCGATTTAAGGCGGATTCCTGTCCTCTCCATTTAGGCAAATTCCAAAAACGTTATCTATCCATCATCATTTTAAAGAGAATGGTATAAACGTTCGGAGGATATGTCAGGTTCGGGAGGCGAGTGCTATGTTCTCGGAGCCCTTAAGGAGGCAACCACAGGTCCTCGAAAGCGGAACAACAACTGTAGGCCTAATATGCAATGGGGGAGTCATCCTAGCTACGGAGTCGAGAGCGACCATGGGATATCTCATTGCGAGCGAGAGAGCGGCCAAGATTCACAAGATTACTGACAGAATTGCAATGACAATTGCTGGGACAGTTGCGGACGCCCAACAGCTCGTCAGGCTCGTTCGTGCAAATATAAATCTGAAAATGTTAGAAACCGAGCATGAGGCGAGCGTCAGATCGGTGACCCATCTGACTGCCGCGTTGTTATTCCAGAATAGGTTATTCCCGTACATAACACAACTGATAGTTGGTGGAATAGACTCTGAGGGTCCTCACCTCTTCTCACTTGATCCTCTCGGTAGCGTGATTGAGGAAGACAAGTTCACGGCGACTGGTTCGGGTAGCGTGATCGCCTACGGTGTACTGGAGGACGGGTATAGGGACGGAATGTCGATAGAAGAGGGAGTTGAACTTGCAAAGCGTGCAATAAAGGCCGCAAGAAAACGAGATGCTGCATCGGGAGGTAAAATACAGGTAGCGATAATAACGAAAGACGGGATAAAGCTTGAAGAGTATGCGGATTAACTGAACTTAAAGTCAGGATACCTGTAGAGCAACATTCCTTCAATTGTTATAGGATTCAGCTTTACTGCAAGGGAGTAAGCTTCCGATAACTTGCTCTCCCTTTCGGCATATATTTCCAATATGGGTTCACCTTTTTTCACCTTATGTCCCCGTTTATATCGAATCACAACGCCCGCGCCTTTATCCCTGGGCGCACCAGCGGCTCTTGCGATTTTTGTTATCGCCGCGTTGCTGACATCAGTCACGTAACCGTCACATGGTGCCTCAATTACCGCCCTGTGATCTCCTACCGGAATATCATCGGGTTTTATGTCCGGATTCCCACCCTGTGCTTCTATTATCTCCCTCATCTTTTTCAAGGCCCTTCCGCTTTCAAGTATTCTTTTTGCTAGATCTTTTCCTCTCCCACGCGGCGCAAGTCCTCCCATTTCAAAGAGAATTCCGGCAAGAGCAGTGGATTTTTCAATAAGACTCGAAGGACCTTTACCTTCTAGTGCCAATAGCGCTTCTCTTGCTTCTAAAGCTGGACCCACTGCGTGCCCCACTGGTTGACCGCCGTAAGTTATCCCACATTCTACGTGTATATTCAATCTCTCGCCCAGTTCCGTGAACTTTCTCGCTAGCCTTATGGCGTGCTCTTTCGTTTCCACCTTTGTTTCCTTTCCCATAGGGATATCTATAACTAGGAAGTCGATACCTAATGCGATTTTCTTAGACATCATACTTGCTATCATGTGGGGTTCCGGATCCAGCATCAACGGTCGTTGCACACGTATAAATATGTCGTCTGCTGGGCATATGTTTAAACCTCCTGCCCAGACTATTGCGCCTTTTGTTTTCTTTACAATTTTCACGAGTTCTTCTACCGAGAATTCTACTGGTGCCAGCACCTCCATCGTATCGGCGGTTCCGGCCGGGCTTGTAATAGCCTTACTACTAGTTTTTGGAATGAGCAATCCCGCTGCTGCAACTATTGGCACTATCAACAACGATACTTTGTTTCCCGGCACTCCTCCAATGGAGTGTTTGTCATAGACTGGCTCCTCGAAATCCGCCTGTACTCCGCTTTCCGCAATGGCCCTCGCAAGATACTCTATCTCGTCTACGCTCATGCCGTGAAACTGTTCCGACAAAATAAATGCTATTATCTCTATGTCGCTGAGGTTCCCCCTGACCATATCTTTCACGATACTTGAAATCTCCTCGTACGTTAGGGACTTGCCATCGATCTTCTTCTTAATGTACTCTATTGAAGCGGGTATTGATGATGGACGAACCTCGACAATGTCCCCATCGGCAATGCCATAAAATGTCGCAATATTTTCCGGAATTCCGACCTCTCCCCTTTGTATTAATTGCCGCGAACCGCAAACGGTTGCGGAAAACTCCATGCCACTACATTTGACCCTTACCCGCTCGTTAATCGAAGTTTCAAGTTCTTCCATGTCATCAGGATTTAGAATGACAACATTGCCGCCGAAATGTACCCCTAACACACGAGCACGAAACCTCAACAAACTGCTCACCCACGGGTGCACTAAGGGTGATTTTAACACCCTATGTGAATTTAAGCGATTCCGTCATTAGAGCAACACGGCGACAAGGGTTAAGATTTGCTCGTCACGTGTGCAATCACGACCACGTGGTCTACACGAAAGCGGTATAAAACTTCTGCCTGGGGATGCTAATCGTTATACGAATTTTTAGAAGAGGTTGCGAGGAATAAATAGTGTGAAGTTGCTCTAGTCCGAAATATCACAATGGGACATTTTATAACACTGTCTGCTGTGGTTTATATGTGAGAGTGCTAGGAAAAAGAGGAGGAATTCATGTGAAGTACCTCAGGCTCTGCGAATTTTACGAGAAAATAGAGAGGACAAGCAGTCGTATAGACATGACGAACCTTTTAGTGTCGCTCTTTAAGGAAACTCCGCCCGATCTAATAGACAAAGTTGTTTATCTGACACAAGGGAAAATCTGCCCTGACTTTGTCGGGCTCGAGTTCGGAATTGCCGAGAAAATGGCGATGAGAGCTCTTGTTTATGCCTACGGTAAGCCCTTGAGGGATGTAGAGGAGTTATTTAAGAAACTTGGGGATCTTGGTAAGGTTGCTGAAAAGCTTAGCTCTATGAAGAAACAGATGACGCTTTTTGTAGCTAAAGAATTGACAGTTTCCCAGGTGTTCAGTACGCTTGAAAAAATTGCAAAAACATCGGGAGAGGGAGCGCAAGACCAGAAAATAAAGCTTCTTTCCGGATTGCTCACTAGTGCGAAGCCCAAGGAAGCAAGATACCTTTTAAGGACGGTAACTGGCAGATTGCGACTTGGTATTGCGGATATGACGATCTTAGATGCACTTGCAATGGCATTCGCCGGTGGTAAGGGAAATAGACCGATCGTGGAGAGGGCATACAACTTATGTAGTGACTTGGGTGAGGTTGCAAGAGTTGCAGCGAAGGAAGGATTAGAGGGATTGAGGAAGTTCACTGTAAGGGTGGGAAGACCCATCAGACCGATGCTTGCCCAAAGGTTGTCATCGGCGCGTGAGGTGCTCAGTAAACTGGGCGGAGTTGCCGCATGCGAATGGAAGTACGATGGAGAGCGAGCACAGATGCATAAGAAGGGGGATCAGGTTTGGATCTTTTCAAGGAGGCTTGAAAACATAACCGATCAGTATCCGGATGTACAGGAGTACATCCGAGAGAATATTCTGGCGGATGAGGCGATCGTCGAGGGAGAAATCGTTGCAATAAACCCCGACACCGAGGAGTTTCTGCCGTTCCAAGAACTTATGCACAGAAGGCGTAAATATGATATTGAGAAGGCAATGAAGGAGTACCCCGTCAAGGTCTTCCTCTTCGATGCGCTCTATGTTGACGGACAGGACTTGACCTCAAAGCCCTATCCCGAGAGAAGAAAGATATTGGAGCAGATAGTTAGGGAAACTGATAGATTCTGCCTCTCTCAGATGATAATTTCAAATGATGTCGAGGAGATAGAGAGGTTCTTCGAGCAAGCAATCGAGGCGGGTTGTGAAGGTCTCGTTATGAAATCAATAAGATCCGATAGCATTTATCAAGCTGGGGCACGAGGATGGTTGTGGATAAAGCTAAAGAGATCATATCAATCGAAAATGGCGGAGCCAATAGATGTTGTTATAGTCGGAGGCTTCGCAGGCAAGGGGAAACGTGCAGGTACTTACGGTGCTCTTCTATGTGCAGTATACAACCCTGACCGTGGGGTTTTCGAGACAATTTGCAAGGTTGGCTCGGGATTCACCGACGCGGATCTGCAAACGTTACCTAATATCCTCGAACCCTACAAGGTGGACAGAAAACCCAAAGATGTCGATTCAAAACTTGAGCCCGACGTATGGTTTGAGCCTGCAAAGGTGATCGAAATAATAGGCGATGAGTTGACGTTAAGTCCCGTGCACACATGCGCATGGGGGGTTATTAAGAAGGACGCAGGAATTGCGGTGAGATTCCCACGATTTACTGGAAGATGGAGAGATGACAAGGGGCCGTACGACGCTACGACGACAAGTGAGATAGTCGAGATGTACAGGATGCAACTTAAGAAGATAGAGACCGAGTAATGGGCATGGAGGAAGTGCATGCTTGTCCGTCACTTATATTGCAAAAGGTAATGATGGCAATGATGTGGACCTCAACACTATTACCTTTAATTAGGTAATAATTATTGGAGTCCTAGTCAGTACGCAATTGTCGACTGGTGAGTTTAGACGTTAATAATTGCTAAATAATCAGATTTTGATATTTGGAGCCGGAATTTTTAATTTTACAATAATTCACCAATCAATTGCAATTACTTATTTTGATAAATGGTAATGCTTAGTATGAAAGCTCACAAATCTTCTATATTGCAATTTTACTGAAATTATTCATTTATTCCGATATTGTTTTTTGAGTATGCGCAAAAATCTCGATAATTTCTCCGATGCCCCTAATTGTATTTAGTTAAAAACTTTAGGGGAGGTTTTCCGGTAGTTATCTCATTTGATGCATTTCAACATTTTATATTCTCCTCTTCTTTAAATTGCAATATATCCGATCGTTTGTCAAATATATACTATCGTATTTAGCTAAAACATGCCTTTCTCTTTTTTATCTGTTTTGTTGAATGTGAGAATATATTTGAGAGAAAGAACGTGGCTACATGTTTGATTTGACATCAGCGCTCACCATAATTGACATCTGAATAATATTCGATTGCTGGTTGATGCGACCAATGATTGATGATATGGGCATCATCAGCATATAAGTAGAGGGGGGCTTCAACGTTGGAGTCCACTTATTAGCTATATCTTGCTACAACTACTTGAGTTCTAATGGGAAATGAGGGTAAGATTTAAAAAGAACTCCAATAGAACCTACACATTGAAAAACGCAGTATAGTTGATTTGAAAGCAGACAAGGAGGAGTGAGTGGTATGCCTCGTGAGAGATTATTCCCACTTGCACCAATAGAGAGACTGATTAAGAAGGGAGGCGCTGAGAGAGTCAGTGCGACCGCTACTAGGACGTTACGAGAGTTATTAGAGGACCTCACATTGAAGATTGCGAGCGCGGCGAGAGAACTCGCGGAACATGCGGGAAGAAAAACCATAACTGCTGACGACATTAAGCTTGCATACAAGCAACTCTTTGGCTGATTCTAGAGCCTTAAATTTTTCACCTTTTTACAATTTTTTGGGTTTCCAGCGTCTGATTATCGCGTGACATTTGAGATAAAGGATCGTATCTCCTCCAATATTCTTGTCCTTTCTCTTGTCAATACCCTGCTTTGTTCCATTTCGATAAGTATTCTTGCGTCATCTTCGGAGATTTCTATTATCAGCACCTTGTCTTTCAGGGCCTCGGCTTCCCTTCTGTATTTTGCGCCTGAAGTTCCCTTTGGGACCAATAATATTCCTTTACTTACTAAGCCAGCTAATATTGCGTTCTTTAACCTTATGAGAGCATAATATGCTGCAACACCGCCGCTTCTGTTCCAATTTCTCACATTCGGTATCTCCAAGCCTATTTTGACGGATTTCGATGTATCACTTACCTCTAGTATTGCATCCACATGTTGCTTCTTGCTTCCTACGCTGAATGAATATGCCATTACGAGTTTTGCCTGTAGCCCTAGTTCCTCGGCTATGCTCTTTATTGCAAAGAAGAGAGCATCTGCAAGCGCGGCATGCGTGAGTCTGATTTCCCGGCGAGTTGTATCAATTGGCAACCTTCCGGTTGCAATTTGCACTATTTTCCTCATTATCAGTTTTATGGCTTCTCTTGGATTCCCACCACTCCTTTCATAGATCTCTTCCAGTTCTTCTTCCGAGAGCGGGAAGTATTCATCATCCGGTGGGGTTATACCTTTCTGTTCCCAGTATTTAAGCATCGCCTTCTTGTAGAGTTCTTTTATGTTTTCCATGGAGAATTTTCTGAGCCGTGCAGGCTCATCCATTCTACTTAACAGTGTTGAGTCCATTATTTGTGTGATTTTCTTCCATGTGGACGGGAGGGCTGTGATCACGAAACATACGCCACCGACTTCGTTGTATATTCTTTTTATTGCATCAAGGAACTTCCGTTCTGCGTCCTCTCCCCAGTTCACGAGTGGGCTTTCAATCTCATCTAAGTAGAGTAGGACGACCTTGTCGCAGTTTTCTATGAGCATTTTCAGTGCGGCAAAGCATATGTCCTCCTCTTCAATTGGTCTTCTTATTCCCAGCGCTTCCATGTCCTCCTCGCTCAGAGTTTCACCATAGAGCCACCTTTCCGCGAGGCTTTTGAGTTTTTCATCTAATGTGTAAAGTAAGATGGCTTTTGCAACATCCGCGTACACTCCTGGGTATTTTCGTGCTAAGGCCGCAAGCATATCGCTCAGTTCTCCATTCGTGTTGCCCACTTGATTTAGGATTCTTTTTGATGCACATTGGATGAGGTAAGGGCCGCATTCGTCCATTAGGCACGTGTAAAAGTGCAAAAACACTTTTGCAGGGTTCGGTGGGCTCGGTACATACACGATAAGAGTATTATTTTCCTCCTCCCTCTTCTTAAGTGCCCAGAAGAAGTGTGTTTTTCCCATTCCCGCATCTCCTATTACCGGAACTATTCTTGGAATCCTAGTCATTTTTACCATGAGAATCGCGTCGTTAACCATCTCTTCTGCGTCCATTCTTGGCTCTGGAATGTCTATTTCATCGGGAACATCTCCTCGTGAGACGAAACTTTTGAAGGGCATGGGATCCTGCTTTAGTACTTCCAAGTACTGCTTTACGTCCAAGAACTACCCTCCGATACATGCTGCATTAAGAGATCGGCGGGATGGATTATAAAGAGATGTAGCACGAGCATAGTATCATTAGTGAACGGCTATGATTGTTCCTATCGTTCTGGTGTTGCTCTCACGGGTTACTATTTTATCTCCCTCAAGTACCATTTCTGGGCGGAATTTAAACCTCATTCTCACCCTTGCAAAATCTCCAACAACAAGGTATCTTTTTCCGTATATTTTCTCGAAAATGACAGTCTGAGAAACAGTATGACAGTGCAATACGGGGGAGTATCCCTCTACTATCCTTGTCGGATGTCTGGTCACGACTATATTCGCTTCAAGAGTTCTTACTGCCTTTACGGGGAAATCGGGATCTGCGATCACCTGTCCTCGTCTTACGATCTTAGGATCGATCTTTTTCAAATCTATTCCGAAAGCGTCGCCCGCCTTTACACGTTCCACTCTCTTCTTGAATATCTCGATCGTTGCTATTCTTGCTTCAAGGAATTCTCCATTCTCGTCGGGTCCCACTATTACCGTCTGCCCAGGTTTGAACACGCCTGACCGAACCGTTCCGGTCACCACGACGTTCGTACCGGATATTCCCCTATACACTTTGTCTATATAGGCGAGAGCCGGCTTTGAGAGGAGGTCATCGGACACTGTTGGCGGCAGTTTGGTTATCAACTCTCTGAGGAGGTTTATACCAATGCCCGTGGTTGTCGATATTTGGAATATTGGAACGATGGAGCCGTGCGGCAGTTCCCGTGCCGCTATATTTACATCTTGGAGGGTACGTACGACGAGGGGAACTTTTCCTATATCCTTCAGCGTCTTTTTGACTATCGTCATGACCTTAAGGAGGGCTTCTCTCGACACAGTATCTATTTTCGAAATTGCGACCATGAACGGCAATCCCTGGTTTATCAAGAGTAGCATGTGCTCCCTTGTTATCTCATCGAGCCTCGGGCGTCCCGTTCTCATCTCTTCCGACACTATTATTTTATATTCGTCATTTGCTGGTATGAGGACAAGTCCGTACTGCGCGTCTTGTCCTAGGACGGATCTTATCATCGTTTTTGCATATTCCGCGTGTCCCGGTGCGTCGTGAAATATTATTATTTTTCTTGATCTGTCGAGAGCAAGCGCCAGCTCCTCCTTGTTTAACGGTGACTCTAAAAATATCGGTTTGTTGTCATCATCGATGCCTAAAACCGCCTGATGAAGATCCGCTGTCTGCCCTTTCTTTAGTTCTTGGGGATGCTTCAACAAAAAGGCTCTTGCCTTCCCTTTACCGTTGTCAAGCTTACCAGTAACCATGACCCCTATCAGCGTCGATTTGCCTGCGTTCACCCGTCCGACGACATTTATCCCTATTGATATTTGAACTCCTTGCAACGGCGCCCTTTCAAGGACATACTTTCCGACATAACCGTATTCCGTTTCGAATATTTCCTCCTCCACTATTCTTATTCCCGCCTCCTCGCATAATGCTTTAAGAATTCTTTCACTGCTCTCGAGCTGACTTCTGCTCAGACCATAAACTTCCCAGCGCTTTCCATCAATGTCTTCCAACCCTATTATGAAAACCCCAGGTCCATCGCTTGTAATGTACTTAAGTTGCGCAATGAGTTTTTCTTTGCGGCCTGCCAGCTTAAGGTCTTTCTCGTAGAGCATCCTCTTTATTTCAACATTGTGAGTCTCCCCCATCTCCACTATTCTCTCAATCAACTCTTTTTCTCTTTCCGACATTACGTCATAACGCTCCACGGGTTCATCTTTGGCTAAGGTTACGGCAACGGACCTAATAATTTTTAGGTTGAGTGAGAAGCTTGTATTGTCCCGCCGATTAGTGTGCGGTAATCGTTCGAAATTCTCAATTATAATTGAAAAATGTACGAATTTTAAGCTATTTTTCGAAAGATGTTTAATGAAAAACCTGTAAAATGTGAACTTTTCCGTATCATTTTAAAAGGTGTGAAATGACAATCCTCAGAGGAGGTGATAATGTGGGGCGAAGACTTACGCCGGAGTCGTTGCGCATAGACCCCGAGAAGGTGTCTAAAAGGATAGAAGGATTCATTAAGGAGATCTTCGAGAGATCTGGAGCATCAGTGATAGTTATAGGGATGAGCGGTGGTATCGACAGTTCGGTAGTGGTGTGTCTTTGTAGCAGAGCGGTTGGGCCCGAAAAAATTCATGCACTTTTTCTACCGACGAATGTCACGAAGAAAGAGGATTACGAGGATGCCTCCAGTGTGGCGAAAATGCTTGGGATAGATCTCGAAGTTATCGAAATAACTCCCATTGTGGACACGTTTAAGGAGGTATTCTCCAAGTGTGGGCACTTTGACGAAAGTGACAGAATCTCATTAGGCAATGTCATGGCACGTATCCGTATGATCACGCTGTATTACCATGCTAACAGGTTAAATGGTGTTGTTGCAGGGACTGGAAACAAGAGTGAACTTTTAGTCGGATATTTCACCAAGTATGGAGACGGGGGAGTGGATTTTCTGCCGATAGGCGATCTATACAAAACTCAGGTGAGGCAGCTGGCGCGGTACCTTGGTATACCGGAGAGAATAATAAAGAAGGTGCCAACGGCTGGTTTATGGGCGGGACAGACCGATGAGGGTGAACTTGGGATAACGTATGATTTACTAGATCTAATATTGCATGGTCTTGTCGATTTAGGCATGAGTCCCGAAGAGGTTGCGGAAGATCTATCAATACCGTTAGAACGAGTGCTTCACGTAAAACGTATGATTGAGAGCAGTGAACACAAACGGCAGTTACCACCGATAGCGAAGATATCGGATTAAGACAAGCCAAGTGCCTTTATCAATTCCTCTATTCCTCTTCCAGTCTTTACACTTGTAGTTACTATTTTCGCCTTGGGGTTTGCTCTTCTTGCGTCCTTTACGAGTTTATTTACATCCACATTCATTTCTTCCGCGAGATCCGTCTTATTAATCACTATCACATCTGCATCTTTGAATATCAGAGGGTGCTTGAGGATCATATCTGATCCTTCGGTCACGCTGACCACAACAACGTGCAGGTGAGCCCCTAGGGGGTAATCGGCCGGACATATCAGATTTCCAACGTTTTCTATGAATATCACATCGTAATTTGGCAGATTCATTTTAGATATTGCCTTTCTTATCAGTAGAGCATCCAAATGGCATTCCTTTCCCGTATTTACACATATACTGTCCACGCCGTGACGCCTTATTCTATCGGCATCTATTGTAGTTGTCACATCACCCGCTATCACGCCTATTCGACATTTCCCCTTCAACTTATCAATAATTGCCTCTATTAGTGATGTTTTCCCACTACCAATGGCACCTCTCACATCTATAACCTTTATACCATGTTCGTCAAATATTCGTCTATTCTCATCTGCGAGTCTTCTGTTTATTTCAAGAATATCGATCTCAACTTCCAGATCGAGCATTTGTTCTTCATGTGCAGTGACGACTTCACTCCGTTCTCTTGTTAGCCTCTTTAGCGCCTCTTCCAAGCTTTTAATAACTTTTTCCATGAACATCTCACTTGCGCTCAACTCCGTTTCCACTTCTCTGAGGTTATGTTCTCTCACTCTTTGCAGAAGTTTTCTGAGTTCCTCCAGGTGTTTTCTGTTATGTTCGACGTTATGCTCAATCCATTTCCTAAGATAGAGTAAGAACTTCTCCTCGGACAACCTACCACTTCCGCTGTGTTGTTGGTGATTCGTATCAGTATGGTGATTCTACTGTTTCCTTAAAATGGTGACTGTTGTGAGAGCACCAGTTCCGCTAACATTATGTACGAGACCCACCTCTGGGTCATTTTGTGCTTGTAATCCCGGAAATTCTCCCCTGAGTTGTAGAGCGACCTCTGCGGTTTGATAAATCCCAGTTGCACCGACCGGGTGACCGCGCGCCTTGAGCCCACCGCTCAAATTTGTCGGCACTTTTCCGTCCTTCGATGTCATACCCTCGGCAACAAACTTCACACCCTCCCCTTTCCCGACGATCCCCAGATCTTCGAGGGAGATTATACCAGTGATGGTGAATGCATCATGTAGCTCTATAACTTGGATGTCCTTAGGTGTCAACTTTGCCATCGTGTACGCCTGCCTTGCTGCATCCACGGTTCCTTGAAGGCGCGTGAGATCCGGCCTCTCATGCATATGTAGAGCAGAAGTTGCGGCTCCTATCCCTATTACTTCAACTGCCCTGTCGCGTACCCCCTTGGCTATTTTTTCACTTGCCATTACTATAGCGGCGGCGCCATCACCGGCCGAGAAGCAATCTAATAATTTTATCGGGTCTGCAACCGGATTGCTCTCGATTACGTCTCTAACGGTAATTCTACGCCTTATTTGTGCATAGGGATTATGGTACGCGTGTTCATGCATGAGCACGGGCCATATTGCAAGATCTTCCTCCGATACTTGGAATGTTTGCATGTATTGGCGGGTCATTAGTGCATATGCTCCGGGTATCGTGAGACCTTGGAAGCTTTCGTAGCTTACATCTTCACTCGATGTCAGAGTACTAGTCGTGCTACATTGATCGAGATCTGAAAGTTTTTCTGCACCGATGACCAGAACTACGTCGTGTATTCCGGATGCTATGGCCTTAAAGCCCTCATGAACTGCAACTCCTCCACTACTACATGAGCATTCTATTCTCACCGCAGGAATCCCGTGACAACCCAGGCTGTCCGCGATGAGAGGTGCTATGTTTTCCTGATGATCCACGATTCCCGCGTACGCGTTTGAGAAATAAATCGCATCTATTTTTGGGAAGCCCGCGTCCTTCAGTGCTTCAAGAGCCGCATCGGATATTAAGACCTTTAGCGTTTTATCATAATGTCTTCCGACTCTTGTCATTCCGACGCCTATTATGTAAACCCTATTCAAAATCCAGCACCGATCCTGAAGTTCTTGAGTAGAGAGATGAACACGTATTTGTGATATAAATTTGTTTCACTCCTTTACGAAGGTTTTATGGTTTTTAGCGCCAATCCAATGAGGCTCTACATCGACACTTGTGAAACACTTAAATAACATCTTAAGGAGATCGTGTATCTCCAATTCGATTTTATACAAATGAGAGGGGCATCCGCTTGTACAATCCGACGAGCCAAATCCCCTGACAATAACTCTCGATGCGGGATGTTGTGCAATTGTTTTTGATAATTCGCATTCCAGTCTTCGCTCCGATAACGCATAGATTGCTCCTACAAGTTCAACGCTCGGATCGCACAATAAGTAGTCTATATGCCATTTTAACCTCTTATTTCTCGAAAAATGTCTTTTTAACCGGTTTTCTAGACTTGTAGACCCCTCCCCCATTGCAGATCCGATGTAGACGTACAGGCCTGGTGGGAATACATACTCGCCAAATTTTCCTATTTTCTTCCTTAATTGACGTTTAACCCTGATAACTAAAGTGTAAACTCCACGTCCCAGCTTACTCACCACGGATTTTCCGTGTATATGTTGCACAGCTACCGGCATGCTCGTATATTTTGACCTCAACTCCATAGATGTTGTCATGATGTTCCAGCAGATTCTCGATTATTTTGTCGCATAAGTATTTTGCAAGAAGTTCGGCGGTGCTCGCCTCTATTGGGAGAAACGCCACGTCGTCCCTCGGAAAGACATATGTGGAAGTTTCTGTCCTCACCTCGACCTTATCGCCATTTGTACTTACTTTCAGACAGCCATTATTTTTTGGGATTATTACCTTATGATCGATGGATTTGCAAATCTCTTTAACGAGATCCCTTAGTTTCCTAAAATCTACAACCATGTAATCAGCGTTTAATGCCCCCCATACTGAGACCTCGACCTCATAATTGTGGCCGTGTATTCCCTCTTTCACGTTTTCCCCTATTAGGAAGTGCGCCGCTGAGAATTTCAAATCAGTTCCACGTACAGTAACCTTGAATATCTCAACACACCCCACTTGATTCCTCAAACTACATAATTACATAAGATTGTAACAAATGTTCATATAAGTGTGGGTCTTAGTGTGATTTTCAACATCTAATTATGCGTTCTCCAGCGATTCTGTAGAGATTTCATCAGAGGTTTTGGGATTTCAATACTAACGAGGGGGATTGTAGGTTATGAACGCCATCTAAACTTTTAAAGCGTTCTAGATGTAGGTTTACGGTGAAAATTACTGTTAGGGTACTACCAATGACCGAGAGGCGCGAGTACCCGAGAATGCCCATAGTGAGCGTTGCAGCTGTAGTGTTTAAAGATAACAAGGTCCTACTGATAAAGAGGAAATACGATCCGGGAAAGGGGAAGTGGAGTGTTCCGGGCGGGGTTGTTGAACTCGGTGAGACATTAAGGGATGCCGTGAGGCGCGAGATATTTGAGGAAACGGGAATTTTTATAGAGCCGAGAGAAGTTATCGATGCCATAGATGTTATTATACGCGATAAGGATGGCAACGTGAAGTATCATTATGTCATAATAGACTTCCTCGCCGACTATAAAGGTGGGGAATTATCACCGTCCACAGATGCAGATGATGCAAGATGGGTCGATATTAAGGAGTTAAGAAATTACGCCCTGACAAGTTCCTGCGAAAAATTATTTAAGAAGCTACATCTTTTAAGGAGTGAGTGATTGAGATGAGCACCAGCGCTTCTCTCTTACAAAAGGTGAAGCGTCTACTAGAGGAGAAAAATAGGATAATAGAGGAACAGAAATTAGAGATCTCAAAGTTAAAGCAGAGACTCGAGGAGACAAATAATAAAATAAAGCTTTTAGAGGAGGAGAGAGAAAAACTTGAAGAAAAAGTAAAAAGCTTGGAAAGAGAGATTGCAAAATTACGCATGCAGGCGAGTCTTAAACGGATACTTTCTGAAAAGATACCAGAAGTTGTTGAATTGGGTTCGGAAAGAGGCCAAGTTGTTTCTTCAGAGGCCCCCTCCGAAAAAGCAAAAGGAGATGTCGAGGAGTTAATGTTGCTGGTTGCGAGATACCTAACTGGCGACAAGAATGTGAGAAAGACCCTAGAGGAGAGGCTTTTAAATTCAGAAAATGTCAAAGTGAAGGTTCTTTTATTACTCTCTGAGGGTTCAAAGTCCATCGATCAACTTGCTTCGTCGTTAAAACTGAATGAAGATTCCCTTTTAGACCATTTAAAAGAATTAATGTCAATGGGATGCGTAAAAGTGGAAGGACGTAGTGTGTTTCTACCATACATGACCAAGGGAGTAGAAGTTCAGGTAGCTCCTCCCACGACTATAACTAAAGTTATGGAGGAACCAAAAACCCCTCCTATGGCTCCTCCATCGCCCCCTCCGCCTCCTATGAGGCCATCAGCCGTCACCTTATCTCGAAACGAATTGAGCGAGAAATGGAGGGACATGAGAACTGTCGACATATTGAATGAGATTGCAAAGATTGTGCAGACAAATCAGAATCCAGCGGATATTGCAATGATGCTTGAGGTATTATCCGAGATTCTCGAGTCTAGGCTCAAGACTTTCGGCGGTAGGATAAGATACGAAATTGGACGTGAAATTAAGGCTTGGAGGAGTGGCCATGGAAGTATAAACTCTCTCATAGAAAAGCTTGCTGATTGGAAGGATAGAATTAGAGAACAAGTTACTTATTAACGATGAGGAGTCACCTTATGAGATCGATAATGGACGCCTTCGAACATGGAGTGCGAGATCTCGGATTTAAGTACAGAAGGCACGGATATGAGTTTTACATCGGGAATGGAGAGAAGTTCTTATTCGTCGTTGTGTTCTTTCCCCAATGGGGTCAGGTTACGATATTCCTAACAAGGTACGGCGAGACTTTGATTTCGAGGATTATGAGTTTGCTAAGGAGGGCTGCGAGAGAGATACAATTAAAGTTTGATATAAGAAAACTTTATTGAGAACAGGCGAAGTCATTGTTCAGCTTCAAGGCCAAGAAGCCTTCCAAAATCTCTTAGGAATTCTTTCTTTCTTCTCTCAACTTCTTCTTGATCTACTTGCCATATTGATGTGTCTACTTCTTCAACTCCGCAGAGATCCGCGGCTAAACTTGCAGCTGCAGCTATATCCACGAGTACTCTTCTGTCTACCAGCAACTCTCCGCGACTATACTCCCTTCTTCTCTGCCTATTGATTATTTCCGCCATTATTAATGCTGCTTCGATTGATCCCCCGTTTTTAGTGGCAAAGCGTACAATTTCCTTTATATCGATATCAGTGAGGCTCGTGTACTTGCGATGGAGAAAGCTTCTCAAATTATTTTTATTGAGTGTACATTCCACTTTGATCCAATCGCCTATTGCTTGTGACCTTCTCAATATCAAGGTGCTCCAGTCAACTCCGAGTTTTGACAAAAGTTTTATCACTAATCCGGTTATCTCTGTGCAGTCGATGATCACATAGGCGTGGACGCCGAACGGCACATGGTGCTTCATCGAGTATATTCCACGCTGAGCGAGGCTCGAGAGTATTAACACCTTGAATGTTGAAATTTCCTTCACTGGAAATTTTGCTTCTGCCTCGAGGAATATTAAGTTTCCCTGTCTGCCATCGTACCTTCTCACTGTTAGCCCAACTATCATATCTTTATGCGATACGAAGAATTCTTTAAGACCCTCTAATGTTGGGCTTACACCCTGATCAACGAGGTCGCTTTCGTCAATTGTTACGAAGTCCCTCATATTCGCGCCTATGCAGAGCCTTATGAACTTGAGTTGGATACCCTTGTGGTTTGTGAGTTCGACGAGGTTATCGCTTATAGGAAATATTTCCTTCTCAAGAACTTCTGAACTTATGATCATGCTTTCCCAGGGCTCTTCTCCCCCCATCAGATTGACTATAGGGGCTTCGGTTGCGAAAACATCGAACTTGTACTTGAGGAGATCCTTTTTTAGGATGAAAATCGTTTTAGAGGATCGTTTCATCACCATTAGAGATGTATTTTCATTAATCATTGCGTGGAATGCCTTTCCTTCCGAGAATGTGTATATACGTCTCCTTAGGTACCAACCCATAAATTACACCTTTTGCGTGCACTAGATAACACATGCCTTCTGAAAACATAAAACCTTCGATAAGCAAAACTTTACAAAGTAAACCTGAGGGTAACTCTACTTCACCAGCTCGTGTCATACGCCCTTAGTAACATATCATTTGTTATTGCCACTCTCCTTAATAGGTCCATGTAACACAGTTAATAACTAGCCCCGCGATGATGTGAGTCACCTCAAAGGATGGGTGACGAGAACCCTGGGGTAGCTGAGCGGGGACAAGGGTGATGCATGTGCGTGTGAAAATCGATGGAAATGAGATGGAAATAAGAACCGTGTGGATGGAGGAAAACAGAGTTGTTAAAATGATAGATCAGAGGAAACTTCCCCACAGGTTCGAAATTTTCGAAAGTCCTGATCACAAGACCACAGCGTTCGCGATAAAGGAGATGATAGTCAGAGGTGCTGGTGCGATAGGTGTTGTCGCGGCATTTGCAGTTGCACAAGCAGCCAATACGATAAGAACTTCAAATTTTGAAGAATTCATGAAGGAGTTGAACAATAGGCTAGATGTTGTCCGCGCATCAAGGCCAACAGCCGTTAGTCTCTTCTACAATATAAATAGGGTCTTGAGTGCTGTTAGAAAGTGTGGAAATGTAGATGAGGCGAAAGATGTCGCGTATGACGAGGCGCAGAGAATTGCAGAGGAAAGTGTAGAAATATGTAGGAAAATTGGAGAATTTGGAGCCGAACTCATAAACGATGGGGATACTGTACTCACGCATTGCAATGCTGGGGCATTGGCTTTTGTTGATTGGGGAACCGCATTGGCGCCCATACGTATGGCGCATTATCAGGGTAAAGAAATAAAGGTTCTTGTCGATGAAACGAGACCTTGGCTCCAGGGCGCGAGACTGACTGCATGGGAACTTGAAATGGAGGGAATAGAACATTACATAATATCAGATGGCGCGGCAGGATATTTTATGAGAAAAGGGTTCATAAGAAGCGTATTTGTTGGTGCGGACAGAATAGCAGCAAATGGCGATGTAGCTAATAAGATAGGCACGTACTCCTTGGCAATACTTGCAAAAACAAATAACGTTAACTTTTATGTTGCAGCTCCTCTCGAAACATTCGATTTAAACTGTCCCAACGGTGACAATATACCAATAGAAGAAAGAAGTGAGGATGAGATATTTTACGTGTGGGGATTGGATGATGAGGGAGCATGGCGCCGAGTCCGGATAGCGCCCTTTGGCTCACGGGCGCATAATCCCGTTTTCGATGTAACGCCTCACGAGTACGTAACTTTGTTTATAACCGAAAAAGGGCTCGTGAAGCCACCCTTTAAGGAGAACATACAACTTTTAATAAGAGGAGGCTCACATAAGAAGTGACTACCGCACGGGTGAATGTCATGACGCGCGGAATTGCAGCGTTATTCGGAGGATTGATATTCGGGTTTGGAGTTGTGCTCCTTTCCTTTGCTTGTATAATCACGGGTTTTCAGTACTGGGTCTGGTTTGTAGCACCCTTCGTCACAACGTTCATAGCAGGCGTTGCTCTCGGGGGAGCAAAGCCTCGTGAGACTGAGCTTCTAGCGTTAGGAGGATTCTTTCTTAGCATAACTATCGGAGTACTGATATATGAGTACATGTATTTGCCGTTAGAGACTGATATCATTAAGAATGCCTATGGGTATACCATTGCAGCGTGCTTTTTGGCGCTCATAGGGTTAATAGCGATAGAGAGAAGTGGTTAGATCCATATTATGTGGCGAGAACCCAAAAGACTTTTACTTATAAAGTGCCTTGATGAGACATAACCCCAAAGTTAGTTGATATAACAAGTATGAGGGAGTGGGACGTGCGACGCAGAATTTTACTGACGGGAATCCGCATCATAACAAGAGCAAAGCGAAGAGCTATTGTGTTTGTGATCCTGTTTACATTCATCTCGGGGTTAATGTTATTTTCCTTGAATTTTGTCTGGGACGCTCATTCGACAACTCTTTTAGTACAATCAAAGGGCATCATTCTAAGGCCCAAGGGATTTACTTATGTGAGTTACGATGAAAATTTGGAAGAAAAACTTGCAAGATACGATGATGTCGAGAAAGTCGTAGCCGTATGGTTTGTGAATTTGAGCGAACTCGAAGATCTGGGCGTAAATGCAATAATGGTAGCCGTAAATCCCGACAACAAGTGGTGTTACGTACTTTCTGAGAGTTTCGACCTTTCCCCTTCATCACTGAGAGAGGGAGACTACATAGCGAGGGAGGGGGAAATTATGCTGTCTTCAGCTAACGTCTTGAATATCAGTAAAAACGCTACGGTATCGTTAAGGCCATCCAGTATTCTGAAAATAGGAAAATATAGCTTTCACGTAGTTGGGATGCTTTCTGAGGATAAACTGCCTAATGGGGGAATGAACTGGATAATTGCGCATGAGAGTGACGTGAAGCGCATTTGTGAGAAATATGGCCTTCAAAAGTATGTGTTCGGGTATATAGTGATAGTTGAGGGGTGGCTGTTTAGCGGGTGGGACAACGTTGAGAGAGTCGGAATACTACTGAAGAACGAATATAAGGACTTCGAGGTAATTTATGCTAGTGCAAATGATAACTATAGGCTGTTTTCGCCAATGATAGTTTTATTCGCGTTTTCGGTATTTGGGTGCTTAATTGTCGGAGCACTCTTCTCTTACTTGGATATTAGGTTAAGAAAAAGAAGTCTGGCAATTTTAAGATCTCTTGGGTGGAGTACAGGGAACCTGAGGCTATTAACACTAGCGGAACTCCTATTTGTCACGATTCTCGGGTTCTTCTTCGGTCTTCTGGCACTAGCGATCTACAGGTTGTTCACCGCACAAATCTACGTACCGTTATCCGTATACACAGTGCTGATTTCATTTGTTGTTATAATGGTGAGTACACAGGTCCCAGGTGGATACCTATATCAGCGTAGCATAACTAAGGTTAAACCAGTAGACGCATTGCGGCTGATAGAGAGGTGAGACTATTGTCAGAGCCACTATTTGAGGTACGAGATGTTGTGAAGAGATATGAAAAAGAGGGGCGAGAGATTACAGTACTCGACAAAGTGAACCTTTCGATAGGGTTAGGGGATTTTGTGGTGATAGTTGGGGCAACCGGGAGTGGGAAGACCACTCTCATTAATATCCTCAGCGGACTTGACAAACCCGATAGCGGTAAAGTCTACTTTGAGGGGGAGGACATGACAAGGATGAGCGAGGAGGAGTTAGCCGATCTTCGAAGAGAGAATATGGGGTTTGTTTTCCAGCATTTCAACCTCATTCCCGAGTTTACAGCGCTTGAAAACGTCGAATCTCCTTTATATCCAACCAAACTATCGGACAGGGAAATAAGGACAAGAGCTTTAAAGGTCCTCGAACTTGTGGGAATGACACATCGTGTCAATCACTATCCAGATGAATTGTCAGGCGGTGAGAAACAGAAAATAGCAATAGCGAGGGCGTTAATAACGAACCCTGTAGTCATATTTGCGGACGAGCCCACAGCGGCACTTGATCCACAATCTGAGAAGGAAGTAATATGGTTATTGAGAGAAATAAATAGAAAGCGTCGAACTACGATTATTCTAGCAACTCATAACAGGGCTTTAGCGTCCTCCACGGACAAGGTTTTTGAGTTGAAAAATGGAAAATTGGTGAGGGTATCAGGAGGACGAACATAACACGAAATTGGTGGTTTCATGAACAACAAATGTATAAGAAATGACAATCATCATCCTAGGGCATCAACAGCAATTTTTCTAATATTTCTGATGTTGTTTCCGCTCTCTCTATCCCCATTGAATTCACACGTAACGACCCCTGCCAACCGGATTAAAGATCTCAATGCATTAGTTAACTTATTTGGCCTTAATGGCAAAATTGATGGAAGAGTTCAGTTAATTGTCTGTTATGACGATTTAAATGCCTTAACGAGCATGTGCAGAAGGTTAAACGTAAAGGTATTGGACTCCTCTAAATCACTTAGAGTTGCATTAATAGAAGGGGATGCCAGAAGTCTGTATCTGCTCATAAGGTCGCATGTTGTTAAGTGCTATAGCCGCAATAGGATTTTCAAGGCAATCACCGATCCATTGTTTGATTATGTTTCGCAGTCATATTTAAGTAAAATTTTGAATCAGTCCTTGCCTAGATTTGTATCAGCAGAGGATCTTATAGAGGAGGGTATTAATGGATCCGGGATAGTAATAGCCGTGATTGACACTGGTATTTATGATGCTCATCCGGATTTGCGCGGCAAGGTAAAATACGAAATTTCGCTTGTAAACGAAACTTACGGTTTTCCGGAGAATTATAATGAATCAGAACGAGACTATTTTGGTCATGGGACTCACGTTGCCGGAATAGCAGCAGGTACCGGCTACGCGTCGAATAAAAAGTACATGGGTGTGGCGCCGGGCGCACAAATTTGGAACATCAAGTGCTTAAGCAGATACGGTCAAGGAACCCTCTGGGCCCTCATTAAGGCCCTTGAAGTGGTATACGAAAAAGCTATGAATGAAAATAAAAACGTGATCGTAAACCTAAGTCTAGGTGCTCCAACGTATGAGAGGGCGTTAGCTGAGGTTATTAGAAAACTTGTTAATAATGGAATAATTGTAGTCGCCGCTGCTGGAAATGAGGGACCGTTTTACAATTCAGTATCTTATCCCGGAGGAGATCCATTAGTTATAACCGTCGGAGCCGTTGACTGGAATGGCCGCCTAACAGATTTTAGCAGTAAAGGATTCAGTGCAAACTGGTCTGCCGAACCGGATGTTGTTGCACCCGGCTATTTGGTCATCGGACCCTTAGCGCGAGGAAGCCACCTAGAGGGGGCGTTCAAGAAGTTAAACGCAAAACAGTTGATTAACGAGTGGTATGTTGCATTAAGCGGTACAAGCATGGCAACACCAGTGGTTTCGGGCGCATGCGCAATTATTCTCCAATATTTAAGAGATAAATTGCACGTTGATTTACAGCGTCCGGAGGTAAAGCATCTTCTTCCATATTTGGTGAGATACGCACTAATGGTTACCGCACGAAGAAATCTACCGGGTTATGAGTTCAACGGTTACGGTGCAGGTCTAATTAATGTCAGCGCGGCATGTGAATTCTTAGAAAAAAACATAGGAAATATTCTTAACAGCTCTGGAGCATATTTGGAGGTTTGCCCCAATAAACTTCCACAAAAACCACAGATTTTCATGTTTCCGGGAGATGAATATAATTTGACGTTGATTTTAATAACGCCTCAAAAATTCGATACGATTTCCGTGGAACTTGTCAATTCTACACTTAGACAGTTCTTTGAGGTGCCAGCGACGATAAGTAACGTCTCCGGAGTATACGCAATGACCATTCGGATGAAAATTCCGCTAAACGCGAGTGCCGGAAAGTATCATGGATATATGATCTTTAAAGATACAAATGGAAAGCCCCTCGATAACGTTACAATAAGCTTTGTGGTTAAATTCCCGAGAGCAAAGGCGTTATTTGATAAATTGCATAATATTGATGCAGACGACTCTCCTCATCACAATTTCTACAAATTTGCGGAGCTTTTTGCAAATAATTCTATAGATGTTGATGTATGGCAGAATCTCCTGACATATGACATTTTGAGAAATTACGACATACTGATACTTACAGATGTCGAGATTGAGTTTTTAACCGAAGAGATCTCCGCAATTAGAGAGTTTGTCAAAAATGGTGGTACATTGATAGTTTTAGGTAGCTTTTATCCCGGCTTTGATGCTGATGCTGTCTCCGAAGTTTTGAAAGAATTTGGACTATCGTTTACGAAGGAAAACATTGAACTATCTCGAGATCTTGGCATTTTAAAAAGCATAACCGGAATTTTGACGTTAGAGAAATTGGATAGAACCCACCCCATTACAAAGAACGTTGATAGCCAGAAGGTGCTGTGGCTAACTGGCGTTGCGCTTGCTGTGGATACGACAATGGGAGCTAGACCCTTGGGATTCATAGGTAATTCGTGTGTTCTTGCTGTTTTTGAAAGCGATGGGAGCGGAAAGATTTTTGCTATTGGTTCTGAGAGGCTGTTTTACGATGATCTGATACTTGAGGGAGATCACCTCTTACTCCTTAATAATACCATAAACTGGATACTAAGCGGAATAGACAACAATAAGGTTGTTGTATGTCCTGAAGACGTTATAATTGAAACTGGCGGTTCTAAAAGCGTAAATGTGACGATAGGGCTGTACTCCACTTCAAGCATGAATGTAACAGTTAAAATTGATGAAGAGAAAAAGGTTGTGCACGTTCCAGGGTATGTGACCATTGAGGTTAACACATCAGAGGTTGCTCACATTATTCAAGTGTACTTGAATAATTCGGTTGGCGAGGGGGGTTTTCTAACAATACCTTATGTTCCTTCGCCTAACGACTTTTCGGTAGATATCGAGGTGGTGGATCTTAAGAGTTTGCCTGAGGAGGAGAAACTTCCATTATGGAGCGAATTCGTACAATTCCCACTGAATGTTTGTAAGGGTTACCAAGCTTTGCAGTTTAGGGTAAATGTTACCAGCAATTATGTCCAAGCGGAGATACAAAACGTCCATATATTGATGGAGTCCGTTCTGACAATGTCAACGTTGTCGAAAAGAAACTTGACCACGAAATTCGTTGACCTACCGATGAAAAATGGTATTTATACCTCCGAAAACGTAATATTCTCATCGGAGGACTTTTCAGATTTATACAAAAGCATCCTGGTATTTAACCTAACGGAAAATCACATCAGTTATGCGATTCCACTCGAAAAGGATATATTCGTGTTTAACACAATTCCTAAGATATCAAAGTGCCAATTTGCCGGAGAGGTCGTGCAGCAAGGTTCCATGTACAAACTCGTTTGGGGAGCATCAGCGTCATTTTCAATATCTTCTGAGGATTTACAGGACACGAAATCGGAATTAGAGCAATTCGCAATTCTTATTGATCTCGATATTCTAATAGTCTTCGAGCTGCCTCTCTATGCAGCAAAATATCCTAACCCTCTGAGAGTTCCTAAGGATGGCAAGATCGAGATTCCGTTGCTCATGGGAATTTATGAGGAGAGAAAGATAAGTATAGAGCTCAAAGGAGCATATGCACTGATATTAGCTTCGAGAGATGTGGACGGAGACACGAACTACATAGTGATGTTAGTGGAGGTCGTACCTCGAGAATTCATCCACATGGCACTGATGATGGTGGGGATTGTTGCAGTAGCGCTGGTAGCGGTATTCGTAATCTATCGGAGAAAGAAACTGCTGGCAAGATTGCCGCCTAGAGTTCCTTATTACTATCCGCCTACAGTTCCAGCACCACCGGTTCAATACTTCAATTATTGCCCGTACTGTGGGATGAGATTGGCGCCGGGTGCACGTTATTGTCCATATTGCGGTAGGAAGCTCGTCACCGGAGAGGAAGAGAGGAGTGGCGAGGATACCTCATACCACGTTTAGCGCTTCAAACACTTTTTTCCTTATTTCGGTATACACCTGATTCAATCGACCTCTTTCCAAGTAGTATATCAGAACATCTTTTCTCTTTTTGATAAACTCTATGAAGGGGTGTTTGATTTTTAATCCCATGGTTCCGATCACTAGCTTGCTGGAATCAAGTGCTCTGGACACCGCATTTTGGAATTCTTTTGAGAATAGTTCCATCTTTCCTATTTCATCTATTATGATTACGTCGGCGGATTCTATCGCATTTAGTATGGCATTAACACCCACGCTTTCGATAGCATTCAGGTCAACTCCGTATTTTGATACCCGATAGGGGCTCTTTATGTTAACATGCGCCATCCATGCTTCATTTCCCGATGCTATGTCTATTATCTTGAATCCTATCCTCACTCCTCGTTCTCTCACTTCGGGTGTTGATATTCCTCCTGTTTTAAGCCCTTTTTTGTGAAGTTCTTCAATTATTTTTGAGATTAAGGTGCTTTTTCCGCTTCGTGGTGGTCCAGTTACTATAATATTTATTTTGCCCATTTGTTCCATCTCCATAACTTGTTTTATTTAGAAATCATATATAGTTTCGCGGAAAGGAAATTACCAAACCTCTAAAAGGATAGTATTAGTAAGAAAGTTTTGGGAGTGTTGACATATGGCACACTTGCTGGAAATAAGGTTTCACGGACGTGGCGGTCAGGGAGCATGGACTGCATCCCAAATTCTCGCACTTGCTGCATTAAAGGAAGGAAAATATGTGCAGAGTTTTCCAACATTTGGCCCTGAAAGAATGGGCGCGCCGATAGAGGCGTATACGCGCATAAGCGACGAGCCTATCAATCTTCACTGTGGAATTTACAATCCCGACGTCATTGTAGTTTTAGATCCGACACTTTTAGGATCTCAAGTATTGAGGGGTATGAAGCCCAGTTCTATACTCGTAGTCAATTCTAAGGATAAACCAAAGGAGATACGCGAGAAGTTGAAGGTTACAGATGGGAAGATATGGTCTATTGATGCAACAAGTCTTGCAGTGCGCATATTGGGAAGGGGGATTACGAATACTGCCATGGTCGGTGCGGCGGTCAGGGCCACACAGATAGTTTCACTTCAGTCGGTATTAGACGTAATAAAGGAAACGTTTGAAGAGAGTATTGTCGAGAAAAATGTGGAACTTATAAAAAAGGCGTATGAGGAGGTAGTTTCCGAATGACGGAACGTCTTCCGGGCTGGCGTGACATTCCGATCGGCGGAGTTGCATTTAAACCGAGTGAGGAGTACAAGACCGGCGACTGGAGAGTTTTCAGACCAGTTCTTAACAAGGAGAAATGCAACAGATGCTACCTCTGTCATTTCTATTGTCCCGAAGGGGCGATCAAGGTGCTCGATACGGGGGATATCGAAATAGATTACGACTATTGTAAGGGCTGTTTAATATGTGTGAATGAGTGTCCGAGGGGGGCTTTAGAATCGGTTCAGGAGTGATGAAAATGGGTGTGCGAGGAAAAGTTTTGGGATTAACGGGAGACGAGGCCGTAGCATATGCAATTAAGCAAGTGGAGCCTGATGTTGTCGCGGCATATCCGATTACCCCTCAGACAATAATAGTGGAAAGAATTTCCGAATATGTCGCTAACGGAGAGATAAAAACTGAATATATAGCAGTTGAGAGTGAGCATAGTGCAATGAGTGCGTGTATAGGCGCTGCTGCAGTTGGTGCAAGAGCATTTACGGCGACGGCGTCGGCGGGTCTTGCTTTTATGTGGGAAACCCTTTATATAGCTGCAAGTTGCCGGTTACCGATAGTTATGGCTATAGTGAACCGAGCGCTGAGTGCTCCGATAAACATCCACTGCGATCATAGTGATAGTATGGGTGCCCGCGATAGCGGGTGGATTCAGATCTACTGTGAGAACAGTCAGGAGGCCTACGATGCGGCAATTCAAGCATGGAAGATAGCCGAGCATCCTGATGTGCTTTTACCGGTAATGTTCTGTTTAGACGGTTTTGTGCTGAGCCATACTTTGGAGAATGTTCACACATTGCCCGATGAGGATGTTAAGGAATTCATTGGCGAAAGGAAATTTGTAAAGGTCAGAAGCCATGAGGGAAGGGAGGTACCGTTCGTTCTTGATCCCGAGAATCCAATAACGATAGGCCCGCTCGATCTTTATGATTTCTACTTTGAACATAAAAGACAGCAAGTTGAGGCTATGAAGAACGCAAAGAAGGTAATTGTCGATGTTGGAAGGGAGTATGGAAAGATCAGCGGCAGAGAGTATGGCCTTTTGGAGCCGTACAAATTGGAGAGCGCGGAAGTTGCGATTGTCGGTTTAGGAAGCACCATGGGAACTGCGAAGGTAGTGGTGGACAAGTTAAGGGAAAAGGGAAGAAAGGTAGGACTTCTTAAGATTCGTGCATTTAGGCCATTCCCCTATGAAGAGGTAATCAAGGAGTTGGAGCATGTCGAAGTGATAGGTGTTCTGGACAGATCTTTAAGCTTTGGTGCTCAGGGTGGACCATTGTTTTTAGAGATAAGATCTGCATTCTACGACTTCGAGCGGCGACCTCTAATTAGCAATTATGTTTATGGTCTGGGAGGAAGAGATATGCCACCGGACTTGATAATGCAGATTTTCGACGACCTTGAGAAGATAAAGGAGAAAGGAAGGGTCGATGTGTTATTGAAATTTATAGGGTTGAGGGAGTGATTATGTCGGGGGAGAAGTTGTCATTGAAGGATCTTGCAAGAAAGAGAGACCTGCTGGCCCCAGGACATAGGTTATGCGCAGGATGTGGTGCCGCAATAGTTGCAAGACTTGTGATGAAGGCCACAAGGGGGCCTACAATAGTCGCGTGCGCAACCGGTTGCTTAGAAGTTGCAACCACGATATTTCCATATACGGCATGGAGAGTTCCATGGATTCACTCTGCGTTCGAAAACGTCGCATCCACCGCGAGTGGCATAGAGGCCGGGTTAAAGGCATTGAAACGCGCCGGGAAACTTAAGTACGATCATGTTGATGTCATAGCGTTTGGAGGAGATGGTGCAACATATGACATAGGGTTCCAGGCGATAAGTGGCGCTTTTGAACGTGGTCATGACATTCTTTATGTACTCTATGACAACGAAGCTTATATGAACACGGGAATTCAGAGGAGCGGAGGTACCCCTAAGTATGCGTCAACGACGACTTCGCCCGCTGGTAAGGTGATACCTGGAAAACTCGAGCTGAAAAAGCCCATTTCGCATATAATGGTGGCGCATAGGATCCCATACGTTGCGACGGCCAGCCCGGCTTATCCCCTTGATTTGATGAGGAAGGTTAGGAGGGGGCTCGAGGTAGAGGGACCTGCATTTATCCACATACTTGCTCCTTGCCCACGTGGGTGGAGATTTGATCCTAGGTATACAATTGAGATGGCGCGATTGGCAGTTCAAACATGTGTATTTCCGTTGTGGGAGGCGGAAAATGGGAAGTACAAACTTACTGGTGTGAGCCGGAGTATAGCTAGGAATCCCAAGATGAAAAAGCCGGTTGAGGAGTATCTTAAACGTCAGGGAAGATTCAGGCATCTGTTTACGCCGGAGAACCGACATTTGGTAGATGAGATACAAAAGATAGTGGATGAAGAATGGAACTGGCTACTAAAAATGTGCCAACTTTCCTAACCATTTACATTTTTTCTGGCGCTTCTATTCCCAGCAGCTTCAGTCCATTTCTTAGTACGATCCCTACGGCTTTTACTAGTGCGAGCCTCGCAACCTTCTGGTCGTCGTTTTCTGCCCGTAACACAGGTACTTTTTCGTAGAATTTGCTGAAGGCCACTGCAAGTTCATTCAGGTAGTTAGTTAGTAATTCGGGTTTTAAATTCTGTACTACCTTTTTCAGCACCTCAGGGAACTCGTCTATCCTTCTTATGAGGTCCCACTCGAGGTCGCCTGTGATCCATTTCGCTTGAACGGCGGAAGGATCTAGACGATAAGTTCCCGCCTTTCTGAGAATACTGCAAATTCTTGCATAGTTGTATTGCACGAAGGGGCCCGTGTTTTCTTTGAGGTCCAGCGCCTTTTTGATGTCAAATGTGACCACCTTTAGCGGACTAACATTAAGAAGTGCAAATTTTATTGCTCCGATTGCAACTTTTTGGGCGATCTTTCTTTTTTCTTCCTCTGAGTAGTTTGACTTTTCCAAGATCTTCAAAACTTCATTTATGGTTGTATCGAGGACCTCATCTGCCGTTATATACCTTGCTCGACGGCCACTCATTTTCATTCCCGTCAGGTGTACGAGTTCATATTTGAAGTGTATCAGGTTGTCTGCCCATTCGTCGTATCCGAGGATTCTGAGTGCAACATTTAATTGAAGCTGAGGAAGATTCTGCTCGGTCGCGATGACGTTATAGACCTTCTTTGCCCCCATCTTGTCAAACTTCCACACCGTGTATGCTATATCACGCGTCGTGTAGAGAGTAGTCCCGTCGGATCGCGTAAGTACAAGTGGTGGGACTTCGAATTCCTCCTTTATTCCCAGCTTGCTTTTTAAATTCCTGCTCCTAAGATATCCCTCTATGTCGAGAATCTTTACCTCTCCTCCATTAGACTTCTTAGAAATGACGAAGCCTGATTCTTCGAGTTTTTTCAGGATTTCCTCGACGAAGCCCGACCAGGCAAGGTCAGACTCCCAGTCAAAGGAGTCAAAGTATATGCCGTATCGTGATAGAGTCTTCTTGACCTCCTTAATAACGTTAGAGCACATATCCCTAACGACCATCTTAATGGGATTCTCTCCTCGCTCGTAGGCTCTGATTTGCTCTTCTAGGTACTTCGATAGCGATTCTATTTTCGATGCCTCTTCGAGCAGGATATTAAATATTTCAGGGAACCGCTTCTTCAGGTCACGCGATACTTCAACGATGTCTTTAAGGGTTCTCTTAAGTGATTCAACATCTTCTCCCAGTATGTCTTCGACTCTCTTGTGTTCGCGCTCCAATACCTCGTTAAATACTTTCTCTTCATCGTCAGATATTTGGTACTTTGTTTGCGATAGTTCCTTAAGATCGGGGCGTATCTTCCATATTTTTTCCTTAAATTCCTCCGCAGAGATGAAATTGTTCATGATTGCGTATATGATTCCGGTCCAGAGGTCATGTTTAAGGGCAGACTTCACATTTCGTTCCTTAAGTAAGAAGTACCCTATTGCAGTCATGATCACTTGGCGTCCCATGTCATTTACATAAAAATGCCTCCTTACGCGATAGCCCAATGCCGAGAGGATATTAGCAAATGCGTCTCCCAGCAGAGAGTTTCTAAGGTTTCCAATATGTATGGGAGCGTTGGGGTTCGTGGAGGTGTGCTCAACTATTATCAGTTCGTCGAGTTTTTGCTCCATACAGCCATATAATTGGTCCTTCGTTAAAACTTCGGACAACACTTTTGCAGTCACCTTCTCCCTGTCGAGAAATATGTTAACGTATCCGCCGTATACCTCTATTTTCTCCACAAAATCGAATTTTTCCTTCCTTAAATACTCAGCCAATTCTTCTGCAAGATATACGGGATTTGCACCAATCGATTTTGCAATTTTGAATACTGGACATGCAATATCCCCATATTTCATTAACGGAGGTCTCTGAAGATCTATTTTCTTCTCAATTCCCTTCTCCTTGATCCATCTTGCTATGCGATCCTCAAGGCTCGAGATTATTTGCCGTATTAGTGACAACGCGTTCACCCGACTTCTTCGGGGCTTAAATACCGATCCGAGTAAAAGTATTTTGGGGATAAAATGCAACTGACGGTGGAAAAAGCTATCCTCATGATCATAAGTTTATCGCTCGTATCAATGCTCTGCATGCCTATTTTTAAAAGTACAATTTCGGTTCTTAGTAACCTGATTACAGATGAGGGTACAAGCGCTGGTAATAGTAGCGGCGAGGGCTTATTTAGAAGACTAGATGAAGGAATACAATATGTTCTACTGACAGGGAGGCCCTACGACTCGGAGGTTTATGTACCATCTAATGTGAATGTGAGGGTGAATGAGTCTACACTTTTTGTTTTAGAGAACTCAAGCGAGGGACTGAGGATTTTCAAAAAGACGTATCCATGTGTAATATCTCTAGTGCCGCCACAGGGTAGCGGCACCTTTTGGCTTCACATAGAGTTTAAGGAGGAAGAAAAAAAGATATACATTGTTTTTAGGGAGAAAGAATAGGAGGCCTTTCGCCGTAGTTTAGCAGTTTAGAAATCTTTTCGATAAGTTCTCCAAATTCTTTTCTCTTTAACAGCTGTAAGAACGTAAAGAACAGCAAATAGACATTCAGTGGTTCAAAAGCATCATTCTTTGCACAACCATTTTGTTCGAAGAACCTCAGAACGTCCCTGTAAGCTCCCTTTAAAAGCGATAGGCCCTTCATTAGTACATCCATGACTCCCTCTTTCTCACTGGTATCCGGAATCAATATTCCCATTCGTCGGGCCATTTCCAGAAGCGTGTAGTAATCCTGTTGGTCCTCTTCATCATTGTCAGGAGAATACGTTATTAGAATCTTAGAGGCACATCGCTTGTAGAACTTTACCATCATGTGCGGTCTCCCTTCAACATTTCGCTCATAAGCGACCGTTATTAATCCTAGGCGCTCCAATGCCTTCACATGGTAATTTACTTTCTGAGGCGTTACCTTTTCTGCTTCTTCCTTTGGCAACATCTTTTTTAACTCGTCCGTTAGTTCTTTTATCGACATCTCCCGCTTTCTCAGAAGACTGAGGATGCGGCAACGCAGTGGGTCCATTACCGCCCTGATCTTCTCAGGCTCATTGATGACAACTATGTCAAGGGCATTTTTTCCCAAGTTGTCACTGGACATAACACAATGCCTCCATGGTTATTGTATATTACACATATCATATTTTATAAATGTTGACCTTCATTTCAACAGATAACTTTATATACAAACTGATTTTTATTTTCTGTGAAAACGATAAAGGGTGAGAGAGATGAATGAGAAGAAATTTAACTTCCCTCCCTCAACGTGGGAGGTTTATAGGATAATCAAGGAGAAGAAGGTAGTAACGTCCAAGGACATAATAAACGAGACTACATATTCCCCGAGGACCGTTAGAAACGCCCTCAAGATGCTTCTCGAGGCGGGACTCATAAGGAGAATTCCCAACCTCGAGGACGCACGCCAGTACCTGTACGTGCTTAATGAGAAGAAGAGAGAGAAGAAGTTCGCCTAGTTCCGCCACAACAATTCTCCTTCGTTCTACCACCTCAATATCGCCGCAATACCTCCGAAACTCATGAGTTCTCTGCCGCATTCCGTCTTCTTACCGAAGATCTCGACGCGTGCGCCTGTTGATTGCGCAAGTTCTATTATTTCATCCATTAACGAATCATCAATGCCTTCCGATACCATCACAACATCAACTCTTCCCTGCTTCAGGTATTCTATAACGTCGTTCGGACCATAGGCGACCGCGGAGTCTCCCTTAACAAGTTTGGTTTTGAACTCCTCCCAAACTTTCTTTTCACGATAAAGTTCTGAGTCTCTTATTATTTCCGCTACATCCTTTACCGCAACGTACAGACCCTCTGCCGAAATTTCCGGCACACTTATAATTTTATTTACGACTTTTTCCCGTAATCTGTAATCCAAGAGTCCTTCCTCCAGAAACTCCTCGACCCTTATCGTGTTGCCGCCGAAGACTATAGCATCAATGTTATCGAGCATGGGTAAGAGCAACTCATTAATTTCCTTAGCTAGGTGCTTATAGAAGTTGTGTACCTGCTCCTCTCTTATTCTTTCATATCTTCGTGCACTCTGGCCTCCTTTTCTTGTCTTCCCAATGATATAATAGTCCCCCTCCTTAAGAACCTCTACATCCTTCCCCCTAATCAGTCCTATCGCGTAATTGCCCGCCTCCATTAAAATTACCGCTATTACGTTCTTCGGAGTTGTCATTTCTTCTAGTGGGCGCAGCTCAAACTCCTTGCCACAAACATAGATGAATTGCTTTATCGGAAGCGGAGGAATTATTATTTCCTTTATCTGCTCAAACCTTCCGGGCGATACCTCATGGAACCCGAAGAACATAGCTAACCCGTTTTTGGGAATACCGCCTAGCCTCTGCAACTCGAAGATCATGCTCGCAAGATTGTCTTGCACCATTTTCCTGTTAGACTTGTCTTGGATGTTGCTGGCGGTCTCGTACTCCTTTTCCAGAAACGAGATTACATCCATAAAGTTCTTGTCACCCGGTATGTATACAGTGGTTAATGACGAGTGCCTTCCCTTAACCTTCTTCAATCGCGTAATCTCGCTCTTCAGCCTCCTTCGTGCAACCTCAACATCTAATCTGTCCAGCGCAAGCACAACTGACATGCTCTTGTCCCCCAGATGGCTTATAATTGTGTGATTATGAATGATCGTCATTACTCCAAAAGTGATCAACGAGATCTTTAGAAAAGGAAAATATAACGTTGTCTATCGATGTTAACAGCCGAAACTCGGATGGTGATCAAACTGTCATCAACGCTAAAGGACAAGAAACTCATAATATTGGACTGCGACGGAGTGTTATGGCGCGCAGAAACAGCGATACCGGGGGCCGCAGATGCCATTAGAAGAATTAGGGATGCTAACAGGAAGGTGGTATTCCTCACGAACAATTCCACGAAAACGCGGAAAGATTACGTAAAAAAGATGCGTAAATTCGGAATAGAGGCCTCTGAGAAGGAAATAATAACAAGCGCATACGCGGCGTCGATCTATATAAGAGAAAACTTTGGAGAGGGAGTATATGCTTATGTAATAGGGGAAAAGGGTCTTTATAACGAGTTAAAACAGGCAGGTGTCCGTATTGCTTCTGAAAAGGACTGCATTGCCGGGAAGGTAGAGGTCGTTGTGGTAGGGCTCGACCGAGGCTTTAATTATAGAAAACTGAGGTATGCCATGGAGGCTCTGAAAAGGGGTGCTAAATTCATTGCTACTAACATGGATCCAACGTTGCCGACACCAAAAGGAGAAATACCGGGCGCTGGGTCTATGGTTATGGCGCTGAGTACGTGTTCTGGCAGGAAACCGGACATCGTCATTGGAAAACCAAATCCCGCAATAGTTAAATTAGCCTTGAAAATTTGGAATGCAAATCCCTCTGACGCCATAATTGTAGGAGATAGACTGGATACTGACATAGCAGTTGCAAAGATCTGCAGATGTACGTCCGTTTTGGTATTAACTGGTGTGACTAAGCGTGAGCATCTAGAAAACTCCAAAATAAGACCGGATATTATTGTAGAGTCTATAGCGGATCTTCCTCGCTTTCTTATCGATTAATTCCATCAAAATGATGCATAAGCGCGCATCACACAGATTTTCGTCTCTAAAGAAATTATAAATAAATGAGATCTTCACATCCAAGAAGAGTATGTGTGGAAAACCGGAGCAATTAAACTTTTAAAATCCCCCGTGAAGTTTTTTATAAAAAACCGGAGGGGATAGCGTTTAAGCGCGTATTAATAACCGCGGCGCTGATATATGCAAACGGAGAACCTCACCTCGGGCATATGAAGAGCACTTATCTGCCTGCAGACATCCTTGCAAGATACTATAAAGCTAAGGGAGTTGAAACTCTCTACGTCTGCGCAACTGACGAACATGGAACTCCTATTCAAGTGGAAGCCGAGAAGGCTGGTATGGACCCCGAGAACTTTGTACTTAAATACCATGAGTTGGATAAGAAGCTTTTCCGCGCACTCGACATAGAGTTCGATGTTTTCCATAGGACTCATAGCCCTGAAAACGAGGAACTCACTCACATGTTCCTTAAAGCTTTGAGAGAAAACGGATATATATACAAGAAGACTGTAAAGCAGTACTACTGTGAGAACTGTAAGAGGTACCTACCCGATAGATACGTGAGGGGAGAATGTCCCGTCTGCGGAGCAAAGGATCAGTACAGCGATTATTGTGATAGCTGCGGAAAGACGTTCGAACCCGGCGATCTTAAGAATCCTAGATGCACAATATGTGGCAGTATGCCAGTATTAAAGGAAAGTGAACACTTCATATTCAAACTTTCGGCTTTTGCCGACTTCTTAAAGGAATGGATTCAAAACAATGAGGAATTCCAGCCTCAGGTTACGAATTACGTGCTGAACTGGATAGAGGAGGGATTGAAGGATTGGGATATCACAAGGGAGGAGGACTATTGGGGCTTTGACATGCCATTCGACGATGCGATCACAGAGAGCGGTAAAAGGAAGAAAGTTTACGTGTGGTTCGATGCCCCAATTGGATACATTGCAGCGACCGTTAAATGGTGTAAGGACCACAATGACAACTGGGAAAGATGGTGGAAAGACCCCGAGACTAAAATAATCCACCACATCGGGAAGGATATCGTGTATCATCATTACCTCTTCTGGCCGGCGATGCTCTATGGAACCAAAATGAATTTCAACCTTCCATCGGCAATACCAACTAGAGGTTTCTTGACATTACATAAGAAGAAGTTCTCCAAAAGCAGAGGAATATACATAGGTGTAGAGGAGTTTCTGGAGAGCTTCCCTGCCGATTATGCAAGATTTTACCTAACGCTCATCACACCTTACTCAATTGAGGATACGGACTGGAATTGGGAAGAATTCCGAGACAAAATAAATAGCGAACTTGTAGATAACTTGGGGAACTTCATACACAGAGTTTTGATGCTCATCTACCGTTACTTCGACGGAAAAGTGCCAGAGCCCGGAGAGTTTAATAATCTCGATAAAGAACTCTTGGAGAAGATAAAATCCTCGCCTCAGGAAATTGGTTCCCTTATGGAGCGCTATGAACTAAAAGCGGCGCTAGAGAAAATACTAGATCTTGCAAGAGACGGAAACAGGTATCTGAACGCAAAGGAACCATGGAAGCTAATAAAGAAAGATAAGAGATCCGCGGGAACAGTACTATTCGTCGCAGTACACTTGGTGAAATGTCTTGGGATCCTCTTATGGCCGTTCATCCCCAGATCTGCGACGCGCATTCTTGAACTGCTAAACATCGAAAGAGGAAAATGGGATGATGCAGGAAAGATAGACATAAAGCCAGGCCACGTAATAAGAGAGCCAGTACCCCTCTTTAAGAAAGTTTCCGATGAGCAAATACGTGACAAGATCATGAAGATATCGCATTGATAATCGATCGCAACGGAAAGGTCGGCGATGAGAGCCATCTCACTATCGAATCTACGGTTTGAGATCGTAAAGTGGATGTCTAGAGAGGACTTCGAGGAACTTCTCACCATCGCAGATTACATTAGGTTTGATACCTCAAGAAAAAGAGGAATTTACCGTCTTAACCTAGAAAAGTGCCTTGAGAAAAAGCCAAGTGAAATTATCAGGATTCTTTCCAAGCATAACATAAGTTTGAACGCAGATTTATTAAATCTGCTTAGAGAGAAAAAGCCAGCGGCGGTAATCTCCCTTAAGGGGTCCGATCTTGTCATAGACGGAATTTCAACGGTACCTCCTGAAGCCGAGAATCTTGTTGTCTGGGATCGACAGGACAAACTCTTCCGGGCAAAGCCTATGTACTTAAGTCAAATAGTGAAAGTTTTCGAGAAGTACGGCATCAAGCCCATCATCACCTTTGAAACCGAACAGAAAATATCGTTCGAAACATCCCCTCTTTTTGAATTAAGACCATTTCAAAAGGAAGCGTATAACGCCTGGCTGGCTAACGATAAGCGAGGTGTGATAGTTTTACCAACTGGAGCTGGAAAAACTTACATTGCACTCTGGGCAATTCACGAACTGAAGTTGAAGTCGCTCATAGTAGTTCCCACAATAGATTTACTCCAGCAATGGAAAGATAAAATATGCACAATGCTTGATGTTCCCGATGAGGAGGTCGGGATTTTCGGGGGCGGAAAGAAGGAGATCAAAGACGTTACTGTGATAACTTATGATAGCGCGTACCTGAACGTTCATGCACTCGCCGATAAGTTCAGCCTTCTAATAGCTGATGAGGTTCACCATCTCGCATCACCAAGTTACCGGTTAATTGCCGAATGCATGCCATGTACGGCAAGAATGGGGCTTACCGCGACACCAAAAAGAGCCGATGAACTCCACAAGGATTTAGACATACTGATAGGGCCAACAGTATACAAATCGGATACGAGAGAGCTTGTTGAAGACGGATATCTTGCAGATTACGAAATAAGAAGAATATATGTTGATCTTACACCTGAGGAGGCAATAGAGTACAACACCCTTATGGAGAAATATAGAAGGTATGTCGACCTTCATTGTATAAATAAGGATCCGAAAGAGGCATTTAAGGAGGTTGTAAAACTCAGCAGATCGGACCCCATAGCCCATGATGTCCTAATTGCACGTGAGAGGGCACGACAAATAGCGCTTGGTGCCAAAAATAAGATAAGAGTATTAGAAAAGTTGTTGAGCAGGTATAAGGATAAGAAAGTGATAATATTTTCGAGGTATACAGGTTTTGTCGATAAAATTTCAAAACTTTTCCTCATCCCCAAGATAACCCATAAGACGAGTGCCGAGGAGAGGAGGAAAATATTAGAAGCGTTCAGAGAGGGAAGGATAACAAAGATAGTCACGGGAGAGGTTCTAGATGAAGGCGTAGATGTTCCGGACGCCTCCGTTGGGATAATTGTCAGCGGCACCGGAAGCGAACGGCAGTACATACAAAGGCTTGGAAGATTACTTCGTCCAAAAGATGAGAAGGCCATTCTTATAGAAATTATCACAAAAAGGACTATAGAGGTCCCTCTCTCGCGTAGAAGGAAGACAGAGTTAGAGGATGCATAAGATGGGGCTCGGACTTTCGAATTTGTGTTATAAGACCTTCAAGAAGCAAATATTTCCGTTTTTCCTCGATATGAGTTTTGAAAACGAGTTGTCACTCGCCATACAGATATTCGAAGAAAATCTGGGAAAAAGAATAGAGGAGGTCCCGCTTCAGTTGATTGAGAATCTATTCGATGATAGGAGAATAGGGAGGGGGATCATTCACGCGCTATTGAAAATTTACAGACTCGAAAAACCTGATATTTTAAAGAATGTAAGACAAGAAACGATAGCCGTGCTTAAGAGCAAAAAAATCGATAGTCCGGCAGACCTACGACAGTTGTTATTTGAATGGATAAACAAGCGGTATGGGGGGTTCGTGCCATCTCACATGCGTACAACCGCGTTAAAAGAATTTTCCGAGGAAATGGGGATACCTATTGAGGACTTGGAGAAAATTCTCTGGGCAGATGAGGATACAAACCTAGTACTTACTCGAGATGAGAAAAAGCCGACGGTACTCGACCTCATTGGTGTTTATAATTTTGAAGCTATCGAGACCTTGGTGTCAAATTCCAAAAGCATATCACTAGCGGTGGAATCTAAGGAGTTGGGAAGAATTGCAAGAATTGCAATTAAGCTGGCAAAAAGGTACTCGGTGTTGTGTGACCTCTTCGTGCGTGGTCAGGCGGTCGAAATAAAGTATTACGGTCCACGAGAATTATTCGGAAGGGCCACACGATTTGGAAAGCCATTAAGTTATGCGCTGTTCTCCACCTTTTCGGTGTGTGAAAAGATGAAAGCTAATATCTTAAGACTTCACATGGATCTCGTGATAGGCAAGAAGCAGTACTTCTATGAGGCAGATAGGAGAACCCTTCCTTACATCAAAGTGCCTGAAAAGTATGCGGTGAAAGAAAGCATGTTCGACAGCCAAGTAGAGAAACAGTTCTATTGGGCATTCCACGCAAATAAACCCAAGGGATGGACGATCATACGTGAACCGATGCCCCTCGTTTTCGAAGGTATGATGATAGTGCCTGACTTTCTCCTCCAAAGAGACAACAAAAGAGTTTTCGTCGAAATAATAGGCTTCTGGCGGAGGGAATATCTTTCAAAGAAAACTGCTCAAATAGACCTTCTAAGAAAGAACGGAGTTCCTATAATCTTACTCGTTAACAACAAGTACGCCGATTTGTTCAACAAGGTCGGAGTTCCAGTATTTTCCTACACAAGAAGGGGCAATAAGGTCGAAATACCGTACGGATCCATAGTACGATATTTGGAGAAATTATAACGCTATAAGGCGCGCTTCATCCTCTCCAGCCTTTCCCTAAATCGCTTAGAATCAATAAAATATCTCACAAGATTTCCTAAGAAAATCGCAAGTTCGGCGTTTAAAATCTTATCTCTTATGTTTTCTGTTTTTTCCACCCTTTGCAATAGGTTCTTCATACGCTGATAAAACAGATGCAAAAAGCGTTTTTCTACAGAAGGACCACCCCAATCAAAAACATCTAAGGAAAAGCGCGCGGCAAGCAGACTGTTTTTCCATCCGCTTTCAGGATCCTTGAATCTGTCACTGATACCCCTCAGGAACCCTTCCACCAACCTTCTAAGATTCGAAACATCCTCCTCCAGAAGTTCCTCCTCATCTTTTCCCTTTATGGCCTTTAGCAAACCGACGTATGGCTCACGAGTCAGCATTTCATGAATTATGTCCCTTAACTCTATACAGACATGCCTCACGACATTATTTCGCAAATCTTCCGGTGTTTGAGCAGCATGCAGCTCTTTTATCACGCATAATAGGGCCTTTGGGAGGAGAACATCATGGGTGCTAGATACTTTCCTAATCAGAGCCTCAGTTGATAATATAATGCCCCAAGGATCCTCTTCCACGACCTTTTCTTCTGCAATCTCTTCTCTTTCCTCTCTCTCTGATGGTCTAATTCTCTCAAATTCTTTGCTTACTTTCTCCCTCAAATCGGATATTTCCTTCAGAATCGAGTTTGCAAGTTCCTTTATTTGTTCATTTTCCTCCGGCTTTTCCACTATACTGGATATCAAAGCCACTATTCGCTCCTGTAACTCAAGAATAGAAGTCATATAGCTAATAAAAAGGGTTAATATCTCCCTTTCCCGCTCATGTTCCTGAAAGTTCGATCTCTGATTCCTCAACGTCGAACAACTCCATGAGTTCTCTCAAAGCATCTATGAAGACTTCCCTAGAGACCCCCTTGCTCTTAAGGAACCACCGTTCCTTGACCTTACTCCCGCTGTGCAATGATATGAGTTGGTAGGCCTCACGCATAATTTCTCTGATCTCCTCGAGCTTTGGTAATCCTAGCAGTATGAGTAGATCCATAGGCATGTTCCTTTGCTTGTACTGTACAAAAACAGGAGTTATCGACGCACCTTCTGCTAAGTAAGACCCTAATGCCCGTTTTATTGGAATATCTAGGTGTACGTCCGTAAACTGTTGTGGTCCACTAAGTATGTAGAAGGCGCTGGACGCCGAGGGCTCGTCCCCAATGTCGACCAAACTGTACGCCCTCACGGTGACGTTCACCACCTCCTCCAAGAACGCCGATAGAGAATCCATGTCGACATTTCCACGCTCGTCCTTGAGGGCTTCATATGGAATATCTGTAAAGAGAGCGGGAACCGTTATTATGTCTAATCTGTTTGCTAAATCTGCAAAGTCTATTGTCGGGAATATGTTCTTGTCAGGAGCATATGTTGAGAGTTCAAGCATTTTTATCAGTGTTTGCACAATGAGCGGATTCACTATGTCTATGAAAGTTTTCTCGAGAGCCTTGCTACTTACCTCTCCGGTGTACTTTAACACCTTCTCTATCTGCTGATAATCACTCGTATCGACTCCCAGACTCGCTCCGATGATGTCCATCACGAGCCTTCGGTCGTGTTGCAACCTTCTTCTAAGCATAGTTCTATTCGAGAGGAGAATTACGAGATCGGCAATCTCCTTGGACGATGTGGGCTCCTGCATGAGTTTGTACAGTAACCAAGTTGTGTTAAGAGCCTCACTACTCTGTCCCTCGAATGGGAGAACCGCGGCAACATAAACGTATACCCTACGGGTTTTCCCAAACGTCTCCTTGATCTGCCTGATGAGCGCTGGTGTCGCCCCGCAACCGGTCCCCCCTCCCGTGGAGGTGAGAATTATGAACGTGTTTGCAACATCACCGCCCAAACTCGAAATTTGATCTGCTATCGTATCCCACCACGTGTCAACGAGACTATACGCCTCCATGAATCTTCCTCCGACCCCCATCGGCGTATCGCCGAATATCAACGTGTTCTCCGGGGGGATGTGATACCGCTCCCGTGCCTTGATGACATCCATCTGGTTCGTGTTGAGCAACAAGTATCCAGAAACCCGCGTCATTCTCCCCCTTTCTCTCTCCGCGTTTATATATTCACCGAGGAGGTTCCCCCCACATTCTCCAACTCCGAGCAGGAAAACACTAGAGGCCGGAACCTTTTCTTCCATTTCCTCCAACTTTATCTACCTCCTAGGAGCGTGCGGATCGCAAGCTTGAGATACGTCCGCACATCCTCCCTCTTAAATATTCTATCTATCTTCTCAAATATTTCTTGCATGCGACGCTCCTTTACCTCCTCACTATCGAGTATGCCAACACCGGAAAGAAAAACTCTCACTGCCTTATGCCATGTAATTATTTCCGGAACCTTCTTGCCCCATTCCTCCTCTAATTCCCTCTTCTCCCTTATCAACTCGAGAACTTCGGGACCCTGTGTTTCCCTTATCTTTTCCTTTATCTCCTGGATCTTTGACAGCGGGAAAATCTTCTCATCAAATATCTTCCTATTGGCATTATAAACTCCAGTTACTGTGTCATAATACGGCATCTTACGTAACTCTTCCTCCAACTCTTTGGATTTGCGCTCCTCTATTTCTAATATGAAGCTACGGGTCACGTTCCAAAAATCATTAATCTCTGACACGACCTCCGATATCCTCTCCATGTCCATCGAGTCGAACATGTTAACCTGATGCCTTATTTCAGATATGGCGTCTGCAAACCTGTGTGCGAACTCCGGGCTTACCTCCTCATACTCAGAAATGTATGGATGTGATCTCTCGAGTGCGGATACCATTGATTTCGCCCACTCCGTTATCACCGAACGGAGTTTCTTATCAGTGACTATCTTATTTATTTTCTCGCATGCCTTGCTCAAATCTTGCGCATCTATCATCTCCTTTTCTTTAACGCTCCTCAGAGTTTCATTTATCGATACCAGAAACTCGTGAACATCTATCCCGTAAGCCTTGAGCCCTTCCAACATTTTGACATACTTCTCGGCCTCGGATATCACGCGATCCCTAAGCACGGGCAGTATTTTCTTCCTATAAATGGTATCGATCTCGTAAACCGCTGACGGCAACTCCCACTGCTCAACGGACGTCCTATTAATCGCCTCGAAACTTTCACTGAGATCCGGCGGGTTTCTCAACTTCAAACATACCATTCTGACTTTCAATAGTACGTTCGACTTCATTGCAGAAAAGCTTTCCTGCAACGCACGAGAAAGATCCTTTATCGTTCTCGTATAGAGCTCCCGGATTTCTATTACCGTCTTTGCCTGCGATAGTTTCTTAATGCAATCGTCAATTACCTCAAGTAATGGCTTGAAGAATTCAAAGTACCTTTGTGGAACCCCCTCTATTTTGTCTCTAATCCTGTTCAGGTTCTCTATAAGAGTATCCCTTAGAACCTTGTCCCTTTGCTCAACCTTCTTGCTCAGATCTATTATCATTTTCGCAATTTCCGAATATGACGCCTTTATCTCGGTTATCGAAGGAACCACCACCGTTATCGGTATCTCCGCTGATAATTCTTCGGCTATCTTCAGAACCTCAAGGAAGTCCCTCCTCATCGAATCTATTATCATCAAAAGCTTCTCACTTGCATTCTTCAATAAACTACGCGCCCTCCGATACGTTTCAACGGCGTCCTCGAAACTCTTTATCTCCTCCAAATGCGCCGTCAGAGAATTAACCTCTCTCTCAACCTCCTCGTCGTACCACTCTGTTCCCTTCAGAGTATCGAGACCTCTCCTCATCTCAGCAATTATTCCCTCGATCTCCATTTTCAGCGTATGAATTGCATCACTAGCCCACCTTCTCAGGGAGTGAAGTCCTCTTATGAATTCCTCGACCGTCGTTCCCGTTATCTCGGGAGGTTCGGCAAGAGACGGAATTCCTGATATCATCGAGAGTAGTCGTCCTCTTTCCTCCAAAGCGTAATTCCTAACAGCATCTCTGAGACCGCCTTCAACGAGAGATATTTCCTTCTCAAGCGTAAGTATATCCTCTACATCCTTCACCCTTTCCAAATGTGCTGATAGCGTTTCCAGTCTCGTTGATATTTCATCAGGAATTTCCACGTCGTGCTCACGCGCGAGATTCATTTGTGTGGATAATCTTAATATTTTCGACTGCAACTCGCTCTTCAGGCTACTGAAGGCACGTGCACCCACCTTCGAAAGGTACTCCTCCTCACCCCTTAAGCCCTCAAATACCGCATAGAGTTCATCTAGCCTCGAATCCGGCCCAGGAGGCTCCTTTAAGGTGTACGATAGCTTTAGACTCTCCACTTCAACATACTTCCTGAAGGTTTCGTAGAGAACTCTGTTCCTCTTATGTATCGATAATATTCTGTCCAGTATTATCCTCTTAAGCTCCGATTCGTACCTACTTAGGGCTCTCGCGTCAGACAACGCGTCTCTGAGATACGAGCCGATATCGGAATACGTATCTGGACTATTCGCAACAAGTTGAGGATGAGGAGGGACTCTTAATCCATCTGCACCGATCTTAGAGGATATCTCACTTATTTTATCGTTCCATGAAGTCAACTCTTGGCGTATCGCTCTTGCGAAGTTTGATATCCTCCTCTTTAACTCATCTATTATTTTTCGCGCATCGCTCCCAACGCTTTCCAACGTTGCAATATCTATTTTCGATGATTTGTCCAATTCTTCGATTAACCCCTTTAGGCGGTTTACGGCCTCCTCGCTAACATCATGCCCCAGCGACAATATTTCACTTAATTCCCTCACAAGGTGGACCTCATCGCTGAGAAAATCCCTATTCTTCGATATCCACGTCTTAATATCATTCTTGACAAGGTTATAAGCATTATACAGTGCCCTTAGATTTCGTAGATCCTGCTCCGCCCTCATTTCAAGATCTCCAATGGGCGGCCTTTCCGATAATTCTTGGATTGCCCTTTTTGACCCCTCGCTCAACACATCAATAAACTTCCCGGCAAACGCCTTCAGTTCATTTACCTCTGAAATTATTATCCGCTCACTCTCATCGAGTAAGTGTCTTGCAAGATCCTCTGCGTTTTCCTCGAAATCCCTTATATTTTTTTCAAGTTCCTTCCTCCGCCGCCTACGCAACGCAGATGTGCTTTTCAATTCCTCCCTGAGTTTCGATATTCTCACCGATGTGTCCAATAGACGCTGCATGCTCTCCTCAAATCCCGCCGGAACTGATAATTTGTCTAAAACCTCATTTGCAAGTTCGAAAACCCGTCTTATAGCACTTGACAATGGTTGCACCGTCCCTCTCGAAGCATATCATAACTTCCTAAGTATCTCACCCCTTAACCACAGTTCTTTAATATCATTATCCGCTTCTAAAGATAACGCTTTTATATCACCTCACATAACGCAGATCTCACAACTGAGGGCCGCACCCGCGAAATCAGTAGATTGCTGGAAACCACATGCACCCAATCTAAATTATGCACACCACTAAATTAAAATTAATACGCTGTAATTGTAGCATCAAATACGCAAACTCGTGTAGAAAATGGAAGACGCACATCCGCTGTTCAGCACGCGCGTGATAATAACGACTGGTGCCGTTATTGTTGTTTTCTTCTCAGTTGCCTCTTCAACCTCTTCCTACGTTTCTTCAACCACTTCCTTCGCATCCCGTGTCGCTTCGCCTTTACGCCCCACAGGTGTCCCATAAAAAACACCCTAATACCTGTTCTCCTAGTCGCAATTCCTCTGACCACACGCAATTAATAAAACTTACTAATATACTCTATCCGCCTCCCAGAAACTTTTTGTAGAGAAAAAACACATATATTCACACTCCAGCGTGAGAGGATATCACATGAACGACAAGCCTCCACTTCTCTCGATCATAATACCCACTTATAACGAGCGAGATAACATCCCCAAACTCTTAGCAAGGATTCACTCCGTTCTCCACACTATCGATTACGAAGTTATAATCGTAGACGATGACAGCCCTGACAGAACATGGGAAGTAGCCGAAAAACTCTCCTCAATATATCCCGTCCGGGTCCTCAGGCGAATTAACAAAAGAGGGCTGGGATCCGCAGTAGTTGATGGATTCAAGATCGCTAGAGGTAAAGTGCTTGGAGTAATGGATGCAGATCTCCAACATCCCCCCGAGAAAATCCTCGAACTCCTATCTGCCGTAGAGAATGGCGCAGATATCGCAATAGCAAGCAGATATGTAGAGGGAGGAGAGATCGAAAACTGGGGATTAAGAAGAAAGATTATATCAAAGGGTGCCACGACACTTGTTCATATGTTAATTCCTGCATTTAAACAGATCAAAGATCCTTTGTCAGGGTTCTTTCTTGTAAGAAGGAAAGTTGTAGAAAATATCAATTTGAATCCCCAAGGGTTTAAAATACTTCTCGAAATATTAACAAAAGGTAATTATTCAACAGTAGTTGAGGTACCATATAGATTTAAAGGTAGAGAACTTGGAGAGAGCAAACTTAATTTCAAGGAGTATATAAAATATTTACATCAATTGTGGAATACTCTCGCCAATATACTCTCGCCACTGGATATAAAGAAATCTTTATTTATAACATTGTTTTTCTCGATGTTACTGGGTTCTTACTTAGGTCTGATGTCGTACATGATTGTTCGTAGCATCTGTGATTTGACTGTGATGTTAATTGCCATCGTGTTAACTAATGGTATGATCTCTTTAATATCATCATCAATTCTTGAAAAGAAAATAGGTCCCTCTATTGATCGGGATATTCAAGGAAGTATTTCAATAAGTTTTCTGAATTATATGTGTTTGTCAATAATACTTCTGTTATTTTCGTTGGCAATCCTAATTCCATTTTTAAGAGTGCTCATAGCGATCTCCACAGGTATCTTTCTATACAGTTTGTTAGAGGGGGTTTTTGCAACAATTATCTCATTAAAATATGCATCAAATCTAATATTTACGTCAAGAAAATTTGTTGTTACGTCGTTTGAGCGTCTAATGAAAAGTACTTATCCCTTAGCATATTCTCGACAATGGCGTGCACAAACGATATTTGAAGCACCAATATTAGTAAATCTCTTGCTTTTAAGAAAGGCCTCGATGAAATTTTAATTAATTAAGCGTTGCAGAAAATATCTGAACAGTCTTAATTAAACTGATGGTTAATAGCTAGGATATGGGATAGAGAAATCATTCCCATTTCAGGAGGATTATCATGTTTAAAAAGAAACATAGTAATAACAGGCGAAAAGCACTTGTGGGAATATCACTGGGACTTTTATTGATGCTCTTAGCAGTTGCTCTCTCTTTTGCCTCTCTTATAGAATATAATAAACGCTATATCGAGAAAAATGTAATTATAGTTCCCCCGAATATCACAGAAGAAATCTACATAGATCCTCCAAAAGTTCCTAAAGAGGGTTTGCTTGTAAATACAACAGCATCATTCAAACTTTTTGCGAATTCCTCAATTTATACATCGATTTTTTTAGAAGAATTTTCCTTTGAGAATTCTAATGTTTCTATGTTTAGAGAGTTGCTATGGAGGGGTATTATTAAAGAACCTATTTGTTTAAAAATAAATGTATCGTCCGTTCATATTCTGCCAGTATTAATACTTGAAGTCTGCAATAACCTTACGTCTAATTGCTATGTTAAAGTAGAATACGAGTATACTATTCATCTGATAATTCGACCCTTTGCTATGTACTCATTAATAGCTGCAGTACTTTCTCTCGGAGGATGTATTTTATCGTTTGCATACTTGCTTAAACTTTTTACAACGACCAATGCTGAGTCATAGGTTGCTTTTTTAGCAGAGGTTGAGCAACCGCAATTAAGTTGATAAAAACTGCATTTGCGAAGCATCATCCAGATATAAACAAATTCTCTCTCCCATCTCTCAGCAATAAGACCGTCAAGTCCGCAATACTCCTTCCACAAATCGTATGCTGTGACGCGAGCACCAAGCCTCGAAATCTCCGCCGCCCTGATCGAAAACACGAGATGCAGCAGGTAGCAGAACGATGTCCTCACCCTAACCATGCTCTCAGACCTGCAGAAAATCCCGCGGAGACCGAAAATCTGCCCCAGCTCCCCCTGCATCTCCTCGACCGCCCACCGATCCATCCAGCAACGCAGCGCCGTACGCGCGTCCATGCGGAGATCCTTAGTCATTAGGAAGAACGGGCGCCCCCGCCCGAGTCCATGACGCAGGCCGTGATCTCCTTATAAAGCACTCTGCGCCCCCTTTTGTCGATCACAGACCTCCAGGAAAGGGCGGAGAAGGCCCCTCCACCCTGACCCATCTACCCGAAAAGCGGACATTTCTCTCCTCGCCACCCTCTCACGAGATAACGCATGCTCCTCCCGTCGAGGAGGCGCCCCCGCCCGAACTGGGAGTCCATCACGACCGTCACATGAATCTTGGGAAGCCGAGGGATTCGGCCAAATTCAGCGCCTCGGCCACGAGCTCGACGGAAAGTTCCATTTTCTTCTTGTACCGCCTTTCGGCTTCTTTTCTCCGTGGATGATTTTCATCGTGCGGGGCGGTACGTGTATTTTGTGTAGGTTCGTGATGCGCGGCCGCGGTTCACGAGAGCAGCGTCGACGGTGGAGATTCCGTTGACGACATTCTTGAGGGATGGGTCGCAGCACATTCCCACGGCAAGGATTTGGCTCCGTATCGGCGGACGACCTTTTTGGTCGATCGTTATGATGGGCGGGGATCGGCGGTCCGCTATCTTTTTTGCGCGGCCCCAGGGCCTTTCTGACGCGGCGGATTTTTCGAGCGGCCTCTATGATTTTTCCTGCGGGCTGTGGTTCTGTATGCGGGCACGTCGAGTAGCGCATCATTGCGGATATGTTTTCCGGGAGTGACAGCAGCATGTCGACGTAAGCGGCCACGAAGGTTCTGAGCTCTCTTCCGAAGAGTTTAATAATATCGAGGAGGTACTCATGTGTCGGTTTAGTTTCTGGGGCTCGCATGTGCGTGAGATGGACGGGCGGGGCTCATAAAAAATGTCCTGTCCGTCTCTCGACAAAAACCGATACCGTGCACAACCTTTGATACGTTTACCTGATTTCGTGCTGTGATTCGACCCCGACAAGCCACACATGTTTTCTCGATGCGCTCGGTTTGCTCTTCTTCGGGTAGGCGGTTGATGCGTGTCCATCCTCGGCTGGTGTTTGGGATTTGCATGATATTGCTTGGTATTGCGCCCACTGTGCCCTATTTCGGTCGCCCACCAGTGCGCGTTTCGCCACACGATGGGAGGTGGCGTGAATGGAGAAATTGACTATAAATGTCCATTCCTCAGAAAGTTTCAGAAGTACTATTGAGAAGAATACATTTTACTTATAAAGCCAACATGCTACATAGTGATCTGTACCTATCTCGATTAATGGCGGTTCTTCGTTCTTACATCTTTCCATAAGTTCTCTTCTCTCTTGTGCTATTAAGCACCTAGGATAAAATCTACAACCTTTTGGTATATGTATAGGGCTTGTTATTTCCCCTTTAATTGGCACATTAAACGTTTTGAATCTTCTTGAAGGATCTGGTTCGGGAACTGCTGCAATTAAAGCTTTTGTATAAGGATGGAGCGGATTGTCGATAATTTCATCCTTATTTCCTATTTCGACAATTTTTCCTAAATACATTACGGCTATACGATCGCAAAAGTAACGCGCGGTGGATAGATCGTGTGTTATATAAAGGTATGTTATGCCCATTTTCTCTTGTAGATTTTTCATTAAATGCAAAATCTCCGCCCGTATTGATAAATCAAGCATCGATACAGGTTCATCTGCAACTATAAATTTGGGACGAAGAGCTATTGCTCTTGCGATCACAACCCTCTGTCTTTGACCTCCAGATAACATGTGAGGGTATCTATCAATAAAATCTTCGGGAGGTACCATTCTAACATGTTTAAGTAATTCACATGCAGTGTTTGTTTTCTCTTCCTCGGTTCTTATTATTCCATGAACAATTAATGGCTCCGTTATTATGTCCTTTATTTTGAAACGTGGATTTAATGCACCATACGGGTCCTGCTGTACTAGGGCGACTTCCCTTCTGAATTTTTTTATCTCATCACGCTTTTTCATCTTTGTTATGTTTTTACCATCAAAGAAAATTTCCCCACTTGTCGGTTCGATTAGTTTCAATAAAAGTCTTCCTGTCGTAGTTTTTCCGCATCCAGACTCTCCTACAAGCCCAAATACTTCACCTTTACGTATAATAAATGAAATTCCATCCACCGCTCTTACATAAAGCGGGGGACGTCTCTTTAATACATCAACAAGCCCTCTTCTCAAGGGAAACCATTTTTTAAGTTCTCTAACCTCTACTAGCACATCATTCCTGTTTTTCATATCGCCATCCCCTTTAATATAGATGGCAGGCCACAAAATGTTTATCATTTATTTCTTTGAGTCTTGGTACCTGATACTTACAAATATCTTTTTTAAAGGGACAGCGAGGATGAAATCTGCAACCGGAAGGAGGATTTATCAGATTCGGTGGTTCTCCCGGTATAAACTCTAGTTGAGACACTTTCTCACGAAGCCTAGGTATTGCCTTTAATAACATCTTCGTGTATGGGTGTGCCGGATCTTTATATATATTGTCTGATACTCCGATTTCGACAAATTTGCCAGCATACATTATAACAACACGATCCACAAGTTCGGCCATTATACTCAAATCGTGAGTTATTAGTATTATGGACAACTTCTGCTTGTCTTTCAACTCTTTTAATAAATTTAGTATTTGTGCTTGAATTATTACATCAAGGGCCGTCGTGGGCTCATCAGCAATCACAATCTTTGGATTTAACACTAGGGCCATAGCTATAATAACACGTTGCTTCATGCCGCCACTTAGTTCATGGGGATATCTTTCTGCAATCTCTTCGGGCAAGCCTACGAGTCTTAAACTTTTCCTTGCTCGCTCCAGAGCTTCCTCTTTGGATAGGTTAAGATGATAGATTAGTGGCTCAGCAATTTGATATCCGACTTTATAAACTGGAGTTAGACAATTCATGGCCCCTTGGAATATCATCGAAATTTTCTTCCAGCGAACTTCTCTTCTCATGCGATCTTCTGATAATTTTGTTATATCAGTACCATCGAGTATTATTTCTCCATCAACTATTTTCCCAGGTGGTGGTACCATCTTTAATAACGAAAAAGCAAAAGTGCTCTTTCCGCATCCAGACTCTCCTGCAATACCCACACTTTCTCCTTCGTGAACAGTTAGTGATACATCATCTACGGCCTTGACCGCTCCTGCTGATGTAAAGTAGTAGGTCTTAAGGTTTCTGACTACTAATAGATCTTCTTTCATACTTGTTACACCACATTCCTAAGCTTTCCTCAACTTTGGATTTAATATGGTATCAAGAGCCGATCCTATAAACGCAAATGACATTCCTATTAATGCAATAGCAAGGCCTGGTGGTAGAACCCACCACCACATTCCTTTTATTGTTGCCATATGCACTTGTGCATAGTATAATATTTGTCCCCATGTGGGAATTGTTGTATCACCCAATCCTAGGAAACTAATTCCTGCCTCAACAAGAATTGCACCTGGTACATTAAGTGCTATCATAGCAAACGTATATGGTAATAGTTGAGGAAGAATGTGTTTAAACACGATCCTAAATCTGCTAGCGCCGTAAACTTTTGCTGCTTCGATGAATGGCATTTCCTTTATTTGAAGAGCCATGCTTCTCACAACCTTCGATATCCCAGGCCACGAAAAAATGGCTAATATGAGGATGATATTCCAAATGGAGGGCTTAAATATTGCAGCTAGTAGTATTAACAATGGCAAAACTGGCAATGAATACATTATTTCACAAATTCGTTGCATTATTTCATCTACCTTCCCACCCGCATAGGCACTCACTACACCATATATTAGTCCGATAAAAACACTTATTAATGATGTCAGAACACCAATTGCTAATGCAGCCCAGGTTCCCCATACTATTGCAGCAAAAAGATCCCGGCCCATATGATCCGTACCTAGAAGTCCATACACTCTTCCTACAATTACGACTTGCGCATCCACAATGGTATCTCTCGAATCAGATAAAAACACTGATACTAAGAACTGATAAGGACCTTTAAGAGGTTCGGCTGTTCTTTCGAATAACATCCCCTTCTGGGCTTTAGAAAATATTGCATACATGGGATCGAATAATTCTAGTGTTGCTATTGAGGAGGCCCCTTCTGGATCAATTTTATATACAAAGGAGAGAACATTTTGCCTGAACATTTTATCCTTGCTAGTTATTCTAACCTTTATATCAATGAACTCCCTTCCCTCCGGTAATGTCCCCTTCCCCAAGACTATCTGCACAAGTGTTATTGTTAAATTGTCCGGTCTTAATACTTTTATTATCACAGTTGCTGGTTTTTCGGGCTTATAACATCGTATGGTCATCTTGAAGATTAATTCTGATGGGGGTTTATCGTACATGTAACTGTAAGTTGCATACAAATACTCTGCTTTGCCAACTTCCGTAATTCGTTCATACCACTTCGAAAGTCTCAACCACTGCTGAGTTGCATACTTCTCCGATGAAAACATATTAATCCATTCCGGTGGCACTTGTTCTGGCAGATCTTCCCAGTACGTTCGGTCATTCCATCTTGTTAGAGTTTCAATAGGGGCTATAAGTGGTGCTAAACACGTAATGGTAATGAATAGTATCAGTAGAAATAAACCTACTATTCCAATCTTTTGTTTCTTAAATTCCTTCCAAAACTCTTTGAATTTATTCGCAAACTCTGATATGATTGCCAACTTCTTTAGCCCCCACCAACTCTTATCCTAGGGTCTAAAATGCCATATAAGATATCCGCGAGAACCATTGCAATTATGAAAACAATAGTTGTGACATATGTTAATCCTAACAATACTGGAACATCTCCCTGTTCTATTGCAATCCAATATGCGAGACCCATGCCAGGCCATGAAAATACTGTTTCCGTTATTATTGCTCCACTTAAAGATACTACAATTCCTAACAGCGACATTGTAATAATAGGGGGGGCGGCGGTTCTTAGCACATGACCATAAATAACCTTATGTTCAGGTACTCCTTTCGCTCTTGCCGCCATAACGAAGTCTTCCTGTAATGTCTCCAGTACTATATTTCTAACCACGTAAGCAAAACCACCAAACGAAATAAAAAACACTGTTAAGAGAGGCAACGTTAAGTGCCAGAGGAAATCCAAGAAGATACCTAACGGGTCTGTAGGAGGAGGCAAAGAGACAAAACCACCTGATGGGAATAAATTCAAGTAATAAGAAAACAGTAGAATCATAAGCATACCGAACCACCACATAGGAAGACTATTCGTTATAAGAGCAAAAATAGAAATTCCTCTATCCAAGGAACTACCTGCTTGGCGTGCTGCTCTTAGCCCTATAAAGACCCCAAAAAGTATTACAAATATTTCAGCTGTTGTAAAAAGAATTACCGTCCTAGGGAGTCTTTCGATTATTATATCC
>Ga0180300_10000017_pt1 | contig 56872 bp, 58 predicted proteins | sample GuaBasSediGuay15_FD_121798 | JGI IMG/M metagenome (GOLD analysis project Ga0180300, IMG submission 121798) | Subseafloor sediment microbial communities from Guaymas Basin, Gulf of California, Mexico - Guay15, Core 4569-2, 21-24 cm | ecosystem: Environmental > Aquatic > Marine > Hydrothermal...
ACACCTGTGACCTTCTACTAGTCACCTCTATGATCGTCTCATTGATGACCTCCGTTGAAAGGTAATCGGTAACATAGCTTGCGTTCACAGTATAGGTGTTCACACTGGCGGGAAGGAAAAATTTGGCAATTCCATTCGCATCGGCCACCTTTCTCTCAATTATAGTCCCCGTCGCGTCATCGACTAACGTGACGTTAGTATATGGAAGTGGGTTTCCTGATGCATCAATAACATCAACATTTATTGTTAGAAGTCCCTCCGGATCGCTCTTAGTGACCGTATACTTAGATGTTGCCGGATAGGTGGCGTACTTGAAGCATGTTACCCAATCGGATGATATCAGATCCAGAGACCCCGTACCGTTCCAGTACACCTTACAGGCCTGTTCACCATTCCAATAGTAATATCTTTCCTTCCCCTCATGAAATATGACCGTTATTTTCCATACACCTCGTGATAGGTGTATAGCCCCATTAGCTTGAGCAACCTCATCTTCACCGGGGCCGTTATTGTTAATGACAACGGCAGTATCGTTTATAAAGAGCCAAGAGCCATCGCTCGAGTTGGTCTCAAAATAATAAACCCCATCTGCCAGCACAAAAAGCCATCCGGTCCAATTCGCACCAAAATGATTCATGTCCCCATCAGGATCGGCATAAGAGGGAAAGTTCCCCTGATAGGTTTTCGTACTTTCATAGTTTATTATACTGCAGGATCCCCATCTATCCGTGTTCGTAGACGTGAATAGATAATTCAAGTCCGTTGGGCTTGAAGGAGAGTCCGGATAGGATGAAATGGCACTGTCCGCTGTGTAAAACTGCTCCCACCAGCCACTCACTACGTGCTCATAAGACACTTTATCCTTCACTCCATTTTCCACGACATCAAAATATACATATAACCTTCTCGGGGTTCCTGATGACGTAGTACCGGTGAGTAAAACTATAAGCCAGCCATGCGCATTACCGCTTGGATCACATAAGGAATCGTTGATAAAGACATAAGGCAATTCTCCCACAGGAATCCCAGAGGAGTCATATTCCACAACTCTTATCGAGTTCATGTCAAAAGTCTTATCTCCGTCATCTATCTGCTCAAGCAGTTGCGAAAAGTTCATGAAAATAGGCATGCTTGCGTTTTCCATAGCCTCCGACACAGATATTGATATTTCCACTCTAAAATGCCAGTCGGTGTTCCACCACGTATCTTGAACTCCATTACTTGCCATTGCAGAAGGGACACCGGTGAATGTCACGAAAACGACGAGCATGGCGGCAACGACTATTAATAGGAGTATAAAAATCGTCAAAAAGCGTTTTGCCCAATTTTTCGAAATCATTACTATGCTCTCCATTTAAATTCGGTCGATAATTTCGTATTCTTCCAGAAACCCTCTATTTAAATCTTTCCATGCAAAAATAAGCAATGAAAGATTTATTTGCAATTGGACATTTTTCAGTTTTTTGTCGCCAGATTGCGCCAAGATCTCCCCATCGGAAAAGATCGTCAATTTCGGTATATATGCATTAAAAAACATCATTTGCGAGATTTCGGTTTTATATAAAAATTTTTAAATAAGGATCGCGATAAACGTTAGGATAACAAAAAATTTTATTTGAACGGTAAAAACTCCGGAGATCGCATCTAGAGAGGATAAACTTGCCGATCGGAATGATCGTAGTGAAATGGGATAACCGGAGGGGGACGGTTCTCGAAGCCCGTTTCCCTCCATCCCTCAGAGTTGATCCTGATCTAACGATGAAGATTTACGGAAGTCATGTGCTGGGTGAGGCGCGGGAGGCGAATCTCATCTCCATAAGGGTCGACGACCTCAGGATTATCAGCTATTTTGGAGGTATAGAGATAAACAGGTACGTTGCGATCCTCCTCTCGGAGGCTGAAGATCCCGAAGATTATGAGGAAGTGGTTGTGGAGGTTGCCTCAAGGATATTCGACCAGATAGAGGGTGGTGAATACCTCGAGCATCTTGAAGACCTTTTCAAACTGATAGAGCAGTATCCACACATGAGCATCGAGCAAAAGGTTGCTCGTCTGTTCCTGGATCCTATGAAAGTCTTTGTGTTGCAAAAGTTGAGAGAAAAAGGCCTAATGACGCTTGACCAACTATCGGGAGAAATAAAACACGCATTCGGTTTGAGAACCGTGGATATGAGGTCAGTACTCTCTCCTCTAGTAAAACTGGATCTCGTGGTCACACGATGGATAGAGGGCGCCTCAAGTGAAGTGGCATTTCTTGTGAGGGATTGTGAAATATTAAGAGTTCCACCGAGAACGAAAAAAGTGCCACGAGATATTAGATCCTCCGTAATAGCACTGTTCTCAAAGTATAAGCCCGATAGCAGGGAAGCAATGGTGCTGGCGAGAGCCCTCACCGATCCGGACACGTATCGGGTGTTGTCGTGCATCAGGAAAAAGGGTGTAGTCTCGATAGAGGAGATAAGAGACGAGGTTGACATACCGAGTGGAGAACTGTTCGACATACTTGGGTGGTTAGAGCGTAACAGGTTTATAGAAATGAGAGGCGAGGAGGTTTTCCCACTGAGCGAACCGCTGTTGCTGATATTCTTCCCGGAGTATCAGCTTAGAAAAATGATAGAGCTGTACGGTAACGTCGAGTCATGGGATGAAGGGCTCCGCCAATATCTAATGTTGCTCAAGGAGTCATACATGGAGATGATGAGGGAAAAGCGTTGATAAGACAGATATACATCTACAAGAAGGACGATCTTCGCCTTATATTTCATAGAAAGTACGCAAATATCGGCAGGATAAACTTCGATGAGATCTCACAGTTGATACTTCCTGTTGCAAGGGCAATGGACGACGGCGTGATCGACCACTCGGAGATCTTCAGATATAGAATATCGTACGGGACGCTCGGAGACTACATTGTCGTGATGATTAACAACAGATCGTGCGATAGGGAGGAGGTGGAAGGTGCGCTCACCGAGTACCTCAGAGATGTCGCATCCCAGAGATTTAATAGTCCTCTCTCGGTCGAGGAAGAAAGGCACCTCAGCATCCTCAGCAGAAGAGTAATTGCGACAATTCCGGCAAAAGTGTGCTTCGTCGGCTTCGGAGGGGTGGGTAAGACAACTCTACTCAGATTGCTAAGGCACGAACGTATACCGCTAAGGTACGAGCCCACCATGTTCGGGGAGCGGGCCATTATGACACTCCCTATTGGACCCTACAGAGTTATACTGTTCACCGTGGGTGGTCAGGAGAGATTTATGCCAATATGGGACATACTGATAAGGGGGAGCGACGTGGTGGTTGTAGTGACCGATTCCACACCTGATAATGTAGAACGTACAAAATCCCAAATAATGCCGATGATTAGGGACCCTGCAAGGTACTCCGTAATCCTCGCCATCGCAAATAAGCAGGACCTGCCTGAATCGCTTCCCGCGGATGTGATCGAGCAAACACTCGGAATAAAAACTTATGGATGTGTTGCGATTGACCCTGCTTACCGATCTAAAATTATGGATGTGATAAAAAGTGCATTACTCAGTTGATGAATGGGGTGATGTGATGAAAGAACCATCCGAGTTAGGTAACGCCCTGAAAGCCCTCGTACGCTCTTTAATGAAAGAAGCAGGGGTCATCGATCTCATCGAGAGGATCGAAAAACTTGAACGGAAAGTCGATCTGCTGATAAGACTGTTTGGAGAATGGATCCCGGAAAAAATAGCATTGATGCTCGAGGGAATAGGGGAAATCGAGGAAAAGAAATTAGAAACTAAAGAAATGGCCAAAATGGAGACACCACAAATGAAGCCAACTCAACCTACGAGTGTAGAATCTGTAGAATCCAAAGTACCCGAAATGGTAGCGGCTAGCGACCTAGAAGAGACTGTACATGAAGCACAGGAGGTAGAATCCGTAGAACTTCCCAGGACAGAACTTATGGACCTCGAGAGACAAATCATGGATTTGGAGTTCCAGAAAGAAAGTGGATTCATAAGTGAGGAGGAGTACAGGGAGCTTATAAAAGAGCTTGAGGCTAAGAAGAGAGAGATAGAAGAGAGAGGAGGGGCATGAGTGTAGAGAAGCAGGAAGGCAAAAAAACGAGTGTTCGAGTTCACAATCTCTACATATTTTTGGAAGAGAGCGGAGAATGCCTATTTAGTTATAAATTTGGAAGTGTGGAGGTTGATCCTCTGCTCGTTACCGGCTTCCTGCAAGCAATAAACTCCTTTGCCGGAGAACTTATGCCAGAAAAGGGCGGCTATCTGAAAAGCATCGACAGGGGGTCCTTCAAAATAGTTATAGAGAGAGGGAGAATGGTTGTCGGTGCGTTAATAGCCGATGAGGAAACAGAAGAAATACGTGCAAAACTCAAGAAGATAGTAGCATTGTTTGAGAGAATGTACGAGCGGGAACTTAAGAACTGGGGGTGTATCCTGGACATGTCAGTATTTCGTCGCTTCATACTTCACGTCATGATGGAGTTCCCCGGGCAACCGATAAATCCAAGGTTCGTTCCTAAACTCCTATCAGATCCCGTGGCGGTCGTCCGTCGCTTGCCAGTTCCTGGAGATGTAAAAATGAAGTTCATTAGGATCATGGATCTTGTGAACGGGAAGAAAAGTGTGGAGGACATTGCAAACATCGCAAGCATGCCGTTAAATGATATTGTAACACTAATGTTGCTCGGAGTTAAAGAGGGAGTCATAGAGTTTCCTCATGCAAAGGTGGAAGAATGGGACGTACTTGTTAGGGTTCCCGGGATAACCCCCGTTCTCATAAAGAGCATGTATGGGGATGTCGGGATGTCCATCATAAGTAGGTGTGATGGTACTAAGAGTGTGAGGGAGATAGCACATCTCGAGAGAATACCGATAAGCATCGTGAAGTTCGTTCTGGGTCTTGCACTACGCTACGGGTATGTTATCCTAACATCGGGAAGAAAGGAAGGAGAGCAGAATGAGCAATGCAAATGCCATTAGAAGCGCGGTCGAAAGAGAGATCCTAAGACGAATGTCGCTAAGAAAGGGAGCGCTGAGAAAGAGGGTCCTAGACGCAATAATGGAAGAGTTGGATACCTTCATAAGCGGCATAATAGACATAATTGTGAAAACTCTAATAAACGCCATCACATCGGCGGCAAAAGAGGCCACCAAGGAGGTAAATCTTCAACAATCGGTGTTTTCGGCAGCGTACGCCGAGGATGTGCTAAAACTTCAGACGGAGTTGAATAAACTCTACAATCTTACCGAGGAGGACCCCAAGTATCAGGTGTACTGGATGCTGAGAGACTTCCGCCCCTCGTGGGTCCGCGTTGAGTACATATCGAAAACTTTAGGCATACCATTAGATGCCGTCCGCTCGTACCTCCTGATTTTCGCGAGAAAGGGGCTTGTCGAAGTAAGAGGAAACGAGGCTCGAATACCCGGTTAGGATACCCGTTGCATCTACGTTGTAACTCGGGTTATTCCTCGTACCCTCCAACTCATTTTTCGTTAACTAATTATTGCCGCCGTAGGTAGGTTTTTATAAAATAAACGGTAAAGGGATCCACGCGATACAATGTTTGATCTCATCTTCTTCGTTCGGCTGTCCCTCGGTTACTATGTGGAGACAATTGCTCCGAATCCTGACGCTAATATTAAGATATTGTGGATTGTTAAAAAATGTCATAGTTGAAACGACAGAGGCGATATTCCATCGGCTTTTAAACTTATTACGCGGCCTAGCGGCAATATTAGAAGCCAGATACGTCCTAGAGAAGATATCACGTGAGGAACTCGGATATTACGTCTTGGAGTTCGCCAATTACAAGCATATCGTGGAATTGCTATTAAAAAAATGGGGCAAAAATAGTAAAAATTGTCATAAATATGTCTGATGGCCCCGGAGAGTATCCGTGGAGACTATATATCATTACGTTCAGTAGTAAGACCGTAGAGGTGTTTTGGAAATTCAAACTGCAAGATCATAACGAGGTTTCATGGAAACTTACAGGATCCCAGCGACACAAGCAAGATAATGATTTATATATTAATGAGAAGTAATAATTCTCATGGGTATAAAAACCCTGAGAAGAATAAATCCTTGGTGGAGTGATAGTCCCGATATTCATGTGCAATTATGGGAACGGCAAAAGTACAAATGGATTCCGGAGTGGACAAAGGAGATATCTCTTGAACCTTTTTCCCTAAATTTCATCGTAGGACCGAGACAGGTTGGAAAGACTACAGGTATAAAACTGTTAATAGCAGAATTGTTGAGAAAGACGCCTCCAGAGAGTATTGTGTACATCAACTGTGAAATCTTCCCTGATTTTGTGTCGCTTAGGAAATTACTGGAGGAATATTTGGAATTTAAGAAAAATGAGGGAATAGACACCTCATACATCTTCTTAGACGAAGTTACATCCCTTAAGGAATGGTGGAAGGCCGTCAAGGTGTTAATAGACTCGGGCGAACTGTTAAATGATGTTGTGACCGCTACAGGCTCAAGTAGCCTAAAAATAAGAGGAGATATCGAGTTATTCCCAGGTAGAACCGGAAAGGGAAAGACAATTGAAGTACTACCATTAAGCTTCAAGCAGTACGTCAGGGTGCACGGCATAAGAAGATACAAACTGCAGTATGATGAGGTGCTGAGATTATTCGAAAAATACCTCGAAACTGGCGGCTTCCCGTCAAGTATAAATGAGTTGCCGCTGGATAGCATTTTAAACGCATTTGTCGGCGAATTCATCAGGTTCAGGAAGAGCCTTGAGATATCAAAGGAGGTGCTTGCATCCCTGATAAGCAAAATCCCCTCCGCCATGAGTTATAGGGCAATAGCCTCCGAAACCTCCGGATATTCGTATAAGATAGTCCAGGAGTACTTAGAGTTCTTCAGAGACCTGTACATGATAGGTATAGCGTACCTCAAGTCGAATAAGGTTTATTACAGGAAGGAGAAGAAGTTCTTCTTCAGAGATCCCCTCCTTTTAAGACTATTCGCATTCTGGTCTGGCGCAAAGTTTGTGGAATCGGCAATTTACGAAAGCGTCGTACAAGAGCATCTCTATAGAAGGTTCGGGGAAATCTACTACTTTAAAAATAACTACGAGATAGATTGCATAGCAGGAGACCTAAAAGTCGAAGTGAAGGCAAGAAAGCCTCACAGGAAGTATCCACGTAACGTAGTAATTCTGTCAGAAGAAGATCTACCGGAATTCTTAATAGAACTGGAAAAGGATAGTAATCTTTCCTTTTCAATAAAAGAGATCGGACGTTAATTGAAAACATCAAATACTGCTTAAAGACGGCGGATGAGAAAACTTCAAGTAGTAATGTTAGACTTTAGAATAACCCTCGATATGGCTTCAATAAGTTTCCTTACATCGGTCAAAACATCTTCAACGTCCCTTTTAGTGTACCATCCCTCGTAAAAACATGTATGCAGGGCGCTCGCATGTCGAAATACCGACCTCACCCAATCACCAAGCTCATCGGCAACCTTATTTTTATATTCCCAGAGTTCCCTATGGTCAGTGAGTCTTCGTCTTTCCCTTGAGTAAGCATGAGCCTTAATTGCAAGAGCCGTGGCGCCCCATATTTTTTCAGCGGCCTGCCTTATATCGCCCTTTTTCAATTCCTCATTTGCTTGTTCAAGAAGTTCTCGAGATGCCTCAAGGTATTCTCGAACTTTATCCTTAGGGTCCAAATTCTGCGAAATCAACTCAATAAGATATTCCTCTAAGGTCATGCCGGCTTTTTTGGCCTCTCGCCGAATGCGCTCAGCAATGACATGAGGAACAACTAGGGTCTCCAACTCCGTATCACCCACTGGAATCATACAAATTGTTACGTAACTTTTTACGTTTACGGGTAGAATCTAATACCTCTGAGAGGAACGTTCTTATAATGCAAAGATGCAATCAATGATAAACAAAACCTCACAACGACGTATTGATGCTTAAGAGCGATCGACATGAATATTGCTGAGAAGAAGAAAATTGAGGTACTTAGAAGGCTTAATCCCGAGGGCAGGCTGAGAATCTTAGCGGATATGATGGATGCAATACTACGCGAGAAGGTGCGGCGAATCATGGAGAAGAAAGGCATGAGCAAAGAGGAAGCGATTACTTACCTCAGGGAAAGGCTTATGGAGTGGGAAAGAAAGGTGAGGAGGTAGATGCTGACGTTTGAGGACTTTGATCACCGAAGTATAAGGGCGTTGAACGAATCAGGCATTGATTATGTGATTGTTGGCGGTTTCTCATGTCAGTATACGGGGCTCCTAGAACAATACACGATTTGGATGTCATTTTGGATATTAAGGCAAATAAAGAGGAGATGGAGCGTTTTCTGGAGGTAATGAAAAAGTATGACTTGGAGACAACGGGAGGCGCGGAACATGTGATAACATCTCTCCAAGAGAAGTCTCATTTTACAATTTTTTACAAGTCTTATGCTTACTGGATAGATGCCCAAGGTGTCTACGGACCTCTTGATGAGTTTGCGATGAAACCTAGGAGGCAAATGAGAGTTTTCGGGGAAAACACGTGGGTAGAGGCACCAGAGGTGCTTATAATTGCGAAACTCTCGGCATATTACTCAGACCAGAGTTTACGAGATATGATTTCGATATTAGAGGTTAGTGTGGACGAAATAGACTTTGGTCTTCTCAGGAGAATAGCGGAAAAATGGAATACGAAGAAGATTGAAGGATGTTTTTGAGAAGTGTAGGAAGAACCTCCATCTAATTTCGGGAGAAAATCATAACGCACATGCCCCATGAGTAAGAAATAATATGTCTGCGGAATTTCCTCTCCTTCAAAGAGTTAGAGTTTTTGTTATAGTATTTCATCCAATTTCCTCCAGAATCTTTGGTAATATAACCCCCGCTTTTTCACGTATGGTCAAATCACAGATCGGTGTCAAAGGAGTATCGGAAATGTTTATTTCGATGAGTATCCCACCATTTCTCTTCGTCAGTAAGGGGAGAGATGCCGCAGGCTGAACCACCGCACTTGTGCCTATCACCAACATGAGATCCGCCCTAGATGCATAGTAAATTGCGCGATTCAAAACGTCCTTGGGAAGAGGTTCACCGAACCACACAACGTCGGGTCTTAAGAGCCCGCCACATTCCTCACATTTCGGGGGAATTTGCTCGGGCGGTTTGCTTATCATCTTCGAAAATCCGCAATCCACACATCTGACTCTCCAGATGTTTCCGTGCAATTCCAGTACATTCCTTGATCCTGCCCTCCTGTGGAGCCCGTCGACGTTCTGCGTTATCAACGCCTTCAATATACCCATTTCCTCCATCTTTGCGAGGGCAATATGCCCGGGATTAGGCTCCGCGGACCCTATTATCTTCATCCTCCAAACATACCACTCCCACACGAGTCTGGGATTCCTAGCGAAAGCCTCAGGTGTTGCGAGATCCTCAGCCCTATACTTTCTCCAGAGACCATTCTTGCCTCTAAAGGTGGGAATACCGCTCTCCGCAGATATTCCGGCACCCGTGAGCGCAACCACAAAGTTCGAAGACCCTATCAGATCCGCCGCCTCTTTAATGACCTCCATACTCATCCCTCACTTCGGAATATAAAGGAGGAGAATTGCCTTTCCATGTCTTACAACTTTTAACTCCTTATCGACAACAAATTCGCTGATATCGGACGACAGCGGCCGAATTACGAGAGGTGCATGGACCTCTAATGAGACCCGCTTGAGGTGTGGTAGCATATCGGGTGGCGGGCGTATCGAATATATAAGACTAGCATCACGATATATTTCCATTTTTGGACGCAAAATATCGTCCCGTAGGACCTTAATTCCCGTGGTTCTCCTCTTTAATTCATCAATCACCGAGGCATCTGCATCCACAACTACGATTTCCACATCCGGTACCCTTTCACGTATTTTGAGTGCCACGTCGGGCAGTCTTCCCACTCCCACCTCTACAATCTTCTTAGGACTCGGACAGATGCTTAATATGAAATTCACGATGTCTTCAATATCTGGTAGCACCTCAGTCACCCAATGGTATCCGGTTGCCGAGTTCAAGTGCCTTTACATTTAAATCCACGAGCCTCTTCGGAGAAAGATCCTTAATCGACCGCTTGATGGACTCGAACGACACCAAGGGAAGCAACTTTGCAAGAACCCCGAGCATTACCATGTTTGTAACCTGCGGGGTTCCTAACACCTCCTGAGCCTTCCTGTGAGCGGGTACTCTCACCACCTTGATCCCCTTCCTCTTAACATCAAGTTTCACCAAATCCTCATCTAAGACTAGATATCCATCTTTCTTCAGAAATCTTATGTACCTCAAAACTGCATCATCGCTCATAGAGATCATGAAATCGCAGTTCCTCACACGAGGATAAAGTATCCTCTCATCGCTAATTATAACTTCGCTCTTGCATGCAGTCCCTCTAGCTTCGGCCCCGTATGATGGCGAAAACGTCACCTCAAAACCCTCATATATCGCGGCGGCTCTCGCTAAAACCGAACCCGCGAATACTATTCCGAGTCCCCCAACCCCGGCTATCAGAATCTCAACCCTCACCTCTCACCCTCTCCATCAAACTTTTGAGGACAGAAACGTAGCCCGGGCGATAGCGTTCACATATTATTCCCAACCTAAGTTTTTCGTTCGAATTCTCTTTCTTAACGGTGCAAATACTCCTGATCCACTTGACGAGATCCGGCGGCTTGTCAATCCCTATCCTTCTACCGAAGTTTGTCGGACATTGGGATATCACCTCAATAAAGCGGAAGCCCTCCTTCTTAAGCCCCTTCTTTATAGTGGATATAATCTGCCCCACGTGGTATGTCGTCCATCTGGCTGATAGATTCGCACCTGCCGCCGCAACCAACTCAGCTAGTCTGAAGGGCGGCTCTATATTTCCATAGGGGCTCGTCGTGGTAGTGACATTTTCGGGGGTTGTAGGGGAAACCTGCCCTCCCGTCATCCCGTAGTTTAAGTTATTAATACATATCACGAGGAGATCCATATTCCTCCGCGCCGCGTGTATGAGGTGGTTCCCCCCGATTCCTGCTAGGTCACCATCTCCACTGATCACAACTACCTGAAGATCTGGTCTTGCCAACTTAAGTCCGGTTGCAAATGCTATTGGTCTTCCGTGAAGGGTATGTAGAGTATCCGCCTTAAAGTACGGCGAAATGCACCAAGAGGCACATCCTATGCCTGAAACGAACGCAAACCCGGAGAGGTCTTCATAGCCAAGGTCGCTCACCGCTTTGAGGAAGCAGTTAATCACTATGCCGTTCCCACATCCCGGACAGAAGACTGTCGGGAGAATTTCTCTCCTCAAATACTTGATAGCAAAGTGCTCTTTCATCTTAAGCCCTCCTCAGTTCACGAAGTATATCCTGCGGCCTCACCATCTCCCCGCCGCCTATTCTAGAAACAAGGATGACGGGACATCTTCCACACGCCACTCTCTCCACCTCAAAGTACAGTTGCCCGAGGTTCATCTCCGGTACGACTATCAGCTTCACTCTTTCCGCCAACTCCCTCAGCGCTTTTTCCGGGAATGGCCATATTGTTCTTAGCCTGAAATTTATCGCTTTAATCCCCTCCTCCAATGCCTGCCTGACCGCCTCATCTGCAGATCTGGAAGTGCAACCGTAAGATACGACCATCACCTCGGCATCCTCGGGATCACAACCATAAATTTCGAAATCAACGATTTTCTCCGCGTTCTTCCTTATTTTATTTACTAAGCGGGTGACAAGCTTGCGGTGAACCAGGGGATCTGCCGTTTTTCTAAACCCGTACCCATCGTGAGTCGATCCGGTGACGAGGAGGTTATACCCCTCACCGAAGGCTGGCATTGGCGGAACTCCGGTATCAAGTTCGTGGCCGAATATCTGCTCGTCCGGTCTGGAGGGTTTTCTCCTATTGACTATTTCTATATCATCGGGTATGCGCACCTTCTCCCACATGTGCGCAACTATCTCGTCAGCGAGCACTATCACTGGAACCCTGTACATCTCAGACAGATTAAAGGCCCTCACCGTAAGGTCGAACATTTCCTGCGGGGAATTCGGCGCAAGCGCTATTATTTCATGATCCCCGTGGGTCCCCCACCTTGCCTGCATCACATCCCCCTGAGCCGCCTTTGTCGCCTGCCCGGTGCTCGGCCCAGCCCTCTGAACATCTACTATCACACATGGAGTTTCGGTCATGCAGGCATACCCTATTCCCTCCTGCATGAGACTAAACCCCGGACCTGAAGTCGCCGTCATCGCCTTCACTCCACCCCAGGACGCCCCTATCACCGCAGCTATGGCTGCAAGTTCGTCTTCCATCTGTATAAACACTCCTCCAACCTCGGGCATCCTTTTCGCCATGTGTTCCAAAATTTCAGATGACGGTGTTATGGGATACCCGGCAAAGAACCTGCACCCGGCGGCAATTGCCCCCTCGGCACATGCAATGTTGCCGTTCCAAAACTCCACTCTTCCCTTTTTCACCAGTCTAGCACCTCTTTCGTTCCATTAACATAGACGTCAAACTTCTCGAAACTTCTTCCGCAGTCACCACATGCCCCGAACTTTGAGAGAGTATGCATGGAACCAAATGCTAGGTATTATTCCTGCTCGACCACGATTTCAATATGATAATACGAAACCCATTAGTTATGCGACGTAGTTGTGGGATTTTATGGCATTATAGAGCCCATATACGGAATTATTCGAGCGATTCCTACATATGCAATCCGAAGATCGTACCCACAACTCGAGAATTAAAGTGACCGGAATCAGCGTTTTCTCAAGAACCCAAATGCCAAAATCTTGGTGAATGACGTATTCGCAACCTCCTGTTACTTCGGCACGAGGCGAATGTTCAGAAACCTGTCCATATGGTGTTGCATTTGTAACATACGACAACCTTTGTGGCCTAGAACCTTTATAAAGGAAGGCCCCGTTACGCCGAGTGATCTCCGCCCGGAATTGTGGAAAGGGCGGTAGGAGGGAGGGAAAGCCCGAAAGAGCGGAGCGAAGGGGTCAGATGGATGTGCAGGGTCACCGTTCCCCGCGAAGGCCCATCGATGAGGCCCGAGGCGGGAAGGCTCCCCGCCACGCGTGTATCAAAAGTTATGAAAGTGGCGGAGAGTCAGAACGGTCCAAAAGGGGAAACGAGCATATTTCTCAACAAGGCCTCCTCAGAGAAAGTAATCTCCACCTCTTACAAAGTATTGATAAACCTGCAAAATGCGCCGGATAAACTCACCGGGAACGCACTAATACAAAGAAACCACTAGAAAATCTATCATCGCATTTTACGGAACAAAAGAATGTAAAACTCGCATGTCGGAGTAAAAGGTTTTCATTTCCTCAGATGAGGCTGTTATTGGTACTTCCGAGCACAACATACAAATACGGACATTCTACCACCGCTGGAAAATGAAGGAAGACATCTCCTAAAATGCAAATTCGCCAATACGTGTATACACTGCTCATCCCAGAATTTTCCGTGAGCAGTAATTGGTGCGATGCTTATTTTTATATACTACAATATCACCTAATTTTTACGATCAGGTGGGGTTTCATCTCATGTATGACGGTCCAAAATTCGTACATCAGGACAAAATCCTGAAGCTTCGGGACATTCTCTTCAACATGGTGAAGGGACAATACCACATAGAGGACGCTTTTGTCGCCTGCCTCCTGATAAAGGCAAACATATACCTAGAGGGGATTCCGGGAATAGGAAAAACCCAGATCGTCAGGTGTCTCGAAAAGGCGCTTGGTGTCGAGAAGAAGATAATATTCTGCAATCCCTCGATGGTCAGCCTAGAAAACCACCTGTACCGCCTCAACATACCCGAATTGATAAAGCAGGGGCGTAAAGAGGTAATTTGGGAAATAAAGGGAAACGAACTCATATTCTTTAACGAATTGAACCGAGCAAGCCAAGCGGTACAGGACGAACTTCTCAGGTTGCTCCAGGAGAGGGAAATAATAGCGTACGGCGAGAAGAAAGTCTGTAAGGATATAATAGTGATAGCGGATGGCAACCCCTATCGCGGCCCTCTCGATAAGGCCCTCGCTGATAGGTTTATTAAACTCACTCTCGATGTTCCACGGGCATTTGATGAACTCGAAGTTTTAAAGGAGAGATTTGATGGTAAGGACATAGTGGATGTGTCCGAACTCATAACGGAGGAAATCATAAGTTATGAGGAATTAAAAGAGGCACAGGAGGACGTAACAAAGGTCACAATCCCCGAACATTGCAAGTTGCTCATCACGCTCGTGAGCCGCTCATTACAATGTTGCTATGACGAGAGAATATGTAGCACCATATCTAGCGACTTCTACGGCGGGCGCAGAAAGGTCTGTAAATATGAGGAGGGTCTATGTTCCCGTGTTGATGAGCCTGTCGGCCTAAGGCTCGCGATAAACATAGCCAGACTCTCAAAGGCGTTGGCTTGGATGTATTCGCGCAAGGAGGTTTCCGAGGAGGATGTAAGAAAGGCGGCGGAGGTTCTGCTGACTCAGCACGTCAGGGACTACAAACTCGTCAGGGACTATATTGTGAAGCACATGGACGACTGGCGCGAGGCCATTGCGATAGTCGAGAAGATAATGGCGAAAATAGAGGAGGGCGTCGAGGGAGCCGAGGTCGTACCCCTCGTAGAGGCACTCGCCGAAATTGCAGACAGAGATTTAAGTGTGAGACACATATATAATGACATCCTCGCCGAGTTGGAGAAGATCTTCTCAAAGGAGTTTTTAGAGGGGCTGGCCATTGGAACTAAGTAATGAAAGCTACCTGGACTTCATGACCATGCTCGCAAGGAAACTCTACAAAAAGCCATTCAGGCTAATTATTACGGAGAAAAGTGAAGACAAGAGCGATAACCCACTCGTAATACACATGACGCGGGCTGTTGTAAAACGTCTTCCGAAGTTCGCACTGTTTTACGAGTTCTGGAACAGAATACTGCATCTCATTGCCCAGAAGAATCTCACGCCCGCCTTTCCAATACTCTCGAAGAAGAACTACATGGTGAGGTATATAGTCTACGGGATGCTCGCCGAGAGCATGAGCAGGAAAATACTGGGCGAAAAGTCCCCCAGAATCTTTGAACACTACGTGAAGTGCTTCGAGGAGTGCATAGTGCGCTCGCGAAACTACTACATGAAACTCGTCGATGAGATCACCTATAACTCCCTGTACGGCGAGAAGTTCCGAATACCCGACAAGTTTGTCCCCTACTACAATGCAATAAAGGAAGTGCTGAAAGCGGACGTTAACGTGAAAATAAAGGCCGCACTTCTCGCCTACATACTCGACGAACTCTTCATGATGTTCGGAAACCTCCCCGAACTCTACAGGCTCTTCTGGTACAACACGCACTGGCGATTCTACAACATGTTTTCCCGAAACTTCAGCGACCTGAAACAGGCACTGCAGGAACTGGGCGAGGACTTCTTCAACAAGTTGAGGAAGGAGTTCGAGCAGAACCTGAGATCCCGTCTCACCCCCGCACCGTACATCGTCAGAAAGATCCTAGAGGAGTTGAAGAAACGGGGAATGCTCGGTAATGAGAAGGAGAAACTGAAGGCGTTGCTCCAGAGGGGCGGAGGCGTGGGAATGGGAACACTGAAGGTGATCGACAAGGAAGAACCTCTCCAACCGAGATACAAGATAGAGAAGATCCTCGCAACCGTGGAACTCGACGAGTCGAGGGACGTGCCCGATTACGAGTACACCATCTGGAGATGTGGCGACCCGCCATCTGAGTTGGATCTCCCCAAGACCTTCACCCGCTACCCGGTGATTCCCGGATACAACACCGTCCGCAGAAAGAAGAGAAAGAGGAAGATAACCGTCCTGCTGGATCTTTCAGGAAGTATGGCGGGCTACGAATACCACCTTGTCAGGATGCTTGCCTCCCTCATAAAGAACGAAAAGCCCAGTGAGATAAGCATAATAGGGTTCGGAGAGTACTCCCGGTACATAGTGAAACCGACGCAGAACCTTTATTACGCGCTGGAGAGAATACAGGGCATATATACCCATGGCGGAACGATGTTTACCCCCGCATTTAGGCTTGTGGATAAGGAAGTGAAGAAGGAGATTCTTGTCGTGATAAGCGACGGGAAGATCCACGATATGGAGGTATTCTCACGAAATAAGGATGTGCACAGAATCATAAGATCTTTCCAGAAGATATATCTGTTCATAACACCGCAACACTCCAAGGAGTTCATAAAGCAGTTCAAGAAGATCCGGGGGGACGTAGAAGTCCGTCCATTATGTCCATCAAACCGCTCGATTGCCCCGTACAAGTAGCAAAAATAAAATTGCACCACTCATCACTTCTCAAGAGTAACGTGAAGATGCATAATATGATAACATGAAAGGCCAGAAATGTTCCAATCGGAGGAAGTCAGAGATGGCATGCGCTATTACAATTGCCGATGATGTCTATAACATGCTAAGAAGACCAAAACTACCGAGCGAGAGCTTTAGTGATGTAATAAGAAGGTTGATAAAATCACGTCCGAAGATCGCGGATATTGCCAAGATGAATATTCTAAGTCGTGAAGAAGCAGAAAAATTGAGAAATTTCTAAAAAGGACGAGAGAGATGAGAACAAAGCTTTATAAAAGGTGAAAATCGGAGATTCTCGAGAAATGGATGACTGATTAATGTACCTCTTCGATACCGATTTCCTAATAGCATATAGCATATAGATCTGAAGGACATCCTCTTCATCGCGGCAACAGCACTCGTGCACGATCTCCGCCTCGTTACCCGAAATATTCGGCACTTCTTCAGAGTGCCAGACTTAAAAATAAAAAAATATTAAGCGATTTCGATTCCAGGCAAAAAGAGTGATGAGGAATTTCGTGATTCATTTCTTTCTTCCGAGAACCATGCCCACTGGATCAATTTCATGTAGTATCTTAAGCTCCTCTTCAGTCGGTGGCTCTGTGGTATCGACCTCGTCCGGAATTATAATTTCGAAGCTTGAGTTTTTCTTAATGTCCTCTATCGTAACACCCGGATGCACCGACAGCAATTTCATTCTCTTTGTTTTCTCATCGAAGCCGTAAACGCCCAACTGTGTTATTACCCTGTAAGGTCCTGACCCTGCCGGAAGTCCTGCTTTTTCCCTAGCACCTGGTCCATCTAAGTACCCAGGGGTGGTTATGAAGTCCACCTTGGGCACGAACCTTCTGGGATCTTGCCTCATTATTATGATAGTCCTATGGCAGAGGGACCCGACATCGTTTGCACCACCACTACCTGGAAGCCTGACTTTGGGTCTTTCCCAATCTCCGATCACGGTGGTGTTTATATTCCCGTACATGTCTATCTGGGCAGCACCGAGGAACCCGTAGTCGACATACCCTTTTTGTGAGAGTGACATCACATCATGCATACTTGACGCTGCAATTGCCCTGTAGAACGTTCTAGAATCACCAACGGATATTGGCAGTACTGGTATCTGCGGCCCTATGCCGCCAGCCTCAAAAATTATCAGAAGATTTGGTGCATGCATTCTCTGTGCAAGGGACGCTGCAATCATTGGAAGTCCTGTCCCTACAAATACTGCCTTCTTGTCCTCTAATAATCTTGCAGCAACACACGCCATCAACTCAAGAGTTGTATACTTCCTCTCACCCATCTCACTTACCTCCTCACCCTTGGGCCCACGGCGCAACTAATGGTGCCCTAAGATGCTCCAACTTCTTAAGATAATTCAACTTCTTAATTCCGCCTATCTTCTCAAGGTACTCCTCAAATGAGTCCACACTGTAAACGTACTTCTCAAGGTACTGCTCGACCCCCTCATCGGTCCTCGACATCCGCAACCACTCGGCAATGTGCTCCTCATCGAAATAGTACAGGTACGGCATGTTACATGGGTGTGATCCCCACGGAACCTCGACAACAGCATCTACTAAGAAGTACGGAATCACAGTTTTCCATGGTTCTCTCCTTATAAGCTCGTGGTCTACGATCTCCTCAGTGGTGATGATAAGCCTTCTCGCAGCCCTCGCAAGTTCAAAGTCTTCCACAAGGATTCCATCTATCTGTGCGTTTCCGTAAATGTCACACCTATGGACGTGCATTATCACAACATCTGGATAACACGCCGGCAATAGCGCAATTGGCTTTCCGCTGAACGGATCTCTTATCACCTTGGCAGAACTTTTCCTTAAAGTATCGGTTCCGAGCATCACACGAGTGGGTATGAACGGAAGTCCCATCGCCGCCGCTAGGAACCTCCATTGGAAGCCGGCGTTGCTCCACTCGGTTGCAACCTTGACCTCACCATGTTCTACCTTTCTCCTACTTGCGGGACTCAAACCTCTCAGTTCATGCCCGAAACAATATGCAACCTCGACCTTGCTCACACATCCAGCTGCCACCAGTATGTCGACATCATGGACAGCGGTCTTCCCCGCCATTATCAGGTTCCGCTTCTTTTGCCTTATTATCTCGTAAATGGCTGCCATGGACACCCTAATGTGTCCGAATCCGCCAAACGCTATGTAGCACCCGTCTCTCACGAACTTCGAAATCGCCTCCTTCAGGTCCATCGTCTTGTCAACCATCTCCCTCGGCTTATTCTCTCTGATCCATTTTCTCATTTCGTCTGGATCTTCCCAGCCCAAAAGCTCTCCTTCTCCCTCATAAAGCACCTCGACCATACCTTGATCCTCCAACGCCTCTTTTTAAGACGAGAGTTCATCCTTACGACCGGATATTGCGTATTTTATTATTATGCTCTAAGAGCGGGAAGAGGCTATAAATTTGAGGTCTTAAAACAAAAATGCATATTTCAGATACCTGTCTCGTCACCATATGACAACAAAATAAACATGAGAGTTCAAAAGTTCTGTAAATATAATATTCAACAAGAAATTAATTTAATTAGCGAAATATAATACTTGACTTCGCCGTTTTCACCCAACCTATCACGCTTAAAGGAAATCGAAGAGCGCAAATAAAAATTGGAAAAAATAATTTAGCGAATAACTTTCGATGGAATGCTCTCCAGAACCTCAACTGCCTCCCTTATTATCCTCTCTATTAACTCCTTCACGGATGGAAGATCCTTTATCCTACCAGATACTTCTCCTGCCCACACTGGGCCGTTTTCCTTGTCTCCATGCACATATGAAGCCTCCCACTTCTTAGGATCGTTTTTGAACCTCAGGAACTCCGGATTGTCCTCCTTCATTCCCTCCTCCAGCATCTTTAGCAACGTCATCACGAACTTGTTTTTTATTCCTCTGATCGGACCTAAAATCCCAGGAACGACCACGGTGTCTCTGTCGGAGGCCTCAAGTATTTTCTCCTTATAACCTTGTGCGAAGTCACTCTCCTTCGTCGCTATGAATCTCGTTCCCATTGCAATTCCATCCGCACCCAACATTAACGCAGCTGCAAGCCCCCTCCCATCACACCATCCACCCGCGGAGACCACTGGCATCTCCGGGTTTTCCTTCTTAACAATATCGACCACTGCTGGTAACAAAACACTCGTGTGAACCGGATCATACGATACGTGACCACCTGCTTCATGCCCCGACGCAATTACACCATCGACACCTGCCTCTAAGGCTTTTCTCGCGTGGTATGTTGAGGGGACCACATGGAAGACTATAAGTCCTGCATCCTTCAACTTCTTCGTAAATCTCTTGGGATTCCCCGCGGACGTTATGACAACCTTCAGGATTCTCCTAACATTCGGATTGTTCTCATACTCGTCGAGAATCATATCTATAAGGTAAGGGGCATCTACCTCTCTACTTGAAACTCTGACATTAATTCCTATTGGTCTGTCCGTCATCTTAGTCACTTTTCGGAGCTCCGTTATTGGATCTCTATTCATTATTTCGCTCTCGGCGTCAAGATCAGGCATTAACATGCTCTTCTTTGCAGCCTCATAGAGTTCGGGAGCACACATCATCAGAATTTTACCGACACCGGAGTGGCTGATGGTTCCCAAGCCACCAGCGTTCGAGACAGCTGCGCACAAGTTTGTTGTGACAAAAGGTCCCATTGGCGATTGTATTATTGGATACTTTATTCCTAGGAGATCACATAGGGGGGTCCATATTGTCTTCTCCGGCATGCTCGCACCTCCGTATAAAAATGGTGTTGAGAGAAGTTCGACCATTGTTGCATTAATAGTATTTTTCTCACTCGATTAATCCTTATGATGTACCTAATATCAGTGAAATCCCTTTCCTTTCTTCGTTCTAAACAACCTCAACTTTCGCGCCAAGCTTACTCTCCAAGTTACTTTGCGGCCTTCTCTAGGTCGCTCAGATCGACCTCACCTATGAAGTGCCTAAAGTCATTATCCGCCCCGTCAAGCCTCACCATTCCCAGTACATACGGTGGTTTCATCGGTTGTCCTTCATAGGAGTAGTTTACTATAGCAACATTGGTGCGTATAAGTTCCCGATGGCGACGCTTTCGATCGTCATGGGAAGACATGTGAAGGTCAGACTTAAGGATAACGTTTTCCTCAAGAAGGGAGTTCTGGTAAGGAGCAACGCTGAACTCGTAGAAAAGGTCGTTAGGACTGCAAAGGAGTTTGATAGGGAGATTGCAACCGTTCTGACTCTCTGCCACTTTCATAACTTTTGATGCACGCATGACAAAGAGCCTTCCCGCCTCGAGCCTCATCGATGGGCTTTTCGCGGGGAACGATGACTCCGCACATCCATCTGACTCCTTCACCCCGCCCTTCCCACATCCCGGGCGGAGCTCACTTGGCGTAACGTGGCCTTCCTTTATAAAGGTTCTGAGCCGCAAAAGTTCTATACGTTTCTGCCCAGATGACATGCGTGAAATGCTAAAATTTAAGGAAGGTCAAGTGATGGTGGTGATAAGGATGGGCGAGGTGAATGAACTCACAAAAAATGTGAAAGTGGAATAGGATAGAGACTGCAGAAAGGATTCTGAGGGGAGAACTCAAGATGCTCATGAGGATCTTCAGAAAAACAGTATCAATAAACAGAGTAATACAACTAAAGCTTGAGGGAGAGGATCCATTCTATATAGATCTGAAGGACGGAAAGGCGGAGTTCTACGAAGGGGAGGCTGAGAAGCCAAACTATACAATAAAGACCACCGCAAAACTGTGGAAAGAGATTCTTCAGGGAGAATGAGACATCGCACATGCTCAGGCCGTTGGGGAAGTTGCGATTGAGAGGCTTCCCGGGCTGCTCCAAGCCCTTATGGAGTTATTTGTTCTGGGCGCATTGACCTCCGTAAGATTTCGCATATGACGTACTTTCTTGCTCAACGTTTATTTTCCAGTTCTATAAAAACATGAAAATGATACTTTGAGCCGTGTGATCATTTTTTAACCTCAAACAACTCCTCTGCAACTATTTCACAGTAGGGGTCGCCTTTTGCCACACATTTTGATTCGTAACACCGGATTTTCACCTGTTTCCCCATGCTCTCGGCAATAAATGTCAGAATCCCTGCGATGACTCCGCGCCATATGTGACATACACTTCTGTCGCTACCTTTCCATTCCTCTGCGATACTGTTATAGAAGCGAATAACGACCTTCAGGGGATCTAGGGACTTTTCCACGATTTCGTGCTTTCCCCACCATCCTGTCGCTGCGGTCACCGAGAGATGTTTATCTAATATATCAAATTGCTCTAGTCCAAAATTATTTTTGTAAATTCCGGCATGTCGGTAACCATGCTTAAAGCCAGCCCTGTACATTATCACGGCGGCCCCATTTTCTCCTAGGATTTCTTCCGCCGCTTTTTGAATTTCCGCAAGATCCTCACGTGGAATTATCACAACTGGGACTCCGAGAATTAGCCTCCCGTTCTCGTCGTATCTAAGGTGGCCTTTCTCTATCCATTCCTTAAGTTTGCCCACTGGGAAGCCTCGCTCTTGCGCCTGTTCTCCTATCGCGCTTTTATTGCTCATGCTATAGTCCTCCACGAACAATGTATAGTATTCCTTATCACGCCCCCAATAATATGCACACTCTTGCAAAAAATAAATGTTATCTGAGGAGCCAAGCAAGATTTTTTATAAATGTCGTAAGGACTGTTATCGAATTAGCGGCTCGTTCCGATGACTATATGATTCTTATTACGCACATTTTCCTGTCAATTCTTAAAGAAAAATCGAACATTAAATGTTTTTTCGAACCGATTAAAAAAAGAGAACTAATAGGATGTCACTTAAATAGTCTTCTTAAGAACTTGCAATATGGGTCGTCTTGGGAAATTCATCCAAAGTTTTCGAGAACTCTCTCGCAAATCCTCTCTATTATTCCTGAAAGGGTTGCGTATGAAGATTTCTGGTTTACTGGTAGCATAGGGAATATTCGTGGCCATGTACCTCAAGGTAAAGACACCATCTATTTTCAATAATCCATGTTTTAGAAATATCGGCTGGATGTGAGTCAATTTTGGAAATTGAGTAGATAATCTCGCATCGTACTTGGCTCATGGAAAAGTGCATAAAAGCAACGAATGCAACACTATACGTTTCTGCCTTACGTTAAGAGGTGAGTTTAATAGGAGGGAAGAAGGAGGAGTTTGTGGTTGTCCCCGCAAAGTAGAGATTCCATACAGACACTCTGCGGATCAAATTAGAACAAATTTTTACGAGGGCATGAAGCAGAAGAAGATTCTAGGATTGCGTTGCCCTAAGTGTAAGAGAGTAATAGTGCCTCCACGGTTGTTCTGTGACAGATGCCTAGTTCCAATGGAGGAGTGGGTAGAGGTCAAGGACACGGACACCATCGTTACATTTACTATTTGCTACTGGAGTTCACGAGGCTTCCCGATCCTCCGTACTGTGTGGCTTGGATAAAACTCGATGACGCGGATGAGGGAATACCACATTTCGTTGGAGGAGTTGACCTATCAGATCCGAAGAAGGCACTTGAGAAGATAAAGGTGGGCGCTAGGGTAAAGGCGAAGTGGGGAGAGAGCAGAGGACGGGAAGCATACTAAACATAGAGTACTTTGAACCAATAGAGGAATAACCAGCACTTGACTCCTTATTCATATTTTTTAGTTAAAAGTTTTAACGCCCTTACTGCCCTCTCAGGGGTTGGGTAGACCGGAATCTTTTTTTCTAACAGAATACGCCAAGCTCTCTCGGAGAACATCCTAGATGCGAGCCAGCATACGATTAATGGTTTATTAAATCTTTCGCGCAAGCTTCCGACATCTATCATGATATCTTTTATAAACCTCTCAGCTAACGGACCGACTGCTGTTGTTATTGCAATCAATATTGCATCAACCTCAGGGCACTCGAAAAGTGTTTCTAAGGTCCTTCTCATCATCAGAATATCTAACATTATCTGTCCGGTCATGTCAATCGGATTCTTTGGTATAGAAAATTCCGGGAGAATTTTTCTGAGCCTGTTTCTGGTCTCTTCATCGAAATCCGCTAGCGAAAGTCCATATTTCTCCAACAAATCTGTTATCACCGAACATAAAGCGCCGCTGGTCGATATAACGCCGATCCTGTTGCCAAGTGCTGGCGGTTGCCACGAAAGCACAATTGCAGAGTCCCACAAGTCTTCTACATTTTCGAGAGTTATTATTTCTAGTTCATCTAAAAGGTCCTCGTACCCGTCCTCTGGGGGCTTAAGACCAGTATGATACTTTATGAGTTCACGAGCCTTCTTACTTCGACCGACCCATAGCGCAACGATTGTCTTACCACTTCTCTTAGCGTTTTCGACGCTAAATTTGAACTTTTCAACGTCCTTTATTACCTCAAAGAGCAGTATGATAACTTTCGTGTTTATATCCTCCGCCAAGAAGTCCACAAAGTCCGCGAGGGAGAGATCTAACTCGTTTCCGGTTGAAATGAAGTGGCTGATTCCGACCTTGGAGTCCCAGAGGTGGGTTAGCATGGAGCCGCCGATCCCGCCACTTTGGGAAACTATTGCGACGTTTCCCTTTATTGGTGTGTTTGGAAGTTCGGTGCTTAGGCTGAAGGTCGCACATAGATTATTATAAGTGGAAATGATTCCCTGAGAGTTAGGGCCACACACCCGTATTCCGTATTCGTTCACAATTTCCATAATTTTCCTGTCAAGCTCAACATTCCCTACTTCGGAGAATCCGGCAGAAAATATTATTGCGAGTTTTATTCCCTTATCAGCGCAATCTCTCAGAATATCGGGTACCGTACGAGCTGGGGTGGCAATACATGCAATATCTACGATTTCAGGGATATCCTTGACCGACGAGTAGCACTCCCTTCCCATGACCTCTCGTTCCCGAGGGTTCACGGGGAAGACCCTATCCTTCGGATATCCGTGATTTATAAGTTGAGACATTACCCTTGTTCCCAACTTGAGCGGATTTCTGGAGGCACCGACCACTGCGACACCACGCGGGCCGGCTAATGCCCTTTTCCATGTCCATCTCATTCATGCCACCTCTACATTATAAGCATTCCACATTTAGACATCGGGCGTAATCTTTGTGTGAATATTTACAAAATTTTCCATAGAGGCCCGAGAGTGGGAAAGTTCGAGTCGAAATCACAATATTAATCGGCGACCGCCGTACACGTTTTAATATCGAAAAACATATTCTAAATAAAAATGTGAGGCTTATGCTCAAAAAACTGGTATCGTGTGTTGTAATGTTGAGCACCTGGAAATTAAGGTTCTTCTCGAACGACAAGTGCAATTTGTGTGGCACGTGTCTTAGTGAGTGTCAGGTATTAAACTTACCAAGAGATCTCGCGAGAGGAGAAATAAAACTGCTAATAGAGGGGATAGAGAGAAGCTACACGCTTTCTAAATGCATTAGTTGTTTCACCTGTGATGTTTTATGTCCTGAGGGATGCAATCCATATGAACTCATCCTTTACAACAAATTTGAATCCATAAGAAGGAGAGGAATGCCGCTAAGGGTCAGATATATGCTTCCACACAGGTTTCCGAACTTCAGGAGCGTCGTCATCCGAAGACTTCCTCCCGAAGATAGGAGGACTATTTTGGAATGGGTTGAGCGTACTAGGAGGTTGAAAATACGCGGAAAGGAGGTTATATACGCAGGCTGCAATCTTATGACCCTTCCGTACTTGACCTATACGAAACTTCTAGATGGAATTCCGGTCATCGCGGCACCTGAGATATGCTGTGGAGAAATGTATTACAGGATGGGAATGCTAGACCTAGCCTTTAAAGCGGCGACAATGGTTGAAGACTTCTTCAGGAAGATCGATGTACGGACTGTTCTCTTCTTATGTACCGGATGTTACGACATGCTCTCGAAAATATACCCATCGCGTTTCGGGATAGACATAGGTGCAGAAATGCATTATCTAACTGAGTGGCTCTGGGAACAGGGGCGAGTTGACGTTAAGAGGAAAATAAGGAGGACCATCACCGTTCAGGATTCCTGTCATGCGAAGATTCTCGGAGACGAGTTCATGGAGGGGCAGAGAAGGATTCTGGAGGGGCTAGGGCTGGAAATAGTGGAGATGAAAAACGCAAAGATGCGTGCGATGTGTTGCGGGCTGGGTTATGGCGTGAGGAGGTACAACATTTTTGATCTTGTATACGGGATCCTGAAGAGGCTCAGAGAGGCCAGAGAAACGGGTGCGGAGATACTTGTGCCCTACTGCCTCGGTTGCCTGATAACGCAGTCGGGAGGTATGTGGCTTTACAGGACGGGGATGCAGATATATCATGTCATGGACTTTTTGCGCTGCGCGACGGGGGAGAGGCCTGTAGTGCGTCACAAGGAGGTTGGGAAGTATGTTGTTCAGAGCATAATATACGGTGCGATTCCCGATATCTTCTCAAGGAAGAGGTTTTATGTCGAACAGCTATGGCCGTTTAAGGAGAAGGTACTGAGTTAGGCGCATTTCTCTTCGTGATCTCTAATACTCTGAGTAGTTGCGACCAGGAGTAGGGGTGCGTGTATATTCGTTCTACGTTTTCTTCGTACGAAATCTCGACCGATGGTTCCTTATCGGGGATGTAGTAGTCGGCTTTTACTTTGCTCAGGATTCTTCTATATGAGGATCCGGGTGCGGCGTAACATATCACCACTCTGAAAAGATGGCGATTCCTGCGGTACCACTTCTCCGCCACGAGTGAGAGCTTCCGCCAGACCTCCTCCGCTATCTTCTCATCCCACTTGTAGCCGTATCTTTCGATCCACGGGAAGAACGGTGCATCATATATCAGATTGTAACCGCGCCACTTGAAATTCCAGTATTCGCGGGGCTCGAGGGCGAGGGGCTCCGATACTGCGACAAAATACAGGTCAGGATGCTCCTTTTCCAGTTCTATTAACTTCCTATGTAAGATATTTCTAGGAGGATCATAAGGCTTCTTGGCTGCACACGGGACGAAAACCAATCGTGCATTTTCAACGGGAGGAACGTGTTCTTCCGCTATGAACTCAAGCCACTCCTTGACCGGAGTCTCGTCCAATGCTCTCAGAACGTCCCTAGGATCCGGAAGGAACAACTTAGGGTTGAGGTCCGGGTTTATCCTTTTGGCCTCTTCTAAGGAAATGGGCATAGCTTTTCCCTCCTATGCGGGCTTTCGAAATACGAGCAGATAATGCAGAAATCGACCGTACTCACTGATAAGTTCGAATCCCGCATCTTTACACAGCCGCAATATTGTCTTTTTCCGCGGGTAATCGGGATCAAATAAAAGCTCTCCTATTGCAAGTTCTCCTTCCCCTCTTAAAACCCTCCTCACTTCCAGTAATGCCTCACTCTTATCTGGGAGCTCCCCTAAGACCGTAATCATGAAGCTTCCATCAAAAGAATCGTCTAAAAATGGTAGGCTGAGAGCGGATCCTATTATTGACTCGACATTCGTCATCTTCTCTTTTTCTAGTTTTTTGACAAGCACTGATATCATTGCGGGTTGTACGTCCAGAGCCACGACCCTCCTCTCATTTTCGATACGTCTGGCGGCTTCTATGGTGAAGGTTCCAGGTCCTGCCCCAATCTCTAGGATTACCGTATTAGGTGACAGCCCCATCCAATCGATTATCTTTCGTGGGGACTGTATTCTCCTTCTCAGAGGGTTATCAATCAGGCGGTTAAAGAATGCAGGCATCGGAAAGTGGACATATCGCCGGATTATTCTGAGAACCACCTGAACGGTGAACGCCCATAGAAGTATTACCACAATCGTCCAATATAGCAGGACAATTACGAAAGGCAATTCTCACCACCGGAGATTTCGCTCTGCAAATTTCAATCTCTGTCCTCAACTCGATTTTACCATGGTGGCCGTCCAGTGGCCATCAGAATACTATTATATTGCTTGGCAAGCTCATAGGCGTCGATTATCTGCCATATCCATACAACAAAGGTGATCAGAGCGAATACCACCGAGAATATAAATCTGGCAACGCAAAAAGCGAATATCAGCATAAATGCACCTAGTACTATCGACCCCCATAACAATGGCACCAGGACAAACATTATAATGAGGCCCCTGAGGATTCTCCCAACATATATTTGTCCGAGACCCGCAATTATCAGTGACAGGATGGCAGCAAGTTCAGGGCTCTTTGTGTCGATCATAATAGTAGGTGATGGAGGTGGTGAGGGAGCAACTGGGCTGGGTTGCTGAGTTGGTCGAGCATAAGGAACGGGAGGAACTGCCTCAGGTGGAGCGATATTAGCCCCACAAACCGGACAGAACGCTGCCCCCGGCGGCAACACGGATCCACAGTACGGGCAATACCTTGCACTCATTCTCTTTTCTCCTCTCAGAAGCAGTCATAGGAACGTGACTAAATGATAGCGATACCTCATCCTTTATTTAAAGATGCCGAGGCAATGGCTGTTTGCCGTTTATAATCGGTTTTCAACGAAAAAAGCAAGTTGTTCCTGCTAAGAGTGCTTGATAATGGCATTGGCGATTACAAATACTTCTCATCAAGCATCAATCTCAGAATGCCGTTTTTCAGGATACGGACGGAACTTTACAATCCAGATCCTCCTACGTTCATCCCTTTCATCTACAACTTCCTCCAGCAGCCCCTCTTTTTTCAATCTCGCTAGGGTGTAGTATACAGTTGATTTGGGCGCCAGGGTGAGAAGCTCCCCTGTTGTAACTGCATATTTTGATAATATGTAGAATCTTAGAGGGAGGAGGAGACGCAACCTATTGGCAATGTAATCACACATTGAGGATAGGTCGGTCGGACGGCGTTCGGGAGGCACTCTCCACTCAACGTCCCTTAAAAGATCATGACGCATCTTTATTCTCTCCAACGCCCATACTACTGATAACAATAGGTGAGGATAGGAGACACCCTCACGCCAGCATTTTGCTCTCACGGCTTGTGGGTTCAATTGTCCTCTTCTAAGAATTGCGTAGAGGTCATATATGTCTCTGCCATGCACTCTCCTCCTACCACTTGCCCCCAAGGGAACCTTTTCCTCCTCCCTGATTATTCCCTCTATGACGGCACCACGATATACGGCCATTAATTTGTTAAAGAGATGATCCTCAAGGCTGTTGCACAAAACTCTTACGGAAAGGGGCAATTTTTTGCTCTCCACCTCTTCACTTCTTATAATTGTTGTAGATGTAATGGATACTTCGATTTCCTTTATTCTTCCAACCTCTCTTTTGAGCGTAATCAGCGCCCCCGCAAGATCGGGCCTCTTTCTCTCCGACCGAGGAACAAACGTCGATAAATCTCTACCCCGTGGACTTGGGAATTGAAATGCCATTCTGGCAGTTATTCCTCTGCTTTCCTTGAGAACAAAGCCCAGTACTGTAATGGTGGCGTCACCTATAACTATTTCTCTATACAAGCTTAGCCGCTTCAGAACGTCATTCGCGGATGTCACAATACTCTCTGCAAAATTCCTGACGCTCCTAACTCGGCGCTTGTCGACCTCAAAGTCCAGATCTCTTGAAAATCTCCATTCTTCGGGTATTAGGAAATAGTACAGCCCGGTTCCTCCCGATAGAGACATCTGCCCTCGGGCGGCCGTGTTCAGTATTTTTAGTGCGATAGCCTTGGCGTAATCACTTTCCTCCTCTTCTGTCCTATCTCCCTTCAGCCACTCGAGAAACCTTTCAATCTCGGACCTAAGATCATCGTGCAAGAAAAACTTCCTCCAGTTCTTCCGCTATTGTAATGATGCCGTGTCTTTTGAGTTCCTCCACAAGCCTCCACGGGGGAATTACCTTTGTGAGTTCCCCACTCACTCCTACCTCCTCAACAGAATCGGAAATATCGGAGGGGTCGCATGGAATCACCCTCAATGTCAGTCTCAACCTCGGAATCTTTGTTTCTCTCAAGAAGTCTTCAATTCTGTCCCTACGCACGAGCACCTCTATTTCTCCCTCGTATCGCACACCCGATTTTAGGTATTTCTGGAAAACTAGAAGTGCAGACTTCCCCGCATAGCACCCATACTTAAAGACCGCCCTGTCTAGGATCCGAAACACCTCCACCACCGGCATTTTCATAGCCACGATCCAATCCCGCAGAACCGATGCGAGGGGGTTCACTTCGTTCAAAGAATACGCACCGTTATCCCTCCTGACAATCCCGAACTCACGCAACTTTCTTATAATTTTCGTAACCGCAGCCGGCGTGATTCCTGCCTTTTTCGCAATTTCAACCTTCCTAAGAGGCCTGCCCTCCTCCACCAAAACCTCCAGTACTCTCATAACTCCCTTTGACAACATTGGCATCACCAATCTTATGAACATTTAACATTTTGTTAAACATTTCTAAAATGATACAATGCCATAATGGTGACAAAATCGTCTTAAAAGAAGTAGCCGTGAAAGAATCGAATAGACAAAAATAAATTCGTATTACATGGGAAAATGTGTGTCTAGCCTCTCAATTTGAGCGCCTTATGAAAGCATGAATACTCGCCAGTGTGGCACGCAACGCCCACCTGCTCCACCTTGAGAAGTATGGCGTCGTTGTCGCAGTCCACCAGTATTTCCTTTACCTTTTGTATGTTTCCGCTAGTTTCTCCCTTCATCCACAGTCTTTTTCTACTTCTGCTATAATAATGAGCAAGCCCCGTCTCCAGAGTTCTTTTAAGAGCCTCCCTGTTCATATAAGCGAGCATCAGAACCTCACCTGTCTTTACATCCTGTACAACGACTGGTACGAGCCCACCTCCCTTCTCAAAATCTATTTCATCCACACCAACGACCTTCAACTTCCTCATAGTCTAACCACCACCCCCGCCCTCCTGAGATACATCTTAACGTCGCGGATGCTATACCTCCTATAATGGAATATACTCGCAGCAAGAGCAGCATCAGCCCCCGCTTTGAAAGCCTCAAGTAGGTGCTCAGGCCTCCCTGCACCCCCGCTCGCAATGACCGGTATGTTCACCGCGCCCACAACCGCCCTCAAGAGGGTAATGTCATAACCGAGTCCAGTTCCATCCCTGTCGATAGATGTTAATAAGATCTCGCCCGCACCCAACTCTTCCGCTCTTTTAGCCCAGAGTATTGCATCTATCCCGGTGGGCACCCTCCCACCATAGATGTACGCCTCAAACCAGAACTCTTGATCGCCCTCCCTGATTACTACCTTGGGCACAGGGGCCGAGGTGTCGAAGTTCCTTTTCGCATCTATCGCCACAACGACGCACTGGGATCCAAACTCCTGGGATAATTCGGTGATCGCCTCCGGCCTTCTAATGGCAAGGGTGTTTATCGAAACCTTGTCCGCACCACTGCTCAGCAACTCTCTCGCGTTATCGACAGTTCTGATTCCCCCGCCGACCGTGAAGGGTATATCTATGTTTTCCGCAACCCTCCTCACAACATCAACCATGATTTTCCTCCCTTCCACGGATGCCGTTATGTCCAGAAATACTATTTCGTCCGCACCCTCCTCGCTGTAATATGACGCAAGCTCCACCGGGTCCCCAGCATCTCTCAAATTCACAAATTTTACCCCTTTTACCACCCGTCCCTTGTCCACATCAAGACAGGGAATTATCCTTTTCGCCAGCGGCACGAGTTACCACCCTTATCGCCTCTCTCAGGTCTATAATTCCCTCATAGATGGCTTTACCGAGTACCACGCCATCAACCCCTATCCTCTTAAGATCAAGAATATGCCCAATCGATGAGATTCCGCCCGAGGCAATAACCTTCCCCTTAATGGTCTTCCTAACGAGCATCATGCCACTAACGTCCGGTCCCATTAACGTTCCATCCCTGTCAACTGAGGTGAAAATGAACCACCTCACGCCTATTTCCTCAAGGCGCCTCGCCACTTCCAACGGAGGAAGCCCCACGCTCTCCATCCATCCTCTGATCATGGTTCTAGAGCCCGAATAATCAATTGACACGGCTACACAGTCCCCAGATACCATATTAAGCAATTCTTCCACCATGTTTGGGCTCTTTATAGCAGCAGTTCCCAGAATCACCCTCCTAACCCCTCCCTCTATTAATTCAAGCGCGCGGTCGAGCGACCTTATTCCACCGCCGACCTGCATTGGAACCCCCGCGGACGCCATCTCCAAAATTATCCTGGTATTTGATCCCCTCTCCATGGCAGCATCCAAATCCACCACATGGATTATTTCAGCGCCCGCATCGAGAAATTCCTCCGCGATTTTTAAGGGATTCCTGCCGTACTCCTTGACGTTCTCCACCCTACCCTTAACAAGTCTCACCACGCGGCCACCAAGCAAATCGATACTGGGAATCACCATCACCGGTGGACCACCTCACAGAAGTTTCTGAGTATCTGCAAACCCACTTTACCGGACCTCTCGGGGTGGAATTGAACCCCATACACGGGTTCTCGTCCGCCAATGCTCGGAAACGTGACGCCGTATGTCGTTTCCGCGATTGTAATGTTTTCGCGGGGGACCGGGTAGTAAGAATGTGCAAAATACACGAAACTCTCATCCCGGATGCCATCGACCAAAGGACTAGGTCTTAAGTTCTCTATCGTGTTCCAGCCCATATGTGGCACCCTTACTGTGTTTGGAAGCCTCATAACCCTGCCTCTGAAGATGCCAAGACCTTTCCCGCGACCCTCCTCACTACTCTCAAACAATAACTGATATCCGAGACATATCCCCAACAAAGGCTTCCCCGAAAGCACCTCATCGATGATAGCTACCCTTATGTGTTCTATCCTTTTCACCGCGCTCTCGAAATTGCCGACCCCCGGTATAACGATGGCATCCGAGGTCCTCAACTCCTCCTCTGACAAACTTATGGTGGTTTTATGTCCTAACCTCTTAAACGCCGTTTTCAAACTGAAGATGTTGCCGACTCCCGTATTCACAATGAAGATGCGCATCAGTAGACCCCCTTCACGGTTGTGGGAAAGTTGACCTTTGACCAGGCATCCCTTAGGGCAAGGGCGAGCGCTTTAAACGCGGCTTCCGCCTTGTGGTGGTCATCCTCTCCGTAAATCACGTTCACGTGCACCGTTGCCGGTATTGAACATGCAAAACTCCTAATGAAGTGCACTAAGAGCTTGGCATCAAAACCCTCGATACTCCCCGCCGAGAGGTTCAAGTTGACGACTGCGAAAGGTCTACTTATAAGATCCACCGCCGCCTCCGCTAAACTTTCATCCATGGGAACCTTTGCATAGCCGAACCTCCTTAACCCCTCCCTTTTGCCCAGCGCCCTCCCTATCGCCTGCCCTAAGGTTATGGCAACATCCTCGGCAATATGGTGGTGCAGATCCCCCTCCGCATCGATATACAGATCCATTAGGCTATGAAGCGCTAGGGTCTTGAGCATATGATCAAGAAACGGGATTGTGGTCCTTATCTCAAACTTTCCCGTTCCGCGAAGCCTCACCCTCACCCTGACCCTTGTCTCCAAAGTCTCACGTGACACTTCAATGAATCCTTCCACAATCCTCACCTCAGCACCTCCACAATTTCGTTCACCGTTGGAAGAATTGCCGCGGCCCCCAACCTCATGAAAGTCTTTATCGCACTAGGAGGATCCAGAGTATAAGCATATACCCCAATGAACATTACATTCCTATAGAGCTTGCGAGTATTCTCGACAAGAAGGGCATCTTCGGCAGAATCCCCTACATAAACGGCCAATTCGAACGGAGATAACGCCTCTAGGCATCTTATGAGACCATAAGGATGCGGTTTCAGGGCCTTTCTCGCCCTACCATTATCATCGGAGAATATGAGATCTTCATAAAACAATACGGCTCGATCGTCGAAGAACGTTGTCAGCAAATCCTTTAAGACGAGTGTTGCTTGCAATCTCGGCCTTCCGCTCACTATTCCAAGCTTCCCATCGGCTCTCTCAAAGAGAAATCTCAAAACACGCTTATCAACTATTACGCGCTCGGTAAATATAAGGCCGGGCTCATTCCCGAGTATAGGACTTCTGTTATAAAGAATCGAGTACAACTTCGACCCACAGTAAATTTCATCGAATATCGAAACCAATAAACTGCTTTGCCTATCAAAAGAATATCCTAACGCCTCCCTTATTTTCATCAGAAGACCTCTCTTTCTCACACCGCCACAAGAGTCCAATATCTTCTTCTCGACCTCAATAATGCCCTCTCCACCAGCAACTTTCACCGCATCCTCAATTCTTCTCAAAACCTCGAAAGAAATAGTATCCTCATCTTCATTTATGTTCCTGTCATTCGCTTCCGGACGCTTGCCCTCCTTCAGTCTGGCCAGTGCACCTTCCAATAAATTCTCGCTCAACGCACTCAACGCGGCGATTATTATAGTATACGTAGTATCCCAGTCATTATTAAACCCACCCGAGCCGCGCAACTCGCTTATTGCCCTCCTGATAACCTTACCCGTAAGACGGATACCAGTAAGCCATCCCATGATAGTATTCACAGTACTGATTATCGCCTCTGTGAGGGATTCTGTGGTGTCTACTAGCGTGCCGTCTACATCCATTACAACCGCATCGACACTCCTAAGCGACTCAATAACGTCCTCTCTGTAAAATGCAACTCCGGCGGGAGTCTTAATTCTCTCGTACAGCATTGCTTAACACCTCGAGAAACGCACCCACGAACCCCTCTAAGATTTCCTTGGGCGCTAGAGTTATCCTCACGAGGGTCTTATGCCCCAGAACGTCGGGAAACACTCTGACAAGATAGCCCCTCTGCATAAGCTCTTCAATGATGTAAGAACCGTCCACGTCGATTCCCACCGACACAAAATTCGCATATGACTCAAATACTCTGAACTTGGGGACCCTGACAGATCTTAGCACGTTATAAAACCATGATCTCACTCTCCTCACCTCATCCCACACAGCTTTAAAATAATCAACCATATCTAAGAGGATCTCCGCATACTTGAGAGAAAAGGCCGGAACCGGGTACGGCATCTGTAATCTCCGAAGCACTGAGGCAATCCTCTCCGGCGCCACAAGGTACCCCAGCCTTATGCCCGCCGCTGCAAAGGACTTGGAGAAGGTCCTCATCACGATCACATTCTCAAAGTCTAGCGGCATCCTGTGTAACTGCTCATCGGAAAATTCCGCGTACGTCTCATCTATCACTACTACGCCGTCGAAAGATTCGGCAACGCCCTCTATCACTTCTCTCGATACCTTATGACCGGTCGGGTTATTCGGTGAACACAAGATGAGCATATCCGATGACCCGAGAAGGGCATGCAGATGATCTACGTCAACACTCAAATCGTCCCTGAAGAAAGTATACCTGTAGGGGACGCCATAAAGTGCACATCTCACGCGATAAAACGCGTAGGTCGGTTGAACGGTACAGACGCCACCCCTTCCAATCGTTGTGATCAACAGATCCACCAACTGGTCACACCCGCATCCCAGCACTATATTTTCCTCATCCACGCCCAAATACCCAGCCAATTTCTCCAGTAAGGGCTTCCCAATACCATCAGGGTACAGCCTATGATCTAAACTCTCGGCCGCTCTCCTTGCGACTTCTATCGTAACTTCCCTCGGTACAAACAGATTCTCGTTAACATTCAATCTAATGGGAACCCTGCCTCTGCCCATAGCGCTCTGCAGCCTTCTAGGCGCCCCCTGATTGTAGAACTCTAAGCTCTCAAGGCGCCTGAGGACCCGCTCCAGTTTACCCCCTCTCATAAACTCTTACCTCTACCGCCTTCTTGTGCCACAAGAACCCCTCGTACTTGGCTAGACGCATTATGTCATCACCATACTTAAGAAGAAACTCCCTTGATGCCTGCACCCTCGCGACTCTTTTCATGAAGTCCAGTGGAGAAAGACCGCCTCTTCCTCTAGCCAATCCGAACGTCGGTAATATGTGATTTGTCCCGAGGATATAATCACTCGCGGCGCTGGGCGTGTAGTCCCCGATGAGCACAACCCCTGCGCTTTTTATCCTCTTGGAAACCTCATTCGCGTTGCTAGTCATTATCTGTGCATGCTCCGGCCCAAACTCCTCAACGAACTTTATAAGAGACTCAAGATCTCCTATAACCACTATCAATCGATCCAGAACCTCCACTCCGAATCCCGTCTGCCTCAAATGAGAAATTACGGAATTCGCGACATCTTCCGAAGTTGCGGCAAGCACTATTATCGAGTCGGGGCCATGCTCCGCCTGAGAAAGTAAATCGTATGCCACAAACTTCGGATCCGCGCTACCATCTGCGAGCACTAGCAACTCGGTCGGCCCAGCTAGGAACTCTATATCGGTATTAATTGAGGCTATGAACTTCGCAACCGTTGCATACCTGCCACCCGGTCCCACTATTTTCTGCACCGGCTTTATCGTCTCGGTTCCATATGCTAACGCCGCAATTGCCTGGGCTCCCCCGATCCTATAAACCTCCTCTATTTCTAGCATCTTGCAAACCGCTAGGACCGCGGCATCCACATTCCTGTTCCTGTCGGGCGGTGTTGTTACCACTATCGACCGAACTCCAGCAACCCTTGCGGGAACCGCCGCCATTATCAGGCTGCTCGGGTATGAGAATCTGCTTCTGGGAACATACACCCCAACTCTGTCCAAGGGAGCAAACTCGTACGTTATAGCCACGCTGTCAAACTCTATTTTGACCTCTTTTACGAGCCCTTCCATGAATTTCCTTTCAACCTGCTCCAACCTTTCAATACAGGTCCTTATGCTCCTCAGAAGATCTACTGGCAGCGCCTTCACGGCCCTATCGATTTCACTCGGATCAACCGCAATACTATCCCTTGATAACTTAACTCCATCGAACATTTCCTCGAAGCGAATGATGGCATCATCCCCGTTCCTTCTGACTTCATTTATTATTTCAATGACCTCCTCCAACGGCAACCCGCTATGTACCTCGGTCCTAAGCCTTCTAGCAATCCAGCCAGCGTTCTCCTTATGTAGAACTATCATTTTCAGTGCCGCTCGCCCCCTCTTTCATGATCTCATCGAGCGGTAGAACCTGTCTGGGCTTGTGCACAACCAGCCCCTGGGTGTACCTTCTCAGGACCGGTAAAATCCTGAGAAACTGCTCCTCGTCTATCACGGTGTTTATCGCATACCATCCCTTCTTTGAGAGCGGGCTTATGGTCGGGCTCTTGAGCGCGGGCAGAAGAGGTATTATTTTCTTGAGGTTCTCCTCTCTGACATTAACGAATATGTGCAGCTTTTTGCGCGCCTCCACGACGCCCCTTAGCAAACTCAATACATCTAGGATCTTCTCCCTCTTGTTGGGGTCCCGCATAGCGTCCTTATTTGCAATGAGGTGTGCAGTGGACTTCAGAAGTACCTCTATTGGCTTGAGATTGTTTTGTTCGAGCGTTATTCCGGTGCTTGTGGCATCTATTATCGCATCCGCGGTGTCTGGGGGCTTTGCCTCGGTCGCTCCAAAGCTCAGGTATATCTTCACTCTCGGGTTATCCCCTCGCTTTAACCAAGGCGTTATCACCTGCGGCTCAACGTCTCCGAACTTTTCCCTATAGGCTTCCTGACTGTGTATCCACCTGCTGGAGATGTTGAGATACTCGGTGTATATCCTCAAGGGTCTATCCTCGCGTAGAACTCTGTTAAGCAGATCCTCGAAACTGTTAACATCTCTCCAATCCTTGCTCACCGCGAGAACTATGTCCACCGCGCCGTACTCCAGATCTTGGAGGTCAAGAACGTCGGCACCCGTTTCGATAACCCAGTCGATGCCCGTTATTCCGATATCCTGATACCCTTCCTCCACAAGTTGCGGTATCTCCTGAGGGCGTAAAATTCTGACCTCGATGTCCGGGTCGTTTATCACCGGCCTATAAGACCTCTCGTGCCCCCTTAGCTTATAACCGGCCTCGCTCAGAAGGTTTAGTGTTGCCTCGCCCAAGGAACCCTTCGGTATTGCAAACCTGAGCTTCATCGCCTCCACCCCCGGAGGCTCGGCTCACCCTTTTCGGACAGAAGTAGGAAAACCGAACAACTAACACTCGTGAACTCGACGACCTCTCATCCTTTCCACCCTACATCTTCACAGCACATAGGAATTTAAACCTTATGGGCAAGAATACCTGCTCGTCGTTCTTAAGATAACTACATATGAAACTCTCGGAAAACCGTGTAATGTAGCGTGTTAGAATACGGCGGATCACTGCAGAAGGGATAACCGAACAGGCGGATTATCACCGCTACCACAATGTTGCAAATTTTTATCGAACTCTAGTCTGTGGACCATCTGCACGAAAAGATAACACTTTACAAAATTAATAAGAGGAGGGCCCACGACCCGGGAAATGCTTAATATGTGCGCCTTTCGATAGTATTTCTCAAACTGGGAGTATGCGTGTTGATGGAGATGCAGGAGCACAAAAGGATTGGGGTGGAGCATCCGCACGCAATGGGAATAAAAGACGTCATGAGGATACTCGACACAAGAGAGGACGGCCTCTCATCGGAAGAGGCGCAAAGGAGGCTCGAAGTCTTTGGATATAACGAGATAGAGGAGCGAAAGAAAGTATCCCCCCTAATGATGTTCCTCAACCAATTTAAGGACGTCCTCATCATAATTTTGCTAATAGCGACACTGGTATCGCTGGCTCTGGGAGAAATCCTAGATGCAACAGTAATATTCGCAATAGTAATTGCATGCGCGGTTCTGGGATTCGTACAGGAGTATCGATCCGAGAAAGCATTAGAGGCCCTAAGAGAACTGGCGGCACCTAGGGCGCGAGTCCTCAGAGATAGTAAAATAGTGGAAATACCTGCTAGGGAGGTAGTCCCCGGAGACATAATAGTTTTGGAAACCGGTGATAGGGTTCCCGCTGACGCGAGACTGATAGAGGCAGTAAATCTGGAGGTTGACGAAGCAGTCCTAACAGGAGAATCCGTCCCAGTTCCTAAGACAACTTCTCCCCTCCATGACGTTAACATTCCGGTTGCCGAGAGGAAAAACATGGTGTTCATGGGGACATTCGTTACGAGGGGAAGGGGCAAGGCTGTTGTTACCACTACTGGCATGAACACCGAGTTTGGAAAAATAGCGGCGATGTTGCAGGAGGTGGAGATAGAAAAGACCCCACTCCAGAGAAAGATGGAAGAAGTTGGAAAGTGGCTCGGCCTGATATGCTTAATCGTATGTTTCGTGGTTGCGGGCCTCGGTATGGTGCGTGGAGTAGTCTTCGAACAGCGACCACCCTTTGAAGTGACCGTCGAGATGTTCATTTGGGGCGTAAGCCTAGCGGTGGCAGCGGTCCCAGAGGCACTACCAGCCGTAGTTACCATTTCACTAGCGGTGGGTGTACAGCGTATGGCAAAACGCAACGCCATCGTTAGAAAACTATATGCTGTCGAGACATTAGGATGCGTCACCGTGATATGCTCCGATAAGACGGGGACTATAACGAAAAACGAAATGACAGTTAAAGAGATTTTCGTGGGAGGAAAAACTTATAAAGTCACTGGGACCGGTTTCGAGATCACGGGAGAGTTTTTAAATGAGAAGAACGAGAGGATAGACCCGCGGGAGGACGAAGACCTCATATTACTGCTGGAGATAGGGGCGCTGTGCAACGACGCGAAAATGATCAGGGACAAGCAGGGCATTAAATGGGTGGGAGACCCGACCGAGATAGCCTTGCTGGTATCTGCGGCAAAAGCGAGCATCGACGTGGAGAAACTCCCCGAAAAGTTCCCAAGGATCGGAGAAGTCCCGTTCGACTCCATGAGGAAGAGGATGTCAACCGTACATAGAATGCCGGACGGAAGAACGATACTTTACATGAAGGGGGCACCCGAGGTCGTCTTGAACCTCTGCTCGCACATCCGAAAGAACGGAAGGGTGGAGGTGCTGAGCGAAGAGGATCGAAGAAGAATACTAGATACGGTTGAGAGAATGGCGGGGTCAGCACTAAGAGTACTTGCAATGGCTTACAGAGAACTTGGGCCGGAAGTCGAGAAAGTAGATGAAAGCGTGGAAGAGGGACTAATATTCGTGGGACTTCAGGGAATGTTCGATCCACCTCGTGAGGAAGTAATTCCCGCGCTAGAGAAGTGTAAGAAGGCAGGTATTAAAGTGAAAATGATAACAGGCGATCATAAACTGACCGCGGTCGCCGTTGCAAGAGAAATAGGGCTACTCGAGGGTAGCGAGGAGGGTAAGGTGCTCACTGGTAGGGATCTGGACAGGATGAGCGATGAGGAGCTGGAAGAGGTTATAGAGGATGTTGTGGTGTTCGCTCGCGTCTCCCCAGAGCACAAGCTACGTATAGTGAACGCGCTTAAGAAGAGAGGGCACGTCGTTGCAATGACGGGCGATGGCGTTAACGACGCCCCTGCAGTTAAAAGAGCCGATGTGGGTGTTGCAATGGGAATAAAGGGTACTGATGTGACAAAAGAGGTAGCGGACATGGTACTAGCTGATGATAACTTTGCAACGATAGTTGCAGCCGTCGAGGAGGGAAGAGGGGCCTACGAAAATATAAAGAAGTACCTCATGTACCTCCTCGCATGTAATGTCGGCGAGATTTTGCTAATGTTTGTCGCCGGACTGCTATGGTTGCCGCTACCGCTCGTAGCAATACAGATACTGCTCATAAACCTGCTAACTGACGGACTTCCGGCAATAGCCCTCGGTGTGGACCCCTACGACCCAGATATTATGGAGCGTCCACCTCGGGACCCGGAGGAGAGCATTTTCACCCCCATGGTGAAAATATTCATTGCAACCGGCGGAATCGTGCTCGCAACTTGGGGAATACTTCTGTTCTACTGGTCATTGCTGTCCTTTAACGAGATATACGCACGAACAATGTGCTTCTGGTACATAACAATGCTCGAGATGTTCGCGGCATTCACGGCTAGATCCGAACGCCATCTTCTACACGAAATAGGACCGTTTAAGAATAAGTACCTGGTTGCGGCCGTTGCATCATCGATAATCTTCGCATTGATCTTCATATACATGCCAATATTCCAGATGCTCTTCAAGATGACAGCCCTCTCGCTCTACTCATTGCTACTGGCAATACCGTTTGCCGCGACCATACTCGTAGCGTTCGAGGCGGAGAAGTACCTCCTAAGAGGAAAAATTTTCGGAATGAGGGGAAAGTAAAACTACTTTTTCTCCTTAACATTTCTCTTCACAAACTCCTCCGTCAGTGACACAAAGGTGTCGATCTCCTTCTCAGTATGGGCAACTGAAATGAACAGATGGGGTTTTAGCGCTGATACATAAACGACCTTGTTGTTCAGCATGTGCCGGAAGAACTTATTGCACATCTCCACATCTTTCGTCCGCTCCGAAGTGATGCCGTCGACCGGCTTCTCCCTTGTGAAATGTATCCCTATCATTGAACCGACGCCGGTAACGTAAGCCTCGAACCCGTAACTGGAGAATACATCCTCAAGACCCTTCCTAAATCTCTCTCCTAACTGGTCCATATAGGGATAGAACTTATCGGCGTTTTTCTCCAACTCGGTTATGAGAGTACATCCTGCCCTCATGGTGAGTGCGTTCCCAACATAGGTTCCGCCGTGGAAGGCCCTCTCCCAGAAATTCGGCCTCTTAATGTGATCGAGAAGTTCCATTATGTCCTCACGCCCGCAGAATGCCCCAGCCCCGGGGAAGAACTGACCACCCACAGCCTTACCCAGCGTCGTGAGATCCGGTTTCACACCATAGTAGTGCTGAGCGCCCTTGTAGAATCTAAAGCCAGTTATAACCTCGTCGAATATTAGTAAAATTCCCATATCATCGCACAACTCGCGTAATCCCTTCAAGAACTCCTTATCAGCGGGTATACATCCCCCTGCGCCCAATACGGGCTCTATTATTATACATGCGACATCTTCTCCTTTTATTCTCTTACGGACACCGTCGAGATCATTGTACGGAAGGGTTATAATGTATTTCAATGCCCCCTCGGTCAAACCCAATGATGCGGGCTTGTCATAGGGATAGGTAACCGCCTTGTGGAGACCGTCATAACCTCCGTGCCAACCTCCCTCGAATTTTCCCACCTTCTCCTTTCCAGTGTACGCCCTCGCCAATCTTACCGCGTACATATTTGCCTCCGTACCACTGTTTGTGGGGCGCACCATATCCGCATCAAACCACCTGCATACGGCCTCCGCCCACTTGATCTCCCACTCATTACACCATCCCATATGGAGGCCGTACTCCAACTGTTCTCTCACAGCATTTATTACGGGCTCGTAGCCATGCCCGGTGACAACCGCGCCATGCGCCATCCAGAAATCTATGTATTCGTTGCCGTCCACGTCCCACAACCTGCAACCCTTCGCCTTGACAACATAAAATGGGTACGGATCGACGTACCTTATGACGTAGGATACTCCTCCCGGAAGCACTTTCCTTGCTCTCTCGAACAACTCCCTAGATTTGGGAGTAAATTCCACGTAATCCATCCTCATCCCTCCACATCATTTCAGAGATAGCGATGGTATTTGCATATCCTTCATTGTCAGCAACCCCGGCGGGGCGCGTACTACTCTCGGTACCATGTTTATAACCATAGCGGCCGTCGCTATATCTCCAGATGTTCCGTACTCGTTCCTCCACTTCATTGGCGGCTCACCCTCTATTACTATCTCATCGTAATCCTCCCTCCCGACGGCGGCGAGCAACTCCAACCTTATGAACTCCTCACCGTTGTGGTATCCGATCCCGTACCCCCTGATCCCGCAAACCTGACCCGGCTTTATCTTGAAATACTGAGTCTCCATAGCTTTATCGGCAATCACGGGCTCCTGACCCTCCTCGACCCTGTCCAACTCCACGCCAATCATGGACGCTATCAGCAGTATCGATTCGGCATAGCCGACGTGCGCCGTTATCTCACCCCGAGATAATTTCTCTCTGAACTCTTCGGGATCCATACCTAGACCATACTTCTTTTGGAAGGGAAATCTTCTCTTCGCAGCGTCTATCGATCTTATTACGTGAATTTTCTTTACATCCACGCAAACGGATGTCAGAAAGGCAGGTAAACTATCGAATATGAACCCGGGGTTCACTCCTGTTCCCAGAACCGTAACCTCATACTTCTTTGCCATCTCGTCTATCAGAGTGGCAAGCTCGGGGTACCTGTACCAGGGATAAGCCAGCGTTTCGGCGGTTGAGACAACATTGGCGCGCGCTTTTATGCAACGCACAAGCTGAGGGTATATCTTATCAAGGAAGGTGAGCGTGGAGTGTATGACGGCATCGGGACGATTTTCCATCAGGAAGTCGAGCGCATCCTTGTCGTGTACAACCTTGGCTCCAAGTTTCTCGCCCAAACCGAGCACTTCACCGAGATCCTTCCCGACCTTTTCGGGATTTATCTCAATCCCGCCGATTATCTCCAGGTTCTTCCTCCTCAGCGCGCGCCTTGCTATCAGGGAACCGATCGCGCCAAGCCCGTATATTACCACACGTATGGTTTCTCTCGTCATATGCCTACGTTCTCAACACATCTAAATGAGTGTTTCCTTCCCACCTACGGAAAGGCGTATACTCCTTTGCAACTCCATAAAAACATGTAGTACGCTCAACGCAAATCACGACTGGAAAAAATGTGAGGAGATGGTATGACCAGATTTGCGATAGGAATAGATATCGGCGCAACGTGGGTCAGAGTTGCTATTGGTAGTGAGGATGGCGAGTTATTGGGAAGGGTCGTCGAGAAAACGAGCAAATTCCCGGGAACCGACATCGTGCGATGGCTTGCAGATACAATAAGTGCATTGATGCAGAAAGTTAGTGTTAAAAAGATCTCGGGAATAGGTATAGGTTCCATCGGGCCACTGGACATAAGGCGTGGAATGATACTCACTCCAGTGAACGCACCACTGCGAAACGTAAATTTGGTCTCTCCATTGAGGAAAAAGTTCTCGGTGCCTGTTTACCTAGTCAATGACGCCACCGCCGGCGTCATTGGTGAGAAAATGTACGGACGAGGAGAAAAGTACGAAAACATCGTTTACGTCACACTCAGTACAGGAATAGGGGGAGGAGTCTACGTCGACGGGAACCTTCTGATAGGAAAGGATGGAAACGCCGCCGAGATAGGCCACATGGTGATAGACATGGAGGGGAAACTTGTGTGCGGCTGTGGCAAGCGCGGACACTGGGAGGCGTACTGTTCCGGGAAAAATATACCCAATTTTGCAAGATACCTCATCAGCAGGTCGGATGAAGAACTCGTCAAGAGAAGCTTACTGACCAAAGAAACCGGTGGGGACTTTTCTAAACTGACCGCTGAGATGATTTTTAGGCTGGCAGACAAGGGCGATGAACTTGCGAGGAATATAGTGAATGAAGTAGGCAGATTGAACGCGATCGGTTTCTCGGTGCTGGTGAACATGTACGACCCGGAGTTGATAACGATAGGCGGCGCGGTGGCACTAAAAAACCCAAAGCACCTTGTCCTCAACCCCATAATTGAAAATATCGGAGAATATGCAATAAATAGGATACCCCGGATAGAAATTACCACCCTGAGAGAGGACGTGGTACTCCTAGGAGCGCTCGGCCTCGCAATGGAACCACCGGAAACTTACCTTCGATACATAAAATCTGATTGAATTGCCCTTATGATCTTATACTGTAAATCGTTCTTCTTTCCGTACGCTATGAGGGCGGAATCTCTCGTATAGAGCAGTGCATTGAGGGATTTCCACTTATACGCGATAATGGCATCGACGATTTCAGGCCACCAAGTGTCTCTTGGACCGACCCTCTTAAATAACTCTCTTTCTGAGTTTAGAATCTTCACCCCTCCAACGAAGTCATCAGCCTCCGTGCTCATATACCTCAGATCTATGTTCTTAAGCGAGAACCCCTTCATCCTGATAAATTCGGAGATCTCAAGCATTTTATTAACTCCAGCATCATAATCCGTTCCATTCTGCGAAAATGACCTGTAGATCACCCTGAGGAGTTCTAAAAGTTGTATGTCAAGTATGTAGGCCCTCTTTCCCTCCAACTCCTTTATCACGAACTCGTGGTACTTAGAATCCTCAAATACAAGGGCCCAGAGGGCAATCGTGTCCAGAAGTATTATCAATTACGGCACCTCATACCATGCGAGATGTTTTTCCTCTAAAACTTTATCCTCATCGATTTTCCCCTTCTTTGGCCATTTCACCCTCAAAGGCGTCAGAATTATGCTATCTCCTGATACTTTTACGAGCAGCTTTGAATTCTTTCCCAGTCCCAACTTCCTAAGAACACGTGCAGGCAGTTTAGTTCTCCCCTGTTCATCATATATTGTTATCACATCGGTCATTTTTATCACATAACTCATTCTTTACAACTTAATATTATTGTGTCAGATTTTTAATAATTGTTAAGTGTGTGAAAAATGCAGAAAGTGCACGAGGTAAATTCAGCATCAAAAACATTTAATGGACGCTGAATAAGCTAAAAATTGCCATTGATGGCTATAAATAATCAAATATGGCAAACTTGGTTGAAATCCCTCAAAATATTCGTCAGCAATACTCTGCATCTTGGGACGAACATTTAATCTGCTAATGAAGGTTTTAGTTAAACGAATTAAAGGAGGTTAGTGTAGGAGGCGGTTTCATGTTTAAGCTAATAGATCTGTTCTGCGGTGCGGGAGGATTTTCAAGGGGGTTCAAAGAAGTGGGGTTCAAAATAATCGGCGCAGTCGACAACTTCTGGCCGGTTGCGGAAACCTATAGTACGAACTTTCCGGAGGCGGTAGTGATAGTTGAGGACATAAAGGAGTTGACGTACAAGGACATACTCGACCAGGTGGGGGATGAGCCGGATGTGGTGATAGCGTCTCCGCCGTGTGAGCCCTTTACTGCCGCAAATATAGGGAGGAGGGAAAACCCGCTGGAGAGACTATATGATGATCCCATTGGAAGGCTCACGTTGCATGGCATCCGCATGATCGCGGATCTCCAGCCGAAGGTTTTTGTCCTCGAAAACGTCCCGCAACTCATAGAGGGGCCTCTTAGGGACGCGATAAGGAAGGAGTTTGCGCGCGTAGGGTTCAAGGAGATATACTTCAACATTCTGCGGGCGGAGGATTACGGAAACCCCTCTAGGAGGACCCGCCTCTTCATATCCAACATAAAAATAAAGCCGAAGCCTGTCAAGAAGAGAAAGACGGTAATAGAGGCGATAGGGGATCTCCCCGACCCGAGAGAGCCCCACGACATTCCGAATCACCAATGGTGCCCCATTCCCCGGAGAAAGCGGAAGAAGATACCGTATCTGAGTTGGGGCGAGCCCCTTGTGAGGTACATGGGCGCCAAGGGAAAGGTGTTGACAAACTGGGTGCGCCTACACCCGTATAAACTCGCACCCACCATTCTGGGGAACTCGAGATTCATACACCCCTTCGATGACAGGTTGCTGACTGTCAGGGAGCACGCACGTTTGATGTCTTTCCCCGACGACCATGTGTTTTGTGGTGGGAGGGAGGTCCAGTACGACCAAGTGGGCGAGGCGGTGCCGGTGGTACTGGCGAAGGCGATAGCGGAGGAGGTTATGAGGTATCTCAAGGAGCATAGCTAGCTTTTGTCGGTAGTTGGGGATTGCAGGAATATATAAGGCGGGTCCGCGGAGAGAATCATGTGAGGCCGAATGGAGGAATCCGCGGTCTTTAGAAAAAGCGCATCTGAATGTTATAAGCAGGAGATCGTCAGGACATTATTTTCGGTGATCAAGAAGGTGGGCTTTGAACTCTTCAAGGAGAGAAACATACGTTCGATAGTGGTGTTTGGATCTTTTGCAAATCCCATGGAGTTCGTTCCCGGAATAAGTGACATCGACGTTATTTATATCCTAGGAAGGAAAATCTACGTTGACTTCAGGGATCGCATTGACCTTGCGATATTAATGGACAGGGAGATAGATAAAGTGGGGTTGCCTAGGATTCTGCGAGTGGAGCCCGATTTCAGATATTACGATGAGACGAGAAGCCTTTACTTGAGGGGATATCCGCTCGGGGTAATGACGGTTAGAAGCCCGTTAAGGATCTATGATGACGGATTTCTGAAGAGATTGGAAAGAAAATCCTACACCGTCAGTAAAAATGCGGTAAGATTTCTGATCAGATCTGCCATTGTTGCGCTGGGTATCGCGTACAACAAATATTTCGATGGAAACTTTGCACCTGCAATGAATAACGCTTATCATGCGGTCAGGCATGCGTGTAGAGCGTTAATAGGTAAGAATCTGAACGTGATGCCGATTTCCTATCGCGAAGTCATTGCGGGCCTCAAGAGGCTCAAATTTGAAAAGCTAGCGCAACAGTACTCCAAAACTTTTGGGGAGAGAATGCGTGCGATGGAAGTTGGTGACAGATCCGAGGACTTCTACAGGGAAAGAGGCTGGATCTTTCCTTTCAACGCGCCGTTAAAATCCGTGCTTTCGGCGCCGGATCCGGTATTAAAGTACATCCTCGTTGCAGAGGACCTTACAAAGGAAATTCTCAAGTTAACGGGAACATCAAAGGTGATAGGGTTTAAAGATCTCGTAAGGATACTCGGATGCCAGAAGGTATCATACATTTCTGCATCCGCATTTGGTAATACGGTTTTGTGGCACTTGGAGTGTGATGACAGGCTACTTGTTGTTGATGCATTCACGGGCGCAATAATGAATCGTGTGCGCCTCAGGAGGCGCTGGGATTCTCGATCTTCCTTATCAGCATCTCTGTAACGGAGACAACATCATTTCTCGAAATCACGCTAGCTATTCTCCCGACGCCTCTCAACCTGTGCAGGAGGGCGTCGAACCAGCGGAACAGATCTCCCTCATATATGTGAAGAGAGTATTCCTTCCTCATGAAACCGCAAATCGCGGAAAGCCGCTTCCTTCCCTCAACTCTGAGATCGATTATCTTCCTGCAGAGGTTTATTATGCCATGCTCACAGAAAGGCCTCTCCTTACAATCGCAGTTGAAGAATTCCTTTGCCCATTTCGAGAGCACGTCAAGCAGCCATTTTGGAATTTCAATCTCGCCCCTTATGCCCGATACGTCCATTGCCTCCAAAACCGCATCGGAAAACAGCCTCGATGAAACACGAATGTTGAAGATCCTCTCGATCTCCCTCTGAATTCTCGGAAGTATGTAGACCTGTGTGAAAGGCTCTAGGGTTATCGCGATTGTCAGAGGATCAACTCCCTTGGAGAGGAGATCAAGGACCCTATCGAGATCGCTCGGCTTGAAGAATGACATCGCAACTGCACGGCCCAGCGGGGTCACTTCCACCCTACTATCACTCATCACTATTAAGCCTCTTTTTCGCAACTCCTCCAAAACCGCATCGATTTCTTCCACCGCCCCCAAGAGCATACCGTAGTATCTGTCGAGTTCCTCCATCGTAACAGATCCCTTAGCTGAAATGTACGCGAGAACCTGATCCGCGCATTCCTCAATTCCATATTCCACTCTTACCGGCTCCAACTCTCCCGTGAGCAACTTCATCGCAACAGAATCCTCGGTTTCCTCAACCTCCCCACCATACTTTTTCCCCGGCTCCACCAGCAGTACCACCTTTCCCCTGTCGTGCTTCCCTAATCTTCCGGCCCTTCCTGCCATGTTCTCAAACATGCTCTTCGTTATGAAGTCCCGACCTTGCGCCAGCGACTCGAAAACTACCGCACTCGCTGGTGCATCAAAACCAGCTCCCAAAGCGTAAGTTGTCACAACGGCCTGAAACGCTCCCCTTTCAAATGCAAGTTCCACCGCCTTTCTCCTAGGGTACGCTAACCCGGCATGATAAACGGCGGCAAGAACTCCCCTGGACTGTAGCCACCTCGCTATTTCATGCGCACGCCGCCTGGAATTCGTAAACACTATCGTCTGCCCTCTGAAACCATAAGAACTCTTGACGTTCCATTCGCTCTTTATTATCTCCTCCGTCGCCCTCAACTTGTCCCGCTCGGATAAGCATATCACAAGGTGCCGCTCGAGGGGCACCGGCCGCTCCTCATACTTTACGAGTTTTAGGTTGAGTTCCTCGGCGAGTTCTTCCGGATTTCCCACACTAGCAGAGAGGGCTATTATCTGAGCATTCGGAAAAAGCGTCCTGATACGAGCAATGAGACCGTCCAGTTCCGCGCCCCTATCTCTATCGGAAAGCGTCTGAATCTCATCTATAACCACAACACCGACTTTCTCAAGATCTCGGTGTTGTCCAGACCTTATCAGGTAATCTATCCCCTCATACGTCCCAACAATCACATCCGCACCGCGAACATCCTCATCGGCGACAACGAGTTCCTCGTTCTCGACATCTATCCTGTTCATTCCAACCCTTATTGCAAATTTCAGTCCGAGTGGAGAATATCGCGCCTTGAACGTCTCGTACTTCTGGTTTGCAAGCGCCACCAGATTGCACAAGTATATCATCTTCATACCGTTCAACGCCTTAACGATCCCAGGTAGTTCCCCTATCAGGGTCTTCCCGGTAGAGGTCGCAGAAACTACTAGAAGATTTGCTCCAGATAATAAGCCATTCCTTAGGGCGATCACCTGAATCGGCATTAGGTCCCGGATGCCGTCTCTCTTCAGCGCATCCTTGACGACCTCGGGAATATCCAACTCATCAATGCTTAACGGAGGTACTTCGATCTTTTCAGGCTCTATCCTGTCAAATAATGTGAGGTCCGGGTTGGAGTATATGCTTATCCCAGTAATTATGTAGTTCAGCAGTTTTTCGACGCTTCTGACTCTTCTGAGCATGTGAACGAGCCTGCTAACGATGTCCTCCGAGAGACGCAAACCTCGATACTTCAGTTCCTCTAAGAGTTCCTCCTTCGCGCACTCAAGGCAAACGAGTTTATCATATACCTCAAAGGCCTCATTATCGGAAAGTAACGTGATCTTTCCCTCAATACTACAAAACGGACAAACCACAACTTCTAGAATCTTGGATTTCCGCACACCAAGTGCCGTCAACATTTCGAAGATCCTTTCCCGAATCTCCTCCTCAATACTTTTAGAAATAAATACTCTCCTGGCGCTCCTAACGATTTCCACAAAATCCTCAGGAGGCCTGTACTCCACCCTCCCTCCCCGCTCTATTAACAACCTGCGCGGGCGGAACAACTCCTCTCTCTTCAAATAGATTTTCAATCTTCCCGAAAACAGAGCCCCCTCTCTCATGATGCGTTTACCATGTAGGAACGCCCTGAACCTGACCTCCATTTTCTTCTCATTGAACTCGTCAATAAGCACCGCGAACTCTGCCATCTCGACCATCTCGGCATGAATATGTTGAGGGTCTTATAAGACCGATTGTTAGCGTCAGCAACCATCAGGTAAGGATCCTATAAACATAATGGCTGGAAAATTCCAAGTATCGACATCTTGCAACCAAAGACCCTCTACTTTATCAATAATTGAGCGAAAGAGTTATCCTTTTAAATAAATCTAAGAGAATTCTTCTCAGTGCAAGAATTCTCTCTGAACCAACCACCAATAGATCATCAATCATCCTCTCAAAGCCCCTTAGGTTAAAACTTACCCTTTTATGAAAGCCAACTGGGTCGGTTGGCAAATTATATTTTTTAGAATGAATGTTGGACTCTTTTGCCGCATTCAGAATCCACTCTTCGAGTCTTGGCCTTAATACTATTAAATCATTCCTCAGTACGATCATGTAATATATGAATGTCAAAATTCTTGAAATTCCTATCAATGCCATTTTTAGCTTAGAAATATAAGGTGGCTGAACGCTAAACGGATCTTCGTCGATAATCCCCCATAAGATTCTCCGATCTCTCCATGATCCTGCGTATTCTCCCCTTTCCGCCCACATGTTGTAGTTTCCTCCGCGGAATTGCGATAAGCTTCTTAACAAGACACACGTCTGGTTTACATTCCACAAAAACTCTACCCCTACTCATGCTCCTCCTCCAAAAATTTACTTATATCAAAGAAAATGTCTGTCTCCAGACTTAGAACTTCGGATAGGTCTTTTTCGCTAAGTGGTTTAACTTTAGTCTCGTAATCCTTGAAATATGTTATCAAGACGTTTACCTGGTCCTTGGGGGTCTTCTCGATTATCGAATGAAGGAAGTAGGGGTCGTGTGTCGAGATGAAGTATTGATTGTTTTCGTCCCTTGCTATCATTTCGGCGAGGATTTTTGTGTAATAAGGGAAGGCGTGGGCCTCGGGTTCTTCAAATGTAATTATTGAGTTTCGGTTGGACATGACGGCGGTAATGAAGAAAATTACCCTTTGCAAAGTTTCTGATGCGAGATGGTACGGATAGGAAATGAAGATATCCTCATACTGCTTTAAAACTTCAATTTTTTGCTCCTGGGGCTTAAGTACAAGCCTGAGTCCGTATCTTTCCATTATGCTGTTAACGAGCGATCTTATACTTTTCTTTGTCAGCAAGATCATTAACAGGTTATCACCGGAAGGTGGCATGAGAAATTCCGAACTTTTCCCAGGAAACTCCATCAAGACCGAAAACCTATAGAATTTAAAGTCCCTGAGCTCAGGTTCTAAGGTGCGAGAAAGACCTCCAGATATTGTAGCAACAAATAGACGTTTCTCCCCTGCCGTTTCTCTATCTTTGTGAAAATATCCGTGAAACTCTCCGTCCTTGAAAACTATCCTTAAAACTCTATTATCCGCTCTTATTATAACCTCGTTCTCGAGATCCTCATCGTAAAAGATGTTGCTGAACCTCTCTATGCGCACGTATTTTCCGAGATCCCCATCATGTCCTAGAAATGAGAGAAGTCCTATTGCCTCGAGAATATTAGACTTTCCGGTGTTTGGCTCTCCTATTAGAATATTGACCCTCCGGCACTTGATCTTCAGGTCTCTGATCGATTTAAAATTCCTTATTTGGAGAGTACCTATCACAGTGACCCCTTCCATGCGTATCTCTACATTTCCAGATTTGATTTAATAATACTGCAATCTAACACATTAGTTTCCTCATAAGAATTTATGTGCTTTTGTATGCGATTATATACACATTTCGGGAATTGACAGCCGTTTTTAAGATGTTATACATTTTAATGGAGAGATATCTTGTCATCCTGTGAGCATTACTTTCTAAAATGCTAAGAATAGTAAATGACAAATAATATCACTTTGTAACGTCAAACGGGCGAAAATACCGGTGCTTATAAGGGAATACGATTAGAAAATCTTATAGACCGCAATACCGCAAGAGCAATTTCAAGGGCGCCCGTCCGCCCGGAGGGATTTCATGTCTAAGTGGTTCAGAGAATCGCCACTCGTGAAGGAAATTCCGAAAATCAGAAAATTCGAGACGAAAGACATAGTAAGGCGCTTGGGTTTCGTTTCTCCCAGCAGAATTTACCTGAAAAACTACCCTATCAGCACGCCGGTATCGCTGTTCAACGCGGCATTTCATCTGAAAAACGAGGAATTAATTAGAATTTACGGGAGGATAGTGCTGGGCTACTACATGTACGTGAGTGCAATAATAAAGGTCGATGTTCCGATGGATGATGTTCTGAGCGGTGATGTCAGTATTGCGCCTTACCTCGGGGAAATAGTCGTGTACCCGACGACGAAGTACGACATATGGGGCGTGGAGGACCCTAGGGTCTACGAAATCGACGGAAAGCTCTACATGACGTACTGTGGCAGGACGATAAATTATTTCAACCCCGCGATAAGGAAGGAGAGAACGTCCCCCGTCACGGCAGTCGAGGTGAAAAACGGGACATGGGAGAAAATACTTGTGACCGTGCTCCCCGACGAGTTGAGGGAACACCTGATAAGCGACAAGGACGCCTTCCTCTTCAAAATAAAAGACGAAGTCCTCCTCTTCCACAGACCTCACATGGATGATGAGAAATACTACCTTACGCTAAGCCGTATAGACAGCCGGGCGTTCAAGGAGGCATCGGAAAGAAAGGGAAAAGTGACCGAGGTGAAAGCAACAAACATAGTTCATGTGATGGAACCCGCGGAGTTCGAAAGTAAAATAGGGTGGGCAACCCCGCCGATAGAGGCAGAGCGCGGGAAATACATAGTTCTGTTGCATGGGGTGGATAAGGAGATCCAAGGCTATAGGGTTTTCGCGGCCCTCATGGAGTATGATGAAGAATGGGGCATGAGGGTAACAGCGGTCACCCCGTACTACATCATGGAACCGAAAATGAGTTATGAAATATTCGGAGACCGGCCCTACGTTGTATTTCCATGCGGCGCGTGGAGGGTCAAAGACAAAATATTGATAACGTACGGCGCGGCGGACACGGTGACGGGAATCGGTGAAATAGACATCAACGAACTCATGTCCATTCTAGACAAGGGAAGAATTGAGAAGTAAACGTCTTAAAGGTTCTTTCCTTTCTTTTGACACATCCGCGCGTTCTTTTTATTTTGTTTACGACACATTATTAGTTAAGGTTGGGGAGTGTTGACCATGCCATACGCCAGAGTGCGCGACATAAATATCTTTTACGAGACTCACGGGCAAGGGTTCCCGCTGGTTATGATTATGGGGCTCGGTGCGAACAAGGACTGGTGGCCCCCTCCCATGATCTCAGAGCTTTCGAAGAAATATAAGCTGATACTATTCGACAACCGCGGGGCTGGGCGAAGCGACAAACCCGATGTCCCCTACACAATACGGATGTTCGCAGATGACACGGTGGGTCTGATGGACGCGCTCGGAATAGAAAAGGCCCACATTTTCGGCGTTTCGATGGGCGGAATGATAGCGCAGGAGGTTGCAATAAATTACCCCGAGAGGGTGGAGAAGCTGATATTGGGATGCACAACGTGCGGCGGGAAGCGCTTTGTCCCTCCCTCGGAGGAGGTGTTGCAGTCGCTCATGAAGGTTCCATCGGTGCCGCCCGAGGAGGCCGCGAGGAAGTACATAGTCCCTACACTTTTCACGAAGGAGATAATTGAGAAGAGAAAGGATCTTGTCGAGTTTTTCGTGAAGGTGTATTGTATAGCGCCTACGCCGGAGCACGCGTACCGGAGGCAGTTGGAGGCAATACTTAGGCATGACACTTGTGACAGGCTTCATAAAATAAAGGCACCAACACTGATACTCCACGGGGAGGAAGATGTTCTCCTCCCACCTGAAAATTCGAAGATACTTGCGGAACTCATACCGAACTCGAAACTGGTGATATTCAAGGGTACGGGACATGGTTTCATAGCGGAGGCCGTCGACGAGGTCTGTAAGACGATACTGGAGTTTCTGGGCTAGTGGGGAACAAAATAAAGGAAGGAGTAGTTTTATTTGCTCTCAGCACTTTTTCTTAATTCCATCATTCGTCTCACTATTTCGATGAGATTCGGTAAAGGAGCACCCGGGGGCTCGCCCCTGAACTCGCTATATGCGCGCTCAACATTTCCAACTATACGCTCCCACTCGGACCAGCTCCTGTACTCGCCCAGATCTATGTCCTTGGCGGCGTCAAACGCATTCATTCCCTGTTTGAACCTCTTACGGGCCTCATCCCTTACGAATACGAGATAGTCCCTGGCCTTATAGAGGGCATTCCTCTCAGAGATGGGGCCATGACCCGGTACGTAAATGTCAGCATCAAGGCTTGCAAGCATGTCCAGTGCCTGTATGGAGCCGGAAATCGACCCCATTAGAACGAATGGCGTGCACGGCTCCGCAAACAGCAGATCACCGCAGAACACTACCTTCTCATCCGGGAGGTAAACGAAAGCATCACCTACCGTGTGAGCAACTCCGGGATGTATTACCCGTATCTCCCTATTGTCCTGATATATCCTGAATTCCTTCTCAAAAACCACGTCTTGGGGAGTGACCTTGGCCCCTGTGATGTCGAGCCCGGGAAAGAGCATCTGGTACATCTTGGGATCCAACTTCATCTCATTTACCGTCATCTCCCGACATCTCACATGACAAATGGAAATGGCTCCCTCGAACATGTAATTCGTCCAGGTGTGATCCGTATGGTGATGCGTATTTATCAGGAACCTTATAGGCTTGTCCGTGATCTTCCTTATTTCCTCGATGAACCTCGTCGTCATCTTGGAGTTCGCAAGTGAGTCTATGACTATCGCGTATTCCTTCCCAACGATAAGCCCAGCATTGCTCACAAACCACGTCCCCTTCTCCTGAATATACGCGTAAACGCCATCTGCAATCTCTATCAGTCCCGTCTTCCAAGATTGCTCCGCCATGCAATCATCGTCCCATATGGTGTTAATGAACTACCAACGAGCGGGCGTAAAATAATTTCTCAGAAGAAATCAAGTAACGAAATTCACATTGCAACCCTTGCCCGCACCCCTCTGATCTTCGATGTCAGCAGATGCACCAGAGCCTTCCCAAGCCCTCCGCTTATCACTCTTAAGAACTTCCAACGTACACCCATGAGGCGTGGGAACAATTTAAACGCCATGTACTGGTTATAGCACTCCGGAATCTCTATAACCCTCCTCCCGGCAAAGAAGTCCCGAAGTTCCTCCATCGCGCACTTTCCCGCCAGCACCACAGGTTCTACCACGTCGGTTAGTTTATCTTTGGGCACGTCCCCACCGTAAATGAGCGTGAAGCCCCTCTTTGCCCCGGCTGTTGCATAAACGCCCCTTAACACAGCCTCATAAGCGGGACAGCCTGTAGGGCATATCTTTCCTCCCCTTATGACCTTCAAGTAATCCGGAAGCTTTATCTCCTCAAATACGTCGAGCCTCCCCTTCTTGACGAATCTCTGAAGATCCCCAATGATCTCTATCTCGTTGAGATCCGCACATCCCAAGCCTTTCTCATGCGCTAACCACACGTGCTTGACATCCCGTGGCGTGAAACCTAGAAGCTGTGCCGCTACAGCATCTACCGCAACAACATCATCTCCCGCGAGCAACACACCGATTGTAAAACTCCATTCTTTCTCTTTAGGTGGCGGGGGAAGCGGTCCTCCGTGCACGGACTCCGTGCAATCGACAATCGCAAAATCGGGCTTTATAAATGACAGTATGTCTACCAGCTTCTCATCGATGCGATCATGCGCGTAGATCTTCTCGTCATCGTACACCAACCCGTGTTGCAACTTTATTCCACACGTGATCTTCGTCAGAACATGAGTCTTCAACCTCGGAAGAACAATATAGGTATTCTTCTCCTTTTCTCTCACAAGTCTCTCGTACACAATTCTCGGGAACGGAATTTTCCTCAAGACCTCGCCGTTTATATTCACCATGACCGCTGGTTCCTCATCCAGATATAGAGGGGTCGCCCCATGCTCCCTTATCATCTTGTCCAGACCCTGAGCCTTGAAAACAAGCCTCGTGAAAAGACCTGCAGATGTGTTCTCCATCACGTAGATTTTCTTCGCTCCCCCGTCTCTAAGAACGTCAATAACGGCCGCGATAACCTCCGGCGACGTGTTGCTCAAACTCCTATATGGGGCCAGCACATTCACCTTTATGAAAACATCGCCCTTAATGAACCTCTCGACGCCGCCGAACTCTTCAAAGCACCGCCTAACCGCATCCTTTATGTCCTCATCTATCGGAATAACGGCGACCCTTGCACGCGCCATACCATCACTCCCACATATAGAGTACGTGGACATAAAGCTAAACCTATCCGTAACAACAAGTCCCAAAATATTAACACTTCTTAAGAAGCATCACTAAAACGATTATAACGCCAAATGTGCATGTTGCCGATAGTCGCTGCCGAACTCCTCGAAAAACTGAAGAGACAATCACCATTCAAAATAACAGTCATCTCCGAAGGGACTTAGAATCGGTACTTAAACCTCACAAGTACAACTATTTCGAGCCCATCAAAAGATTGTCATTCGTCAAGCCCTACACCTCAATCACCCCCGGCCACCTACCCGCACGAAGAGGCCAGCCAGCGCCTCGAGCCTCAGCATCCGTCTAACGTTGTGCGCCGCCGCCCTGAAAACAACAAACGATGCCACACTCTCAGGATCCCTGTACCGTATCTCCCGAACACTGTCGAACACCGACGCCCCACGCTTACCGTTCTTCCTCCTGCGATACCTCCGGGCCGAGAAACCCCGGCCGCCCGGTGGAGAATGCGACACGAAAACACGCACGACGGCCTAGCCTGAAAGTCAATGCTCCTCCGAAACGCCTCCACGCAGTTCTCCCTCACGAAAAACTCGCCATCCGCGTAGAGAGTCGAACCACGCGGAAGCACACCCATGGCCTCCGAGATGTCCCGCGACCGCATCGCCCGCGCAAACGCGAACATGTCCACCCCTATGTCGTAGATTGACTTTATGTCGACAGTCGGTCTCGAAAGCACAGCCCTCCCCCGCACAAACCTCTCCTCGAGATATCCCACAGGAACGGCGGTCCCGTCCACAACGAACTCCTCCGCGTCGTCGCACCCCGAGAGGCCCCAGATGAGGAGGCTCCCCCGGCCCTCAACCAGTTCAGGAACTCCAGGACCCACTGCCGAAGGCGGGGGTTCCTGTAGTGGTAGCGCAGAATTTCCGCGGTCGG
>Ga0180300_10000018_pt1 | contig 56863 bp, 71 predicted proteins | sample GuaBasSediGuay15_FD_121798 | JGI IMG/M metagenome (GOLD analysis project Ga0180300, IMG submission 121798) | Subseafloor sediment microbial communities from Guaymas Basin, Gulf of California, Mexico - Guay15, Core 4569-2, 21-24 cm | ecosystem: Environmental > Aquatic > Marine > Hydrothermal...
CAAAATAAGAGAATAATATAATAAGAGAGTATATCTATCTAGTCTTTTAACAGTTTTGTGTTAAAGGACTTGCTTATAAGGGATTGGTTGTTTAAATGCTCATGTCAGGTTTTGGCAATAGTGTTTCTTATTATATAGGGAGTGTAACATCATGTTACATTATTCTTGAGTGTAATATCATGTTACATCTTTACTGTTTTGTTTTCTCATGTAACATCATGTTACATTAGTATAGTAGCCTAAACTAGTCTAGAATATCTAACTAGAGAGTATCTAATATCTAGAAAATAAAATTCAAAATATAATATCAAAAACATCACTAGCAATAGGTTGACTACTATTCTGATATCTTAATATCTTTTATTCTGATATCTATCTTTTCTCTTCTTATTCTTTTACTCTAATATCTGTTATCTGTTTATTCTTGTATCTGTTATTCTCTTATTTTTTTGAGATGAAGATCTTAGGATGGGACACGGTGTCCCACAACTTATATAAATGGTTACTTCTCTTTTTTTCTCTTGGTGCTATTTGTATCTTGAACTGGACACCTGAGGAGATCTCTCTTCTCAAGAGGCTTATGAAAGAGAACATTCCTGAGATAGAGATTGCTAAACACTTTCCTCATAGATCTCTTAGCTCTGTTAGATACAAGATCTATTCTCTAAAGAAGAAGCAGTCAGATATTAGAGTCTCTCCTGAAGATTATATATTGGAGACTCTTAGAGAGTCCTCTTTCCCTATAGAGGCTAGTGATCTTCTATCTTTCATGAATGCTGATCTGGACTCTCCTCTTGAGCTAGAGGATCTCTCATACTATATCTCCATTCTCAGGAGACAGGGATATGATATAAAGGAGATACCTTCAGGTAAGAAGAAATACTATACTCTAGTTAGATTTGGAGATAGAAATCTCTCATCTCTATATAGAACTCTAGGTCAGATCAGGATACCCTTCATCTGTTCATCTGACTGGCATGTAGGATCAGTAGGATACTCTCCTCTCCTTATGAAGGAACTACAGAAGGATGTAGAAGAATATAATGTAAAAGATCTAGTTATGGCAGGAGATCTACTTCAAGGGAGAGGAGTACACAAGAGAGAGCTAGTAGATCTAGTTGAACCAGACATACAGAGACAGATGGATACTCTAGTAGATATACTCCACTCCTTTCCTGAGAAGACTAGATTCCATATGACCATAGGAGGACATGAGGAACATCTTAAGGGAAGTATAGATGTAGGTCTAGATGCATTGAGAGTAGTAGCTCAGAGAGTAGATACAGCATACTACTATGGAGCAGTAGCAAAACTGAGACTAGAGAAAGACTGGAGTCTAGTTATGACTCATGGTAGTGGAGGAGCAGGATATGCTAGATCATACAAACCAGAGAGACTATGGGATTCTCTACTAGAGAAACCAGACTTTCTAGTATTAGGACATCTCCATGTATTATCAGTCTTCTCTAAAGGTAAAGGACACTATATAGTACAGTCAGGTACTCTACAAAGAGAGAACTCATATCTTATATGGAAGGGACTAACACCTCAACTAGGATGGATAATAATAGAAGACTATAATGGAGAAACAGCTAAATATATAATAAGAGAACCAAAGGTGTATTGAGATATATGACCAGCTATTTTGAACCTAGATGTAAGGTCTGTAAGAGTAAGAATAGACCTCTCTATGAGAAGAAGAGATTTGAGGAAGGATACTCCTATGATAAGCTAGAGGAGTTAGCTAGAACACTCAATGAAGATATATCCTACTGGTCATTCCAATCACACTTCTCTAAACATTGTAGAGCATACTATGATCAGCTAGTAGAGGCACAAACTAGAAGAAGAGTAGAGAAGGAGAGTGAAGAGATAGAGGCTATACTAAGAGAGATAAAGAAAAATCTAGAGATAATTAGATCAATGACAAAGAAGATAATAGAGACTAAACCTCTAGATGTTAGAACAGCAAATGCAATTAGAGGATTGCTATCAGAGGCTAGACTTACACTAGAGGCACAGGAGAGACTATACTCCAAGATACCTACAAGACCTAAATCTACCTTCAGAGATATGGTTAAGACTCTAATGGATCTAATAAAGGAGCTAGATCTATCTCCCGATCAGATGGAGAAACTACTCACACATCTAGAGAGGAGAATGATAATTGGAACATAGAGATAAATATCAAGATCCTCTCTACATGGCTTTAAAGCTATCTCTATGGTACAGGAGACCATCTCTCTTCTTCCAAGATATATTCAATCTTACTCCTTCTGATAAGCAGAGACAGTTCCTAGATGACATCTCCAATCTAGATATAGATAGAATGCTTCTGTGTTCAGCTAGAGGTACAGGTAAGACTAAGTGTCTAGCTAGTGTAGCTCTATGGTATCCTCTAGTATTATCTAAACATCTAAGAATGCCTTTCAAAGTACTGGTATTATCAGGAGGATTTGAACAGTCTAGATATCTATATGAATACTGTCTAGAAGCATATCAGAGAAACAGATGGATAAGAGAAGAGATAGATGGAGATCCTCTCAAGACTAGAACCAAGTTTAAAGATGGATCAGAACTAAGAATAATAGCTCATAGTGAGACACAGGTACTGGGATCTCATGTTAATCTGTTGATAGTAGATGAGGCAGGTAATGTAGATGATAATCTATTGAAACAAGCATTACCTATAGTAGAGACAGAGAAGTACTCTAGAGTGATACTAGCATCCACTCCCTATGATTATCTATCTCTCTTTGTAGAAATATCAGAATCTAGTGATAGATGGGGATTCAAGAAATATCCATACTGGAGAGCAGAGGACTGTAACTGGATAGACAAAGAAAGTATAGAGAGAGCTAGAAACACTCTAGATGAAGCTACATTCAGAATAAACTATCTAGGAGAACCCTCTCCTCTCTTAGGAAGAGTATTTCCAGAAAAGGAGCTGAGAGAATGTAGAATTAGAGGTAGACCAATAGTGTCCCCTGAACCATGTTATCTAGGGGTTGACTGGGGGTTCTGTTTAGATAGTTCCACAGAAGTCTTAACCAGAGATGGATGGAAGTCTCTCAAGAAGATATCCAGAGGAGAGGAAATCTTAACATTTGATGAATCTACTGGCTACTTGGAATTCCAACCTGTTCAGACAGTTCAGATAGAACCAGAGAGAAGAGTAGAGATCTGTAGTCTAGCCAAGAAGAATATAGAGATCAGGATGACACCTAACCACAAGCTCTGTCTAGTAAATGAAAAGAAGGAGTATCAGTTTCTACGACCATTTGAGATAGGACATCATTACATTCCAAGAACAGGACTCTATAGGAGTAAGAGAGAAAGTCCATTTGATGATAAGACACTAAGACTGATAGGATGGTTTATAGCAGAGTGATATGTAGAGGATACTTCTATAGGAAAGATCATTATATTTCAAACTCCAAAGTCTAGATTTTATTCTGAACTTAGAGATCTCATTACTCAGTTCTCTAAACATTGGTATAAGGATAATAGATTCATCATCTATGATAGAAGACTTGCTAAATATCTTAAGAGATTGGGATATAGAGAAGAGAGATATATACCAACTGAACTTAAGGATCTATCTCCTGATAAATTGAGACTACTCTTAGATGGTCTCCTCAAAGGAAATGGATCTGAGTGGAGATGGAAGTGTAAAAACAAGGTTAAAAGTAAGGTATGGAGATTCTATACTAGCTCTCAGAGACTAGCAGATGATGTACAGGAGATAGCTTTAAAATGTGGATTCTGTGCATGGATAAAGAAGAGACCTGATCGTAACTCTCAATATGTAGTAGACTTCATAATACCTAGAAAACATGTAAGAAGAAAAGACTTCCAGTACTCTATAGAGAAGATATCTCTAGCATCAGTTGAAGTCCCCAACAAGATCATATTAGCTAGATTGAATGGTAAACCATTTCTTATACACAATATGCACCCTACAGTATTTACTGTAGTCCAGATAGAAGGAGAGTATGTTAATGTTCTCCATACAGAGGGACACTCTCAAACCAAGTTTGATGATCTCCTTAAGAGAATAGCTCAACTCTTAGAAGAATATCCTATCAAGAAGATATTTGTAGATAGATCTCATATAGATAGTAATCAGAGACTAAGAGATATAGCTCTAAAGAAGGGAGTATATGTAGAGGAAGTAGCATTCAGAAATGAGAAAGATCACATGATAGGAAATCTTAGATTCCTAGTGGAAAGAGAGAGACTAAGAATACCAGAGGACTTTGTAGAGTTACTTAATCAGATGAGAACCTACACTTATGATAGCAAGAGAAATGATGACTATGTAGATTCTCTCATGTTAGCTTGTAGAGCAATCAGAGACAGAGAGATCTCCTCATCTCCTAGTACATGGACATATATATCACTTCCAAGACAATATAATATAGAGGAGTAAGAATAATGATATTTGGTAGAAAGAAGAAGATACAAGACTATTATTCTCTAGATAGAAACTCAGGTAAGAATATACTGGTAGAACTTCTAAGTAAGGATACTCCTAAAGAGATACTCACTAAACCTAAAGAGAGATTCCAGAAGAATACTACTCTAATAGAGAATCTAGAGAAGCTATATAGACTAGAACCTCTAGTCTTCTCTGGTGTAAATCTATTAAAGAGACAGATACTATCTCCATTCTTCTTATCTTATCCTCAAGATATTAGTGAAGAAGAGAGACAGATATGGGAAGACTTCATAGTTAGAACCAATCTTAGACAAGCACTAGAGTCAGCAGTAACAGATGCCCTAGTAACAGGTAACGGTTATCTAGAAATAGTATATAACAAGACAGGAGATGATATAGTCAAGTTTATCCCTATAGATCCAGCTAAGATAGACTTCAAAAGAGAGAACAATATAACAGGAGACATAGTACTAGATGAATATGGAGAACCAGAGGGATATATATTCATCAATAAGGTAGGAGAAACTAAAGAACTACCTAGAGACAGAGTAGTACATGTCAAGTTCTTCACTCTAGGAGATGATCTCAATGGTATATCTCCTCTAGAACCTATCTATAAATCTGTCATCATAAAGCTGAATCTAGAGGAATCCTATGGAGAAGCTAAGTTCAGATCAGGTTTCCCTATCTATATAGGCTATGTTGGTGATGACAAGCATCCTGAAGCTCCAGCAGAGGTAATGGAGAAACTAGCTATGGATCTCAATAAGGCACATCAGAAGTCTGCCTTTGTCTTCCCATACTATTTCAAAATAGAGAGACTAGAGGGATCAGATTTTCAGATAGATAAAGAGCTAGATCACTTTGTAAACATGATATGTGCAGGTCTAGGTATACCTAAAGGACTATTAGTATCAGGTAGAGAGTCCGATCTAGATATAAGAGAAGAAGACTTCAGAAAGCAGATAGCATCATATCAGGAGAAGCTATCCAGTATAATCAAAGAACAGATATTCAAGAGATTCAAGAGTATCAAGAATCTTAAGACTATACCAGATATAGTATGGAGATCATACTCATCTCAGTCTCTATTATCTAGAGCTAGAAGAATAGGAGTACTAGCTAGAGCAGGACTAATACAGCATGACAAGACACTAGAAAACTATCTAAGAAAGGAAGAAGGATTACCAGAGAAGGAGATAGAGATACAAAAAGAAGATATCACTCAATAAAGATAGACTTTTTATCTACCTCTACTTCTTTATCTTATAGGTGAGAATATAATATGAAAGAGAAACTAGGTTTAAGAGGAGAAATAGAGATATTATTACTAGACAAGGATGGTAAGATAAAAGATGTTAGAAGAATCACTAATGTTATCACCAATACAGGAAAAGCACAGACAGCTGGTCTTATTAATGGTGTTGTTACTACTGCTTTCACATATATAGCTATAGGTACAGGTACTACAGCAGAATCAGCATCAGATACTGCTCTTGAAACAGAGACTCATAGAGAGTCTGCTACCTGTTCTAGAGTAACTACTAATGTTACAAATGATACTGCACAGCTACAAGCTACATTCTCAGGATATACAGGAACAGAGGCAGTAACAGAGTCAGGAGTATTTGATGCCTCTACTGGTGGAAACATGCTATGTAGAAAGACATTCTCAGCTATCAATGTAGACTGGGATGCAGGAGACAGTCTACAGATAACATGGAAAATAACAGTAAGCTAGATCTAATTAAGAGAGAGGTGAATCCAAACTGTCTCTAAAGAAGAAAAGAGAGGAAATAACAAGAGACTTTGAAGTGATACATCAAGAGCTAACAGATGCCTACTATCAGGGATTAGAGTATCTAGGATACAGATTCAAAGCTCCCATGTTTATTTGTCCTAAGTGTGCTAGAACATGGGAGAGAGGATATAGAGACACTCTCAGAGTTAGATGTCCTAACTGTAATGTTAGAGGATTGCCCTATCCTGATAAGGAGAGTAAGGATACCTTTGACCTTATACATGGATATATTTTTGATTGTTTATTTGTCAAGACAGTAGAGTCTGGTCTCAATCCTCACTCTTGGAAGAGTCTAGATGAACATCCTCTTAGAACAGATGAGAAGGGAAAAACAGAATATGATTACATAAAGGAGAGAATAGTAGAGAAGGAGGAACTAATATCTAAGAAGATAGGTAAGAACAGTCTCTCTCATCTAAAGAAGAGGTTGGGAATCTGATATGGCACAATGCTGGAGCTTCTACACTAACTCTATTGATGTTACACCTACCACTACAGGTTCATGGGTAGATGTAGATGTTTCTTCTTATGTTGCATCTGGTGCTACAGGTGTATCTTTACTTATTAAGGCTACTCAGTCTACTGGAGGTTACAGTGTAGGTGTAAGAAAGAATGGATCTACCGATAATCACTATTACGATTTAAATGTTGGTCATCTAAGAGGAGCTTATACTGGTATTGATAGCAATTATATATTTGAAGCTAAGATTGAAGATACTGTCATTAAGATTTATCTAAATGGAGAAGCAGACTCCAAGGTAACCTTCTTTACTAATTGGACAGATATTACACCTTCCACAGCTAATTCATGGGTAGATGTAGACGTCTCTAGTTACGTTTCAGTTAATACTAAGGGGGTTATTGTTTTTCATACTAGAGCGGATTCTTCTGATAGAGAAGGTTTATCAAGATGTAATGGTTCTACAGATAATTTCGTTAAAAATCTAGCTGAGTTTGCTTTTCTTATGGTCGGTGTAGACAGCTCTCTTATTTTGGAATCTTATGTTGGAAAACCATTCATAGGAGCTAGTACTGAAGTTTATCTTGTTGGATATATAGAGTCTCCTGCTGTCTTTCATACTAACGGTTATGATGAAACTACTTCCACTTATAATACATGGGTTGATGTTGATGCTTCTGATTCTACCTCCTCTAGTGCAGTAGGTCTCTTTATGTTTGCTTTCTATTCTGATTCTGATTCAGCAGATATAGGGATCAGAGCGAATGGTTCAAGTGATACTTTATACGATGATGCTACTTTAGATAGATGGACAGGTTTAACTGTAAAGCTAGATAATAATGTTATTTTTGAAGAATATTTATCTGGACTTGATCCTTCCAATGCTCATTGTTATGTATTTGGATATTTTGAACCAGAGGGAGGTACTAGCTATTCTCAAGAATGTACAGATTCTCTTAGTCTCTCTGATGCCTCTGTTAAGAGTCCTTCTTCTCTCTTAACTGATTCAGTATCTCTAGGAGAAGTTAAGATAGCATCTACTTCTCTTCTAAAGACAGAGGATCTCTCTCTATCTCATGTCTTTACAACATCTTCTATTAAGATCCTTACAGATACCTCTTCTCTCTCTGATACTCTTCTAAAGAAGACTGATAAACTATCTACTGATTCTCTTTCTCTTACAGATCTTCTCTCTAAAAGTCTCTCTCTATTTAGAAGTTATAGTGAAGAAATTCCTCTTACAGATAGTTTAGTAAAGACAATAGGTTCTATTCTAGAAGACTCTACTTCTCTCTCAGATCAGATGTTAAAGTCTCTTATCTTCCATAAGACTCTAACTGAGACTTCTAGTCTAACAGATGCTCTTATCAAGACAGATAGTAAACTGTTAACAGAAAGTTTCTCTTTAACAGATATCTATTCTAGAGTATGGGATATCTATAGAGTCTACTCTGAAGACATCTCTCTACTAGATTCTTTAATAAAGTCTTCTACTTTCCTTATTCAAGATACTGTCTCCTTATCTGATATTATAGTTAGAACTTCATCTAAATATCTGGTAGAAGATATCTCTCTCATAGAAGAATTATCTAGACTTCTAACAGCATATAGAATATTAACAGATACAGTTACTCTTAGTGATATAATATCTAAGACTCCTTCCAAGTTAATAGAAGAATCTCTCTCTACCTCAGATGTTCTAGATATAGTTAAGACTAAAGCTAAGATTCTACTAGAGACTCTAACTCTTCTAGATCAGTATGTTAGAACTACAGATAAGAAGATAACAGATACTCTAGATCTAACAGATACTATATCCTATCTTAAAGCTAAGATTAAAGAGTTAACTGAGACTATAGGATTAACTGAAACTGTTATTAGATCTCCCTCTAAGAGTATTAGAGAAGAAATAGATCTGTTAGAACAACACATAAAGAGTATAGATAAACTGATAGCTCTCTCTCTTACTCTCTCCGATATTACTAGAAGAACTCTCTCTAGATCTCTGCTAGATACTCTTTCTCTATCAGATCTCTATACTAGAGATATTAGAAAGGTCTTATTAGAGGATCTAATAATTAGTGAGATAGTAAATAGAGCTATCTCCTCTTTTATCTTACAAGATATAAAGTTAACAGATCAAGTAACTCCATTCCTTCCTTGGTTGAAAGGTATAGTCCTCTCTCTACAGAGATTGAAGTACACTCTTCTTCTAACCCTTCTAGAGAAAGATATCAGTAAACTAGAGATAGAGTATTCAGTTACTCCTACTCTTCTCAAACACAATATAAACATTCAAATAGAGAAAGAATATATTATTGAAATAGAGATGATAGAGAAATGACAGTATATAGAGGAGAGACAGTAAGAATAAAAGCCACTATAAAAGACTTTAGTGGTAACTTATTTGATCCTGATAGTCAAGAGATTAAGATATATGATCCTTCAAACACTCTTAAAGAGACCAATACTTCTCCTACTCAGGAATCTACAGGTGTCTATTATATTGATTATAATATTCCTTCTGATTCTAATACAGGAGTCTGGTATGTAGAGTGGAAGATAGTCAAATCAGATAAGACAGGTAAAGAGAGATACTACTTTGAAGTACAATGAGAAGAAGAAAGAAGATTCTAAGAAGAAAGAGAAGAGAACAGTTCTATATTTTATCTAGAATAGAAGAAGAGAAGAAGAGAAAGAGAGAGGTGAAGATAGATCTGTCTCCTAAATCTATCTTCTTAATAGTTACTACCTTTCAATGTTTAGAGGATACTAGACTAACAATACAGTCTCTAAGAAATCAGAGTATAATAGATAAGTGTTCTATCCTAGTAGTAGATAACTGCTCTACAGATGGTACTCTAGAATATCTATCTAGTGAACAGATAAATCACATTATCCTTAAAGGTAGAAAGAGTGTAGCTCATGCTTGGAATACAGGTATAAGATATGCTATAGAACATGATGCAGACTATATCTTTGTCTTCAATAATGATATAGATCTAGAGAGAAACTATATTGAGAAGATGATAGAAGACTATAATAAACTAGATGACTGTATATTCATGAATGGAGTAGACTATCTATCTCCTCCTAGAGGAATATCTAGAGGAATATATGAAGACATGGATGATACAGTATATACTGGAGACTTCTCTGCCTTTCTAGTTACTCCTAAGACAATAGAGATAGTAGGATACTTTGATGAGATATATGAACCTAGATATGTAGAGGACAATGACTTTCTCCATAGAATATATCTAGCAGGATATAGAGGCTACAGAAACAGGAGATGTAGATTCAGACACTTTGGAGGTAAATACTATTATGATCATCCAGAAGAGAGAGCTAAGAAGATAGATCTATTCAAGAAGAATCTCTTACTCTACTATAGTAAATGGGGAGATCTACCTAGAGGAGCACAACAGCATCCTCCTCTCTATGATTTAACTAAGAACTATCCATGTAGAGGAGGAACTTATAAGATACCCTATAATGGTAATGTTGCACAGTGCAACATAAAGATAGATGCTACCTGTATACTACAGCTAGGTAGATTAGGAGATATAGTAGCTACACTACCAGTAGCAGAATACTATAAGAGACAGGGAGACAAGATAGTCTGGTTATGTTCTCATCACTATAAAGACTTTCTCTCTAAGATATCATATATAGATCAGTTAATCTCTATAAGAGAAACCAGTAATATACAGGAGAATATATTCGGTATAGGTTATCATAAAGCTAGAAAGATAGGAGAACAATATAGAGATCTACTGATACCACAGATAAATCCTGAATATGAGAGAGAGTTCTATCAATCTAGTTATTCCTTTAATAGATTTATCTATGTTAGATGTGGTATAAATAGAACACTTATACCCTCTATCTCTCTAGATAGATACACTCCTAGACCTAAGAAGAAGAGATATAAGATAGGATTATCTCTATCAGGTCTTTCCTGCATAGTTAGATTAGATTACTCTAAAATAGATAATCTACTAGATAGATTAAAGAAGACAAGAGATATAGAGATAGTTAATCTAAGTCTAGAACCATATCAGGGAAGAACAGAGATAGATAATAGAGGATCTAAGCTAGATATAGATGGAGTAATATCTGAACTCCTTAATACTGATCTCCTTGTATCTATAGATACTGGTATATGGTGGTTGTCTATTCTAACTAGAACTCCTAGCATACATATACTCCCTAATAGAGATACTCAGATACAGTCTAATGATCCTAGAAAGTTCTCTGCTAGAGAACAACAGATAGATAGATATATAGAGACAGTAGACTACTGGTATAGTAAGACAGATAACCTAGAGAATATGTATACTCTTATAGTAGAGAAACTCTTCTTTAATAGAGATCTAAGAGAGGTGTTATAAGAGTATGGAGACACTATCTGATCTAATAGAGAGATTATCCATTATCAATAACAAGATATTTCATCTAGAAAGTAAGATAAGAAAGTCTAACTATGATCCCAAGATAACTACAGAGTGTAAGAAGAAGATAGATCAACTAAACATGGAGAGATGGATAGTTAAGAGTGAGATAGATAGACTAATAGCAGATCTAGTTACAGGTAAGAAGACACCATATGTAAAGGAAGAAGTAAAACTATATGGAGATATACAATAATGAGATTACTGATAGGAGCTTATGGAGCAGGAAACAGAGGAGATGATGCTATACTACTAGGATGTCTAAAGATATTTGGCACTAGAGATATTATGGTATATTCTCTAGCTCCTAAAGAACATAGAGACTATTGTCCTGATATTCCCTTTACTACTAAGTTTAGAGATGATCTAGATGAACTGATACTAGGAGGAGGAGGTATACTATATGATGGATCAGCTAGAAACTATATGGAGAGAGTGATAGCATATCTTAGACAAGATAAACCAGTAACAGTATATGGAGTAGGATCTCATATAATGACATCAGATGTCTTAATAGTCAAGTATGCTCTCAATAGAGTAAACTATCTATCTGTTAGAACCAACTGGGATAAGAGAAATCTAGAGCAGATAGGAATAGAGAATATAGAGGTAGTTAGAGATCCAGCATTAGAGATTTCACCTAATATAGATAAAGCTAAACAGCTAATAGAGAAATACTTTGACACTAGTAAGCCTCTAATAGGATTATCATGTAGAAACAGATCAGAGTTTATTCTTCCTATATTCAAATCATATCAGATATTATCTAGAGACTATACTGTTGTTCCTATCATAATGTGTAAACACAGATTCTATATACCAGAGATGGATCATATACTCTTCTCCTATATTATCTCTAATCTAGATATATCTAAAGAAGAGAAGAATAAGCTACTAGAATGGATAAATCTAGAACTAGATCCAGCTACAGTTAAAGGAATAGTACATCTTATCCCTAATCATATTACAAATAGGAAGCATGTTATTCTCTACTCCTCTGTTTTGAAAAATCATAAGATAGTAGGTCTGTTCTCTGATTCATATAGTGTGGTCAAATATTATGCTGAAGAGTATCAGTATCCAGCATATCATCATCTAGATCTAGCTAGTAATATCAAGAAATACTTCTAAGAAGATAACTCCAATCTATTCTATTAATATTCTTTAAAGCCCATGTAAATGTTCTCTCTAATCCCTCTTCTAGACTATACTTAGGATACCATCCTAGTAACTGTCTTATCTTAGTTAGATCAGCATTCCTTCCTCTTACTCCCTGTATACCTGTTTCTATATACTCCTTCTCAATATACTTACCAGATATCTTTATAATCATATTAGCTAGTTCATCTATAGTAACAAGTCTATCTGATCCTATATTTAGAGGTTCTCTAATATCAGATGATGTTAACAGTAATACAGCATCTAGACAGTCTTCTATATAACAGAATGATCTAGTCTGTCTACCATCTCCCCATATAGTAAATCTAACTCTAGGATACAGTAACGCTTTACCTATAAGATGAGCAGGAGCTTTACCTCTCTCATCAAAACTACAGTATTCTCCATAGATATTATGGAATCTAGCTACTCTAGTCTCTAGCTCATAGTCTAGATAATATGCTTCACATAGCTTCTCAGTAGTTAGCTTCTCCCATCCATAGTAGGTATCAGGGTTAGCAGGTATAGCATCCTCCTCTCTTAGAGGCTTAACATCAGGTGTAGTCTGCTTCTCTTCTGGATATACACAAGCAGAACTAGAGAAGAAGAATCTCTCTACATTATTCTCCTTACTAGCCTCTAACATATTAACATTCATTCTTAGATTATCTCTCATAACATTAGCTCTATTAATAACTATGAATCCTATACCTCCCATATTAGCAGATAGATGAAACACTATATCCTTTCTTCTAGTTAGCTTAAGACATCTCCAATAATCTCTTATATCTACTCTTATCTTCTCTAGTTTCCTATCTATATCCTCTAGATACCAATCTATAAATCTAATATCAGCTACAGTAACATTACAGTTATAGTTAGATACCAATCTCCTAGCTAGATTAGTTCCTATAAATCCTCCTCCACCTGTAATCAGAATATTCTTGTTATCAAAATATCTATAGAGCTTCTTCATTATAGACATCTCATCTTAAATATCTCCTCTATTATATTTATCTATAGTGAACAAGTATTGAAGATAGTATTTCTAGGTACTAAGGGAGAGATAGATAAAGAAAATAGTAATCATAGAAATCACTCTTCTATTCTTGTTATCAGTAATAGTGGACAGAAGCTATTAGTAGATGTAGGAGTAGATAGAGACTGGAAGATAGAGAATATCAAACCAGACTATATAGTAATCACACACTCACATAAAGATCATATAGGAGGATTAAAGGAAGAAGATCCTAACTGTGATATCTATGCTACTAGACTAACATTTGATACCTGTACTCCCTCTTGGATAGAACACTTCAAGAAAGAGAATAGACTGAAGATACTAGAATCAGAGCAGACTAATACTCTAGGAGACTTTAAGATAACTCCTATACCTGTGCTGCACTCTGTTAAACATCCTATGGATATACTCTTAATAGAAGTAGATAACAAGAGAATAATATATGCTCCAGATATGAGATGGATAAAGAAAGATAAACAGGAGAAGTATCTTAAGAACATAGATGTATGGATAGGAGATACCTCTACAATAGATAAGTCTATAACTAGAAGAGATAAGGATACAGGAGAGATATATGGTCATCTCTCTGTTAGAGAGCTACTAGATATATTAGAAGAAAATGATATTAGACATCTTATACTTACACATCTAGGAGAAGAAGCAGTAGGGATGGGAGATAGAGAATTGAAAGAGAAGATAGAGGATCTAGTGGGAGACAGAGATATAAAGATAACAGTAGCTAGAGACAAGATGGAGATATCCTCTAAAGATCTTACTGTTACCACAGAAGATATCATTACTCCTAAGAAGATAGCAGATATACCTGAATATACAGCTGGATATATCCTAGTATCTCCTCATGGTACTCTAATAATGAAGGGAGAGAAGACACTAGTAATCAAATCTAAGAAGTATACTGAACATATCAATGAACCTCTACTGTTAATAGAAGATAAGAAAGCTCTAGGTATAATTAGACTAGATGAACCAGAAGAGATAACACAAGAACAGTTTAAACAGTTAAGAGAATATCATAAGATAACAGATGAAGAGGCAGATAGATGGTCATTCTCTAAGAAGGATAAACTATATTCCTATCATGTCTCTGTATTGAAACAGTTCTCTACTCCTATATCAGTAGAGTATCCTAGAGGAGCACAGGTATTCATTAAACCAGAGAATATAGTATTAGATCTCACTCTAGAAGATCTTATATTAGAACATGCTAAGATACACTCTAAAGAAGAGATAACAGATGAAGATATAGAGTATCATAACTATCTAGTAGAATGCTTCAATAGACTAGAGATACCTCATCCTAAAGGTATGAGAGATACTAGCTACTGTATCCTAGATAGAGTAGATCTTATACAGGATATAGGGAAATATGATCCTAAGAAGATAGATGATCTACCTCTAAGAGATGACTATAGAATAGTTATGGCATGGTACTCTTCTCTAAAGAGAGGTAAAAAGATCCATGTTAACGAATATGACAAGAGAATAGAGCTTACTCCAGAGAAGTGTATAGAGTTTCAAAGTAAGATAGTAGAGGAAATCTATAAAAGAGTTAAAGCAGGTAAGTTAAAACATACATTTAGACCTAAAGAGATGAAGAAGTATGCTAGAGAACTATACGAGAAGGTTAAAGAGAGATTGAAGAAGAAGGGTATAGATCTAGAAGAGATAGAAGAGTTAGCAGAATGGAGTATAGAGAAAATAGATGATAGATTAGTTAGAAGTCTATCTGATAAAGATCTAATATCTCTACATGACTGGTTACATGAAGTAGCAAATAGAGAACTAGAAGAAAAGGGTAGAATATCAGAAGAGACTATCAATGCTCACATATTTGTATGGAAAGAGATGCTAGAGAGAAACATACCTCATACTATCAAAGATAAACTAGATAGAGAATCTGAACTTATAGTAGTAGAATATCCTTCTCCTCCTAAAGGACTAGAGAAAGATAAGATAACACTAAAAGAGGTACTAGATGCATTTCCTAATACATTCACTATCAATGATCCTCCTGCTCATATATTCCTAGTAGGTAGAATAGTCAATGAAGGAGAGATACCTGTAGATCATGATATAGATATAGTTATCAAGCAGAGATATCCTGATCCTAGATTGATAAAAGAACTAGAGAGAGTGTTACCAGATTGGTTATTTAAGAGACTACACTTCATATACTCTCCTCATGGTGCTATGGTAGGATACAATATACCTCTCTACAAGCTATCATATACTAGAGTAAGTAGAGATGAGTCTCTATCTAAAGAGAAGAAGATAACAGTAGGTAAACCATTTAAGCCTATGAAGACAGGTACTACCTTCAATAAGAATGAGTTTTTTGATCCTGTTATGTTATGGAAGAACTGGGGATCAGAATATATAGATGATGGTATAGTGATACAACCTAAATATGATGGCTTTAGATTACAGATACACAGAGCAGGAGATAAGATATGGATATTTACAGAGGATCAGTTAAGAGATAGAGCTAAATACTTCAAAGAATCAGTAAGAGAGATGCTACAGAAGTTTCCAGAGAAAGACTATATAATCGACACGGAACTTGTGGATTATCCTTCAGAATGTGCAGAGAAATATAAGACAGGTAAAGAAATAGAACAGAAGTGTGAACAGTATCAGAGAGAGGATATGATAAAGTGGATAGTAGCTAAGAAGGGATTAGATGATAGAAATGTAGTCTTCCATATACATGATATTCTCTACTATGATGGAGAACAGTTAACAGATAAACCATATATAGAGAGACTCAATCTATTGAAGAAGCTAGTACCTAAAGGATTAAGACATTGGTCTCTAGTAGAGTCATGGATAGCTAGAGACAAGGATGAGTTTGAAGAATATCTAGATAAAGCTAGATACTATCCTAATAGTGAAGGTGCTATGTTGAAGACAGCTAACTCTACTTACAAGATATCCTATAAGACTACTCCTAGAACAGATCTGTGGTGTATTACAGGAGGATCTTATCTTCTTACTCCTAAAGGCTTCAGGAAAGTAAAGGATCTCAAGATAGGAGATTTAGTTTACTCTAAAGATGGAAAACCACATAGAATAGTAGCTATCCAAAAGAGAAGAATGTTACCAGAGGAAAGATTATTTGAAGTGAGAACATTATCAGGTTTAGCAATCAGATTAACAGGTAATCATGAACTGTTGACAACAGATTCTTGGATACCAGTCTCTGAAATAGGGGATAGGAAATCTCTCTTTCCAAAATTAGAGATTTATACAGAAGAACCTCCCAAGACTTTAGTTCTATCTTGGCATGGCTACAAGAAGAAGATAGAGTGTAATGAAGACTTCTGGAGATTCCTAGGATTCTGGGTAGCAGAAGGATGGATAGGAAGTAGTAAGACTAAAGAAGGAAACAAAGGAGACATAGTTGTCTGTCAGAAAGATCCCTCTGTTCTTGAGAAATATTCTAAGATAATAGAAAGACTCTTCAATGTCAAACCTTCTCTCTATAAATATAAGATTGCTCTTCTTAGATTCTGGGATCTTCCCTTTGCATCTTGGTTAAGTCAACACTTCTTAGATGAGTCTGACCGTAAGACTGTTCCTCTCTTTCTTGCTAAGTTAGATGATTCTAAGTTTAAAGCATTCTTGGAAGGATATCTTGAGGGTGATGGATGGATTGAGTCTTCTTCTAAGAGAGTAGGGTTCTCCACATCTAGTAGTTCTCTTGCAGGTAGACTCTTCCTCATACTTCAGTATAGAGGATTTAAAGTCTCAGTTCAGAAACTAAAGCCAAGAAGAGGTAGAGGATACTTCAGATTTAGATTCCTTAAAGGAGAACCTGATCTAACCATCAAGATTAGAGAGATCTATGAGAAAAAGACAGTCTATGATCTCCAAATAGAGGGAGAAGATTCCTATATCACTCCTTATCTTATACTTCATAACTCCAAGATAAAGAATGTAAAGGAGATAGATGTTATGGTATGGAAGATAAATAAGACTAAGGCAGGTACATATAACTATGAAGCAGTTATTAGAATACCTCCTAAAGAGAAGGATAAGTGGAGTGATAAGTTTCTAGTAGAGATAGATGGTAAGTGGTATCTCCATATAGGTAGAACATATAATACTGATGTTAAGTGTAAAGAGGGAGATATAATAACAGTATCTCCTATCAGAATAAGAGTATTTAAAGATGAAGAGGGTAAGAAGTATCTAACATGGATGTTCCCTATATTTAGAGGAAAGAGAATAGACAAGAAAGAACCAGATGGATTAGATACAGCATTGAGGATAGCAGAGGCAGGTACACATCCTCTCTCTAAAACAGAGATAAGGATACCTCTACAGAGATGTCCATACTTTGACAATCCAGAGATATGTCCACTTTACCCTCTATATTCAGAGGGATGGAGAGAAAGAGAGAGAAGAATAAGAGAACAGTTATCAGTAAAAGTAGAGACATTGAGATTCCCCATCAGATGTAATCTAGCTAACAGATACAAGTGTGTCTATGTTAAAGACTACTATTATGAGTATAGAGATATAACTGATCTACCTGAATATATAGAGGTGAGTAAATAGATGAGTGAGAAAGAAGAATGTAAACATGAATGGAGTATAGAGTCCTGTACAGCAGACTCATGTATCTATAGATGTCAGAAGTGTGGTAGAGTATGGGTAGAGTTTAGAACACCTATAATAAGAGAATGGGAAGGTGATTTTGAGTGATAATCTATAAACACATGTTGAAAGATAGATATCAGAGTCTACAAGCTAACATAGCTAGATATATGGAGCTACCTCCTCCTAACAAGAATGGTAAGCTACCCTATGTCCTACAATATCATATAAGAGGAAGAAGTGTCTCAGATAGAACTCCAATAGTTATTAGAGAACAGGATAGAATAAGAGTAATACCTATAAAGACTCTAGAAAACAGAGAAGATCTCTCTAGCATAGAGATCTGGACATCTAAAGGTTGGAAGAAACTAAAGAGATTCTATAAACATCCTCCTAAAAGAATATATAGAGTCTTTACTTGGGATTCTGTTGTTGAAGTAACTGAGGATCATTCTCTCTTCTCTAATGGACAAGAAATAGCTACTAAGGATCTACAGAAAGGTGTACCCTTAGATGAGATTCCTGTTCCTAGACTGCCTCTTGAAGTTAGTGTTGATCTTGACTATGCCTATACTTGGGGACTCTTTCTAGCAGAGGGTTCTGTCAAGAGAGATGGTACGGTAAAGATTACTACTACTGATCTAGAGATCTTGAGACCTGTTATATCTTATCTTGAGAGATATGGTTTCAACTATCACATTGTTAAAAGTAAGAAAGAAGGATTCAAAGAAATTACTGATCTCTATTTCAGAGATTACAGGTTTACAAAAGGAACAGTTACAGGTGTACATGAGGTAAAAGAAAGAAAAGCAAGATGGAAGATCATTCCTGACTTTATCTTCAACTGGAACAGAGAGTCTCTCTCTGCATTTTTAGATGGTTACCTAAAAGGAGATGGTATAGGCTATCCTGAGAAGATAGAGTTTGCTTCCTCTTCTCAGTCTCTAATACAAGGAATCTTAATCATTCTGAAGAATCTTTATCCTGATAAAGAGTTTTACATAAGAGGACAAGGAGATCTAATTAGAGTTAGACTAATTTCTAAAGAACATAATCTTACTGTCAAGAACAGAAATACAGTTAGAAAGATAGTTGAATCTAAAGCAGTAGATTTCATTGGAGAAAAGAATCCAAACTACAAGGATGGTAAACATCTTGTTAATGCTCCTACTGATGAAGAAACATTCTTCTATTCTTACAAGAGATATGTGTATGATGTAGAAACAGAGACACAGGATTTCTTGGCAGGAGTAGGTTTCTTAAGGGTTCACAATAGTGTACATATAGACTTCAGATTCAAGATAGATAATCATCTAATAGGATGGACTATATTAGATAATGGACTAGAAGATAAACCAGACTCTAAGGAAGAAGTTAAAGAGTTAGTAGAGAAACATGACTGGAAGTTTACTCCAAACAAGAAAGGAGTAGGACTAAGAGCAGAGACCAAAGCTAGACAACCAGTTGTATGGTTAGATCTAGGAGGAAGACTAAAGAAGATAGGAGATATAGTAAAGATACCTAAAGGATCAGTAGGAGCTACTAGATATGAATATGGATGGTTCTATCTTCTAGATAAGGGTAAGATAACCATAGGAGCACAGAAACCATACTTCCATGAGTACTTTCTAGATGGAGAGAAGTTTAAGAAGCTTAGAGTAGTAATAAGAGGAGTAAAGGCACAGAAGATAGATCCAGAAACCAAGAAACCTATTAAGGGAGAATATGAGCTACTGTGGAGAGTGATGATACCTAAAGATCAAGAACCCTATGCTGTAAGTAAGAGGGCTAGAAAGAAGGGATGGTATCCTCCCAAGGGACATATACCTATACCTAAATGGTGGATAGAAGAGAACAAGAAGAAATATGAGGAATGGTTAGAATGGGTTAAAGAGAAGTGGAAGGAAGAAGAGTCTCTAGCTAAACCTAGATTCTCATTCTCTATGATATACTGGAAAGGACAGAAAGTAATTAGAGATATACCTCAGAGAAGATGGTTTATCAGGATAGATGATAGAGGAAGAGGATCAGTCAGATCATGGATGTTTGAGGGAGATCCAGTATGGGAGACTCCATTAACAGCTATCTATGAGGGTAGAGTAGATAGAAGATGGATGAAGAGAGAAGGAGAACTTAAACCTAGATCTCAATACTGTCCTACTAAAGAGATACCATGTCATTGTGTCCTTCTAGATACAGGTACAGTAGACATCAAGTCAGGAGAAGGATCTCTAGGAGAAGAGATACTAGAGCTAAAGTTTAATGGTAAGACTCTAAAAGGAGAATATATATTAAGACAGGAAGAACCAGACTCAGATATCTATACTCTCTCTAGAATATCTAAACACAGTCTCTCTAAGGGCATATTTGTTTTAGATAAGCATACTCTATATCCTGTTAGAGGACAGATAACATCTCACTATGATATTAGAATGAGAATAGATAATAGAGACTATCTAGATGAGTTTAATCTATACAGTAATCCTCTAGAGACAGATATAGAAGAACCTATAGAAGCAGTTAGAAAGAAGTGTACAGATCTAAAGTGGATAACAGATGAGGTAACAGAGGGATTTGTAAAGGTAGGTAAACTACAGACCAAGGTAGATAGATTAGACAAAGGAGAAGTAGAGATAATAGAGGATAGTGATATCTTCATGTCTATGATCTTTCATGGCAAGAAGCTTAAAGGATACTATATAACTAAGAAGACAGATAAAGGATGGATATTCATGAAATCTAAACTACCTACAGATAAGTCTCTATCTACTGGAGATCCATATACAGGAGAATCATATAAACCAGCTCTACTAGAAGATCATAGAGACTACTTCTATCTTAGACTATATGATCCTAGAGAGTTCACTAGATGTGAAGATCCAGAACCATATCTCAAGACTATAGGATTAGAAGTACCAGAGGGAGTAGAGATAGGTGTATGTCTATATCCTATAGAAGGTACATTTCATCATGCTAGAATAGCATATCTCAAGTTCTATAAGGACAAGTGGACAGAGGAGACAGCTAGAGCATGGATGAAGGGTAAGGGACTATCTAGATATGAGTGGATAATGAAGAGAGGAGACAATCCTCCAGAGATAGTAAGCAAACCATGATACAGAGTAAACTTTATAGATATTACTCTTATCTTTATCTTATAGGTGAAGTATTTGTCTTCTAAGGAATCTGTTATACAGGAGCTAGTAGCTCAGATAGAAGAGCTACAGTCAGAGGTACAGCATCTAAAGTGTCTATCTAGACTATCAGATAATGTATGGAGATTTGAAGTATTATCAGAAGAACCTCTAATCATTAGAGGAATAGCTCTAAAAGAGGGTAAGTGGAATGGAGTATTCTATCCTAGTGAAGAGCTAAAGAAAGCTATGAAACAGTTAGAGGGTAAACCTATATTAGTAGAACATGGTAGAGATGAGAAGTTTAAAGATAGAGAAGTAGGTAGAGTTACTAAGGTTAAATGGGAGGATCTCTTTAAGGGTATACTGTTTGAAGCAGAGATAGATGATCCTGAAGCTAAGAAGCTAGTTAAAGAGGGAGAGTTTAAAGCAGTATCTATGAGTACCTATATGAGCTATAAAAATACAGAGAACGGTACAGAGGGATATGACTTCCAGTTTAGAGAACTATCTCTAGTTAGAAATCCTGCTTGTAGTACCTGTTTCATTATACATACAGAGGAAGGCTTAAGTAATAAAGATAAGTCTATATATCATAGGGAAGGTGATATAGGAATGGAAGAACTAGCTAAAATAGAGAATAAGGCTTATGAGTTCTTACAGTCTATCTTGAAGCATCTACCAGAGGAACTGAGAGATCATGTTATAGTTAGATTTGGAGAGGATAGTACCAAGATACCTGAAGAAGCTAGAGCAGTAGGTAAGAAGATAGTGATATACTATGGTTATCCATATCCTTATGGTTACTATGGTTACTACTATCCCTATGGTTACTATAAATATCCTGAAAAGATGAATATAGAAGATATATTAGCATTCATATCAGAGAAGCTAGGAGAAGAAGGATTAAAAGAACTACAGGAATATCTGAAGAAGAAAAAGAAGAAGAAGGAAGAAGAGTATCCATATGAATATCCTGAACCAGAAGAGAAGTCTCAAGAGCTAAGTGCTACTCCTCAGTCTCCTCAACCTAGTCAGGATCAGATGACTCCTCCATCTCCTAGCGTCTCTCAGACTCCACAGGTTACTCAGACACCTCAACAGGAAGCACAACCTCAACCTCAGTCTCAACCAGTAATAGAGGAAAAGAAAGAAGAAGCTCCTAAAGAAGAGACTCCAGTAGCCAAAGTACCAGTAACAGTTGAGGTTAAAGTGAAACCAGAGATTGAAACAGAGGAACGTTATAGGATAACAGAGGAAGGCAAGAAAGCTCTTGAAGAATATGAGAAACAAGCTCCTACTGAAGAGAAGAAAGAAGAGACACCTAAACCAAAGAGTAAGGAAGAAGTACTCAATGAACTTAGACAGCTAGTAAGAGAAGGGAAAGTACATCTAGGAGAACTCTTCAAGATAGCTGTAAGCCAAGAAGATTAAGTCAATATATCTTTCTTCTCTAATATAAGATAAAAGAGAGGTCTCTTTTTTATGAGTGAAGATATTATAAAGAAGATCAATAAGATGCCTAAGAAAGAGCTATTAAAGATAATAGAGAGACAGTTTGAAGAGTTATCCTCTCTAAGAGAAGAGGTTGAAGTATATAAGAGAGAGATCAGTAACTATCAGTCAGAGATACAGAAGCTACAGGATCAACTAGAGAAAGCTAAGATAGAACTCTCCAAACCAGTTATAGTAACAAGAGAGGTCAAAAGAGAGGATAGAAGAGTAGAGGAGCTAGGTAGATATAGTAACTGGGAGATACTAGAATATGCGGCTAAGAAGGGGATACTAGGAAAGTGGTTAAGAGGAGAACTCTAGTTTCTTTGTTTCACTTATGTAACACAGTGTTACATTCTCTCTCTTTTCTTTCTTCTTATAGATAATATTTATATCTGTTTCTTCTAATATATATCATAGTGAAGAGGTGAATATCAAAGATGAAAGGTTTAGAAGAACTAGCTCTTACTACTACAGATATAGCCTCTGTTCTTCCTAAGATTATAGTAGATCAGGTTGAAGAGGTTGCTAGAGCTAAGAGGGTTGGTAGGTCTCTTGTTAGAGTTAACAGGGATCTTGTAGGTGCTAAGGGTAGGAGTCTCTATATACCTAAGAGAGGTGCTCTTACTGCCTACAGTCTTAGTGAGGGAGAAGATCTATCAAGCTACTCTACTAAGGCTACATACTCTACTGTACAGATTACTCCTTCAAAGATAGGTCTACAAGTTAAGATTACACAGGAAGCTATAGATGGATGTGAGTTTGATCTTATCAAGGATCACATATTAGAAGCAGGTGAAGCTATAGCTGACAAGGAAGACAAGGATATCATAACAGAACTCTTAACTGCTAGTACAAGTATAGATGCCGCTACTACTGGTACTCTAGCATTTGGTGATATAGTTAAAGCCAGAAACAAGGTGTTAACAGCTAAGTACAATCCTAATGCTCTAGTTATACATCCAGACCAAGAAGCAGATCTATTACAGGATGATAGATTCATAGATGCTAGTGCCTATGGAGCTAGAGAACCTATACTCAATGGTGAAATAGGGAAGATAGCTGGTCTAAAGGTCTTTGTCACTCAGAACATGACTAGTGGTAAGGCTATAGTCTTAGATACTACTAGAGCGGCAGTATTAGCTATAAAGAGGGAACTTACACTCAAGAGATGGGATAATCCATCAACAGACTCAGTAGAACTCAACTTCTATATGGAGTATGGTGTTGAGATCGTTAATGATGATGCCATCTGTATCATAAACAACTGCTAGAGTCTCCAATATCTCTTTCTTCTTCTCTCTATCTTCTATTAATATATGTAGAGGCTAACTAGATAGATAGTTAGTCTCTAACAAGATAAAGACCATATTTTTATTCTAGTTCTAATATAATTCTTAATAGAGGAGATAATCTATATGACATATACTACTCCTAGTAAGGTTAGAAGTCTACTAGGATTGTCAGAGACACAGGTATCAGATGAGACTCTATCTAACTTTATAGAGTATTCAGATAAGATAGTTCTATCTATGATTACAGTTAGAGTTATAGATGATGAGTTAGAGGGTAATATCAATGGATCTAACACTAAGTTCTATACTTCATTTAAACCTATAGCAGATACCAATCTAGATAAGACTATAGATGCTAGTGATGTAACAGTATATGGATGGACTAAGGCTAGTGATCCTACTACTAAAACAGAGTTAACAGTATCTAGTGTAGATAGTAATGAAGGTCTCATTATACTCTCTAGTGCTCCATCCTCAGATACCTATAAGAAGATTACAGCTGACTACTCCTACTATCTTAACCCTGTAGATTGGAGTCTAGTAGAACTAGCATCTACTCTATATGCTGGATATAGATATCTGATATCAGAGACACTACTGATACCTGAATCATGGAGTGTAGGTACTCTTAGAATAAGAATGGGATCTAGAAGACTCTATCCATATATAGATATCTACAATGACTTCTTAAAGATAATAGAGCTAATAAAGAGAGGATATAGCTATAGAGAAGCAGAGAGACTGTTTCCACATCTAATATCAGAGTCTAATATTATCTATGGAGAGTGATCTAGAATATGATAATAAGAGCACCTAAGATAACTCTCAATAAGATACTGTCTAAGACTCTTACTCTAAGAAAGATATCTAAGACTATAGATGATACATGGGGATCATCTGAAGAGTCATATACTGATTACAGTATACAGGGAGAACTAGTCCCCATAACAGAGGAAGATCTAAGATATAATCCCTATGGTACTATAGATCTAGGAGATGCTAGAGCATTTGTTCTACCTAGCTATACTATAAACTCTACTACAGTTACAGTAGATATAGATGACTATCTTATCTTCAATAATGTTCAATATAGAATAGAGTGGATAACCAATCACTATGATGAGAAAGGAGAAGTATTCATTAAAGAGTTAAGATTGAGGAGAGTAGAATGATACAGATCAATCTCAGTATCAATATAGATGAAAGATTATATAGAGTACTAGGTAGAAGATTAATAGATGCTATCATTAGTGGTACTCAATCATGGGGTAAGAGACTAACTTCTATTCTAAATAAGAATAGACCATATAGAGTTAAGACTGCTCCTAAGGTAGGTAAACATGGTAGACCTCAGAGATTTAGATTTAGATATCAGCTAGAGAGAAGAGGATTCACTATCTATGTAGATCCTCCAGAGAGAAGTATAGCTGTACTAGCTATGGAGTTTGGTAGAAAGAGACCTATAAGACCTATAGTAGGTAGAGCACTAAGACTAGTAAAGAAAGAAGAGACACCAGAAGGAATAAAGACTAAAGAGGTTCTAGTATCTATAGTAAGGAAACCTCCATCATCTTATCCTAAGATAGTATCTAGATCTATCAGAGAAGCTACTCCCTCCTTTAGAAGAATAATCACTAGAAGAATCAATAAACTGATGAGAGAGGTGTAATATAGAATGACTATGTTAATGGATATGTTTAAGAATCTGAAGACACTTCTACATGAGAATATACTTGATCCTAGAACAGGTAGTAAGAGCTCTACTAGATCATGGATCTATCCAGATTATCCTAGAGTAGATGCTACCTTTCCTAGAATATCTATTATACAGACAGGAGTAGATAGTAGAGAACTTAGTCTAGGAGATAAGGGTAGAATATTTACTGTTACCTTTGATATAGATACATGGAATAAGATGGGAGAGTCATTCACATTTATAGATCCAGATCTAGGACAGATAACAGCTGGAGGAAATGAGTTAAGAGAGTATCTAGGAGACCAGATAGTAAAGACTCTTATAAGTAAGAGAGGAGAGTTCTGTAGTTCTCATGGTTATCTAGATCTTCTTATATTAAATGTGTCTAATGCTCCTCTAGATCCAGAAACTAGACTATTCAGAAAGACTATAACCATACAGATATTAGCTCTAGAAACCTATTAATATCTCTAATCTTCTAATATAATATAGAGGTGTAATAGAAAAATGCCCGTATATCGTGGATGGAATGCTAAGATCTATAAGGATGGTACTCTGTTAGGATATGCTCAGTCAGTTACATTTGATATAGAGAATAATCTAGAGGCATACTATGAGATAGGTAGTAGGACACCTGTAGATTTAGTAGAGGGTAATCAAGAGGTTACAGGGACTATAGAGAGACTATGGGTTGACACTACTCTTCTAAGCTTAGTATCTGGTTCTACTCTAACAGAGTTCACTATAGATGTCTATGTTGGTACTATGAAGGTTAAGATGGAAGGATGTAAGACTGAGACTGGTAGTATAGATGTACCACAGGATGGAGAGATCAGAGGATCATATGACTTCAGAGCTAAGAGTATCACAGTAAGCTAGAGCAGTCTAATGTAACACCGTGTTACATTACTCTCTATATCCTTCCAAGAAGGAGTCTTATTTTCACTCTAAATATATATATTCCAAGAAGGAGGTTTAGATAGAATATGAATAAGAGAATAGAAGAAGAGTTATCCTCTCTAGGAGAATTGGAGGAAGCTACATGGGAGGATCTACTAGCATCAGAGGAGACAGAAGATATAGTGGTAACTATTAAGGATAAGAAGAAGAAGATTACTGTTAGAAGACTAAAGACAGGAGAGATAGCAGATATATTCAAGGCAGTTAAGACACCAGAGGAGAGAATGCTCTTTGTAGTATACAAGGGTATAGTATCTCCTAAGCCTAAGTCTCTAACAGAGATAAGAGAGATGAAGTTTGAGACATTCCAGCAGATATTTACTAAGATAGTAGAGCTATCAGGATTAACAGAGGAAGCACAGAGAGAGGTTAAAGATTTTTTACCACAAATACAGGATGGGGAATCTGGTTAGTGATGAAGGAGTTTGGATATACATTTGAGGATATAAGGAAGATGTCATTTAAAGAGATAACATTCCTACTAGAAGGACTACAGATATATTATAGAAAGATAAGTAAATCTATGAGGAGGAAGAGATGAGTAGCAATCAACCATTTAGAATTACTGTAGATGTAAATGTTAGAGGAGCAGAACAGATAAAGAAGACAGAGGAGCAGATAAAGAGGACTGGTAAGACTGCTGAACAGATAACAGAGAGAACATGGAGTAAGTTTGATAGATTTGCTAAATGGGCTTTTATGAGGATTATGGGTTTACTAGGAGTCATGTTTGTATGGGAGAGAATGTGGAGAACTATAGCTGAGGAGTCTGTAGATGTAGGAGTACTGATGGATGAGTGGAGTATCATAGTATCAGATGCCCTTATGCCTCTAGGAGAGACTATAGCTAATATTCTAGATACTCTTACTTCCTTCCTAGAGGTTATGAGAGATCTAGTGGAGAGAGAAGATGCTCTAGGTATGGCAACTAGATATCTGTTAGCTGTAGGTTTCACATTTTTCTTCCTATTAGAGAGATTAGCTATGCCTATATTATCTCTAGGTATTACTGTAGGATATCTAGCTTCAGGTATAGGTACTCTAAGCAGTAAATTTAAAGAGTTACTTGTCTCTACTAAGACTGTCTCTCCTGAATTAGCTAGACTAGCTCAATCTATGAAGATAACTGAGACTTCTGGTAAGAATCTAGTTAAACTGGGTATAACACCTTCTATACTATCTACTCAAGAGTTAGATTCAGTAGTTGCTAGATATGCTAGAGGATTAGAGAGAACAGATACTAGAGTACAGGGATTTGTAAGATCAGTTAGACCATTAGTCAAAGAGCAGAGAAGACACTTCCAGATCATAGGAGGATTAACAGATGGTTTCAAGAAGCTAGGTAGAAGGTTTCTAGAGAACAGAAAAGGTAGTCTTGTCTTTGCTAGAGGATTAACACCTGTCAACAAGAGTATGACTACAACTAATACTCAGTTTCTAGTATTCAATAAGCTAAGTAGAAAGGCTAATAGAAACATGAAGACTATGACTAGAGGAATAAAGAGACTAGGTAAGAAAGCTATGATAGCAGGAGGAGCTATAGCCAGTATAGGTATGATGCTTCTCTTCTCAGGAGAAATGGGAGAATATGTATCAGAGATATTTGAAGTAATAGGAGATATACTAGGAGAATACTTTGCTCCTGTATTTGAGTTTATATTAGATATTTTATACTCTATAGAGGATGCTCTAGGAGAGAATACTGGTTTCTGGAGTCTATTAGCTTCTATTTTGGGTACAGTAGCAGGAGCGGCTATGACTGTAGGTGGAGTTCTCCTTACACTCTCTGGTCAACCCTATATAGGAGTTCCTCTCATACTTGCAGGAGGATTCCTTAATCTAAATAATATTCTAGCTCTCTCTAAGGAAGGATTGATAGAGTTAGGTAAACCTTTCCCTGAACTACAAGCAGTAGCTAATCTAACTATCAATGCTCTAAAGGAGTATCTATCTAGCTTTGATAAGAAGACAGAGGAATCTGAAGGTATCTTTGAGAAACTGATAAAGACTCTTATGAGTGTACCAGAGAAGGTAGCTGAACCTTGGAATACTCTTTCTGAATTTTGGAGTGAAATTATGAATAGCATGTATAAGAAGACTCAGACTACTGTTCTCAATATATTAAGAGAATTAGCTAAACTGAGAGGAGAACTAGCTGGTACAGTAACTAAGATAGAGGCACAGAGAGCTATATATCTAGGATATAGAACTACTAGAGAATTTGAGAGAGCAGTAAGCTCAGGTATGTTAAGAGTAATGGAGTGGACTAGGACTCCTACTGGTGCTCTGGGATATGTTAGACCTGCTGGTGCTAAGTGGACTCCTCCTCCTGCACAGAGAGGAGGATATGTGATAGAAGAGGGATTAGCATATCTACATCCTGCTGAGATTATAGTACCATATAGAGAACCTGTGCCCTCTACTAGAGAGATAGTTATCAATAATATATTCAATGTAGAGGCTACAGTTAGAGAAGAAGCAGATATCTACAGGATAGCAGAAGAACTATCTAGACTACAGAGGGAGGGAGTGTAGAGATATGGTATGGGTAGCTAATGATACAACAGTAGAGATAAGAGATAAGGATACAGGAGAGACTCTATTTACATTCTCTCCTAAGCCTAGTAAGATAACTAAGCAGATAATACCAGAGTGGAGAATAAGGAGATCTAAAGATCCTAAATACTATCCTCTAGCTGTATGGAGAAGAAAGATAGTGGTTAGAATAACACTAGAAGGTAAGCTTAACCCATATAAGAGATCAGAGTTAGAGTCTGTATTGACATGGGGATCTGCATATGATCTACAGTATCCTCTACAGGGAGAAGTTAATGCTGATCTAGTAGTATTGAAGGATGCTAGATTCACTCTAGAAGAGGCTAAGAAGTGGGATACAGATCAGAATGCATCCCCCACTATCTCCTATATATTACAGTTTGAGAAGGTATCCTCTCAGAAGTGATGATATATGGTTCAGAAGACTATAGGATATGGTTTATACTTTGATGGAGATGACTATGTTAAGGTAGATCACTATGATGCTCTGAATATAAGTGATGTGATTACAGTAGCATGTTGGTTTAAGCTAGATAAAGAATATACAGGTACTACTTGGAATCAGCTAATTACGAAGTCAAACGCTTGGTGTCTATTTTACAATCAGGATTTAAACAAGTTAGCCTTTGGTGTCTATGGTACTGATGATACATGGCACTATTCTCCTCGTTGTCCCTTTACTCCTGATGGTAAGTGGCACTATCTAGTTGGAACTTATGATGGTAGCACTATCAGACTCTATCTAGATGGAGAAGAGTATAGTACGGGTACTTCTTGGTCAGGTACTATCAATACTAATACTAATCCTGTCTATATTGGTCAATACTGTATAGGTGCTATCTCTTTTGTAGCTGTTTATCAGAGAGCATTAACAGCTGGAGAGATAAGGAGATCATATATCTCTGGTAGACTTCATCATCCTACTTCTCCTAAACTCTTACTAGAGATAGATGAAGGTAGAGGAGATACTGTTTACAATAGACACTATTCCTATAATGATGGATCTATAGTAGGAGCAATATGGACTGAAGGACATACAGTAGATAGAGGATGTGTATATTTTGATGGAAGTGGAGCTAGATGTCCTTTATATGAGAGAGGAAGAAATATAGATTCAGAAGGAGTAACTGTTCTGGTTACTCTAAAGTGGAAGGAGACTTCTTCATCTGAACAAGCTCCTGTTATCAAATATTCTTGTTATGCTTTCTATATTCCAGCTAATACAGATAAGATGAGATGGGGAGTATACTCTTCTTCCTATGGTGGATGGAGATATTTAGAGATAGATAAGTTCCCTAGAAACACTTGGACAACTCTAGCTGGAGTATATGATAAACAGAATGGTATTCTTAGATTGTATAAGGATGGTATATTGATGTCTGAACAGACAGGAATAGAGACAGATGTTAGCTCTACCAATGATGTCTGTCTAGGTAGATATTTTAAAGGTTGGATAAGAGATGTCAAGATCTATGATAGAGTTCTCTCTTCTTCAGAGATTAAATATCTATCTTCTACTCTCTATCCTAAGAATAAGAGTAAGCTGAGATGGTGGATCAACTTTGAACAAGAGGGAGGATATAAGATAAGTTCTCTTACAGGTAGAGGTTGTGCTTTCTTCTATGATAACTCTTACTGTAGTTCTCCTGCTTCACCTATAGCTGAAACAATAGAGGGATGTCTAGATTTTGATGGAGTAGATGACTATGTTGGTCTTGATGATCCCTCAGTATCTAGGGACACTTTCTCAGTTGCCTTTTGGTTTAAGTTCAATTCTCTAGATTCTAATCAACATTTAGTTCATATAAAAAGATATGATGCTACAGGTAGTGCTAGTAGATTCTTTCTTATCATGAATTGGTATTATGATACTGATGGTGATAGTATAACAGAGAATAACTTTCATGGAGGAATAGTCAAGAGTGATGGTACTTGGTCAAGATTCTCATGGACATTTAGATTAGATGAACATCCTGAACTGTATGATGTTGGTGAATGGCATCATCTAGTAGTAACTGTTGATTGCTCTAATGGAGAGAGAAAGATCTATTTTGATGGTAAACTGTTTAATACTGCTACTTCTACAGATACTGATCCTATTCCTACTGAAGCAGAGAAGTTGGTGTTAGGAGCTAATAACGATAATGGAACACCTGATGGTACATTTGATGGCTTAATAGATGACTTCTATCTCTTCAATAGAGTTCTCTCTGAAGATGAGGTTAGATATCTATATCTCTATAGAGTACCTAAGAATAAGAATGACTTGTTGATATGGTATAAGTTTGATGAGAGAGCAGGTACTACTGCTATAGACTATTCAGGTAATGGATATGATGGTACAATATATGGAGCTAGATGGAAGTCTTATGTCAGAAGATTAGAAGTAGAAGAGATAAAGACAGAGGAGAATGTTAACTTTCCTAGTAGAGTAGAGATAGTATCTGATCATCTAGAAGAACCTGTAGTGAATAGAAGTATAATAGTTAAGAGAGATAGTATAGATCCTGTATTTACAGGAGTAATAGAACAGATAGAGAAAGAAGAAGAAGGATATAGTAAGAGGAGTAGAATAATAGCTAGAGACTTCTCCTCTCTATTAGAGAAGAAGCTTACAGGTAGTATATCATATGTAGATCAGAAGGTAGAGGATATAGTATCTGATCTATTAGATAGAAACTACTGTCTACAGTTTGATGGTGATGACTATATACAAGCTACATTCTCTGCTACATCTCTATCTTCCTTTACATTTGAATTATGGGCTAAGGTTAGAGGAGAAGGATGGTTAGCAACTTTAGAAGAATCTAATTATAGAGCTGGATTCTATCTCAATGCATGGGGCTTGAATTTTGAGCTTTATGATATCGCTAACTCTTCCCGTCTTAGAGACTCCTATGATTACTGGATAATACAGGATGATAGATGGCATCACTTTGTAGCTACCTATGATGGTGAACATCTAGTAACATATAGAGATGGAGAGATAACATCTAGTGATTACTACTCTGGTTTTAGTTTCTCTCCAGATACATTTAAAGCTGGTTATTCTGGTTTTAGAGGAGATATCTGTCTAATAAGAGTATATAGTAGAGCACTATCTCCAGATGAGGTTAAAGATAGATATATCAACAACACTAACATTACAGATGGTCTGTTTATAGAGTATAAGTTTACAGAGGGTAGTGGATCTACATTGACAGATACTAGTGGTAATGGATATGATGCTAGTATAACAGGAGCAGTATGGAGTCATCATGGAGTGATAGGAGATGTAAGGATAGGAGAGACTCCTTCTAGTGTAGATATCTATTCTGAGTGGTTTCAGACAAGTGATACCGATTTTCAATCTGATACTTTTAACAATACAGAGATATCAGGTACAGGTAGAGAAGCTATAGTTCAGTTGAAGGAAGGTGAGAACTCAGGTGATGTTACAAGTGAACTTATCCAACCTGTTAATCTTAACTCTTGGCATGAGTTTGATGCAAAGGCTAATGAGTATAACTCTGATGTCAAGTTTGATATTCTCAAATCTGATGATACAGTTTTAGTGAGTGATCTTAACCTATCTGATCTACCTTATAGTCTTTCTTCTATAACTGAATCCTCTATTAAGGTTAAGGCTAAGTTTACTAGAGGAGAGATACAATGGATAAACAATACTGAATCAGGTACTGCTCACAATCTTAGAGCTAATATTTCTTCAGATATCAACGTAGTAGGTCAGAGACTCAACTTAGGTAACAGATACGTTTCAAAATGGAAGGTTAAGATATTTGTTAAAGCATCCGCTCTTGGTTATATCTATGGTCGGATTTGGAGATATAGTGATAAGTCTGTGCTTTATACTGCTCCTGAAGTTTACGATCTCTCAGGATATTCTGAAGGAGTACATTGGTTTGAGTTTACAGCTAACTTCAACTCTTCTGAAGATGTTATTATAGGTATTGAGTATACTGATGGTTATGATAATTCTTATGCTGACTGTTATGACTCTTCTAATGTGATTGAAGGACATCTTATGTATAGAAATAAAGGGGGTACTTGGTCTGAAAATGAGGATTTAGATCTTGTTATCCAAGTCTATATCTATGATACTAATAATCCTAATATAGAGTGGTGGAGAGTATCCTATCAAGCAGACTCTATGGAGTTAGATGTAGACTATGATAAGAAGTCAGATATACTGGAGAGAATAAGAGATCTAAGTAACACAGAGATCTACTTTGATAGAAGAGGACTGTTAAATCATGTTATAAATAGAGGAGTGAGAAAAGATCTTACTCTAACCATAGAAGAGGGAGTAGAGTGTGATGTTACTGAACATACAGAGACTCTACCTTTAGTTAACAAGTGGAAGGTTATAGGAGAGACATTTGAAGAAGAGAGGATAGAAGCAGAGGCATCAGATACTGACTCTATTAATCTATATGGTGAACATCAATCTGTCTATGTAGATAATAAGCTAGTAACCAAGTCTAGTGCTCTTAATCTAGCTAGACAGTTGGTGTCTAAGACTAAAGATCCCACATATAAGAGAACAGTTAAAGAACTAGATGAGAAGGCAGAGAGAATAGAGGCAGGAGACTATATCTATCTAGATAGTGATGATCTATCTCTAAAGGGAGGATACAGAGTAGAGAGAGTAAGGAGAACCATAGATGACTCTGGAGAGCTAGCTGATCTAGAGATAACAGCAAAGGCTAAGAGAATAGGAGAGAAGATTAGAGAGATAGATGAGATTAGAGGATGGTTCAAGTAATCTCTTATCTATTATATAATATAATATATTGAAAAGAGGTGGTTTAGATATTGAAGCTTGTATCTAGTAAGAATATGAGGGTTAAGATTAGAGATAGAGATATAGAGTTTAGGGTAGGTGTTCCTTTAGATATAGAGGATAGTCTAGCTAGGGAGATACTGTCTAAGCCTTTTCTATCTAGATATATTAGGAGATATGAGTCTGATATTATAAAGGAGATATTAGATAGATTAGAGAAGTTAGAGAGAAGAGTTAAGAGACTAGAAGAACATATTATTACAGATTGGAGGTGATATGATATATGTCTTGGCTTATGGATCTTATCTGTTCTGGATATAAGAAGAGGATAGATAGTTTAGAGAGTATGGTTAAGAGTCTAGAGAAGAGTCTACATGACTGTAATATAGAGAAGCTACTGTATGTTAAGAGATATGAGTCTCTAGATGAACAGTTAAAGGAGACTCTTAATAGAGTATCTCAATATAGAGAAGAGATTAAGAATCTACAGAAACAGTTAGATGAGATTAGAGAGGAGAATAAGATACTGTTTGATATGTTACATCCTAGTAACTCTAGTGGTCTAATTAAGAGTCTAAGGGAGCTAGTATCATACTGGAGAGATAAGAGTCTAGTAGAGAGATCTAAGATATGGTATACTGCTAATAGAGCATTGTTTGCATATCTAGGTACCAAGATAACTGTAGATACAGAGTTAACAGGAGACAAGATACAGGATCTACTATATAGATGGGATTCTACAGTAGAACATCAACCTCTAGATTGGAAATACAGGATACCTACACTAGAGGATATGAAGAAGATCATAGACTCATGTTGGGTACACTATCAGAACTATATAGCTGAGCTATTTGACTGTGAAGACTTTGCTATATCTTTTAAGTCATTCTGTAATATGTACTACTATATCAACAATGTAGGATACTGTATAGGTATAGTGGAAGACTATGGAGGACATGGATTCAATATATTTCTAGTAAAGGAGAATGATAATTACAAGTTCTACTATTTTGAACCTCAGACTAATACATACTGGTCTAAGGAAGATAATGAGAGAGGAGATACTCCATTCAAGAGTAAGTATATTATAAGAAGGGTACATCTATGAGTGAAATAGAGAATATTAGAAGAGAGTTAGAGAGAGTTAAGAGAAGACTCAATCATCATAGATGGGCTATAGTTGTTCTCTTAATAGGTATACTGTTTCCTCCTAGTCTAGTTATCTCTATACCTCTTTATTTTCTCTGTTATCTAGTGGATATCTATATAGAGTCTAAAAAGAAGACTTAAATATTTCTCTTATCTACTATTATCTTAACCTCTTATCTGTTTTAAGAGATGAAGAGGAATGATATCTCTTTCTTGTTATAAGAGCTTTAGAAATAAGATAGAAAGGAGGTGTATCTATATATGAGTTCATTCTTTACTAAGATTAAAGCTCCTATGAGGAAGCTAGTTACTATATGGGCTATGGGAGAGGTATCCTATCTTACATGGTGGATTACTTCTCATATAGAAGTATCTGGTAATATAAGAGCAGATGTCTTCTCTAATGTTATTACTACTGCTATAACCTGTTTCTCTATGATAGTAGCATGGTACTTTGGTACAAGATCTGTACAGTCTGCTAGAGAGGGTTAATATATTGAGAAGACTGTTATTAGAGATACCAGATGATATAGAAGAATATCTATCTACTAAAGAGGATATATCTTCCTTTATTATATCTGTTTTAAGAGGGCATATGTTTAGAGAGAAGAAGAGAGGTGATCAACAATAATAGAGAAATATACTTCTAAGTTAAAGAAGATATCTGAGAGATCAGATATACCTCTAGATAAGCTTACTACTGCTCTAGAGAAGATAGTAGAGATAGAGAAGAAGAGTAATCCTAATGCTAGTGATAGTCTACTATATGATATGGCTTACAATAGACTAGTATCAGAGATATCATTTAGACTAGAAGGTATAACTAGATCTCCTAGTAAGATATTGAGAGGTATAGTAATAGGAGATACAGGTAAGATCAATATAGCTGATCTAATGAGAAGAAAAGCTATGAAGATATATAATGAGGATAGACTACTAGCTATACAGATGGGATTGACAGATGAGGATGGTAATGTACTAGATAGAAGAGATCCTAGTTCTCCTAACTATAAGAAACCTCTACCAGAGAAGATACTCATTAGAAGACTATTCTTATTGGTACAGAGAGATCATGGATGGAAGAGAGGTAGACTAACACTATCTCAGGATAGAGTAGATATAGATACTGATCTGTTTACTCCTTCTGAGTTTAGAGCTATAGTTAAGAAGGAGAATGGAGAGATAGTATTAAACTCTAGTAAGTATACTCAGTTTAAGACTATAGAGACAGACTGGAATATATCTGATCTAGTTAAGACTCATATTCCTATGGAGACTATAAGGACACTAGATAGCTATCATCAGGAGAACAGTAAGAATCCATTTAGAATAGTAGGAGTAGAGGGTATAGTAAGAAGAATAATGTTACCTTCACCATATACTAATCAGAGAATGTTTATACTGATAGATCCAGAGGAGATAGGATCTCTATCTCTTAGATGTTTTCTACATGAAGAGTATAAGCTAGATTTTACAGAGTATAGTAAAGTGATAGCTATAGGTAAGACTAGAAGGATAAGAGATGATATAGTGTTAGATGTGTATGGAGTATATGTCTATCCAGAATATAGATCTATTAGAGAGACTACACAGATAGATCTAGATGATATACTAGGATGGAAATAGAGGAGGATGGGACACGATGTCCCATTTTCAGATACTAGAGGATATATCTCTTCTAGAGCTAGATAAGGAGAGTAATGTTAGAAAGCTAGTATCTAAGGATGAGTCTTTCCAGTCTCTTAAAGAATCTATTAGAGAGAGTGGAGTATTAGAACCTCTAGTAGCTAGAAAAGAGAATGATAAGTATCTAGTATATATTGGACAGAGGAGACTACTAGCTATAAGAGAGCTATATAATGAAGGATATAGAGTAAAGATACCTGTTATAGTTAAAGAGGTAGATGAGACAGAGAGAAAGATAGAGTCTCTAATAGAGAATATTCTTAGAGAGGATATTACTCCTCTAGAGAGATGTGAGGCTATAGAATCTCTAGTAGAGAAGCTAGGGAGTATAGATAAGGTTGCTAAGAGGCTAGGAGTAACCAGAAAGACTATCTATAGATGGACTAGATATGGAGCTATAGAAGAGAAGCTAGAAGAAACCAAGATAGAAGAAGACAAGAAACAAGAGCTAAGACAGGTTATACAGGAGTTACCTCAGAGAACTGCTGAGAAGATATCTAGACTAGAACCAGAGAGGATACCTTCTAAACTAGAGGAGATAAAGAAAGAGAAAGAGTCTACTACTATTATAGAGAGAAGATATACTATTAAGATATCTGAGAAGTGTTATAAGAGACTACTTAGTGCATCTAAGAAGAGGAATATTCCTATAGATGAACTAGCAGAAGAGTATATACTGGAAGGTATAGCTAGAGATGGACTATAAGCTTGTCTATATCACCTATCTTCTAGATGAGAATGAAGATCCCATCATCTATCTGTTTAGTAGAGATAGAGAAGGTAATAGATATATTCATACTGTATCTAACTTTAAACCATACTTCTATCTAGCTAAGAATGATACTAAGACTCTACCTCTCATAGAGAATATGGAGATATCTCCTACAGATAAGACTACTATATTTGGTGATCCTGTAATCAAGATATCATTTAAGAATCCTAAGATACTTAAGAGGGTTAGAGATCTTATTAGAGCTAGAGTATATGAGGGAGATATACCATTTGTCAAGGTATTTATGAAGGATAGAGATATCATATCATGTTATACTGTAACAGAGAATGGAGAGATTAGAGGTGTAGATAGAGATGTTAGAGTAGATCTTAGAAAGATGTATCTAGATATAGAGGTACTGTCTATAGAGGAGACTAAGATAGATGCTAGAGAGGCTAGATATCCTATAGGAGTTATAGGATTATATGATAGCTATACTAGAGAATATAGAGTATTCTATCTAGATAGAGATGTTAAGATAGATAGAGAGAATACTGTGTTAATATCATGTAGAGATGAGAGAGATCTACTAGAGTCATTTATCTCCTATGTCTCCGATAACTGTCCTGATGTTATTACAGGATGGTTTATCACTAGATTTGATCTACCATATATCATTAAGAGATGTAAGAAGCTAGATGTAGACTATAGTAGACTATCTCCTCTCAATATAGTTAAGATGAGGAGAAGAGGTAACAGATATAGAATAAAGATACTAGGAGTCAATGTAATAGATCTAAATGAACTGTATCTAGATAAACAGGAGACTATGGTAGAGTCTATGAGTCTAGAGTATATAGCTGAGAGAGAACAGATAGGTAGGAAGATAGAGATAGATAATACATTTGCTAGTGTCTATGATACTGATCCTAGTAGAATAATAGAGAGAAACATAGTAGATGTAGAGTTAACAGTTAAGCTAGATGAGAAATATTATCTTATAGATGATCTAGATGAGACTAGATCTCTACCTATGTTTGGTGTGCCTATAGAGGATGCTCTATCTACCTCTAAACTAGCTGATATGTGTTTCCTTAGATACTGTAAGAATATGAATATAGTGTTACCTAATAAGAGTCATATTAGAAAGAAGAGATATACTGGTGGATTGGTACTAGATCCTATAGCAGGTATCTATAGAAACATACTTGTACTAGACTATAAGTCTCTATATCCCTCTATCATATTAGAGTATAATATCTCTCTAGATACCTATTCTAGACTAGGAGATATAGTGGTAGATAATAGAAATAGATTTGTTAGTGATAGGAGAGGTATAATACCACAGGTAGTAGAGAATATACTGTCTCTAAGAGAGAGTAAACAGAGAGAACTAGAGGAAGCTATACATAGAGGAGATATAGAGAGAGCTAAGTTACTAGATAGACAGCAGACTCTATTGAAGATAAAGGCAAATGCTCTATATGGTATATTTGGATTACCATCATTTAGACTATATTCTCCTAGAATAGCTGAGATTATAACTAATCTAGGTAGAAGATTTCTACAGGAGCTTATAGATCTGATTAGAGATATGAACTATACTGTTATCTATGGAGATACTGATAGTGTATTTGTACAGTTAAAGACAAGTGATCTGATAGAAGAGGCTAAGATACTAGAGTCCTCTATTAATAATATATTGAAAAACAGGTATAGACATGCCTATGTTAAGAGTGAGATGATATTCTCTAGTCTACTACTTATAGCTAAGAAACACTATGCAGGTAGACTGATATATAAGAAGGGAGAGTATACTGAAGAGTGGTACTATAGAGGTATGGGTATAAGGAGATCAGATAATAGTCCTGTGTTTAAGGAGTGCCAAGAGAGAGTTATACAGATGATACTGTCTGATAGTGATAGAGAGGAGATATCTAGCTATCTTAAGACTGTTAGAGACAATATACTGTCTGGTGTATATGACTTCTCTGATCTAGGTATACCCTCTAGTATAAGGAAAGAGATAGATCAATATAATAGAAGATGTGTATGTAAGAGTGATATGATATTTGATGAGGAGATGTGTATATTCTGGTGTCCTAGATGTAAGAGACAGAGTAAACCATCCTCTAGTATTAGAGCAGTATGGTACAGTAACAGATATCTCAATACTAGATTTGGAGAGGGAGATAAGCCTAGAAGAATATATATCAATAGTGTACCTGTAGGATATCCTGATACTGATGTTATAGCATTTGATGAGAATACTAGGATACCTAGTGGATTCAGTATAGACTATTCTAAGATGTTAGATCTATTGAGAAAGAAGATAGAACCTATATTGAGAGTATATGATCCCTCTCTATTACTATCTCTAGATAAGAATAGACAGAGTAGTCTATTGGAGGTGTTATAGTATATTGTCTCTATTTGAGAGATATCCTAGATATGCTAATGATAAGATACTATACTCTAAAGAGGATCTACTAGAATATATTAGAGAGAAAGAGGGATATAGTGAGTGTCTAGTGTCTCTATACTCTTATGAGAGAATAGTAGATAATAGACCTGATCCTGATAGTGCTATAATAGATAAGCTACTGATAATACTGGATACTCTATCTGAGGTTAAGAGTCTACATAGAGTACTCATAGATAGAAAGATCAAACATCTAATATCATATACTGGAGATAGATACTATCTCTTTATACTAACTAAGCCTATAAGATATCTGGATATAGGAGGATCAGTAGCTCTATTTGCTATGAAGAGACTAGAACCTAATCTTACATTTCCTGTATCTATAATCTATGATCCCATGGAGATGATAATAGTACCCAATACATATAATCCTAAGACTAGGAGATACTGTATACCTTTAACCTATGAAGAGATAGAGTATCTTAAACAGGAAGATATAGATAGACTGTCTATGAGAAGGAGAGGTAGAGTCTATATACCTGAGATAGATAGTCTAAGATATCTAGATCTAGAAGAGTATATGTGAGGTGAGATATATTGACTCTAGATATATATGTAGATGGATCTCCTACTAGAGGTATAGTTATAGTATATAGTAAAGAGTGTCCTAGAATACTGCACTTTGATCCTGTATCTAGAGTAGATCCCTTCATGAATGAGTTAGAGGCTATCTATAAGGCACTATATCATGCTCCTGACAATATAGATATAGATCTCTACTCTGATAATCTGATTATAGTTAATCAGTTGTCTCTTAAGTATAAGATTAGATCTCCTCTAGTTAGAGAATACTTCTTCCTTATACATGATCTTATTAAGAAGAAGAATGTTAGAGTAAACTTTAGATATATTCCTAGAGAACAGAATATAGCAGGATATCCTATAGAGAAGAGGTAGATGTCTATATGGTTAAGATACTGTGGATAGGAGATATAGTAGAGTCTACAGGATTTGGTACTGTAACTAGAGAACTCTTGAAGAGACTACCTGTAGACTATAGAGTATGGGTACTAGATCAGTACTATCAGGGTATGTTTATAGATATGTATAAGGGTAATGTTACTCTATGTCCTTTTGTTAAGAGTCATAGTATACAGTACTATCAGAATACTATTCAACCTGATGTTACCATAGTATATGGTAGCTACTATCATCTAGAACAGTATGATAAGTTTAAGTCTAGATTCTATAAGGGTAAGACTGTTAAGTATCTAGTGGTAGATGCTGATCCTTTTCCTGATACTAGAAAGATGATATTGGAGAGTGATATGTTACTTGTACCATCTAACTACTGTAAGAGAGTACTAGAAGAGATTACAGATATAGATGTTAGAGTAGTATATCATGGAGTAGATACTGATATATTCTATCCTACTGTTATTAGAGATAGTGGAGAATATATCTATGGTACTGTTAGTACTAATAAGTGGAGGAAGATGATTACTAGGATACTAGAGGCATATAGTGGATTTCCATTTGATAGATATGATCACTCTCTCTTCATCTATGCTCCTGTATATGATCCAGATGGATATGATCTTCCTAGTATAGAGTCTGTATTCAAGATACCTAGAGGTAGAGTAAGATATAGTAAGAATCTAACATCATTTGTACCTTTAGACTATGAGGAGTTAGTACAGATATATCAGTTGATGAATGTGTTTGTTAGTGCCTCCTCTGGAGAGTCTTTCTCTCTACCTCATCTAGAGGCTAGTGCATGTGCTAGACCTGTTATCACTACTGATCTACCAGCTATAAGAGAGATACTAGGAGATCTACCTATCTATGTTAGAGTATCTGATCATATAACTATAGAGTGGGGTAACCTTAGACTATGTGATATAGATGATCTTAGAGAGAAGATGTTAGATCTATACTATGATAGAGATAAGGGTAAGAAGATAGGACTACAGTTATCTAATAGAGCTAGAGAGTATACTTGGGATAGAGCAGTAGATCAGCTGACTAGAGCTATAGAGAAGGTGTTATAGAATATGAGCTTAAACTGTTATACTAATACAGAGAATCAAATTACAGTTACCAATAATGATACTAATTCTTCCTTCTATATTGAGATACCAGTAGAAGCAGTATATCCATGTGATCTCTGTAATAGAGTATATCACTATCAGAGTATGATAGATATAGAGATAGGTCTACTAAGATATAGAGTATGTTCTAGATGTTATCAGATACTATTAGCAATACTTAAACATTGGAGTAGAGTATCCTCTCTATTGAGAGGTATAATAGATGTTTGAACTAAACACTAATCTATTTATAGAAGAGAAACAAAACATTAACTATATAGTATGCTTTAGATGTGATTTAGAAGAGGGAGAGGAAGTCATAGGGTTATATTACTCTATGGATGGTTTTGTTTGTTGTAAGTGTAAGAAAAAGTATACAGATAAGATAGGGAGAATAGTCTATAATCAGAAGAGAGAATATCTTAAAAGGAGATTAATATAATAGAAGAAAAGAGAGGTGATGTCTATATGGTTAGAGAAGTTAGAGGATATATGTGTGAGATATGTGAGGAGATATATGATACTAGAGAACAAGCTATAAAGTGTGAGAATAGTCATATAGAGACTATGATAGAACCTGTATATACTATTGGAGAAGAGTATCCTATTCAGTTAATCTTAAAAGTGATTAAGAATAAAGAGATTGTAGGTGAGATAGTCTATGACAGAAGAGATAGACATTTCAAGAATGATTAGTACATTTCAGAGTCTACTGTCTCAGTCTAGTCAGGAGTTAGGAGAATTACAGGATGAGTTTGTAGATATAGTGGTTAAGATACTTCTGTTTACTATTAATCTATCTAGTCAAGCATTTGAGCTAGATGTTAACAATCTACAGGTAGACTATGTATTAGCATGTGGATTAGAGGGACTGAATACTCTTAAGTATGTTATGGAGTCATCTAGCTTCAAGTCTAGAGTATTGTCTAAACTACTAGAGAAGTTCTATAAGAAGGATAAGGAGGTAGGTGTAGTATAGAGATGACTAGTAGATGTATTATATGTGGTAGAGAGATATCTGATAACAGTAATATATGTGATATCTGTTCTTCTAAGATGATACAGTATGAAGAGAGATGTAGAGGATGTGATTAGAGATATGGAGAATGTATATGGTAGACATGTTATAATAGATCTCTATAACTGTAGGATACCTAGACTAGAGGAGATGATTAACATTGTTAAGAAGGCAATAGTGAAGAGTAACATGACTGAGATAGAGACATGGAGTGTACAGTTAGGAGATGGATATAGTATACTGTCTCTAGTAGTAGAGTCTCATATATCAATACATGTATGGAGTGAACAGAGATATATTGCTCTAGATGTCTATACCTGTGGTAAGGGTATACCAGAGGATGGAGTAGAGTATATACTATCTGAGTTACAACCTGAATACTATGATGGTATAGTAGTAGAGAGATCTCTTAGAGATGGAGTAGTTATTAAAGGTAGATATCTATCTAAGAAATATAGGAGAGGTGATAGATAATATGAAATACTGTATACAGTTCTCTATATATGAGGATACTGTTAAAGATACTGTTAGAGATACTGTTAAGAAGTATATAGTTAAGAAGTTTGATAGAGATGACTGTTATATAGATACTGTAGATGAGCTAGAGGATATATTTGATGAGAGTACAGGAGAATATAAGACTAGGAAGACAGGTAGAAGGAAGATAGAGGGTATATTCAGAGTAGATGATGAGGATACTGTTAAGAAGATTATACAGTATCTTAGAGAGAATGATGTTAAGGGTACTATAGTGGTTCATAAGTGTTATCATGATGAGTATCCCCCTAGAAGATGTACAGACTTTAGAAGGATAGATCTTTGAATATAGAGAGATATATTGATCTTCTAGAGGAATATATAAGGAGAGCATATATTAGAAGAAGATATGCTTCTACATCATCAGAGAGAAGATACTGGAGTAGAGTTATACTAGAGCTAGAAGAGGAGATTAGAATTGTCAGAGCTAGATATTACAGGTTTATCTAATATCAAGATATCTCTGCATACAGATGCAGATGGTATCTATAGTGGAGTACTACTATCTTATGCTATAGAAGTAGAGACAGTACTGTTTCCAGAGAGATTTGGAGATACTGTTATAGGAGACAGTATACCTGATATTATACTAGATCAAGTACCTGTAGATAGTAACTATACTGGTATAGTGATAGATCATCATCCTCATCATCCTAGAGAGAGAAGATATAGACTGATATATGATACTGTACCTACAGGTCTCATAGTATATAATATATTGAAAGATAGGATACCAGAGAGACATAGATGGAAGGTAGTAGGATCTCTAGTGGGAGATGGACAACCAGAGCTTATACCTGTAGAGATATGGAGACAGTATCCTATACTGTTAGAAGAGGTAGGAAGTATAGTAGATAGGAGAGATCTAATATTCTATAGATCTCCTGTATGGTCTCTACTGTCTAGTCCTGTTAATAGTGCATGTAGATGTAACATGGAGGAGATAGCATTCAAGATAGTTAGAGATGCTAGAGATCCCTATGATATTATATTTGATCCTGCTCTACAAGCATGTAAGAAGAGAGTAGAGGAGGAGATGTCTAGAATCATTAAACAGTTTAAGCCTATAGATCTAGGATATTATATATATTGGGAGTTTGATAGTGAGCTTAAGTTGACAGGATATCTAGCTAGTAGAGCAGAGTCTATCTATAAGAAGACTGCTATAGTGGTTAATAGAAAGAGGAAGATACTATCTATTAGAGGAGTGCTATCTGATCTATTAAAAGAATATCTTAGTAGTAAATATAGTATAGGAGGACATAGTGGATATAGTGGAGGATATCTTAGAGAGGATCAGGATACTAGGATACTGTTAGAAGATCTTAGAGAGCTACAATATAAGATAAGAAGAGGAGATATATAATGAGAGTACTCATTACTAAGGTTAGTGATAGTCAGTATAGAGAGATTAGAGAGTTCTCTAGTCTAGATGAGATGTTTCAGTATATGAGGAGATATAGTGATATATGGATAGTAGACTTTAAGCCTAATATCAATAGAGAGTTTGAACATGATATAGATCTAGAGATTAGAGTGTTAGATGACTATGCTATACTCTCCACCTATTGAGAGAGTGATATTATATGGATAGAGATCTATCTAAATTCTTTAATAATCTTATCAGTAAAGGTGTACCATGTCCTAAGTGTGGAGTATACTATAAACCTGAGATTAGAGATGATAGAGCATATATCTACTGTAGAGAACATGGAGAGTATAGTGTGTCTGTTAAGAGATCTATAGCATTCAGAGTATTCTGTAGTAGAGTAGCCTCTTCTCCCAATAGAGATCCTAACTACTATACTAATCAGGAGAGAATGGTTAGAGATATACTAGAAGAGATGAATATAGACTATGAACATAACAAGAAGTTTAAGACTATCAACAATAATAATAGAAAGATAACATATTGGGTAGACTTCTATCTTCCTAGATATAATACTATAATAGAGGTGTCTCCATCTATTTGGCACAGAAAGGAGAGATGTATTCAGTTTAAGGATATATCTCTCCCTGTTATGTGGAATAGAGATAAGAGTGATAGTGTTAAGTATATGTTCTTTAAGATATTAGGATATAAGATAATAGAGTTAGATGATAGTATACTGAGATCTAAGAAGAGGATTAGAGACTATCTGGTTAGAGTACTGTTAGGTGGTAATATATGAGGAGAGTATGGTGTGATTTCTGTAACACAGAGTTACATGAGGATAATAAATATTCTATAGAGATTGTTCTCTTTAATAGAGATCAGCAGGTAGAGGAGAGTATAGAGCTAGATCTATGTGGTAACTGTTGGGATCTACTATCTCTATTTCTAGAGACTAGAGATATTAGAGGTAAGATTATGAATATGTTAAGGAGTATATTAGAGAAGAGAGAGAAGAAGAAAGAGAGGAGGTGAGTATATATCTTGAGTAAACTATCTACAGGATGTAAGAGTATAGATGATCTTCTATTGGGAGGTATACCTAGAGGATCTCCTCTAGGATTGTTTGGTCTATGGAAGATAGGTAAGTCTGTTCTATGTTATCAGACTGCTGTTAAGACTGTAGTAGATAATAGAGATAGTAGAGTACTCTATATAGATACTGAGGCTATGTTTCTAGATGATGTTATAGATAGCTTCTATTCTTGGTATAAGAATAGATGGAAGATAGATGATAGCTATAAGAAGAGGATAGAGTTTCTATTGACAGAGGATCTATTTGATCTATTTAGACAACTTGGTATGGATCTAGTATTAAAACAAGAGCAGGATAGAGTATCTGCTACAGTCAAGTTTCCCAAGAGAGATAGAGAAGAGGTAGCTAAGACTACTGAGCAGACTAGAGACTGGATAGAGTATAGTCCTATATATAAGAGACTAGAGAAGAATAGATATGATCTACTGATACTAGATAGTCTAACTATACCTATAAAGGAGAAGATACCTACTGTTACCCAGAACTTTCCTGCTAGAAGTACTATTATCAGTTTCATCATATCTGCTCTCAAGATACTAGCTAAGAGATTCAATATGGGAGTAATATTCACTAATCATGCTGTTAGATCTCCTATGATGCAACATGCTCTATCTCCTTGGGGAGGAGACAATCTACTATATGAGGTTAAGTACTGGGTATCTATACTAGATCCTCTTAAGGATCAGAAGCAGAAGTATGGAGATAGAGCTAGAAGAGTTATGAGATATAGATATCCATATCAAGAAGAGGCTATAGTACTAGTTAAGCTAGAGAAGGATACTGGTTTCATAGATATAGAGGATACTAAGAAGATATCTCTTAAAGGATGATATATAGATGTGGAATATAGAGGAGGCTAGAACACTATATGGTAGGTTTCTAGGAGTCTTTAGACTGTGTCCTCATCTAGTTATACCTGTATTAGAGGGTATAGAGTATACCTGTCATATATGTGATAAGACATTTATAGTTGAGTCTATCTATGAAGAGAAGAATGGAGAGATATATTATAAGCCTAGAATAAGAGAGAAGAAGAGTAGAAGCTTCTATCATAAGAGACTATATTAAAAACAGTATAGAGAGGTGATATAATATGAAAGTAGAACTAGTTAGCTATTCTATACCTGATCTAGATAAGATAATATCTATAACAGGAGAGTCTCCTAGTGTAAAAGATCTCATTAGAGCAGGAGCAGAGTCTCCTCTAGAGCATATAGTGTTCACATTTAGGATATCTGATATTAGTAGAGCATGTAGTCATCAGCTGGTCAGACATAGAATAGCTAGTTATACACAGGAGTCTCAGAGATATACTGTATATAGAGATGATAGTAAGGAGAGATATGTTACTCCTGACAGTATACTGTTCTCTTCTCTCTATAGGAGATACTGTGATCTGATTGATAGATGCTATGATCTATATAGAAAGATGATAGAGAAGAAGATACCTGTAGAGGATGCTAGATATATATTACCTAATGCTTGGTGTACCAGTATCTATATGACTATGAATCTTAGAGAGATAAGACACTTCCTTAGACTAAGAATGAAGAAGAGATCTCAATGGGAGATTAGAGAACTAGCATGTAGAATATTTGATATAGTATATAGGATTGTACCTGATATGTTAGAGGATCTTAGATATCTAAGAGAGAAGGAATATAATAGAATACTAGTTCCTGTAGAGTGATATAGATGAGGAGAAGAAAGAGGAAGACAGTATATCTATTGATCTCTCATGTGGACTATGATACTGATAGAGAGAAGCATATACTCTATTCTCTAATGAAGAGATATAGAGTACTGTACTGTAGAGACTGTAAGAATATAGAGGAGAGGAGGGAGATGATAGAGAGAGCAGATATGATAGCATATCTCCCTTCTCTCCCTGAAGATATAGTTAGAGATCTAGAGTATGCCTATTCTAAGAAGAAACCAATCTATAGAATAGAGGAGGATAGATAGATATATGACTACTACTGAGGTATACTGTCCATATACTGACTGTAAATATAATAGATTCAATAGATGTACTAGAGATAAGATATTACTAAAACTAGATCCTACTGATACAGTATGTTATGACTATGAGGAGAGAGTGAAAGAAGATGAAGATAGATAAGCTAAGTAAGATTATTAGAGCAGTAGAGACAGATGAATGGGGACATGAGAGTTGGATCATAATAGGAGTAGAACAACATAAGATGTTCTGGTATGCTGTACTAGGAGACTGTAGTTTCTGGCACTTTACTCCTGATGAGAATATATCTGTTAGAGTTAGATGTGGTAGTCTTAATCCTATAGATATGAGAGGTAAGGGTATAGTGGTAGCTGATGGTCTATACTTTACTGCTAAGACTCTAGATAAACTGTTAGAGAAGATAGAGTACTATATTAAGAGAAGAAGAGAGAGGATGAAGATATCTAGTAATAATAGAGAAGAGTGATATAGATGTCTGGATCTAGATTTAGGAATGGTAAGTTTATGCCTCTAATATCTTTCATAGTGTTAGGAGTATTGGATAGAGATGATATGAAGATTACTGAGATTAAGAGGATAGTGGATAGGTGTATGGATGAGAGTCTACACTATAGTCATCTACAGAGGATACTGGATGTTCTAGTAACTAGAAGATATATAGGATTTAGATATATCTATAAGGGATCTAAGAAGATAAGACAGTACTATCTAACAGATAAGGGGAGAAACTTCTATAGAGATATTATAGATAAGCTTACTATGTTGGAGGCTATAGTAGATGACTGTCTATATTGATATACATGAACCAGACGATATAGAGAGACATATCAGTAGTCTAGGTATTAAGACAGAGAGAACTAAGCTAGATGTAGGAGACTACTATTTCTATGGTATAACTATAGAGAGGAAGACTGTACATGATCTCTATAATAGTATAGTGTCTGGTAGACTGTGGAATCAACTGTTTACTCTAAAGGATAATAGTGATAGATGTCTACTACTAGTTACAGGAGAGTTACCTGTTATATTTTCTAAGGAGGATATTAAGAGGAGGAATATAATCATAGGAGGAATATCTAGTGTTATGCTGTCTATACAGATACCTGTAATTATGATTAGATCAGATATAGATGCCTCTTACTTTATATCTCAGATGTATCTATCATGTGGTAAGGATAAGAGTAGAGAGAGACCTATACCTGTTAAGAAGAAGTATGAGTCTATAGAGGAGATTAGAGAGAATATGTTAGCATGTATACCTAAGATAGGGATAAGAAATGCTAAGAATATATTGAAGAGATATAAGACTATAAGAGATGTCTGTAATGCTAGTATAGAGGATCTTAAGAAGATAGAGGGTATAAGCAATAAGAGAGCATATCTAATATTGAAAGTACTTAGAGAGGAGGTGTAGTCTATATATGATTATGAGATTTAAGACATTTAGAGATCTAGTGTTATCATATCTAGGACTAGATACCTATGAGATAGTACTGTTTAGAAAGGATAATGGAGATATATGGGGATATACTGTTATAGGAGATCAGATAATAGTTAAGATATGTAATGATCCCACTATTAGAGGTAACTTCTATCTATATAATAGAGAGATGGATGTATTAGAGGAGACAGAGATAGCATATAGCTCTTCTGTTAATAAAAAGAGAGAAGATCTAACTATTATAATAGTAGATATTCAGGAGTAAGATATATCTCTCTTCTTTTTCTATTATCTATTTAGAGATGATGTGGATATGTCATATGAGAAAGAGAATGATGATCCTTCTCCTCTAGAGACATTATTAACCAATCTGATCAGTTCTAGACTAGACACTATAGAGCATAAGATAGATACTCACTCTAATATGCTTCATAAACTAGATAAGAAGATAGAAGAAATAGAGATTAGATTAAAAGGAGTATATCTTATTAGAAAGGAGAAGATTAAGATTATTCTTTCTACATGTAGTGTTCTTATACCTCTATTCTTGTTCTTAGTACAGTTACTGGGATAGTCTTCTTCTCTACTCTTATATTTCTAAATAGAGGAGTATCTATCAGTTTAGTGTCTCCTTCTCTTCTATAGATAAATTGTCCTGTCTTTAGTCTAGATATTCTATGCTCATATACTCCTATCCATCTCTTTACTCTTCTAATATCATTGATATCATCTAGTCTACCTATATAGATCTGATCTGATAGTGCTACTAGAGAGGTATCTACTAGAGAAGGTCTAGTAGTTAGAAGTATATATGATAGCTTGAAGTTTCTACCTACAGTTATCAGTCTAAGTATCTCCTGTGCCTCTCTACTAGATAGTCTGTTTCTATGTATAAGTGTCTGACACTCTTCAAATACGAATATTCTCCATCTATCTGGATCTCTAACCTGTCTTCTAAAGTATCCTGCTACTATGTTTCTTATTATCTCTTTCTGAGCATATACATATAGTAGAGATAGATCATATACTATGGAGTCTCTAGTAGGACACTCTATTCTTATCTGTTCTATGTGTTCAGGTATCTCTGTATAGTTTTCTATGCTAGAGTATCTCCATGCTCTACTGGGATCAAACACTATTACATCTATATTGTTCTGTATTAGAGTGTCTACTATATTCATAGCTAGATTGGTTTTACCTACTCCTCTCTTACCTGTAATGAATACTCCTGATCTCTTAGCTAGATCTATATCAAATAGAGTAGAGTTCAATGTCATCTAGATTCTCAACTCTCTCCAGTATATGTAGACATCTAACTCTATAGCTCTCTTCTCTAAATAGATCTAGTATTCTATCAAACAGTCTACTATCTCCTTTTATTATCATCTTATCTCCTTTAATCTTTATCTTATTGGATACTCTATATGTCAATAGAGACACCTCTTTATCTTTATCATTACTCTTAGTATAGCTCCTCTAAGATAGTCTAGTTCTCTCTTAGATATATTGGTACATGCTTTTCTCTCTCCACATATACTACAGGTATCAGGATAGTATGTTCTATATCTGTTATTATCTATATTAGAGTTTCTTAGTAGTTCTCTTAGACAGTCTACACATATCTTCAATATCTATCTTCTACCTCTTTTCTTCTTCATCTTATTCTTATAGTATTCTAGTTCACTAGATAGTAGTCTTATTAGTTCATCCTGTCTCTCTATTATAGTCTTAAGTCTCTTGATGTCTTCCTCTAGTCTCTGTTCTCTAGACATCTATTCTCATCTCTATATCTTAGAGGAGATATTCTAACTACTATATCTCTATTCTCATATTGCTTTATCTCTCTAGCTATACCATTAAATATTCTATTATCTTTCTTGGATAGTATTAGATGTATTCTACCATCAATATCTACTGTTATCTTATCTAGTTTACAGTATAGAGAGAGATACAATATATCTATTCACCTCCTCTTAATACTTCCTCTAATAGATCTATAAAGTAGTGGGGGAGAAGAGATAGATCATTTACTATCCTGTATCTTCTTATTGTCTTATCTATGTTGAAGGATATCTTACCATAGGCTATACCTATAATGTCTATATTGTCTCTCTCCATCTGTCTTATTAGATTAGCTGTATCCTCTCTCTTCTCTATCTCAAAGTCTGATCCTATTATCACTATTCTTCTATACTGTCTTAGACTCTTGAATATTCTATATGTCTCTAGTAGAGGATTGTATAGTACTGTTCCTCTCTGATCATGTAGTCCTCCTATTCTATATCTAGTATTCTTATAGCTCTCCTCTAATGACTTTATCTTATAGTAGTCTGATGTGTATGCTAGTATCATGAAATCACTCTCTCTTAGATATCTTCCAAATACCTCTGTTAATATTACAAGTAGATCTTTACTCATATCTAGATTCATACTAGCTGATATGTCTACTATTATAGCTATCTTCATAGGTCTACTCTTAAGTGTCTCTATATATCCTTCATATATGTTCTCTATCTTTCTAGTTAGAGATAGAGGATAGTATTTAGATACTATCTCACTCATCATTCTACCTTTCTTTCTAAACTCCTCTTTCTCTAGCTTAATATACTGATTTGTTCTTAGTCTTCTAAGTATCTCTTTAACTATATGTTCTAGTCTATAGTATCTTCTTAGATAGTCTTCTCTATCTGGTTTAGGAGATGGTAGTCTTAGTCCCTCTCCTGATCCTGCTCCTATACTGTCATATATCTGTATGTTCTTTAGAGGATCTCCTTTCTTCTCTATATCTCTTCTCTGTATAGCTGTCTGTATATGCTCTATCTTCTTCTTTAGAGTATCTAGCTTCTTAGTATTATATTTTAGATCTCCTCCATAGTATGGTATCTGTTCTATCTGTATCTCTTCTCTTCTATCTATATTGTCTGATAGTATAGAGTATATCTTCTCATAGAGATCATATAGTCTATCTGGAGAGAATATATGCTTGTTACTGTCTAGTAGTCTTCTAACTCTCTCTATACTCTTCCTCTGTTTACTGTTTAGAGTATTATATAGTATAGTCTTCTTGTTGAATAGTGTTCTCTGTATTAGAGCTATCAGATATCTCTCATTATTCTTTAGAGATCTATATCTCCTGTTTACCTCTATATCTGAGTCTCTAAGTATATCTCTTAACAGTTCTAGTCTAATATTGAAGTCATATGGATATCTTAGTCTACCATAGTTATATACTCTGGTATCCTCTACTAGCTGTACTACTAACCATGCTAGAGTATAGTCTCTCTTACTATCTATGAATCTCTCTGCTTCTCTCCTTATAGGATGAGATATGAGATAGTGTATGGATTCATGTATTATCTCTCCATCTAATATCCTCATCTTAATATCTATATCATCTATGTTCTTAGGTATAGTTCTAGTAGTGAGAGTAATAGTGTTATCTAGAATATAGGATACAGGTTCAGTATCACTTATCTTTACTATTAGATCAGGTTGATTGGTTATAGATACAGCTAGAGATCTTAGCTCATCTAGTAGCTTTATATCATCTACTAGAGATATCCTCTTCTGTCTATCTGATCCTTTATCTTTATCCATTCCATATCACATAGATAAGGTCTGTTTAGTCTCTCTATCTTTAGAGTTTTAATCTCTTCTCTTAATCTATCTACTATACTATCTATCTTAGATCTTATATTGTCATCTTCAGTATCTCTTCTCTCTTTCATTAGATCTTTAACCTGATTTATTAGATCCTTTATCTTTCTCTCTATAGCTCTGTTATCATAGAAGCATACTACTGTGTTCTCATCAGTATCATAGTATCTAGATGTATCTAGTAGTCTTCTACTACAGTATCTACAGTATGTGTCTCTAAACTCTCTATCTCTTCTCCTTATAGTGTATATCATCTTATTCTCCCTTCTCTTCTAAGTTGATCTACTATTCTATCTGTATCTGTCTCCCATAGTCTATCTACTATATCTCTCTCTTCTTCAGGGAATAGTCCTTTAACTATATCTATTATCTCTTTCTCTGATAGATTATCTAGCTTTCTCATTATACAGTAGTTCTTTAGATTCTCTGTAGTTAATACTGTAGATAGTATACCCTGTCTATAGAGATTCCTTATCTTCCATGCATATTCAGATAGCTTTCTAGTATATCTATAGTCATCATAGAGTTCTAGTAACAGTTTAGTCTCCTCTTCTATAGGTAACCACTCTAGTACTATAGTCTCAAATCTTCTTACTAGAGCTATGTTCTCTTCATAGGTAGCCGTATATCCTGTCTTCTCATGTGGATTATGAGCTATAACCAGTATATGATACCACTCTCTTCTATATTCTCTCTGTAGTTCAGGTATCCATATAGACTGTCTAAAGTCTCCTAACTGATTGATAAAAGTCTTAACATCATTTCTACAGAAGTTAAACTCATCTAGAAAGAGTATTATAAGCTGTATATTCTTCTTACATCTCTTACAGTATAGTCTATTATCTCTTCTATCTATTATAGGATTCTTACATCTACAGTATCCTCTATCTGGTTTATCTTCTAACCATAGTGTAACTATACCCTTTCTTACTCTAGTACTTCCTTTCTCTAGTATATCTCCTGCTATTAGATCCCATCTAGTGGTTTCACTACATAGAGAATACTCCCATAGTTTCCAGTTATATCTATCTTTAAGATAGTGTACTAGATATGTCTTACCTGTACCTGTATGTCCTAGTAGTCTAACATTTCTTACTCTAGTAGCTATAGATAGAAACTTGTTTATCTCATTAGATTGTTCTATGAACATATCTATCATCAACTATATTTACTATCTACTCTCTATTAGTCTTTTAGTAGTTTCTCATATTCCTTTCTTAGATCTCTATCGTAACTCTCTAGTTCTCTCTTCATACTGTTTAGGAGATTTCTAGCACATTGAGAACATAATATTAGACTCTTTAAGATCTTAACGGTATTATCTACTTTAACTGTTACTTCACAGGTATAGATTTCTGACCATTTAGATAGTCTTCTAAGACAGTATCCACATCTATTATAGTCATAGATTCTATCTTCTAACATCTCTAGTCTTAGTCTTAGAGCATCTAGTAGTTTCCCTTTATCTGTTATCGCTTTAAGTAGTCCTAGAGACTGATACATATCTTCAAATATATCTTTCACTTTATCGTTAGATGTGTTACTCATCTAAACATCAACTCTATTCTTTACTAGCATATGCTAGAACTAGTATTAGAAGAATAATAAAGAGCTTAACTCCTATGTCTATCTCTATATACAAGATATCTTACCTCTAGATATATGTAACACGGTGTTACATTATCCTCTCTATATTATAGTTAATAGATAAAAAAATAAGAGGAGTAGTATAGGAGGGATAAGAGATATGATATGCTGTAGTATCTTTCTAGTCTTTATCCCCATATGTGTCTCTAACCTTCTCCATAAACTCTCTTAACTTATTCATGAATAGAGGTAGCTTATCTAGTCTGAATGTTATACCCTTATTAGTGTATCCTGTATAGTTACTTGTTCTAACATATCCCCTAATATCTACTAGTAGTGTTTTACCTTTCTCTATTAACTGTATATGTATGTCTCTCATATCTGTTAGATTTATCTCTTCTTTTAATAGGGTTTTAATACCCATATATATTATCACCTCTCTATACTCTTATCTCTATATCTCTTATTGTTATGATGGAGAGAGAGACTATAGAAGGCTATACCATATCCCTGTATTATATTATATTCTTCTCTCTCAAATAGCAGTATTGTAGATATATCTTTTCTCTTGATATTGTTCTTGAAGGATATGTTATCTGTTAGATAGAAGATGTAGTGTTTCTTGATAGAGTTATCAAATCCAGATATTAAGATAGGTGTAATCTTAACTGTTCTCTCTATCTTCTTATGATAAAAAGGAGAAGAGGGAAGATAGATAGTTCTAGTTACTGTAGGTTTAACTATAGAGTAAAAGTCTAAGATATCTATAGGAGAGAATAGTGTCTTCAGTATGCTAGGTTCTATTATATTATCTGATAGATATACTGTAGTTACTCCTCTCTTCATGTTTCTTATTAGAATATTGTAGTCTCTATCATTCTTGTTATACATTCTCTCTATTTCTCTATCTTTAGTTATAATATCTACTGTTAGCTTACTATAGTCTTCTAGAGTATATCTTGATACTAGACCTATCTCCATAGTCTCTCTCTCCATCATGAGTGTATCTCTATATATCATCCTATATAAGGTATTTCTATAAGAAGATGTATAATAGAGAGATAGAAGATACTAGAGATTAACAGGTATTAGTAGAAAGAGAATACTGTTTAGGTTAATAGTGTCTTGGATATTCTATACAGGTTCTCTATTGTCTTATGAATATCTCTCTCACTTGTATAGTATATGTTTCTTAGTAGCTCTAGTCTAGTTATTAGTTCATCATCTATTAGATATCTCTTATAGTCTCTTAGATATTTCAATCTCTCTATTATAGTGTTTAGATGTTTGAGGATACAGGAGAGTGCTGTATATGATAGTCCATAGGGTATCACTATCTTCTGATATACTATCTTCTCTTTATTGTCTTCTTTTCTTATACCTGTTTCTAGTAATAGATAGTCTTTATAGTAGTATCCTGTTTTTCTCTCATATAGAGTGAATCTCTTAACATATTGTGCTTCATGTATCTCTTCTCTCTTTATATATAGAAACTTTCTTAGAATATCCATATATACCCACATCTATCCTATCACTCTTAATATCTTAAGATATTCTAATATAGTCTTCTCTTCTCTCTCCTTGTTTATAGTATATACTTCTCTTAGTAGTTTTAGTCTATTCTTTAGTGTAGAGCAATCTATGTTATACTGCTTCTCTAATGCTGTTATTAGATTGTAGGTGTAGTGATATCTACTCATTAGTGTCTTAATACTTCCTCTTACTCTAGCTCCTGATATACTTATTCCCATATAATAGTAGTTATAAGAGATAGCATAGAATAGTGTTAGAGAATAGTTGTCATCTATAGGGATAGAGTCTTGGATAAGAGTAGGTATTCCTGTATCTTTCTTCTGTTTCTCCATTAGAGATAGGAATACATCTAGATAGTGATAGATGGTAGCTCTCATGTCTCTATTATCACCTTTACTGTTGATAGATATTCTCTTAGAGTATCTTTCTCCTTACCTCTATTCTTAGTATATATTGTTCTTAGTAGCTCTAATCTCTTCTTGGTTTCTGTAAAGTCTAGATTGTATTCTCTCTCTATCTCTTCTAATATGCCTAGTATCTTACTGTATTGTCTCATAATCTGTTTAACTAGATTTCTTCTAGAGTATTGAGAAGAGAGTATGATAAAGTAGAAACGAGGATAGATGAAGAGGTCTAATGCTAGATTCTTATTTATAATATAATATCTAGCTATAGCCTTTTCTATCTTGGTGTCTCTATATATTAC
>Ga0180300_10000019_pt1 | contig 55624 bp, 54 predicted proteins | sample GuaBasSediGuay15_FD_121798 | JGI IMG/M metagenome (GOLD analysis project Ga0180300, IMG submission 121798) | Subseafloor sediment microbial communities from Guaymas Basin, Gulf of California, Mexico - Guay15, Core 4569-2, 21-24 cm | ecosystem: Environmental > Aquatic > Marine > Hydrothermal...
CTTCAGAAGAAATAGCAAATCATTTTAAAATAAACAAAAAATCCATTCTCGAAAAATTAAGGAAAAGGCGAAAAGAAATAAGAGAGCTTTGGAAATCTGTTGAGAAAAGATTTTTTGAAGACATAATGAATCTAACAAATTTTGAATGGAAATTTCAGAACTATAAATGTTTTCTCTCTTGTGCGTGGGCAGGTCGCTATTTTTATCCGAAAAATGAGATTGAAATTTTCGGATTTCTGAAAAATACAGATACATTAAACACGCTGGCCGAGGAATTATTTCACTTGTACTTTTGGGATATTTTGGAGAAAAAATTTAAAATAAATGTGAAATTCTTAGATAAAGAAAAATATACGGAAAAAGAGAAAAAACTATGGTTTCTTTCGGAAGCTGTTGTCGGATTTGTTTTACCCGAAATTGGTTTTTACAAGAAAAGTTTGTGGTTTACTCCTTGGTGGAAAGCTGACCCTAAAATAAAAGAAATTTATATCTCTCTGAAACCTTTCTGGAAGAATAGAAAAAATTTTACGGATTTTTTAAGAAATTCCATAAAAGTTCTAAGGACAATATAATTGGACGTAAAGAATGGCACGAACTTATAAAAAGAGATGAAATTAAAGAGAAAGTCTCTCAATTATTGCGAGGATATGCTTGCCACCAAAAATAGACAATTGCCGTATAAAAACTAATATATATAAGTGAGAGGTTTTATATTCTTTCCTCAAGTATATTCTTTTGGCACTAGTTGGATTATTCGAAGAAAAAAGAGTTTAAAGTATGAAGAATGGGAAAGAAAGGTTGGGAAGAAGATAAAGTAGTTAAAAACTATGAAAATTATGCTTTTTACTTTCTGATTTCTTCCATTTTTTATAATCCTCTTCTAAAAGATATCTTCCTTGAAGATAGATTTCAAAATTATATTTTCTCCACCATAACTCATTATACCCAGTTGTAATTTTCCTTACCCTTAAGCTTTCAATTATCTTTAACATTTCATTTTTTATAGTGTTTATATTTATATTTTCGTTTTTCTCAACTTTAGCTTCTATTTCAATGAAAGTTCCCAGCTCTTTAACATTATCAACGACAATTAAAAATTTTCCGTTAGTAAACACTTTTCTTTCTTTATCTATTATGATAGAATCTATTAAGCTATTTATCTTCTTCAATTCGTCAATAGATGGGGTCGAAATTTGTTTTAGATTTAAAAATCTAAAAATGGTATTTAACTTGTCAACATCATCTTTAGATAAAGATAATTCAAATGAATATTCCGAACAGATTTCATGTATGCTTACTTCATTTTGATTAAGTACGTCAGAAGGATTAAACTTAATTTGAAGCTTATTTCCGTTTCTTATTCTTATAAAAATTCCTCTTTTGTAAAGATTTGCATCTTTCGTGTCGAAGTAAATATCTTTTATTCTTACTTTCTTTAAAAACTTTAAATTCTCTAAGCACTTTTCAAGTTGAAGTTTGTCTAAAACTTGACATTTTAATTCTATTTCTTTTACTTTTTTCATACAAAAATCTAAATCAAAAATTTAAATAATTAAATTTTCTTAGACTTGATTATGAGTTATGTAATACTCGGAAAAACGGGCCTAAAAGTTAGTAGGTTGGGTGCTGGATGTTGGAGCATTGGTGGACCGTTCTCAAATTTAGGATTAGCAGGAGGTTGGGATAATGTAAAAGAAAAAGATGCAAAAGAAGCGCTTTATCTCGCCTTTAAGATGGGAGTAAATATATTTGATACGGCAGATGTATACGGATTAGGAAACTCAGAAAGATTAATAGGATGGTGGGTAAGAAAGTTAGAAAAAGAAGGGGTGAAAAGAGATGAATTTGTTATAATTTCAAAAGTTGGATATTTTTTTGGCACAGCTCCTCACGGATATTACTCACTTCATATGAGACACCAACTTGAGATGAGTTTAAATAATCTAAAAACAAAATATTTGGATATTTACTTTTTTCATCATTATGATTTTGGTCCCAAAGATAAGTACCTCTCTAAAGCTATTAGACAAATGAAAGAATTTAAAAGGAAAGGCCTGGTACATTTTATTGGATTGAGAGGACCTCACCAATTTTTGCCTTATCGAAAGATTAGAAAAATGTCCACCGAAGAACTTTTTGATAGATTTTTCTATTTAGCAGAACTCATAGACCCAGATGTCATTAGTGTTAAGTATAATATGCTTGATAGAGATATAGGCGATTACAAAATAGATATTTTTAAATGGGCGAAAGAAAGGGATATAGGAGTTGTAATCTACGAGCCGTTGGCACATGGGTTGTTAACTAATAAATACAATCCTGATAATCCACCAAAATTTAGCGATCAAGACCATAGAAGTAGAAAATTTTGGTTTACTAGAGAAGGCATCCAAATAATTTCATCTAAATTAAGAATTTTGGGAGAGAAATTTAATTGTAATTCCGTAAAGGACTACATTCATCTGGCACTCCGATTTTGTCTTTCTCGCTCCAATAAAAGTGTTGTATTTGTCGGCTTCAAAAATAAGCAACAAGTCAAAGAAAATTTTTCAGTTAAAGAAGTATGTCTTACAAAGAAGGAAATAGAATTCATAAGAAAAACATTTTCCGACATCAAGGTGAAAAATGAGTAAACAATTATTCCTTGATAAATACTTTGGAAATAAGTTTGAAATGGAAGAAAAAATTGTGAGAATATTGAATTGGAATGTAAGGAACCCTTCTTACCAAAGAGCAACGAAACAATGTAGATATATAGAAAAATTAAAACCACACCTAATACTCCTTACGGAATTGAAATCTTCCAGTGGTTTAAGATATTTCAAAGAAAGATTTTCGTATTTAGATTATGATTTATTTTACGAATTCCCTGAGGATGATTATTTTATTTTAATTGCATGTATTTTTGAAACTTGTGAAATACCGACTAGAACAGAGTTTTTACCACATAGGATGAAAGGAATTTACTTTAAGTATAGAGATATTAAAGGAAAATTTTTTGGTATCTACGTACCTTCTCGAGGTCCAAAAGAAAAGAGAAATGTAAATAAAAGAAAATTTCAGAACAGTGTAATGAAAACCTTGGATGAAATTAGAAATAAAGTTAAAGTTTCGAGACTTATTATTGGAGGAGATTTAAACGTTATTGACCCTTATCATATTCCAAAATATCCTATTTTTGGGAATTGGGAGTATGAATTTTATGAAAAATTCACTGAAATAGGACTAATTGACGCGTTTAGGAAAGTTAATTCTCATCAAGATTATAGTTGGTTTGGAAAAGAAGGAGATGGATATAGATTCGATCATCTTTTTGTTTCAAAAGATTTAGAAAACAGAATTAAGAGTTGTTATTATGATCATACCGTAAGGGAAAAGAAGTTAAGTGATCATTCATCAATGATTTTAGAACTGGAATTGTAGATTTTCCATCTCTGAATAGCTTTCTTAAGTCTTTCATCTTTTGTATCGTTAATCTCACGTTGTTGAAGGAGTTTGGAACTTTTGTCAACAATTTCTACTTCCATGATTCGAAGAAATATCTCAAGACACTTTTTTAAACTTTCCTTCAACGAATTTTTTTCCATTAAGTTCCAAAACTTTTCTAAGTAGCCATGGCACTTAATTATTTTAGGAATTTTAAACAACTTTTTATTTTTTGTTGCAATCAACACCATTGATTTAATAAAATCTAAACTAAGTTTTCTATGAGTTTTCATGAGTTCAAACAATTTGCGTTCTTCATTATTTCTTGCTGTTTTACGTAAACCTTTTATTGCATACATTAGCTCAAAATTTCTGTCTATCCATTCTTGAGAAAATTTTGCGAGCAAACCTATCTTTGGATTTAAATACCTCACTTTTATTTTCCCTATTCTCATGTCTGGTTTACCTATTATTAATTTCTTTTTGTATTTCTTTTCCGCTATTTTGAGCAACTTTATATAATTACACCCAATGAGAACCTCCAACTGGGCAAGCATATATGAGACTCTTGTACAAAGAGGGTCTCCGAGTTTATTCTTTTCTACTAACTTTTTATCATGAATAAGATTAAATAAATCATTAAAAGTACACTTCTTTAGATTAATTATTTTCATCAGAGCATCATCCCTTTCTAGAAATAGTATATTTTCGATTAATTCTTGCATACTCATAAGCGGATCGAACATAATAAAACCTAATCTGAAACCAACTCCGATACAACTAAGTAACCTAATTGCCATCACCGATTGCTCTGGTGTTATACCTTTCCCATATCTCATCAACTGAGTTTTGGAACCAGACTCTACTCCCACAAAAACTCTTGCAAGACCAGCTTCTTTAAGAAGATGCCACATTTTTATCCTATTAACATGCCACTTTTTTGGCATTTTAAGATTATAAATTTGATCAATTCTGGTGTAAACATCAAAAGAAATCTTAATTTTATTTCTAATAATTCCTTTTGCAATTTTTATTAATCTTTTTGTTTCACTTTCATCGACACCACCAATTGTCTCTTCGTCTGCAATATAAAGATGTCTAGATAACTTAGAAAACTTGTTCATAATACTATTGAAATACTTAAGCTGCGAAATTATTACCCTTGGAGACATACCCTTAAAGCATTTTGGTTTATGATGTCTTGGGCAAAAAGTGCATTGCCAAAAGCATCCTCTATTCCATTCATGAGTTAACGCACCTCTCAATTCAGCGAGTTTTTCTACAGTATCAGAAGCTGGTGGAGGTAAATCATCCATATTTATTGGTTTTACTGGTGTAACCAAAATTTTATTTTTGTATTTAGCAATTATACCAGAAATTTCTTCTAATTTCTTTTTGCCTTTTACAAATTCTATCAAATCAACCATTGTATTTTCTCCCTCTCCTCGCGCAATGAGTATATTTGGATATCTTTTAAGAAAATATTCTGGAAAAGAAGCCGCGATAAAATTACCAATTATAACTAGACCATCCCATTTTTTCTCTCTTTTAAGTCTGTAAATTCTGTCCAAAATCTTTATAACAAGAGGGGTTTGTCCATGAGGACACGAAACTCCTATAATATCTGGGCGTATTTGTATTATTTTCTTTTCTATATCTACGGCTTTTAATCCTAATTGTGTATCAAGTATCAACACCTGCGCCTTTTGATATTTTCTTAAATAAGAGGCTAAGATTGACACACCCAAAGATAGCCGAGGTATGGGATATTTCTCTATTATGTAAGGATTTATTAATATAACTTTCGGCAAAGATAAAAATTCTTCAAATTTTTTTATTGTAGAAAATACAACAAACTTTTTGTGAAGCATCTTAACGGGAAGGATTTTTCTTAATACCGGGTTTTCTTCAAATTTTTGAAAAGGCGTATAAATTCTCACTTTATTATCGTAAAAGAAGTAAATAGCTAAATTTCTTGTCTCTCCTGTAACTACAATCTTATCCATTTTTACTCCATAAGCTTTTAAAACTTCTCTTATTTTTTCTTCTAATTCTGCTGGATTTCTATAATACAGTGAAGACAATATTTCTTTAATTTCACCAAGCATTTTTCTATTTTCTACACATCTCATAATACCGTTTTTTTCTTAAATTCTCAAGACTTACTGACAATAAGCTGACAGAACTGCTATGAAGGCTTTATTTTAGCAGAAAAATATACAGATTTTGTGTAAAAACTCAACTTTAACACTTTGGGTGTAAACCCTTCTAAATTCCCATTATTCTTAAAAATGTAAGGACGAAAATTTTAGTTTAAGTTGAGTTTTATTTAGAGTTTAAGAGAGATCTAAAAGTGTCAAAGTTGGGTTAAAGGAAAATATTTTCATGTTATTATGACTGTGCACATATAAATAATTTTTCGGATTTTATACGGCAATTGTCTATTTGCATTAGAAGTAGATATTTTTCCAAAAAAAACCATTTCAGAGAATATTTTTCGTAAGATACTTCGTTAAAGAAAAATAATTGTAACTAATCATTAATAAATCTATGACCGTCGGTTTGGTTTTTCAAAAACTTTCTTCTAAAAAAAATTTAGGGTTGAAGTTTAATACTTCTAAACCTCTCTCAAGCTTTACTCAGTTTGCTAATTGCAATTTATAAGCACGTTGGTAACATATAATGTGTATAAAGTTGAAAAATGTTAGCCACAAATATAATAGAAAACCAAAGTCTTAATAGATAACGGAAAACAGTTTGTGTCAAAGTTCTACAACAAGTTCTTAGAAGAAAAAGGAATCAAGCATAGAAGAACAAAACCTTACAACCCCAAATGTAATGGAAAGATGGAGAGATGGTTTAAAACCCTTAAAAAACCTCTTAAGAAGAAATGGTTTAATAATTTAGAAGAGTTTATCAGAGAAGTTGGTAGGTTTGTTGATAATTACAACAACAAACCAAAGAGGGTTCTAAATTGGAGAACTCCGAAGGAGAGATATATCTGAAACATAAGAGTTGATCAGAAAAAAATAAGAGTGGTAAATATCTCTGATAATTAAGAAATTTTAGTTTTTGTTGTTAATTTTGAGTTTAAGGTTGTCATATACGATTACTTAAAGACTATTTAAAGTTTTTTATCTTAGTATTTTTATAGAGGCTTACCTATATCTTTAACAAATATATTTAGTTTCCCATTTTTTAACATGAAACGCTATAAAGCTGCTGTAATAGGTTTAGGACACCAAGGTATAGAAGATTGGATACCAGGAATTGTGGATTCTCAATTTGCCACATTGAAGGCGATTTGCGATAGTGATAGAAAAAAGCTTGATGTGTGGAAAGAAAAACTAAAGGTTAATGCTTATGAGAACTATAAGGAACTCTTATCAAGAGAGGCCTTAGATTTTGTAGTTATAGCAACGCCTCATGATACTCATAAACCTATAACCGAAGAAGCATTTAAACATGGTATTCATGTATTAAAAGAAAAGCCCTTTGCTCGTAGTTTAAAGGAAGCTCTTTACTTAAGAGATTTGGCTGAAAAATATGAAACAACATTAATGATAGTAGCTCAACGAAGATTTAATCCAATTTATACGACATTCTTCCAACTCAAAGACCAAATTGGAGAACCATTTTTCATAGAAGCTAAATACAGTTTATTTATAGAAAAACCTTACATAGGATGGAGAGGAGATAGAAAGAGGGCTGGTGGTGGATGTATTATAGATATGGGTTATCACATAATAGATATACTTATTTGGTATTTTGGACTTCCAGATAGAGTCCATGCTGAATTTTCCACAAAAGCTTGTCCAGAAATTAACTACAAAGCTGAAGATACAGCCACAATTCTTTTTAGTTATGGTGTAGGATTATACGGAAATCTCGTACTTTCTCGATATTATCCTCCAAAGAGTGAATATATTAAACTAATCGGAAGTAGAGGTATAATTGAAGTTGAAAGAGGGAAAATTAAGAGAAAGAAAAGTGATGGTGAAGTAGTTGAATCTTTAAGTAGAGATGTTGCATGGCCTACAGCAGCTATTAATCAAATAGATTACTTTTGTAGAGTTATAAATAGTGAAAGAGAAAATTTTAGTAATCCAGACTATCACTTACAACATATGAGTTTTATAGAAGCCTGCTACCTTTCAAAACGAAACGGATGTTATGTATCTCCAAAGGAGATATTAGAGAAAAAGGTGGAAAGATGTCAAAGTTAGCTATTAAGGGTGGAAATAAGATAGTAAACATAAAACCTCCACATTATAGATGGCCTGTAATTACACAAGCTACAGAGGAATCTGTATTATCACAATTAAAAAAATCAATTTCTATTTATAATAGGTCAGGAATAATTGAAGAATTAGAAGAGAAGTTTAAAAAATACTACAATAGAAAGTATGCTTTACTCACAAATTCAGGAACTACCGCATTATATTCGATGTATATAGCTGCTGGTCTTAAAGAGGGAAATGAAGTTATATGTCCGACTTATACTTTCTTTGCAACAGTAACACCCCTCTTCTTTACTGGCGCTATACCTATTCTAGTTGATTGTGATGAAAGCGGCAATATAAATCCTAATAAAATAGAGGAAAAAATTACAGAAAAAACAAAAGCTATTGTTGTTACGCATATGTGGGGCATTCCATGTGAAATGGAAGAAATAGAAAAAATTGCAAGAGAGTATAATCTGTTATTATTTGAAGATGCTTCTCATGCTCATGGTGCAAAATATAAGGATAGAAAAGTTGGGACATTCGGTGACGTTTCTGTATTTAGTTTACAAGCACAAAAACTTATACCAGCAGGCGAGGGAGGTGTTCTCCTAACAAATAATGAAGAAATTTATTACAGAGCTTTACTATTGGGGCATTACAATAAAAGATGTAAACAAGAAATACCTTCGGCATATGAACTTTACAGGTATTCTACTACAGGAATGGGTCTTAAATTAAGAATCCATCCTTTAGCTGCTGCTATTGCTAGTAAACAATTTGAAAATCTTGAAAAAGTACTTAGAGGAAAAAGAAAAAATGCCAAATATATATTAGAGAAAATCTCTGAATTTACGTGTCTTAGACCCCCACAATTTAAAGATTATATGGAACCGTCATGGTATGCATTTGTATTTCATTATCTCTCAGAAAAGCTTTATAACATCCCAATTGATAAGTTTTATGAGGCGCTAAAAGCTGAAGGTTGTGAAGAACTAGATAGACCTAACTCTACGTGTCCAGTCAATTATCACCCTCTGTTTCAAAACCCTGGAGAATTATTTACACAATATAAAGGGAAAATTAAATATAAACGTGGAGATTTTCCCACTGCTGAAAAATTTCATGAAACATCACTTAAATTACCTGTATGGCATGAGGATTCTGACAAAGAAATTATTGATTTGTATTTAAGGGCCCTAGAAAAGGTTACACAAAATTATAAAGAGTTAATATGATAGATAGAAAGTTCGTGGATAGGTTAGTTTCACAAGCTTTAAAAGATAGTATTTCTAGATATGTTGTAGCTGCGGTAATTGCTAATGAATGCTTAAATGTTCTTTTACTTGAAAGGCCAAGAGACGAATTTCTTGGTGGCATTTATGAGTTACCTAGTGGCAAAGTAGAAGAAGGCGAATCATTATTAGAAGCTTTGTATAGAGAGACTAGAGAAGAAACAGGGATGAATATAAGAGGTATCAAAGAATATTTAGGATACTTTGACTATCTTTCTAAAAGCAAAAAGAAGACAAGGCAATTTAACTTTCATGTCGAAGTAGAAGATATCTCTCAAATAACACTAAGTGAACATTCTAGCTACGTTTGGGTATCTCATGAGGATTTAAACAAATACCGTATAACAGATAATGTCAAAAATGTTTTGAAGAAATTCTGGGGTTTTTGAGATATGAGAAAAAGAGGTATTTTAGTTACATTTGAAGGTCAAGATGGTGTTGGAAAAACAGAATTGCTTAGAAGAGTCACTCTTAATCTCTTACAGATTGGTTATGATGTAAAAAGTATTGAAGAATTTTCTAATTCACCAATTGGAGATTATATAAAAGAGCTTCTTTCAAGAGATAAGTTTATACACATGAAACTAAATATACCCACATCGATAACAGAAACTATGATACTTATTTCTGATTTATATTTTCAAGACGAAATAGAAATAAGACCCTTTATCAAAAAGGATTACATAATTTTGAAGGAAAGACATATAGATAGTATTTTTGCATGTCAAATACCAAAGATCCTAGAAGATTACCCAGATAAGAAAACAGAAGAAATATATAACTGGCTAGAGTGTTTATGTAAAAATTTGTATACACCTGATTTAACTTTCCTTCTAATAGTTCCGCGAAAAATACAGTTAAAGAGAATTAAAACACGTGGAGAGACAGTTTCCATAAGAGATATAAAAGTTTTCGAAAAAAGAGGAGTAATATACCAAAATTTAGCTAAAAGATATAAGGATAGAATTATCTTGTACAAAAATGTTGACACTCTAGAAAATGCAACAAAAGAAGTTACAAAAATTATTCTCGAAAAATATTCATTATTTTAAAAAAGCATCTTTCCTCTCCAGATCCAAACACCCTTTCCTAGACCTACAAACTTTACCCTTTACCGAGAACAGAAAAGCTTCTTTTACTATCAAATTAAATCCAAGCCCGGCTCTTGCCGAATATCTCCTTATTTCTTCCTCACTAAAAACTATTTCCACCATGATAAAAGTTCTTTTTCTCCAAGGTTATCTATAATATTCCATTCTTTAATAAATACTCCTTTAATTCTTCCATACAAATAAATCTTTGACTTCTTATTTATTCTTTCCTTACAAAAATCTATTATTTTTTCTATCTTTTTATTTTTTTTAGGCATAATAGAAAGCAAATAGCCCAATCTCTGAAAAAAAGAAGATTTTTCTTTAGAAATGAGATCTATAAAATTATTCCAATTTATATTCCTTGCATGATAAATAGCTTCTAAAGTCTTTTTGAAAGGAACTATTTTGTAGTATTTTAAGGAATCATAAATTGCTTTTTCTGGAAACGCAACCTTATTTTCAACATCTACATATTTGAAATTTATAGCTTTAAAATAGACAAGTTCGTAATTGCCGAGTTTATAATTCCTAATTTTTTCAGATGCAATGTATATTGTAAAAGGATATTCAGAAATAAAATGGTAATAATAAAGGGCAGCAGTTAAAGATATATATCCAGGTTCCAACATTGTTGCAATTTTAAAAGGATCAAAATTTTTGGAAACATAAACGCCTTTCTTTGGAGAAAGAATTGTTCCTTTCTTCACCATATTTGATAAAATAACCCGCAAAGATTTTTCTGAGGTTAGATTAAAATCTTTCAGAATATTAAAAGTTAGGATTTCTGCTTCTTCTATATATTCCTTAATCTTGGTTTCAATTTTCATAAATAATAAATAAAACTTTAACTTTTTATAATTTTTGAAACTGAACATATGTCGTTAAATACAAATCACCAACAGGAAAAATATTGGTATCAAGAGTTTTTTAGGAGATTTTATAAGTTATGAAGCTTTAGATGCCATGTTTGTTGCGTTTGGGCTGGAAGATATGATAATTACAAAAATGAAATTACTGTTTTTTTAATAAACCCGATTATCTAGCTACAATTGCAGAGGAATTACTCCACCTGCACTTTTAGGAAATTACGAGAAAGTTGAAGATAAGAATAGAGGAAGAGAACTTGAAGGATTTCAAAAACAATTTTTACTGGCAGCTTTCCGAGTGCATACCTTGTTTAGTATTTTCCCATTCCGAGTTGAAATTGAAATTTGGCAAATATCCAGATTGGAAAGAAGTTAGAAAGGTTTTCAAAAAAATAAGACCTCTTTGGGATAACAAAAGAAATTTTACAGATTTTTTAAAAAATGCTTTCAATTTTATATCTCCTCAGAAATAAACAATATCAAAATGTCCAGGACACAAGATTTTTGGATTCAATTTCTTTAATCTTTTCAAAGTTCTTTCACTTTCAATTTTAGACCCACTAGGATAAGTCCATCTGCCTTGGTAATTCTTCCCGAACCATGCATCTCCTGTGAAAAGAATTTTAGCTTTTTCTTCAAAGAGAGAAATCGAGCCATCTGTATGGCCTGGAGTTTCGAGAACTTTAAAATTGAATTTGCCAGTGGTTATTACATCGCCTTCCTTTACCACCTTATCAACTTTCGTTGAAATCAACTTTTTCGGACTTTTCTCGAGCAAAACTTTTTCGTTTAATTTTTCAATAGCTTCCATTTCTTTTCTACTGCAAACAATTTCGCATTTATTGATTTTCTTTAGTTCATTCAGGAAAAGAATGTGATCAAAGTGACAATGGGTAATAACAATTAAATCTACAGGTTTCCTAACGAGGACACCAGCATCTATGAGCACTTTTTTCTCATCATCTATGTAATAGGTAAAACATCCTATCTCTGATTTAAACAACCATATTTTTTCTGTCACTTTTTCTGGAATAATCTCTATTAAATTTTTAATCTCAAGTTTTTTTATAAATTCCTCTACATCCATCTTTATCTTATCTGGTCCTATATCTTTAAATTTAGAGATAAGAGCTCGTTGAATGTCTTCTTTTTGATTCTTCCCATTTAGTAGTTTTATTATTTCATAACCAACTTTATTTGTTTCATGAAGTAATTCAGTTTCTGTATCAAATAATATAAACAGATTTTGCTGCCTTCTTATTTTTACAGATTGCTTAAGTATCATCATAATCTAAACCACCGGATAGCATTTTTACTTAAAAGTTTTTCCTTTTGCTTGATGGATAGATTTCTATTATTTTTCACATAACCTAACTCATCACTATAAGATAATCCATAAGGTTCGTCACTCCCCCACATAATTTTATCTTCATAACCTCTAACAACAAGATGGTAAATAATACAATATTTAATAACTTCTGCAAGCATAAACATATACTTTTGCTTCTTTACCACAAACCAAACACTTCTTATTTATTGGTTTATTCTCTTCTGGATACAGAGTCCCTACTATTTCACAAATTTCTTTTAATTTTTCAGCGCATTTTTTACCATTTTCATCTATTGAACAGAAAGGAATTTTAACAAAACCTTCTTTAATATTTTTCTTAAGTTCTTCTAGATTCTCCGCATATTTTATTCTTCCTTCAAACCATTTTTTTGCTTCTTTCTTTAAATTTTTTGTTATTTCTTTTCCTATTTCTTCTACTCTTTCTAATTCGTTAATTTTCAATTTTATTCTTTCTTTTATATCTCTTCTTGAAATTGTTATTTCATTATTTTTAACTTCTCTAAGACCTATCTCAATTCTAATCGGCACACCTTTTAACTCCCAAATATTAAATTTCTCTCCAGGAGTTCTTTCACTTTCGTCCAACAATACTCTAAATTTAGATAATTTATTCTTTATATTTTCGCAATAGTTAAGAATTTCTTTTTCTTCATCTTTTTTTAGAATTGGTATTATCACTATTTGAATAGGTGCTATTTCAAAAGGCAGTCTTAAACCTTTGTTATCTCCGTGAATAGAAATCAATGCACCTACTACTCTTTCAGCGATTCCGTAACAGGTTTGCCAGACATACTTTTTTTTACCATCTTTATCTTGGAATTTTATATCAAAAGCTTTTCCGAAATTCTGTCCTAAGTTAATTACTGAGCCTAGCTCCAAAGTTTTCCCGTCTGGTAATACAGTGAGAAAATCATAATTGTACAAGGCCCCTGCAAATGTATCCCATTTTGGAGTTTTAATTATGAGATAAGGTATCAATAAATCATCAAAAAATTTTCTATAAATTTCTATAGCTTCTTTTATCTGTTCTTCTGCCTCTTCCTTTGTTGCATGAGCTGTGTGGGCCTCATTAAAAAATATAACTTCTCTCAACCTTAGTAGAGGTCTTGTCATTTTTGATTCACACCGGAATATGTTTACTGTCTGAAAAATTTTCAATGGTAATTGAGCATAACTTCTTATCCACATAGACCACATATAATACATTGCTGTTTCGCTTGTTGGTCTTAGAATAAGAGGTTCATCTAATTCTTTTTTTAATGTTTTTGTGACTAAATAGGCTTCTCCTTGAAATCCTTCAAAGAACTTCTTTTCTTTCATAAAGACAGAATAAGGAATTAATGTTGGATATCTCTCTTCTTTATGTTTATGGACTTTTAGTAACAACTCCAAAATACTTATGCATTTCTTTATTAAATCCAATCCATACCAACTGTAGACATACATACCCTTTGCCGGAAACCTATCATCAATTATTTCAGCTTTTCTTAAAACTTTCAAATACCATTTTGAGAAATCTTTATTTTTATTTATTTCGAATTCTTTTTCTTTTGACATAATTAATTGTTGAACAATAAAATAGAATATTTCTTGTTTAAATGACACTTCTAAGGCCAGTTAAATAAATATTTGAAAGATTCGTAAAATACAGCCAATATCTTCTCCTAATAGAAGTATTGGATTTCCTAAGATTTTTAAGAGAGAAAAGTATAAAACAAAAAATGGAAACTGCACTTTTAAGTGAAAAATCATTAGGGAGAGATTGGTTATTGCCAGAAGAAAATGAAGCATGGAGAGATTTGTGAAAAGAGATGTCGTAGTAGTTCCCTTTCCTTTCTCAGATTTAACGCAAGCTAAAAGAAGACCTGCTTGCGAATTTAGAAGGAGACGACTTAATTCTTTGTCAAATTACAAGCAAATTAATTAGAGATAAATATGCAATTCCGCTAGAAGATTATGATTTTGTAGAAGGATCTCTAAAACAAAGTAGCAATATTGGACCTCACAGAATTTTTACTGCAGATTATCATATTATACTTTACAAAGTAGACACTCTCAAAGTTGAAAAAATTAATGAAGTTACAGAAAAGATAATAAGTATTTTAAAAGAGTAAAATCACTAACTAATAAGCAAACTCAAATACTCAGCACTAATTATTTTATTTGCTCAACCCAACTTCTTTCTCTATAAAATCTAAAAATCACACCAGAAAGCAAGCAACTTCATCAAATTTAACATTGCAAATTTCTTCCTCATCGAAATTAACATACCCGAATTTTTTTCCTTTAGAGCGTGTAAAGAGAAAAAGGATTTTCCAGCTCTCCTAACACCTTTAACAACTACTATCTCTCCGGTTTTCATTAAAGATTTCAATTTCTTTAAATATTCTTTCCTTTCTATACTTTCATCTTTATAATTTCCCCAAAAATTCCAATCTATCAATATTCTCAATATTTCATCTTTTTTCATAATATATCGGTAGGTTTTAATAATAAATATTAAAATATATCGGTAGGTTTTATTCAATACCAATAAAATAGTTATTTCAAATCTTTGTATAAAAATTTTATAAAACTAAATCTTCTTTGAATTTTTTATCCAATATATAAGTGCTAACAAAGTTAAATGAAAAATATTTTCTATTATGGAAATATATAAGAAATTAAAAGGTCAGGCTCTTTCTTTTGATTTTCTAATATCTGCTGCAATCTTCATTTTAATTCTTGCAATACTTTTAACTCAAGTTGGAAACAGTGCAAAAGAGTTGAATGAAATTAGAGAAAAAAATGAAATGATTCAGGAGGCATATAAATTAAGTGAAATTTTCTTTAATAAAGGTTATCCTGAAAACTGGAATAGCACAAATGTAAAAATTATTGGTTTGCAAAAAGATAATAGAATTGACTGGAATAAACTCAAAAGTTTGGAAAAAATCGGTTACCAGAAATCTTTAATTTTGCTTGGTTTGAAAAATGATTACAATTTTACAATTTTTAATGATACAACCCCAATTTATAGTTTTGGAAAAAATACAGAAAAAACTTCATCAATTATGAAAGTTGACAGAATTTCAATTTTAAATGGTTCAATTGTTTCAATTCAGATTCTAGTGTTCAATTATGATTAAGGGTCTTGTTTTTTCTTTGGATATTATTATTGGAATTTCTCTGTTATTAATTGTTTTAATTTCAAGTTTTTATCTTTTTTCTGTTCCTGAAGTTTACGAAGAGAGGGGATATGAACAACAAAAACTTATTGCAAATGATTTTTTAAATTCTCTTGCGGAATTAAAAGTTTCTGAGGCCGCAACTCAAAGCAAAACAATAGAAAATTTAATTTTGAACGGAAACATAACAGAAGATGAGCAAGAATTATCCGTCCTGAATTTAATTTTAACTTTTTTTGCTCGCTACAAAGATGAAAATAATACAGTAGAAAAAGAAATAGCGGAAAATATAACAAAAGAAATGGCAAACTCAGTCAAAATTCTAAAAAATATAAATTTTAGTTTATCTGTTGGAAATGATTTTATTGTTGGAAATTACACAAATACTTCTGATAAAATTGTTGTCTCAAGTTTAATTGAGAACACTTATGGTTCAGAAGAACCGAAATATGGTTATATGGCGAGAAGTTACTTAAGCGGAATTGAAACAGAAAGAGCAAGTTATTTATATTTCGGAGGTTTTGTCGGGCAGGGAAACTTAAGTTTCAATTTATATATTCCAGAAAATGCTGAGAATATAACTTCAGCTTATTTAGAAGTTTCTTCTGGTTCCAACTTCTCTTTGTTTGTTAACAATAATTTTTCCGGGAATTTCTTTTTAAACTCATCAGATGGAAACTTTAGTGCAAACATCAAATCTTCTGTTAATATATCAAATTTTAGAAAGGGAAACAATAATATAGAGATTGTTTTTAATACCTTAAATTTGAGTAAGATGTATCTTGGAGGAGGATTTTTAAGGGTAAATTATAACACAACTGAACTTTTTGAAGAAAAAGAATCAGGAATAGAGAGATATAATTTTCCAGGGATAGAGGGAATTATAAATCTTTATGACGGGTTTTATATTCCTGGAAATTTAACCAACATAAATATATATTTGCATTATTACAACAATATCTCTGGAGGAAGTATTTTTTTAACAATTGCAAATGCTACTGTCTTTGAAAGCAATGAAGTCGGAGAAGTGAATATTTCTTTGAACAATTCAAATATTAGTTCTTCTATAGCAAATAGCGGATTAAGTTATTACAATATATCAAAATTAACAATTCCTATAAGGCTAGGGATGAAATCAATCACATTTACAGAACAGGAAGTTGGAAATGCAGATGTTGTTTTAATAACTGATTTGAGCGGAAGTATGGCTCAATGTGTTGAAAACAATAGTGATTGCCCTTCCGGAAGTCAAAGAATAGATTTGGCAAAACAATTAGATAAAGAATTTGTTGATATAATTTTAAATACCTCTGGCAATAGAGTTGCTTTAGTTTCTTTTAATTCTGAAATTTCAAATTATACTTCTCTAACTAATGACACAGCTTATTTAAATTCTACTATTGATAGTTATACAGCAGATGGTGGAACCTGTATTTGCTGCGCAGAAAATAAAGCCTATGAAATTCTGCAAACAGAAAGCAATTCTTCAAGACAGAAATTTGTGATTATGATGACGGATGGGATTCCTTCACATAAATGTTCATGTTATGGTTGTGGTTGTGAAGGAACAGGAACTTCTGGGTTTGGTCCTTGGGATGGAGGAAATTGTTATGGTTGTACTTATTGCTGCAATGCAAACCCAGATACTGGAGCAAATTGCGATTGCCCTACTGACCAAAGTTGTGGGCGTTGCGGTTGTTATTCCTGGTCTGGTTGGTGGTGTCATTCACAACCAACTTGTTGTGAGAATATTTGTGATTGTACTTGTGAATCTTGTTGTCAACAAAGTTGTTCTTGTTCTTGTGAAATCCAGAATGCAAATTTTTCAAGTTGCAGATTACACAATGATTTAAATGCAACAGTACATTCAATAGGTTTTGGACCAATAGCAAACTGCCAGATGGGAAACACAACATTAAGTGCAATAGCAGACTGCGGAAATGGAGAATATTATGCGAGCCAGAATGCTTCCGAATTGCAAGAAATTTATAGAAACATTGCTCAATCAATTGTTTCAATAAGTTATACAACTCAAAAAGTCAGTGTTGAAGGAAATGTTAGCATAGGAGGAAATCTTCTTTACAATGATTCTTACATAGAATTTAATTACAATGAAACAGGAACTGAGTTTGGTTATGGAGAATTTTCTCTAACTTTTGAGAAAAATTGCACAAATGGAACTTGCATTTTAGATAAGAAAAATGAAACAGAAATTTTAGATGCAAAGATTACTTCTTACTCCGCTGATTATTGGACAAATTTAGTTATCTTAACAAACTCAACATCTGAAAATTTAACTATTTATAATCTATCAAAATATGGTGAATATGAGAAACTTGGAGACCCTTTCATGATTTCTATTCCAAGGGAAACAGTTTCTAATGGTACAAATGAAATTCAAATATTTTTAGGGATAAATGAAACAGATAGAATTTCTGGTTCAAATGATAGCAAATTAATCTATTCTTTGAAAGTCCCTGGTATTGTTGGTTATGGAAGTGTTTTTAATACAATAGAAGAAGCGGAAGAAGATGCAAGAAAAAGGTTGGAAGAAAAAATATACAATTTAACAGGGCAGGAGATTTCAATTTCAGGAATTAATACTGGAACTTCTACAATTACAGGAGTAAGAACAATTTCTAATACAAGTTTGGTAAAATTAGTTTATTGGAGGAAATAATTATTGAATTTTTTGAATTCAATTAACTGGAATTATGGGAAAGGAAAACATTTAGAACGTACTTTAATGAAATTAGTAAAATTATCTGAAAATTTTAGAACTTATTATCCTATGCTTTCAGAATAAAATTAGTTTATTGTTCTTAATTTATGGAATGCGCATTAGAATTAACAATAATTTTATCTAATGATATATATGAAAAAGTTTTCTTAGAGATTTTAAGTAAATTAAAAAAATCAGAATATTTTGTTTCTTCAACTTATTCTGCAAACAGATTGTACATAACATTTTCTGGAAATAAAGAGTTATCAAAATTTGTTTTAGGAGTTATAGAGGGATTAAAGGGATTTCTGAGAGAATATAAATTAGGGATTAGAGATTTTTATGTTCCTTCTTATGAAATAAGTTTTCCTTGCGAGTTTTTCGGAAAAGTTGAAATTCCAATTGCTAAAACAGTGATTTGTAATGGAAAAACATGCAGAATTGTTTTTGCAGATTTAGAGAAAGAATTTTTAAGGAATGGATTGGTAGAGAGGGCAATTAATTTAATAAAAAACATTTCAAAAAAAGAAGAAAAATTAATTTTCAAACAAGATTCTAATATCCGACCTGATCAAGAGAAGATTCAAGAAGAAATAAAACAAGAAATAAAAAAAGGGATTATAAAAGAAAAAAATATTTACTTGCCAACTTGCGCTGAAAAAATTTCTAAAATAAAGGAAGAAATTATAGAGAATTTGAAAAAGGAATTCAAAGCACAGGAAATTTTTGTTCCGCTATTTATACCAATAAATTTGCTTGAGAGCAGAGATATTTCTGAACTTATTCCAAAAGAAGCTTTTTCTAAGTTTGTGTCAAAACCTGTTAATTTAAAAAAACTTTATGAAATTTATTATCTGACTGAAAAAATTCCGAAAACAGAAATAAAAAATATTGGTTTGCTATATAATGAAATTCCACTTACATTATACAAAGCTCTTGAAAATACAACAGCAAAAAAACAATTCTTTTATTATCTAAATTATACCAAACTGAATTTCGCATTTTTTGATACAATAGAGAATTATGAAAACACAAAAGAGAAGATAATAGGATTTTTTAAAAACATTTTGAATATTTTTGGATTAGAAAGGATTGTGATGAAAAAAATTTGTGGAAAGGAATTTTTTAAATTTGAGGGTCTTAATAAAAAGCATTCTTCTCTTGTTGAAATATTTTTCTCAGAGGAAGCATATACAAAATTATTTAAAATAAAGGGAAAAAGCGGGCATGGAGTAATAAATCTTGAGAATTTGTTGTTGAACAAAATCTTCTAGTTAGAGGAGGCAGTTCTCTGATTTGGTAAAATACTAATTCTTATTTTTAAATAATTATAAGTAATGGCAACACCGCATGGACCTAGAAGAGGAAGTTTGCAATTCTGGCCTAGAAAAAGAGCGAGCAGAATCTATCCAAAAATCTCTTTTTGGACAGGAGATTCCTTAGGTGGTTTTGCTGCCTACAAAGTTGGAATGGTTCAATATTCAGCAATAGAAAAAGGAAAAGAAATTGTAAGAGCAGCAACTGTTCTTTCAATCCCGCCAATTTACCCAATTGCTCTTGTTTTTTATAAAGAGGGAAAAAAGATTACTGAATATTTTAATTTGAAAGATTTGCCAAAAGAGTTTAAAAAAGACTTAAAAAGGAAAATTAAATTTAAATCGGAAGAATATGGAAAAATACCAGAAGAATTTGATGAATTTAGGATAAAAGTGGCAACTTTTCCTAGAAAAACAAAAAAGAAGAAAACTCCTGAAATTTTTGAACTTGGTTGCAAGTTTGAGTTGAATAAGGCAAAGGAATTGTTTGGAAAAGAATTAAAAATTGAGGATTACTTTTCACCCGGCGAATTTGTTGATGTAACTTCAATAACAAAAGGAAAAGGGACTCAAGGAGTTATTAAAAGATTTGGAGTTAAATTAAGGGATCATAAATCTAAAAAAGGAATTAGAAGAGTAGGTTCTATAGGGTCAACAACCCCAAGAAAAATTGATTGGAGAGTTCCAATGCCGGGGCAAATGGGTTTTCATCAAAGAACAGAATACAACAAATTAATTTTGAAAATTTCTGATAATTTAGAGGAAATTAATAAAAAGTCCGGATTTAAAGGTTATGGCCTTGTAAGGACAAAATATTTGTTATTAGATGGTTCTGTTCCAGGACCAAGAAAAAGATTGATTATTTTAAGAAAACCAAAAAGACAGAGAAAAAATATTATGCAGATTAATGAAATAATAAAATGAGAAAATTGTTTAGTATAAGTTGGGTTAAAAGCAAGCAACCAAGAAAACAAAGAAAATACAGATATAATGCTCCAAAGCATATTAGACAAAAATTTATGCATGCAAACTTGAGTAAAGAGTTAAGAAAAAAATATAATATAAGGAGTCTTCTTTTAAGGAAAGGAGATAAAGTAAAAGTGATGAGGGGGAAATTTAAAGGAAAAATTTCAAAAGTCTCAAAAGTTGATTTGAAAAAACTTGTTGTCTATCTTGAAGATGTAAAAAGAAAGAAAGTTGATGGAAGAGAAGTTCAAATTCCAATTCAACCTTCAAATTTGCAGATTGTTTCTGCTGAGTTTGATGATAAAAAAAGAGCAAAAATTTTAGAAAGGAAAAGTAAAGAACAAATCAAAAAAGAAAAATAAGTATGAAAATTTATTACACTGTAATAATTTGCTCCTTAACATGTAGATAAACTTTGACCCCTTTCTATAAAAAATTTAATAAAATAAAACCTCGTAAAATTATGTTTACAGGAAAAATTGTTGAAGAATTTAAGATTGATGGAGATTTTATTAGAATAAGATATATAAAGTTTGAGGATTTTAAAGATTTACAAGAACATATAAATTCTCTTGTTGAAGAGGGAGCTTATCTAAATAGACAAAAGAAAGTTAATAAAAAAGAAGGACTTGAATTTATAACAGATTTTCTGAAAAAAATTGAAAATAAAGAGTCCGTTGCTCTAGTTGCTGAAGTTAATGGAAAAGTTATGGGCTTGGCAAAAATTAATAAAAAGAAAGGTGCTGAAAGTCATGTTGGAGTTTTAGGAATTGCTATAAGAAAAGAAATTAGAGGAAGAGGAATTGGAAAGAGATTAGCAGAACTTTTGATTAAAGAGGCGAAGAAACACTTAAAAATTGAGATTGTTGAACTTGAAGTTTTTGCTGAAAATAAAGTTGCCTATAATCTTTACAAAAAACTTGGATTTAAAAAAGCTGGAGTTGTTAGAAATGGTCTAAAGAAAAACGGAAAATACTTTGATAGAATTCTAATGGTGAAATATTAATCTCTAATTCCTTCTTCGGTCACTCTAAAAACTGTTTCTGCATCAGGTAAGCAAGGTGAATCAATTAGTTTTACAATTCTTTTCTGGTCTTTGCTTTTCCTTATATATAATCTAAAAGTTGCTGCGTGCCCAAGTATATTTCCACCAATAGGCGTTGTTGGGTCACCAAACATTATAGCAGGATTAGCCATCACCTGATTTGTTACATAAACTGCTAAATTGTAAACTTCTGATATTTTTTGCAATTCATGCAAATGTCTGTTCAGTTTTTGCTGTCTTGGAGCCAATTCTCCTCTCCCAGAATAATCACTCCTAAACATAGAAGTTAAAGAATCCACAATAAGAAGTTTGACATTTCTTTCCTTTAAGACATCTTTCGCTTTGTTTACAAGTAAAATCTGATGGTCTGAATTATAAGCCCTGCCAACAAATATATTTTTTAAGACTTTGTGAGGATCTAAATTTAGGGCTTTAGCCATCTGAGTTATTCTCTCTGGTCTGAATGTATTTTCTGTATCAATAAATATAGCAGTTCCTTCTAAACCACCCTTTTCTTTTGGCAATTGAACATTAACTGCCAATTGAAAAGCTAACTGGGATTTTGAAGAACCAAAAGCTCCATGAGCTTCTGTAATTGCTCCTGTTTCTATACCACCACCAAGCAAATTGTCCAAATTCTTTGAACCGGTTGTAATTTTTCCTATCTGCTTCCTTTTCTCATAAACATTTTCTGCTGTTTCAAAACCCATTTGAACACTATTTCTTGCGCTTTCAATAATTTTCTCCGCTGTTCCTTCTCCAACATCAATTGCATCGCAAATTTCTCCAACAGAAGCAGCAGCAATAGTCATTAAATCTTCATAACCAGCCTCTTTCAGCTTCTCTGCAATTTTTTCTCCAACTCCGGGTAAATTTTTTAGTTCATCTGCCATAATTAAATATATTAATAAATAATTTACATTGATAGTGAAAACTGAATCATTATATCCTTTCTTGAATTGGCAATGGAAGAAGTCTTGATAGTTTTCTCCATAGTTTTCTTTCCCATGTTGCTTCCATTTCCTCTTTTTTCTCAAGCATAGAATTTAATAAAATATTTGCGACATTTTTCCCAGAGAGCTCTCTATACATTAAGAGACTTGGATTTATGCTAATATCAATTGCATAGTATTTGTTCTGTTTCTCTATTATATCAACTTCGCAGCATAAAGCCCCAATTTCTTTTGCAATTTTTTTCCCAATTTCAATGAGTTCATCAGATGGTCTAAAGTATATCCTACTTTGAGCCACATTGCTTCTATCTTCTCCTGGTTTTGGAATTTCTTTTATACCTATTACTTCTTCGCCAACTACGAGAAGTTTAACAACCTCCCCTTCAATTACTTCTTGCATGCAGAAAGATTTGGATGAGGTGTACATTGCATCTATCAATCCATTTGCCGTAGACTTATCTTTTACTATCATTATACCTTTTCCTCCGTGAACATCTGCAAGTTTGAAAACAAGTTTATCAAATTTATTAACAATATTTTTACTAACCTCAGGGGCCATAGTCAGATAAGTTTTTGGATAGTTCACTTTTGCTCTTTCAAATGCTTTTATCATAAGAGCTCTATTTGAGAGATAAAGAAAAGCTTTTGGCTCATGGCTTAAAATTACTTTTTTATTGTGCAGGATACCAGCGGCCAAGTAACTAAATGGGAAAGTATTGCAAGGAATATGCAAAATACAGAAATCATAATCTGTAATATCTTTATCCCTATATACAATTTTTTCATTGCCTTCTATATAAAGTTTTTCAATAGACACGAGAATATTATTTGAGATTTCTTTAAATTTTTTGGCTTCCTCGTAAATGTAGAGAGCTACCTTATCCTCTTTATCAGCAATTATACAAAGCTTCATATTTAATCCCTTAAAGAGGCCCAATTCAAAAGAGTAGAGAAATTAGGCATAATAAATTAATAAAAATTTATTAATTGTAGTTTTTAATGAAGGCGATAGAACACTTTATGATTTAAATTAGAAAAAGTAATTCACTCTTCCTGAAATCCAAAAACAGAAAACAAAATCATAGAAAAAACTCCGGAAATCGGAGAAAACAGAAGTCCCCTGAGAAACTCAAGAAAAACCCATATTGTAAAACTCATTATTATTGGAAACCAGACCAAAAAAGCATTTAATAATATAGAATTTTCAATTCCTTTAGAAATAACAGAACTTAAATTTAGATTTACTTCATTAACTTTTAAAGAACCCATTTTCTTTTCTATATCTTTTCTTATCCCTGTTTCTATCTGCAAATATTGCTCCTCTGTTAAATTCGGATATTGCTCTCTTATTGCTTTCATTTGGTTTTCTACAACTTGACTTATGATTTCATTTGTTGAATTGCCAATTTGAGTGTTAAAATTTGAAATTTCAGAACTAACAATATCTGTTATGCTTGAAATTGTTGTGTTTAGAAAAACTTGCCTGTAAGAGTCATTTATAGAGAATGAAATAAATGAACCCAAAAATATAAATAGGAACAAGACAAACAAAGATTTGCTAACAGCATTGCTTCCAACTCTAAATTTCTTCCATTTTTTTAATTCTTTTTTATAAGTTTCTCCAAGTGGAATTACATACAAACATGAAACAAAAAGGCCAAAACCAAAAAATAAAAATAAAATTGAAAAATTGAATAAAATTCCTGACAGAAAAATAGGAATTATTAAGAAATACCTTAGATTTCCAATTTTTCTTACTGATAAAAAAGACAAGGCAAAACAAAAGATTATAAATGATAAGATTGCAGTTAAAATTTCAGAAAAAGTTGAAATGAAAACTTCAAAGGCAGAATGTTCCTGCACTCCTAAAGTAAATATTTTTATAAAGCTTGCTTGCAATAAAGTTATTGAATTTAAATTTACATTGCTTATGTAGAGAACAAGAAAACCAAGAGAAAATAAGACTGAGATAAAGATAAATTCTAATATTTCTGTTTTCATATTTTTTTCACCATTCTTGCTTTTTTCTTTTTTCATCATAATATCTTCTCCATTCCGCCAATTTCTTTTCTCTAAGTATCTCTTCTTCGCTTTTTCTTCTTTTGAATTTTTTAAATATGTTTTTTATTTTCTCTCCAAAGTTACATTTATTGCTCTCAAATATATATCCCTTTCCAGGAAGATAACCTTTCTTTGGAATAAGGGTATAAAATAAAATAACTCCTAAAAGAATAAGAACGAAAACAATAACACCTATTATAAGGAATGGGAAACCTCCTTTTTCTTTTAAATTACCAATTTCACTAAAAATAGAGTTTAGATCTTCCTTTAAGGAATCTATTAACTTTTTTGCTTCTATATAATTTCCTTGCTCAATATAATTTTTTATCTGGTTTAATGTCTGGTTTGCATTATTTATTTTTTGTTCAATAGATGAAATATTTTTTCCTTTCTTTTTTGCTTCTTCAAATTTTTTAAACAGATTATCAAATTGAAATGTCAAATTTTCATAACACTTGTTTATTTTGATTTTCTCTTCTTCGCAAGGAAGAATTGTCAAATTAAATTTTTCTGTGAAATTTCTTTCATCAGAGATTGCTTTTAAAATTAATTCTTTGACTCCTATTTCTTTTGTTTTTGGAATTGTGAAACTGATTGTATATGTTTTCTCGCTGTTTTTTGAGAGATTGATTTTTAATTCAGTAATTTTAAATAAGTTTTCATCAATTCCGCTTAAAATTAAATACAAATTATGCAAAGTTGCTTCTCCTACATTTTTAACTTTAAAACTCATGTTCTTCTCTTCTCCTTGCGTAATGTTAATATCTTGAAGATTAAGAAATTTCAAGGATACTTTTTTCACTTTAAGAGTGATTTTTTTGCTCTTATTGTACTCATCTGATATAAATTTAATAGTTAAATTGTAATCTTTTGGTTCAAAGTCTTCTGGAATTGAAAAATGTATTTCAAAATCAAGTGTTTTCCCTGGACTTAAATCTCTCTTGTTATCTTTGTCATAGTCTATATTATAATAACCTTCGCTTATTCCAGACAAACTTAAATAAGAATTATGCAATGTTGCATTTCCTGTATTTTTTACTCTAACTTTTAAATCTGCTGTTCCTCCTTGAAAAATTTCAATTTTAGAAACTTCAACATTGTTTATTTCAAGTTTCTCAAAGGAGATGCTATAATATATTGTTGGATTTTCATTTACATTTCCGTTATTTTGCGTTGAGGAACTTGTTATTGTTATTTCACCAATTTTTTTAAAATCAGAATATTGACTTGTGGAATTTTCTACTCCGGACAATTTCACATAGATATTTTTATCTCCTGTTGAAGTACAAGAAAACCCTGAAGCATGATAGGATTTAATGGAGTTATTATTTATTTTTTCTGAAGTATCTGCTGTTTTATTTGTGCCACAAACTTTAATTTCAATTTTATTTATAAAAGCTGCCCAGTCCCCTGTGTTTTTGATCTTGATATACACATCAAATGAAGAATTTACAGATTTTGAAGAAGGTGTGTTATCTTCATCTAAAGAAACAACTAAATTGCCGTATTTGACAACAATATTTTGTTGTATTGTTTTATTAAATCTTCCATCGGCTGAAGAAGCAGTTATGTTTATTGTATAAGTTCCCTTTTCTGTTCCATTTAAAGTCCAATTTAACAATTTTGAATTACTCTGGTTTATATTTCCAGCAGATTTTGTTAGATTATCTGTTGTACTAATTGCAGATGGCAATTGCAAAGTAACATTAACATTTTCTGCACTTAAATTTCCCAATTTTGAGATATTTATTTTAAATTCAAATGGATAACCTTTAACAATTGAATTCAAATCGCTTACAACACTCAAATTCAAATCGTGCAACAATTCAAAAGTTAGATTTACTTCTGCAGTATTATTTGCATTATCCACTAAATTTCCCAAAATTGTATAATTACAACCTTCTTTAAAAATTGTTTTGTTTGTTGTGTTTAAATCTGCTGAAAACAATTTTGCAGAATTATCAAAAGTAAAATTTAAAGTTTGTGCAAGATTTCCTGTTGAGTTTAAAATTTCCAAAGTATAATTTTTTGATATATTCCATAAGTCATCTTTTGTCTGGTTGTCAAAGAAATAAACAGAGAAATTTAACTCTGTTAAATTGTCAGATTCAAAATAATAAACTTTTTTGTTTAATCTTGGCAAAGTTTTGTTTGTTACATTGAAATTTAGAGTTAAGTTTAGGTATTTGAATGGTTGGCCGTTTGAGGAATTTAAATAAATCCACCCAGAATAAGTTCCAGTAATATTTGGAGAAAAAACAGTTAGATTTATAGTTTTTGAATTGCCATTTGATATATTTACAGGCTCTGAAATATTTGTTTCATTAATCCAACAAATAGAAAAATTTAATCCACTAAAACTGCTGTTAGAAACTGTTAAGTTTTCTAAATTTGAACTTCCAGTATTATTTACAACGAATAATAAACTCTTTGTCTGATTCAAATTTATAAACAAATTTCTCGTTTTGTTGTAATTTTCAGTTTCCCCAGCTTCTAAAGATTGATTTCCAATATAATAATTTTCCTTATAGTTTGGTCTGAGTTTTAGAATTGGTGCGGAGAGATTTATGTTTACAGGCAATTCAAAAGAATTCTTAGTGGCGGTAATTTTTATAACAGTGTTATAATTTCCATCCACAACTTTATTTTCAGGAGAGGTTAAATTAAAGTAAACAACAGAACTGCTCTCGTTTGTCAAATTTCCCAATTTGGTAATATTATTTCCGGATAAATGAATTGTTAAATTATAAGAGAAACTTGTTGTATCATTAGTGTTGTTTATTAAAACGGTCCAGTAGCCTTCAGAGATATCTGTTGTGAATGTCCAATTATTTCCCCCTTTTGTTGAATTTATCAAACCACCAGTTGAATTATAAAGAGATAGATTTATTTCATTTGTTGCATTAGAAACAAGAGAAACATTTATTGAAACAACAGAATTGTTATCAACATAAAAGGTCCAGTTTTTTGTTGTTCCATTTGAAATTGTCTTGTTTTCAAATTTGTGCTTAACATCTGTAAAATTTGTTTTGAATCTATTATCCAAGAATTTAATTGTCAAATTGAAAGTTTCATTTCCAGAAACATTTTCACCGAAAACAGTTGCCCTCCAGATTCCATATTTTACTTTTGTAATATTTAACTCTGTTATTAAAAAATTTCCACCACCAGAAGTATTTTCAAAATTCTCCCCAGTTCTCAGATTTGTCAGGTTCAAAGTTAAATTATTTGTTGAATTTGTCCAGGTCAGATTTGCTGTTAAATTTGAAGAAAAAGGAACAATAAATGTAAAATTTTTAGTTTGATTTGAAATATTTTGATTTTGCCAATCATAAGTTAGATAATAATTTTCCACACTCAGAGTAACATTTTCTTCTGCTGCCGTTGTTTTGATGGTGAAATTTCTGTTTTTTGTTTGGGCAGGTTCTAAACTTAAATTTTCTTCCCGTTCCGCTTCAATGAAACTTTTTGTAATTATTAAAGTTCCAGATAGATTATTACTTTGCGTTGCAGAAATATTTACAGAGCCGCTTGAAGTTTCGCCAAACCATATTGTTATATTCCAAATTCCTAGTTCGGGATTGCTTATTATGATGCTATTTTCTGTAGTATTGGTTTTGTTACTTTCTTTTGTTATGTTATCCTTTTCCACGGCAAGATAGCTGTCAGTTAAAACAGAAAAATTAGCTTTTACAATTAAATTGGAAATATTTCCTATTTCAACCAAGTAATTTTTTGTTTCGCAATCTGTTTGAATTTCTATTTTTTTCTTTAATATAAATGGGACATCTACTTCCATACCAACTGATATTATAGTTGAATTTGTATCTTCTGTTATATTTACATCAATTTTTCCAGTATAAATTCCAGAAGAATTTTCAGGTGCTGTCAGATTAATATTTATTGTTGTGCTGTTCGTATTATTTATTGTCAGAATTTCGTTCCCCGTTGCATTATAACTCAAATTTCCATCAACCCAGGCGAATATATTTGAGTTATTTATTGTTTGATTTTCACTATTTGTCAGATTTGAAAAAGTTATTGTAATGTTTATATTTTTTGTTGAAATTATTGTTATATTTTTTGTTTCAGTGCTGTTTGACTCCAAAATAAATTCCAATTTTTTCGGAATAACCGAAACATTAAATTCTGATAAATTTAGATAAGTAAGATAAGGATCTATTCTTGAATGATTTTCATTATTGCCAATACTTATTCCCGTATTTATAAACAAATCCTCTAATTCCTGCGGTGTTTTTGATATTCCTTTTAATTCAAGATATTGCTTAATTAAGGCAAAAGCTCCTGCAACATGAGGGGTTGCCATTGAGGTTCCATCTAAATTTTTCCAACCATTTGGCCAAGTTGAATAAATTGATTCGCCAGGAGCAAAGAGAATTGGTAAATTCCAGTAATTGCTAAAACTAGAAATTGAATCTTCACCATTCACAGAACCAACAGGAGTTGCATTCTGAATGCATGCGGGTAATGAAATAGCACTTGAATTATACTCATTTCCGCTCGCAACAATAACAGAAATATTTTTTGCTGTTGCATTGTTTATTGCAGAAGTTAGTAGTGGCACTTCAGCATCGCAATAACTGTTATTATGATAATCTGTTGTGCCAAGACTCATTGAAATCACTGAAATATTGTATTCTTCTGAGAAATCTGTGCAGTAATTTATTCCTGCAATAAGATCATCAAAATTGGCATATCCTCGTTCTCCAAAAATATTCACAACAACCAATTTAGAATCAGGAGCAACTCCTTTGTAAGTAGTATTATTTGAAGCAATAATCCCAGCAACATGAGTTCCATGCCCTACTTTATCGTAGCAAGCAGAATGATTTGAGGAGCAATTATATTTTTCATCCATTGAACTATTTTCTACAAATCTCCATCCTCCGAGAATTTTTCCACTACTCCAGTTTCCACCAAGAGCAGAATGATTGTAATCAATTCCTGTGTCAATAATGCAAATTGTTTGCCCTTTTCCAGTCAAATTTATTCCATTTACAGAGATATTCCACAATTTATCCGCCTGAATTTGAGGAACAGATTCATCCAAGAAAGCATAAACTTTCAGATTTGGATAAATTTTGTATCCTTTTGCTTTTAATTCATCAATTTGAGTTTCGTTTAATTCCCCAGAACAGGAATTTGTTCCGTAAATTTGGTTACATTTTATGTTTTGTTGAGTCAGACTAGAAATTCCTATCTCACCCGTTGGAGGTGTTATAATATAACTATCTGCAAAACATGGTGCAGTTAAAACAATCAATAAAACAAGCAATAACTCTATTTTCTTCATAATAACTCAAAAAAACTAAAAATAAAAAGAAAATAGTTTAATTTGTTTTTGTATTAATACAATAAAATATCAGAGAAAGTAACTTTTATGGAAATTAAAGTAATTTATACTGATGAATTTAAAAATGATTTAAAAAAGATAAAAGACAAAACAATTCAAGACCGCGTTGAGAAAATTATACAAAAGATAATAGATAACCCAAAAGTTGGGAAGCCTTTATGTTATGACCTTGCTGGCTTGAGAAGTATGAGGATCCCTCCATTTAGGCTTATCTATGAATTCACAGAAGATAAAATAGTTTTGCATAAATTTGGACATAGAAAAAAAGTTTATAAATGAATTATTTCCACAAATCACTAAAGTTTCTTAGTTCATGAACCCGGCCAAATTTTAAATCCTCTCTTGATCTATTCAAACCTTCTATTAATTCTTTGTCATTTTTTATTTCAATTGTTTCTATTAAACTTTCTAGTCTATCAGCAAGTCTAACTATCTCTTCAAAAGTTTTATAATCTACTAAAATTTGTCTTGGATAATTAATTAATTGAGTTCCTCCCATATATAAAATTATAAGTTTTATAAATATATACTTCAACCTAAACTTCTTGGAATTTCATCTAAGGTTCCTTTCTCAGTAGTTTCTTCAAAAAAATCTCAACAATTTCATTAAATCTTTTTCTTACTCTCTCATAATTTTCTCCACTTGTAGACAAATTGAGAGCCTAATAATAAGCAACAAATCTATTGTCCTCCTTAAATATAGAAAGTGGAATAGTAATATTTAATCCAATTATATTTTTCTCTATTATAATTAATAAAATAAACCAAAAAATTATAAAAAATAAATTTATTCTTTTGCAAATTTATAGACAGCTTTTATTGCTACAATTACTGCTGCTGGAGCAACTAATGTTGCAATATTTGTGACAATTGCACTTAAGTATAGACCTATTGTTCCTAAAGCTCCAAAGCTTGCTCCTCCTGTAACTGCCAAAGCAATTGCTGCAATTAAGAAGGACTCTACTTCTTTTGCTTCAATGTTTAGAAGACCAACAATTATACCAACAATCACCAATATTACACCTATAATCTCTGTATATGCTGATATGTAATTTACTGCCAACCCTGCAACTACTGCTACAATTATTCCAAGAAGGAAGATATAACTTCCTATTTCTTTCATCTCCATAATTTGTAAATTATTATTTATTTAATATTAAGAAAAATAACGGCAATTGTTGAAATTTTAATTTTATCAATGAGAAGTCTCTTTTTTAGAATTGATTTTGGTTAGTTGCAATGCTATAGACAGATTATTTAAAAACAAATTCAAAGACTTTATATCCATTATTGATGATATACTAAGATCACAAATTTTATCCCTACATAGAAATTTTGCTTAATAAAATCAAAAAAACAAAGAGAATTATGAGTGGTGAAAAGATGATTATAAAGAAGCTTTTAGAAAAATTTGAAATAAAGGATATGAATGATTGGAATAATGTTAATGCTGATTTGGTTATAACAGACCCGCCTTTTGGAATAGAATTTAGCGGGAAAAATGGAAATTATCATAGAAATGCAGAATATGTTGTTGATGGCTATGTTGAATGGGGGGTTTCAGAATATGGACAGAAAATTCAGCAATTATTAGAAGTAATTAAAAGAAATTTAAAATCCAATGGACAAGGTTTAATATTCTCTGGGTGGAATAACAGTAATATAATTCACGACAGGGTTATGAGATTTAAAGGATTAACATTAAGAGGTAAATTATATTGGACCTACAATTTTGCTCCTACATGCAAAAAAAGACCTGCCCATAATGTTTATGAAATTTTTTGGGTAACAAAAAGTGATAAATGGGTATATAACACAAGATGTACTACCCATCATTGTCAAAGAGGAGAACCAAATTTAACAACTCTTAATTTTAAGAGAGATTATAAAGTAAAAATGCCAAAGTATCCAACAAGATTGCCATTTAAGCTATTACAATGTTTGATAGAGCATTTTTCCAATAAAGGAGATCTGATATTTGATCCTTTGGCTGGTAGTGGAATGGTTGGGGTAGTAGCATATTTTTTAAAAAGGGATTTTATATTAGGAGATTTAAACTCAAATGGAAAAGTAGTATTTGAAGCTCTTTTGGATTATTATATAAATAAAAATGGTTTTGTACAGGATAAGAAATTATTAACATGGTGGAAAAAATGAGTGAAATAGATTTTGTTAAGAAATTGGTATTCAAAATAGCAGAAGTGGGTCATCAAAGAAAGATTATGGATTCCCCTTCTTTAGCAGATATAGAACCATTTCGACACTTCTTTGACAGAAATGGAAATTTAAAATATGATGAACTAAACTCTATGGATGGTGCTTGGACAAGAAGAGAAATTTTAGCAAGATTTCTTTTGTTAAGTGTTGTTTTAGACCAAGGACCAGATATTCCTGGAGTTAGGGATTTCTTGAAGAATGTAACCAATGCTCTTTACAGAAAAGAAATAAGGATATTCCATAGATCACTAGATTTCTTTAGAGAGTTAAATATTTCTATTGATGAGATTTTAGATAAGCACAATTCTGTTAAAAAGTTAAGAGCAAAGATATGGGCTAAACTTAACAACTCAAATCCAAGTAAATATAATTTATTTTTTGCTCAATCCCCAAGAGGAATAATTTCTATTAATCAGGTATTAGATTACGGAATTCACAGATGGGGTGTTCCGTTATGTGTTCCTCTACTTTTAGAGAAAGATTTAGGTGAAAAAGAATCAACCCAACCATTTGTAGAATATTTGGAAAGTTTTGAATCTTCTGAAATAATGAGTAAAGAACTAAAAAATCATGAAAGATATGGACTTGGTAGTGCAATAGGAAATAAAGCTTGTCACTTATTTGTTAAATGGTACATCCATACATTTAGTTTATCTTCTAAAAAAGAAGATGGTTGGAGTAAATGGTCTTTTGAAGTTCCTTTTGATAGCAATGCAGGTAGGGTATTATTTAGAGCAGGATTTTTTACCTCTTTTGCAGATTTAGAAGATTACGAAGATTGGGAGGTGATACAAAAGGGTAAAGGAAAAGGAAAAACTCATTATATTAGAGTAACAAATATAAGAGGTAAAAAAGTTCAGAAAGACATTGAGGATGAAAAAATTATAGAAAACTATAATAATGTCGTTTTAAACCACTTAAAAATTAGGAAGAAACCTCCCACCAAACTAGAAATTCAACAGATCCCTAATACAATATTGCTTAATTCAAAGTTTGGAATTGGAGATTTTGATGATGGGCTTATTTACATAGGAACTAAATTTTGTTTTAATCATGAGAAACCAGATTGTAAAAATTGTCCATTAAAAGATCTGTGTTTAAGTAAAAATAAGAAACCTGAATTAATTAAAAATTATAGAACATAAATTTTCGGCAGCGTTGGGCATTCTTCACTTTTACTTCATAAGTTTTTCAATTATTAAATTAAAGTGGTTGACTGACTTTTGAAACTACTCAACTTCAATATCAACAAAAATTGGAGATTTTATTTTTATTTCTTTCTTGTTGTCAAGCAGATATTTTAAAATTTCATTTTTCAATTTTAAGTTAATTGAAGGCAAGGTGTCAGCATATCTTATTGTTAATCTTCCTTTTTTTCCATTTTCTATCTGATAGGCAAAATAATTTGAAATTGAATCTAAAAAAGAGCAGACATAAACCCCATTTTTTATAATCTTCTCAAATTTCTTGTCATCTGATTTTACTCCGAGAATATTTCCATTATAAACATAAATTTCATTTAGACCACCAGGACCTAATAACTTTTTTCCTTCCTCTGGTTCAGAGACATAGATTTTTATATCTTTATCATATATTTTCTTTCTTGCTATTCCAATTAAATCTTTGTTTTCAATAATACCAAGTTTAATAATCTTTGCAATTTTTTTACCTTCTTTTGTTTTCGGTTTTTTATCTATTTTAATTCCGGCTGCAATCTCTAAGTCAGAAAATTCAAATTTTTTTGGATAATATAACTCTCTAATATCTTTTATATTTTCCAGAGCCATCACAATTCTTCCAAGCCCTGGACCAGAATTAAAAACAGGATATTTTATTTTATAATTCGCAAGGGAAACAGGAGAATACATACCAATTTCAGAAACTTCAATCCAACCAATTTTTTTGTGTTTTACAAAAACCTCGTAATTTGTCCCCGGAGCATAGTAAGCTGGCTGATTTGGTTTTATTTTAAATTTCACATGTTCAAAACCTAATTTTTTGAAGAATTTTTCTGTCAACTCTTTTCCATTTTCAATTTTAAAATCTTCGTCCATAACAATCATTGAGAAATTCAGATGCGCCCTCAGATGTTTTTTGTCTTCCCTCTGTTCCCTTCTAAATCTCCACACAAGAGAGAAAAGCATTATTGGATGTTCTTTTTTATCCTGCAATTCTGCCAGCAAGGGAAACCATGCCGTTGTTGCATGCGATATCAAAGAAAAATTTGTTGGTTCAGGCTTTAATTCAAGCAATTCTTTAAAAACAGTATTTATTAAATAAAGAGCATCAGAAGTTTTAATTTTTAATCTTGAAACAAGAGATTCCGTAAAATCTTCTCCGCCTTCTATTTCGTTTCTCTTGTATTCCTTTAGAATTTCCTGCAATTCTCTAAATTTTTTGAAATTTGGCAATCTTCTTCTAATTAACTCTTTTTTTTCATTTGATAAACCAATATCAGGTCTTGGAATTGTTGCAAGGTAATACAATCGATCCAAAATTGCTCCCGCTTCAGGTCCATATTGTTTTTTGACTTCTTCATCAAGTTGAATTGGATTTAAAATAACTTCATCAAAACCCATTTTTAAGAGAATCTCTCTAATTCTAAAAATATATTTCCACAACAGATGCTCGGAACCCCTTTTCTTTTTTTCAGTAAACTTTCCTTTTCCTTTTACCAATTCTGCAGTTTTTTTCCATTCAAGTTCCCAGTTCTCCTTTGCTTTTTTCTTTATTTCTTCTGGATTAAATAACATAATAAATTATCTTTAATAGATTATATGATGTACGATATTGCAATAATTGGAGGGGGGATTGCCGGTTTATATTTTGCGAGTTTGCTAAAAGATAAAAAAGTTTTATTAATTGAGGAGCACAAAAATTTAGGCCCAAGAAGATGCAGCGGAATTGTTTCTAACAGAATTAATAATTTTTTTGAGCTGCCAAAAACAATAATTGAAAAAGAAGTTAATAAAGCGATTATCAGTTATAAGAATTTAACAGGGATAATAAATTTTGATTCAATTGTTTTGGACAAAGAAAGATTGGAATGGTTTTTATTAAGAGAAGCAAAAAAATGTGTTGAGATAAAATTTGAAAAAGTTAATAAGATATTTGAAGATTATTACGGTGTAATAATTTCCACCAAAAACGAAGATTACAGAACAAAATACCTTGTAGGTTGCGATGGTCCAAACTCCCTTGTAAGAAGAATCTTTATAAAAGAAGAACCAAAAAAATTCTACTTTGGAAAATTCTGCTATTCAAAGGAAAAATCTAAAGATTATTTTCAGATTTTTTTTGACCCAAAATACTCCGACTTATTTTCTTGGATTGCTCCAAGAAAGGGAAAAGTTGAGTATGGTTTAATTTCTGAAAAAAAATTGAGTTATTATTATGAAAATTTTTTGCATGATAAAAAACCAAAATATATAACTGATGAAGGATTTGGAGTTATTCCAACAGGAATGTGCAAATGCTCATTTGATAAAGGAATTTTGATAGGAAACTCGTGCGGGCAAACAAAACCGTTGACAGGAGGAGGAATAATATATTCTTTGATTGCAGCAAAAATTGCTGCTAAAGAATTTAACAAGGATAAACCAAACCTTAAAAATTACGAAAAAGAATGCAAAAAAATTTTTGGAAAAGAGATAAAATATCAATTATGGCTTAGGAAAATTTATTCAAAATTGAGTGACAAAAAGAAAGAAAAATTAGTAAAATTAATTTCAAATAGCAAATTAAAAATTGACATGGACTTTCCAGTTACAGATATTCTGAGAAATCATAAAATGAAGGTTTTGAGGAGTTTATTTAGCAAAGTTTAATTTTGTTAAAAAAGTTTGCATTTTTGCCAATTATCAGAAGGATAATTCCCATAGTTCAACAAACGCTAAACTATGGGGAGTATAATAAATATATTTTGGTAAAAATGTATTTATAGTTTTTTGTGATAGATAATATATCTCTAATTATTCACAAATTTCTCCAAATTAGTTTTCTCTATCTTTTTCCCAAAATAATCAACAAATAATTTTGTTGTCTTCAATATTTTCGTTCTTCCGCTCTTCTTTGCTGAAATTAAACCTCTTTTTTCTAATTCATGCACATATTCATAAGTTCGGTTTCCTATTGTGTTGACAAGCACATTTTGTTTTATTGGACCTTTAAAAGCAATTATTGAAAGAGCTTTTAGCAATCCAGGAGATAAATCTCTATAAGGAGAGAGTTTTTTAACTTTATGCAGAACTTCTGGATTAACAATTAGTTGATATGTATTCTCTGCTTCAACCAATTTTATCCCGCTTTCCTCATTATATTTTTCTTTTAATTCCTCTATTTTTTTCCTAATCTCACTTGAAGAAGTCTGAGTCAGTTCAACCAATCCTTCAATTGTTATTGGCTTTGAACTTAAAAACAAAGCAGCTTCTATTATTTTCTTAAGCATAATTATTTCTAAAATAAAATTATTCAATCTGTATAATGCGGATTCTTTATCTGCAAACTTTCACTTTTCTCCATTTCAACTCTGTAAGTTGCATGTGCTTTTATTCCAAAAGTGAGTTTTGGATCTTCTTTTTTCCATAGACCTTTTTTCAAAGAGAGTGTTAATCCGGTATACAACAATTCATCATCACCTGGTTTTATTTTCAAATCATTTTTCTCTCCAGCATATTTTATTTCACAAACATTATTTACACAAGAACAACTGCTAATTTTCCCTTCTTCACTCAATTTTTTATTGCAACTTAATTCGATATAGTTTCCAACATCTCCGATCGGTTTTATTATTATTTTATCATATTCTGTTCCATTCCTCTCTCTTTTACCTTTTCTTCTATAAATTGGTTCTCCACCACATTCTACACAAGCGCTCTCATTGTTTATATTTATTGTAATGTTTTTTCCTTCTTCCTCTTTTTCACATTTATCTAATTTTTGTGAAGTGTTTGTTTTATTTACACAATATTGATATTTATAATCGCCCAGCGGTGTCCAATCTTGCATTTCATTTTTAATAGATTCTAGAGTTCCCTCAAACCATTTATATTCATATTTCCCTCTGAAAACAATTGTTCCTTTTCTCCTCTCATTTTTTAGACTTATTGGAATTATACCCTCTCTAAAACCTTCTCCAGCCCCTTCCCAAATTAAAGGAAGAAAAGTGTACATTAAAATATTTGCAGGAGCAGCTTTTTCTTTTGCAGATTCTACCCTAAATTTAGGTATAGTCTCATTAACATTTTTTATAACTTCAATATCTAAATAAGATTCTGTTTCATAATCATAGGAGTAAGTTGTTTTTATTGTTCCTCCTATAACCATTTTGTTTTTTGCATAGGTACACTTAACTTTTTCATCCCAAGGGTCATTTATTCTTCCTGTTAGACTAAAATAATGGTTTGTTTCCTTTCTTATTTTATCAGAATGATCTCCATTAATACTTTTAATATTAAGAACTTCTAAATTTTCACAAACTTCATATTTACCTCCACTTGTGTTTATTTCCACATTTTTAGCATCATAATCACCTTTATTTTCTAAAGTCATCCAAATCTGAATTGGCATTCCTGCATAAATTTCTGTACGAGGTTGCATCTGGAATTCTGTAATTTCAAGACCAAAATTTTCTGGTTTTTCTTCTGGTGCTGGTGGCTGCTCAGTTAAAACGCACTCTCTCTGATAAGCCATAGGATTTGTGAAAATTAACACTAAACAATGAATCTGCTTTTCTGCCATCTCTGGCATACCTGATAAACTTTCTGAAATTTGGCTCATTGGGCCTCTCAAATAAGTTGCATAAGGTCCATAAGCTGCATAGCCGAGAACCATCACAATTACAAAAAATACAAACATACCTGAAAATCTAAAGGGCCAGGCAATCAAAAAAAGAATTGCAAAATTTATTAATGCGAGTCCTCCTATAAATATACCAAACATTTGAGGGCCAAAATCAGCAATTCCAAAATATTCTACAAATAAAGCTGCAGTTAAGGCTACCAAAAAACCACAAACTAAAGCCTCCAAAAAATCTGCTTCTCTCATTCTTCTTCACCAAAACTGCAAACAGTTTTATCATTTACCCTATTTTCGCTTTCAGCTCGATAGGCTTCATTTTTTTCTAATAAAAATTTAAATTTTTTCCAAATCAAATTGTTTTTTGTCATTTTTGTTCACCTTCTTCATCATTTTTTTCTTCTTTTTCCCTGCTTACTTTTATTTTTTTTATCAGTGTTTTTAATGATTTTTCTTTTTCATTCTTTTCTTCTTTCTTTTCATTATCTGCCTGGGCTTCTTCTGCTTTTTTCCTTGCTTCTATTTCTTCTATCTGTTTTTTCAGTAATTCTTCTTCAAGCGCTTCTTTCATACTCTTCCCTCCACTCCAAGACCATAACAAAAATAAGAGAAAGGTGTTTAATCCAGAAAAAAGAGCAAGAGCGCCCAGAGAAATAGAAATTCCCGCCCAGTTTAAAAAAGCGGGAACTACTAATATTAATAAAGCCAAAGTAGCACCTAATTCTATTATCTTTATTGGTAATCTTCCTCTTCCTTTTGGTATCCAATCATAAACTATAAATGCTCCGCCTAAAAATAACAAAGCCAATCCGTACCAAATCACACCAAAAACGAATGCAAGTAAACCTCCTGTTATTATAATTAATACACCTATTTTCTGTTTAAAACTAAATTTATCCATTTCTGGAGCTACAATTAAAAGATAACCAATACCAATAATTATAGCAGGTATTCCAATAATCCACAATCTTGGCCAAAAGATAAGTATTAATATTCCAATTCCAATCGCAACAATTGGTAAAATAATTTTTGCGTATTCTTCTACATTTTTTGAAGGTTTTCCTTCATATATTTTTGTTTTTCCGCGTTTGAACAATCTTTTTAGAGGTGGTTGATATTCTTCTCCTCTATAGAATTTATATTTACAATCTAAACATGTATATACTCCTAATTCTCCGGGTCCAGGTGGTTTTATATTTTTACTTCCACATCTTGGACATGTCGGAATTTTTCCTTTAACAAAAGGATATTTAATTCCATGTCCAACTTTTTTAATTCTTTCTTTTAGTAATTGTCTATCAATAGCCTTTACCTCTTCTTCACTAATATCTTGTTCATAAGGCAGTTCTGATTCTGCAAATTCTTTTGATTTTTCTTCTATTAATTTTTCTAGATTATAGTGAAATATATCATAATCTCCCAATATCTTACTATCTTTTATCAAACTTCCAACATTATACAATCCGCTCAACCTCTGAAATTTTTCTTTCAAGATTTTTTTTATTCCTTCTATTTCTCTCGGTGATTTACATCTTCTTATTTTATCTTCCCATATATTTAACTTTTCATGGGACCATTTCTCCAAAAATCCTTTTATTTCATCTTTGCTATATCCAAGTTCTTCTAATTTTTTTATGACTTCTATTGGACTTACTTCCCAGACTATATAATTCCTTTTAAGTTCTTCTCTTTCAAGAATTTCATGTGTTGGTCTCTTTTTTGCTTTTTCTTGCCATTCTTTTTCTTCTCTTTCAATTCTTCTTCTCAATTCTTCTTCTTCCCTAATTGTTTTTGACTTGAATGCTCTACCAAGTAATTCCTCTAATTCCTCTTTTTTATTTTCTATTAATTTTTTTAGACCTGGATAAGTTGGTGTACCATGATATATCCAGTAATCATTTCCAGGCAATCCCCCATGCTTTTGCATTTCTCTTTCTAACTCTTTTTCTATTCGGGTTAAACTATATATATCCTTACAATTTTTTATTTTGCTCTCCCATTCTTCTTGCTCTTTAGTTAACCATTCTTCTTTCATTGATTTTTTTAACCATTCTTCTCTTGTTTCAAGCTCTCTAATTTCTCCACTAGTTTTACCACTAAATGGAATTTTAAATCTTTCATCTGCTACTCTTCCTTCTTTTAATATATCTTCATTTCTCTTTACGAAATCTTCCAATTTTTCAAAACATTCCCCAACTTTACTTTCATCAAATCCAGGTCCTTTACGAGTTATACGATAATGTTTATCTATCCAATCAAGTTCCCCCATTATTATTCCTTTTGTTACATCATCCAATTCTATTTTTTTTATTTTATCTCTAAGTTTCTTTACAATTTTTTGAAGAGTTGTTCTATCTTTTGGTCTCTTTCCAACAAACTCAAATAAATCTTCCAATATTCCCATCCTTAAATTAATTTCTCTTTTTTCCTTAAAAAGAGGATACAAATAAGAATCCTAAATTAATTTGAACAACCCTTTAACTTTTTAAGTCCTAAAACATATTCACCATCTATTTTAGCAGGGTCTGTTTGATTACCTTTACTGTCTACTAGTTTAATTTTGTGTCCGCTATGTTTGACTAAAAAAGGTATCCAATTGTTAATGAGTATGTGAAGATCAGTTCCTTTCATATCAGAATCATATGTCATAGGAACTGTTTTTAAATTGTAATCACCATCAACTGAAAACTCAACCCACTCAGAATGTTTCCCGCAATTTTCACATTCTAATCTATAATTGAGTCCCATAAATTACAATTATAAAAAAGCAGTTGTTAAACCCACACTTCTTTTACTCTATAATCCGCTTTTATACTGTCCATCAATTCTTTTAATTTCTCAAATTTTTCTTTTTTTATAAGAAGTACTCCCTTGCCAATCTTTGAATTTTTATCAGCAATTTTTTTAACATTTCTCAGCAATTTTTTCTTATCTTTTTCATGCAAATTTTTTGTGCTATATTTTATTAATAGATAAGGAGATAAAGATTTTTTTAAATACTCACTAAAAATTTTTTCAGGGTAAGGCGAGAGAAATAAACCTTTATTACAAATTTCAAAAAGAAAAGAGGACTCAACATCTTTTTTTTCTCGCAAATTAAAAAAACAAAAGAAAATGGATTCTCTAATTTATATATTTTTTCGATTTCACTAGCAAGTTTTTGGGTTATCCTCATCTCTCTTCCAACTTCCGGATTATGTTTACAATCAAATACCAAAACTAAATCTATATCGCTGTTAATTTGCCTTCTAATGCTGAACCAAAGAAAACACTCCCAACCAAATTAGGAATTTTTTTGCTCTTCTTGCAAAATTCTATTACTGCCTTCTCTATATTTATTCTTTCCACCATTTTTCTATTTCTTCTAAAATTTCCAAACATTTTCTAACAACTGTTCCATTACCTTTTCCACCATACCATCTGCCAAATTTTTAAATGTCTATTAAGGGACAAAAAACCATAAAAATTGAAAAAAGTGTCACTTTAGGGACATTATTATTCTAGCCTTGTTTTCTTGCAATTTTCCGAGAATATACCAAACTAAAACAAGTGGTATCTGCTACATAGACTAACTTCTCTTAAAATCAGATGTAAATGCTAACTTAAACACAGATTTCTTCGCTTCTTCTATGTCTTCTTCACTCACTTTAATTCCCTTTAATGCTCCTCTCAAAGAAACAATTTGTTTTGGTGTTTGTCTGCTTTGAATTATCAAAATCTTCAAACTCCGAATTTCATTCTTTATTTCTTCCAATTCAGGATAAATTTGCTCTAATTTCATTATTTAATTTACTTAAATAACTATTTTTCAAGATCAACAACTTTTTTCTCCCTATTTTTTTCTATCAAATCTGGCAGAAATTGTTTGAATGCTCTCTCAAGCGCATTATATTTTATAACAACCTCTTCAATATTTTCCTTTAGTTTTTCAATTTCATTCCTAATTTCTTCAATTTCTTTATCTCTCTTCTGGATTGAAGAAACGAATAGAGCTTTTAATCCTTCTATGTCTTCTTTCAGTTTTTTATGCTCTTTGTTAATGAACTCAAATTTTGTGTCTAATTTTTCAAACTTTTCCTCTACAACTCCTTCAACAACTTCCTCAATTAAATCAACAGGACCAGATTCCATCTCAAGACCTTCCTGCCTTGGAGGTAATGTAAGAATTGGCTTTGGAGTTAATTCTTCTCTTGTTGGAAGTTCATATTTTTGTTCAGAGGGTTCAAACTCAAACTTCCTTTGATTATAATCTCTTTCTTTACTTTGTGTTGGAGTTTCTCTTTTTGAACTAACTCCGTACTTCAATGCTTGCAACATTGCTCTTTCAATTGCTTGAAAAGAATAACCCTTATTTTTTAGTTCATTGATTATTTCTCTATCAGATTTTCCACTCTCTCTTAATTTTTTTACTTCTTCTGTTGGAATAGAACTAATCTCCTCCTCCCTATGACTGAATGGAAATTTCATTTTTTAATTTTTTTATTTCTCTATTAAACTCTTTCCAAGTAACAAATTCATGTTTCATTGGTGATAGCAAGTCAACAAACTTTGACAATTCCTCAACTTCGCTTCTTTTTGCAAAACTTTTATTTTTTTCCTGTATTTTTAAGATTTCATTTTTCAAATCACTTATGCTTTTATTCATCCCCTCTATTTCTTCCATAACTTTGCTAAATTTTTCATTAATTACTTTATTCTCTTTTATTTTCTGTTGTTCAATATTCTCAATTTTTGAGTTAATACTCCTTATCTGCTCATCTATATTCCTTAACCTTTGGGTGTGCAAATTTGCTCTTCTTACCAACTCTTGCAGAATTAAAGTATCTTGCTTCACCTCAGGCATAATTATATATAAAAGTAAATATTCTCTATTAATTATATTTCTTAAACCCTATTCTTCTTGCGACTTCTCTGAAACAATGCCTGCAATAATATAAGTGGTATTTAGTTATCACTCCAGTTGTTGTTCCGCACCTCCTGCATATTGCCAATTTATTACTCTTTTTCTCCATATAATAAATTATTAAAATTTAATTTAGAGTTTTTCAAGTTTAAGCAATTCTTCCCAATTTTTATCAACATTTTCCTGTATTTTTTCAATTATCTTTCTATTTTCTGGTTTGAACAAATGTTTAAATCTCCCTTGCAATTTTAAAAATTCTTCTACAGGCAATTTTTTTGCTGGTTTGTAATTAATTTTATATTTTCCGTTTTCATATTCATAAAGAGGCCAGAAACAGGTTTCTGTTGCTTTTTTTGCAACTTCTATTGTTAAACTTGAATCAAATTTCCAGTTTGTTGGGCATGGTTCCAATGCAACAATAACCGCAGGTGTGTTTTTAAAAGCCTTCTTTACTTTTTCAGTTAAATCAGAATAATCATGTATAGAAGTTTGTGCAACATAAGGAATATTGTGGGCTATTGCAATCTTTGCTAAATCTTTTCTATATTCTTCTTTCCCCTGCTTTATTTTTCCTACCGGAGTTGTTGTTGTTCCTGCTCCTAAGGGTGTTGCAGAACTTCTCTGATTTCCTGTATTTTGATAGGCTTCATTATCATAGCACAAAAAAACACAATTATGCCCTCTCTCAAGCATTCCTGATAAGGATTGCAATCCAATATCATATGAGCCACCATCTCCAGCAATTCCCAAAAATTTTATTTCTTTGCTTATTTTTCCCTTCTTTTTCAAAACTTTATAAGCTGTTTCAACCCCGGAAATTGTTGCAGCAGTATTTTCAAAAGCATTATGAATCCAAGGGACAGGCCAACTCGTAAAAGGAAATGGGGTTGTTATAATTTCTAAGCAACCAGTTCCAGTTGCTACAATAACATTATCTACAGCAGACAAAACTTGTTTAATCAAAATTGGAATTCCGCATCCAGCACATCCTCTATGACCAGATTCTAAACCTCTGTTTTTAGCAACAATTTCCTTAGCATTCATATAATAAATATTTTTAAATTAATTTTATGGCAGCCGGAAAAAAAGGGATAGTTCATATTTACTCAAGTGATAATAATACAATTGTTCATATCACAGATATTACTGGAGCAGAGACAATATCAAGAGTTTCTGGGGGAATGGTTACTAAAGCAGATCGATTAAAAGGTGCAGCATTTCAAGGAATGCTTGTGGCTCAAAAAGCAGTATCTGAAGCAAAAGAAAAAGGAATAACTGAAGTTAGTATAAGAATAAGGGCTCCTGGAGGACATAGACAATTATCTGTTGGAAAGGGTGTCCAACCTGCAATCAAAGCAATATCTAAAAGCGGATTAAAAGTAAATATTATTGAGGATGTAACCCCAATAATTCATGGTTATATGAGGAGAAAAGGAGTAAGAAGAGGAAGAAGATTATAGTAAACTACTCCCAGCTATTGCATGGAGCTTTATAGGCCATAAGACCTAAAGGGTGGTTTACGCACCCTTTAACATTAGGGAGCGTTGCCCTAATGCCAATGTTTGCAGATGCGTTGAAATCCGCATTGTATGTGTGTTTGCAATGTTCGCAAAAGAAAGTTGCATTGATTCTCAAACCTTGAGAACCACAAAGATGGCATGTCTTAGAGGTATTTTTAGGAGAAACAAGTTTAACTCTTATCCCTTCCCATTTTGCTTTATAGATAGTGTATTTAACAACTTTACCTCTTATCCAATTGCTAATTCTTCTATTATTCTTCCTCAAATTTTTACCCTTAACAGGATACAATCTTTTAAGATTCTCCATTGCTATAATAGAATTATTTTCCTTAGCAATTTCAACAATTCTCTTACTAACATTATGAGCAATCCAATCGTTCATTCTTCTTATTCTTTTCCACAACTTTTGAATTCTCTTGCTTGTTCTCTGTCCCTCTGGCAACATAGATTTAAGCTCATCAATACGATGCCAGAGCATTCTTATTTTGTGCATAAGCTTTCTGTATTTCAAAAATTCAACCTTAGTAATTTTTCCGTTCTTGTAGAGCAAAGTTATAATAGCATTATACCTCAAACCCAAATCCACTCCAATAATACCATCATAAGTCTGCTTAATTTCAACTTCTTTCTTTATAGGAATGGAAAAGTAAAACCAATCATCCCTTCTAATCAATTGAAATGCTCCAATTTTATATTCTCCATTCAAAGCATCTTTAAGCAATTGTTTTTGCATTTTTCCGCACTCAATAGGGATAGTAATCCTTTTATCTCCATTAACTTTTACTTTAAAGAAAAAATCAAACTTTTTACCTTGCTCAAACACGCTGACAACCCGAGGATAATTAACTCTTACAGTAAATTCCTCAACTTTTGGCAAAGATGCTTTTTTACCTTTTCTAATCAATTGAGCATAAGAGTTAATAGCTTCTACAACTACATCTCTGATTTCTTGAACAGTTTGACTTCCAATATCAAAACTTTCTTTGATTTGCCTGTAAAGTTTTTGATGGAGAAGATTTTTCAAATCTTTAGAGGTTATTTCCCCAGAGCAAAGTTTTTCCTCCAGAGAATTCTCAAGAATGTAAGAATAGTAAAGTCTTGCTATGGTTTGATAGGTGTTAAAAAAATTCCTCAAAGAAAGGAATTTATCTCTGTTGACCTTCTTAGAAACTTTCACCATAATGCTTTTAGCAACCTGCATAATTATATTTTTTAGAAAGAACATATTTATATGTTTCCCTCAATTCCCATCACCCTCTATGATGGAGTCTCCTTAAGGTGTTTAAGATGAAAAGGAGAAAAGAGATTAAACTAAAGAAAATTATTATAATTTTTGTTCTGCTGTTGATTATTTTCCTTTTAATTCCAGAGCAGACAAGTTTTGAAAACTATGAAGAAATGCATGTTAAAGAAGTAAAATATACCGATGGAGGAGCTTTAGTTATTCTTTCAAATAATTATCATGAGTTCTCTTTTTATACAACAAAAGAACAGGGAGAATCAATAGAATTCGGTTTATATAATAAATCAACTAAAAGACCTCTAACCCATGACATATTTGTATCATCACTAAGAAAATTTGGAATAAGTGTGAGTAATTTAAAGATAACAAAATTAATTGAAGGAACTTATTATGCTGAACTAACTTTAAAACAATTCATATTTTCAAAGAAAATAGATATTAGACCAAGTGATGGTGTTGCAATTGCAATAAGAACAAATGCAAAAATTTATGTAAACAAGGATTTGGTTTCAGAAACAAATCAAGAAACTTCAGTTACTCCTCAAACTCTTCTTTATTGATTCTAATTTTTTACTTCTAAAATTCTTCTCAATTCTTTCTGTTTCTCGGCACCAATTTCAAAAATTTTTGAAATCTCTTTCATTCCTATTCCTTCAATTCCTGTTTTTTGCATTGCACAAATTGTATTCTCATTCAAATATGAAATAGAAACAGAAAAATCAGCACTCTCTTCTTCCAATCTGTCTAAATCAACAAGATATTTATCATTTATTTTTGAGATTGTTACAATAACAGGAACAGTTTTAATATTAATTTTTTTATCAGAGTTTGTTATTTTACCTTCCTTCAGTATTGGCATGTTTGTGTTCATTAATGCTTTCACTGCCGCTAAATTTAGAGCATCAAGCAAGTTTCCATCATAGCTTAGAACATAGCAATCTATGAATATTTGAAAAGATTGATTTCCTGGAGAGATGCAGAACTCCTTTAAATCAAGCATCTTGCTCTCTCTAATACTTCTATCCAAAACTCTGCTTATTTCTATATCTGCGTTTGATGGCATGTCTTTCCAAACAATTGGTGTGTAGTTTACAGAGACAACCAAACCTCCTTCATCTGGTGTATCTGAATATGGTTCCATTAAACCGAACTTTACACCGACAATAACTTTTGTCTCTCCTATGGATAAATAACAACTTCCATTTGCTTTTTTTATTTTATTAACATCAGAGGTTATTTTTCTGTATTCTAGCAGTTTTCTAGAACTTATCCTTTCTCCCTTTGAGATTAAATCTCTAATAAGTTCAGGTGATGCAATTCTCATAATTTTAAATTTAAAGTTTAAATAGGTTTATGTCTTTAAAATATATATCCTTATCTGAACAAAGATTTCTGCTTGATACAAACATTTATGGATTGCTTGCTGAAAAGACTCAAGTTCGTCAAAAGTTAGAAGAAAATTTAGAAAAAAAGAAAATACTAATCTATGGGGCAAATGTTATAAGAAGAGAGTTAAGAAAAGTTCCAAAAGATTCAAGACTTGAAGGAAAAAAATTAAGACTGGTTTTGTTGCAATTATATGACAAAGTTATAAAGAAAGAATTGATAACAACAGATTTAGCAATATCTCTTGCAAAGAAATATTTTAATGAGTATAGAAAATTTGGTGGAATTAATAGTTACAACAAACTTAAAAATGATTTCTTAATTGTTGCATTATCTTCATTATATGCTTTGGATATTATTGTAACAGAAGACAACAAAACAATGGCTTCAAAGAGAGCAAATCAAAGTTACTTGATTGTAAATACAAAAAATAAACTAAGAACACCAAAGTTTATAAGTTTTAAAGATTTTTACTTAATTCTATAAGTTATTGAGAGGTAATTCTAATAAATTCTCTCAAATCTTTTCTAAACTCTGGATCTTTTTTATATTCTTCTATTATATTGTTTAGTTCTTTCCAAGTTATTTTTCTATTGTTCATAATAACTATATTTTGCAAAAGTATTTATAGATTTCTATAATCTACTATATATTACAGCTATAATCGGTTTTTGGGACAAAAATAATCCCTACTCTTTCACTATAATTACATAAGCTTTTGAAATAGCGATAGCTATGATCAAGGAAATGTAAGGATAAAAGTAAACTTTAGCGCTGGGGCTGGGATTCGAACCCAGGTTCCCAGATGGGAACATGCTTAGCAGGCATGCGCCTTATTGTGGAAGTTTTCATTTGCTTAAACCTTTTTTAAAGGAAAAAGACTTTAACCACTCGGCCACCCCAGCATAAATTAAGAATTTGGTATTTAAATATTATAAAATTATAATAAATATATGAATAAAGAGATTTTAGCACTTTTGCTAGTTAGTTTGGTGGTTTTAGTTAGTGGTTGTACAATGCCTTTTGGTGGAGGCGGAGAAGAACAAGCAACACCGGGACCTGGTACGAAAGGAGTAGTAATTGAAAGTTTTACTTCTGATATTGACTATATTGTTGGTGATGGAACTCAAAAAATAGATTTGAAATTAACAGCAAGAAATATTGGATCAGAGATTGCCAAAGATATTAAGGTTAGAGGACAGAGATTAAGTTGGAGTGGATTTTTAACAGAAGAGGATTGTGCTCCAGAACTAGAACCACCAAATCCAGAGATAAATAAGGAAGGTCAAATATGTGTAGTAACTTGGGAAGATCTTACTGTACCAGAAGTGAAGAAAGTTCAAGATTATACAGCAACAGCAATATTAAGTTATAAATATAAAACTACAGCAACTTCTAACGCTTATGTTATAAAAAATTGGAAATTGCAAGCAATGAAAGAGGCAGGAGAGACAATTCCCAAAACAGAACCAACAGTAAATTCAGATGCTCCTGTTCAGCTAGAATTTAGATTTTCAGAAGACCCTTTAATAGCAAAAGAAGATGGAACTAGAACAGTTGCAGGAACATTGATTATAAGAAAAGTTGGCACAGGAAATTTAGAGTATGATAAAACAGCGAGAAGATATAAGATAGATAGCATAAAAATAGAAAATCCATCAATAAGTGGAATTACAATAGATTCTGGTACTTGTTCAGGTGTTGTAAATATGAGAGGGGATAGAGAAGGAGAATGTAATTTTAAAGTAAATATAGATGGAAGCAAGCTGCCTTCAGATATTGTAAAAGTTCCATTAAAGGCAATAGCAAATTACACTTTTGTTGTTGGCAAGGATTTGATATTGACTGTTCATCCCAAATTAGAATAATTTTTTTATTTTTTTATGATTGATTACAAAAAATTAGGTTTAAAAGTCGGTATTGAAATCCATCAGAGATTGGCAACAAAAACAAAATTGTTCTGTAATTGCCAAACAGAAATTAAAGAAAATGAAAGGTCTGTTTTTGAATTTAAAAGAAAACTAAGGCCTACAGCAAGTGAAATTGGAGAAGTGGATAAGGCGGCAATGCAAGAATTTTTAAGAGGAAAAGAATTTGTTTATCATTTCTATGAAAATTGCTGCTCAGTTGAAACAGATTCTCAATTTCCAAGAGAGTTAAATAAAGAAGGTCTGATAATTAGTTTGCAGTTGGCAAAAATGTTAAAGATGCAAATTCCGGATGAACTCCAAATAATGAGAAAGGTTGTTATTGATGGAAGCAATACAGCCGGATATCAAAGAACGGTTTTAATTGCAATTGGAAATGAAAATTCTTATATTGAAACAGAATTTGGAAAAGTTCATATAAAAGAATTGGAACTTGAGGAAGAAAGTGCAACAAAAATTAGAGAAGAAGGAAGTAAGATACATTATAGATTAGATAGACTTGGAATACCTCTAATTGAATTAAGCTGCGAGCCTGAAATTTGGCATCCAGAGCAGGCAAAAGAATATGCCTCAAAAATAGGATTAATTTTAAGAAGTTTAAAAGTTCAGAGAGGGATTGGAACAATAAGGCAAGATGTAAATATATCAATAAAAGAAGGGGCAAGAATTGAAATAAAGGGTTTTCAGGATTTAAGGAATCTTAACAAACTTGTTGAAAATGAAGTTAAAAGGCAGTTAGATTTGATTTCAATAAAAAATCTTCTAAAGAACAAAAAAATAAATTTTGAGCAGAGAGAAGTAACGGATTTGTTTAAGAAATCAAACAGCAGAATATTAAAAGAGTTGTCAAAAACAAAAATTATTTGTTTAAAAATAAAAGAGTTTTCTGGATTATTCAAAAAGAAATGCGGAAATCTAACTTTGGGAAAAGAAATTTCAAATTATGCAAAATTTTTTGGAATTAAAGGAATTATTCATTCGGATGAAGACCTTAAAAAATATGGTTTAAGTCAAGAAGAAATTAAAAATTTAAAAAAAGAGTTAAGTATAGGAAATAGAGATTTGTTTCTGCTAATTGGCGGAAAAAATTGCGATAGGTCTTTAGAATTAATAAAGAAAAGAATTTTGTTTTTAAAGAAGGGGGTGCCAGAAGAGACAAGATTTGCTGAAGGAGTAAATACAAGATATGGAAGAGAACTCCCAGGAGCTGCAAGAATGTATCCGGAAACAGATTTGCCAAAGATAGAAATTGAAGATTATTTAAGAAAAATAGAAATCCCGGAGACCTTGGAAGAAAAAGCACAAAAATTCCAGAACCTCGGGCTGAACAAAGAACTTGCAGAGCAAATTGTAATGAGCAAAGATTTAAAATTGTTTGAAGAATTTTTGAAATACAAAGTGGAGCCAAAGATAATTGCGAATCTAATTTTAAATACAAAAAAATATTTGGAAAGAAGTGGTAAAAAAATAAATAAAAAAGACCTTGAATTTGTCCTTGAATTGCTTGAAAAAAAGAAGATAACAAAAAAAGCAATTTTAGATGTTTTAGTTAATAAAAGTATAAGAGGTTTTGAACGAATTTCTGGAAAAGAACTTATAAAAATTGTTGAAGAATATAAAAGGAAATATAAAGAAAAAGCAATAAGTGAGATAATGAAGAAGTATGGAAAAAGGGTTGATAGTGAAGAGGTTTTAAAGTTATTAAGATGATAACAGCAAATTTTCATATACATACAAAATATTCTAATGATTCAAATTTAGAGCCTTCTAAAATTCTAAAAATTTCAAAGAAACTAAAGGTTGATGTTCTTGGAATTTGCGATCACAACACAACAGAAGGAGGAATACAAACAAAAAAATTGGCGAAAGATATTTTAGTTTTAGTAGGGCAAGAGATAAAAACAGAATATGGGGATATTGTTATTTTTGGGTATGAGGAGAACTTGAAAGGAGATTTATTTGAGATTTTAGATGAGGCAAAATCTAAAGACCTGTTTGTTGTCTTGCCGCATCCTTTTGATAAATATAGGCATGCAATTGGAAATAATTTAGGTGAGGAGAAAATGAAAGAAATTATAAAAAAAATTGATGCAATAGAAGTTTTTAATTCCAGATGTCTTTCAAACAAAAGCAATAAGAAAGCACAAGAATTTGCTGCTAAATACAATATTCCAGGAATTGCTGCTTCAGATGCCCATTTTGCAAGTGAGTTAGGAAATGCAAGAAATTTTTTGAATTGCAATAAAAAAGAAGAAGAAATTTATAGAACAATAAAGAAAGGTAAAATAACTTGGGTTGGGAAAAGAACAAAACTTTTAAATCACATAAAGAAATTATGGAAATAAAATATTATGCAAGATTGAGAGGAGGCATCAGAACTCATTTAGAATATCTCTTAAATCATTTTAAAGCAAAACTCGTAACTTCTGAAGTAATATTTGATTTTTATGATGGGACTTATGGTATAAGTAGAGGAATAAAACTATTGCAGAAGGAGATGGAAAGTTGTGATATTTTTCATATTCACCATGCAACGCATTCTTTGGAATTGTTAATCCCTTCTTTAACAAAGAAAATGAATAAAAAGCCGGCAATAATAAACACTTTTCATACACCAGTTGGAGAGAATGTTCTTTCTGTATTTTCAAAAAATTATATGAGATTGATAGCAAGACTTTATAAAGAAACTTCAAAAAAATTTATTGTTGTTGGAACTAAACAGAAAGAAGTTATTGAAGATATTGTTGGCGACAATCTATTAGTTATTCCGAATGGAGTGGATACAAACAAATTCAAAAGGAAAAAAGCAAAAAGATTTTTTAAAGATTTTACTGTTGGTTATCTTGGAAGATTGCATATAGAGAAAAATATTTCTTCCTTGGTCAGGGCATGCAAAAAAGCAGGAGCAAATCTTGTAATTGCAGGTACCGGAACCCAATATGAGAAACTTAAAAAAATGGAAAACGAGAAATTAAAAGTTTTGGGATTTGTTAAAGATTCAGTAAAATTTTATAACTCAATAGATGTTTTTGCTTCTCCATCACACTTAGAAGGACATCCTTATACAGTGCTGGAAGCGATGAGTTGCGGGAAGCCTGTAATAGTTTCAAACTTTGGAGGAGAAGAAAAAATTCTTGAGGACTGCGGTATTATATGTGGAACAAAAGTTAAAGAAATTTCAAAAGCAATAAAAGAAATCAAAAATATGGATTTAAAGAAAATGGGAAATAATGCGAGAAAGCTTGTAAAAAGAAAATATGATTTAAAGGATCAAATTGAGAAATTAAATAAAGTTTATAAGTCTGTTTTGAAATAATTATCTTTAGGACTGCTGATTGTGTAAACTAAATCTTGTCGGAGTGTTAGTTGTAACAAATGCATAAATTTATCTATTTTAGTAAGAATAATTTACTCTAGAGAAAGTATAAAATTTGCTATTTCTTTAGCTCCATTTTTTAGTTTTTTTTGTTTTCTTATCATATTTCTTCTTGCTCTAAAATCAAAAAGAAGTTTACTAACTTTATCTAATAAATCTTCTTTTGATGCTATTTCACACAGACCTTTTAATTTACACTTCTCAGCAACTTCTATTTGTTCAACAGTATTTGGTAAAACTATACAAGGTGTTCTTGCAATTATACATTCCATTATAGAAGAATAACCAGAGCAGATAACTAAATCCACACCTTTAATATAGGGAAAGAGGTTTGGAACCTTCTTTAGTTTATATATATTTTTTATATTTTTTCCACTATATCCTCTAGAGTAAATAGTAGCGTCAATGTTTTTGCTTATTTCCGAAAGGTTAACATCATTTTTACTCGTGCCTGTTGGTATATATAATATTTTATTTTTGCCTCTAAGTTTTTTAGCCGGTTCTTCGTAGGCTAAAAGCCCAACCAATCTTCTATTTTTCTTTAAAGGTATATCTTCTATCCAAGTATAGAAAGTAATATCTGCAAAAACTTCTTTATTCCTTATTATCCATTTTCTAAGAAGCCCCTTAAACCCTAATTTAAAATTGAAAGGCTTGAACTCGTGTGTTATTAAAAAGTTGTATCTTGCATATATTTTACCAATAATTAAACTTACTAATTCCATATCACAGACATGCACATCAGGACGGAATTCTCTGAATAATTTTAAATATTCTTTTCTATGTTGGAAATAGGGTTTTATTAAATCCTTTATTTTAATTTTTTCAAGCGGAAAAAATTTTGGTTGTGGAAGTTCATATACTTTAAAACCATTTAGTTTTATAAGTTCCAATCCTGGACCAAAACCTCCAAACACGATTTCAGTATCTTTATTTTTCAAATAATTCGCAATTGCAAGAGACCTTGTTGCATGTCCTATTCCACCAGAGCTAAAGGTAAACAAGACCTTCTTCATTAATTTATTTGTTTAAAACAAATTATCTACTGAACAAAATCTAAATTTTATCAATATAACACTTTTTATTATAATTTTCTACTCTAATATTTAAATTATATTTGCTTTTAACAAAGTTTAATCCCCAATTTAGTAAGACTTTTATAGTATTCTCTTTTTCATATCTCCGCATAGAAAAAAGTATTCTTATTTTTGAATCATAGACAATTTTTCCTTTTTTCTTTAGCCTTAAAGGTAATTCAAAATCATCTCCAGCACTATAACTTTTGTATCCTCCCACAGACAAGAAAGGTTTTTTCCTGAAAGCCATATTTGCTCCAACCGTAAGATGAATATTTAAACGAGAAGTTATTAAATTAAGCAAACTCATTAATTTTAACATAATGCGATTCTTAAAGGTGTTCTCAAGCGGCTCTTGTTTTCCGTAAACACAAATAATATCCTTTTCCTTAAAATTTTCTTTTATTTTCTCCAACCAGTCCCTTGGAGCAATGCAATCAGCATCTGTCGTCGCAATTAGATCGTATTTCGCCAATTTAACTCCATCATTTCTTGCACCTCCGACACCTTCGCTTTTTTGCAGGATTACTTTATCCGCATATTTTCTTGCAATTTTTACAGTTCTATCCTCACTCCCTCCATCAACCACAATAATCTCATATTTATCTCTTGGCAGTGTCTGATTCAAAAGAGATTTCAGACATCTTCCAATATTTTTTTCTTCATTATAAGTTGGTATTATTACCGATATCATAAATATTTCTGCCAAAATTATTTTTAATATAATTTATTGCCGATTTTATGCAAGCATCCATATTTAAATATTTGAATTCAGAAAATCTCCCGCACAAACCAATTCCAACTTCTTTAAAAAAATCATAAATTATTTTTATATTATTTTCATAATTCAAGTCATAAACAATATAAGCATATTTTAATCTGGCAATTTTTTTATAGCACACATCTTGTTTATTGATTAATTTCTTCTTATCAAGATCTTCTATTATATTTTCTATTATCTCTTTATCCTTCATCTTTGAAATAAGATCACCTTCATTATAGGTTATTTCCGCCGTCAGCGAAGATTTTCCTTCTGGAGCCATATATGGACTATCATTTTTTGGAAAAATCAATCTGTGTGCTAGAATATTTTTATCTGGCAAATAGAGCCAATGAAAATTATTTAGTTTATCTGTATTCAATCCGATCATCACATTTATTAATGAATTGTATTTCAATTCCTTTACAGCATTAACAACCTTTTCTGGTACATCATTCAATGCTTTAACTAAATCAAAGATCGGAATTGTTGATATTATTTTGTCAAATTCTTTTTCTTCTTTATTATTTGAAACAATCCATTTGTTTTTTTCTTTTTTGATGGATTTAATTTCAAAATTCTTTATTATGTTGTCCATTTTCTCTTCAATAGATTTTATTAGCGATTGTATGCCTCCATATTTCGGATAATAAAAATAAAGTTGATGAGTATAACCTTCTGTTTTCATTCCAAGAGAAGATTTTATTATATCTTCTGGCGGTGGTTTCGGCACTCTGCCCTCAATCCAAAATGTTGCCATATCCTCCGTTTTATAATTCCATATTTTCTCATTATAAGGAATCATATATTTTTCTGCAATACCTTTTCCAAATGTTTGATAAATCCATTCCTTAAAATTTTTTGGTTTGTCAAATTTTTTATTAAGAGTTTTTATAAATTCATTCAAACATTCAAAATTTTCTTCTATTGGAAGATCGCTTAATCCGTTTTCAAAAGGATATTTAACGAAATAATTTTTATATAAAATTTTTGTGTTTCTCCTGTTCCTGACTTTGTTGTTTCCCAAAAGATTTAACATAAAATTTAGAATTTCTTCATCTCTGGAAAATATAATATGGCCTCCGCCAATATCAAAAGTAAAACCCCGGTCTTGTATTGTTTTGCACAATCCGCCACATTCATCACTTTTTTCTAGAATCTCAAAATCAATATTTTTTTGTTTTAACAGATAGCCCAAGATTAACCCCGTTAAACCACCCCCCAAGATTCCAACTTTCATTAATAGAATTTGAAATTTTCTTTATTTCTGGTTTTCTAATTTTAACAGATTTATTATTAAAAAAGAATTTTGTTTATGGAAGATAATAAATTTGTCAGAGAATTGAAGGAAATGGCAACTGGAAAGAGACTTCCAACAGCAGAAGATTTAGGTCCTGGTTATACTTCGCCATTTGAAGAAGAGCCTACAAAACCTGTAACTCACCAGAATAAACCTGAAAGTGAAAATTTAAAAAAACCAAGTCAAGAAAAAGTAAGTGAAGAAGAATTAGAAAAAGTAAAAGAAAGAGAAGAAGAATTTAAAAAAGAATTGTTTAGTAA
>Ga0180300_10000020_pt1 | contig 54862 bp, 52 predicted proteins | sample GuaBasSediGuay15_FD_121798 | JGI IMG/M metagenome (GOLD analysis project Ga0180300, IMG submission 121798) | Subseafloor sediment microbial communities from Guaymas Basin, Gulf of California, Mexico - Guay15, Core 4569-2, 21-24 cm | ecosystem: Environmental > Aquatic > Marine > Hydrothermal...
ACGTAAATTACATCCTCCATAAAATATCGTTCCGCTCGGGACTAACGGGCCTTCCTCGCCATAGTGATGAAACCAGGAGTGGACGATAGTTCTACTATTAAGTCTACAGAATCCTTTCTCTCCTTTCAGCCTATTTACTTTGCATCTATGCTCACAGAATTCACATCGCTTAATGATTCTCTTTGCAATCTCTATTTTTACGTCAAGAAAGCTCACGGTAGCCTTCTTAAGTTCCGTTAGGGACATTTTACCCTCCTTTATTCGCCCCCATATGCGATCGAATTCCTCACTTAATCTCTTATGTTCATCCCAGAGCTCAGATAGGCTTGCGTCCTTTAGATTTACGTCTGCGCTAATATGCTTACATATTATGAACTTAGCGGGCTTCTTATCTGTCATGACATCATAATACCATGAGAGCCTTCTTCTTACTTCTGGGTTCTTCCATACCGTTATGGCATCAGGTCTAAGTATGCGCCACATCGCGTATCCATTTATAATATTCGTTTAAGATAGAGTAAAATATTTGTCTTCATGGGAGTGGGTACTGCTTATAAATCCTTTAGAGACGTATGAAGTACTTAAATAAGGAACGGGGAAATATCTAATAGTATGAGAATAGGGTTCCTAACGGCTATATTTTCGGAGTGGGATTTAGACAAATTACTTAAATGGGCTTATGATAATGGTTTTGAAGCACTTGAAGTATACGCGGGGCCAAGAAGTCGTCATATAGATCCAGATAAGGTACTAAAGGGTCATGCAGGTGAAGTGAGAAGGAAGTTCGAGGAGAAGGGAATAATGATATCGGCCTTAGCGTTCTACCCTAATAATCTTGATCCTGATGAGAAGAAGAGAAGGGAAAACCATGAACATATAAGGAAGATGATAGAAGCAGCATCTCAACTTGACGTAAGTGTAATATGCACCTTCGTTGGAGCGGTGAAAAACTTCCTATGTTATGGTATAGAGGAATCATTAAGGTTATTCAGAGAGGAGTTTTTAAGGATAGTAGATCATGCTAAGGATCATGAAGTAAAGATAGCATTTGAGAACTGCCCTATGGGAGGGTGGAATATTGCATTTGCACCATTCGTATGGGATGAGATATTCAAGTTAAGTCCCATCCTGGGCCTTAATTTCGATCCATCACATTTAGTATGGCAGGGAATAGATTGTATTGCTGTAGCTAGGGAGTATAGTAAGAGAATATTTCACGTTCATGCTAAGGATACTGAAATACTAAGGCATACCCTATCACGTAATGGTATATATAGCCGTGGATGGTGGCGATACAGGATACCAGGATGGGGTGTTATAAATTGGCGTGCATTAATTAGTGCATTAAGGGAAGGAGGATACGACTATGTGCTTAGCGTCGAGATGGAGGATCCGATATTTAGGGCGGATGAGGGATTGGTTTTAGGCCTAAAATACCTAAAGAGCATGCTAGGACACTAGAAATAAAAGCACCTTCAGACTTAATCATATATTGGCGCATGAGGATAATTAAAGATACACACTCTGATAGAGGACGAGAGCATGGACAAAGCTCATGAGCTAAGATGGAATCCTCTCCTTGGCTGCTGGATAATAGTTGCAGGACATCGTGCGAAGAGGCCTTGGAGGCCCGAGGAGAAAAAGCATTTCTGTCCCTTCTGTCCAGGAGCTCCTGAGACTAAGGATAAGGGAGAATGGGACGTTTTGGTATTGCCGAATAAGTATCCAGCACTTTCATTAGATGCAAAAGAGCCCACGCGATGTGATGAATTATTTAAAAGTGGAAGAGCGGTAGGGGTATGTGAAGTCGTTATAGAGACACCTGAGCATGAAGGAGATCTATGTGATCTAACGTTAAACCACATGAAGAAGGTGATCGAGGTCTTTACAGAGGAGTACGTTAAATTAGGAAATATACCAGAAGTAAAGTATGTTGCGATATTTAGGAATAAAGGTAAGGAAATAGGTGTCTCATTAACTCATCCCCATTCGCAGATATATGCATTACCATTCATTCCACCTAGAATAACCATAGAACTTAGGAATATGGAGAAGTACTATAAGGAGAAGGGTAAATGCCTCATATGTACAATAATAGAGAAGGAGATTAAGGAAAGAACAAGAATAATATACGAAAACAACGCCTTCATCTGCACATTGCCGTTTTACGCCATGTGGCCCTACGAAGTACATGTATATCCTAAAAGGCATGTGACTTCACTTGCCGACTTATCAGATAAGGAGAAATTAGCGTTAGCAGACGCTTTACGCGTTATGACGGGTACTTATAACGCGCTCTTCGATAGAGATATGCCATACATAATGGTGTTTCATCAGAAGCCAACTGATGAAGGAGCATATGAATATTACCACATGCATATTGAGTTCTATCCTCCATATAGGGAAAGAGATAAGCTGAAATACGCAGCAGGTATCGAGTGGGGAATGTGGACCTTTACATATGATGGAATTCCTGAGGAAAAAGCAGAAGAATTACGGAAGGCATGCCTTAAATTCCTATCTAGGTCTAAGGAATATTTAGGCAAATGTGGTGGTAGTATATGAGCTTAGGACATGAGTTGAACATGAAGTTTAAAGAAACATTCGGTGAACGCCCTGATGTAATTGCATCTAGTCCAGGACGACTTGACTTCCTTAACACACATCAAGACTATAAAGGACTGCCTGTGGTCTCCGTGGGGATAAATCTAAGAACATATATTGCGGTCAAGGTGCTTAAAGATACTAATGAAATCCACATAGTTTCCTATAACTTAAAAATGGAAGGAGAAGATTACGAGGACGTATTCACGCTTGATAAAGTAGAGTTAAGACCAGGAAAGTGGTTTGGTAATTACTTACGTGCAGGAATAATGGCGCTTAAGGAGAGGGGGATAAAGCTCTCTGGGATGAAGGTAGGGATACTTAGCTCTGTTCCTGTTGGCGGTGGGTTAGCAAGTAGTGCGGCGTTGCTTGTGTCATTTCTAGGAGCGATAACATACGCATATGACCTTAGCTTTTCTCGAAAGGAGATAGCAGAGTTAGCATATCATGCAGAGCATGACATAATGGGAGTGCCTTGCGGTCGATTAGATCAATATGGTTCAGCTTTTGGTAAAGTCATAAGAATCGAGACTAGACCTCCATATAATGTCGAGGAGATAGATTTTAGGAGGGGAACGTTCGTAGTACTCGACTCAGGAATAAAGCATAGTACTGCGGACATACATCCTAGGAGGCAATCGGAGATAAACGAAGGATTAAGCTTACTTATGAGTATGGATGACCTTCCAGCAAGTCTTAGGAATAAACTTGGAAAGCGATATGATGAACCATTATGGGAGAAAATAGGCATAGAGGAAATAGAGCCATTTCTAAGGAGGTTACCAGATGTTCCTGCTAGAAGGATAGAGTTTACGCTAAGGATGAATACGTCGACAGAAATTGCATTAAGAATAATGAGAGGAGAGTTAATTAAGGAAAATGAATTCTTAAAAATATTGCCAGCTCATTTCCATGACTCTATAAGGGATGCAATTCGATCTAGTGAAGATAAAGACCTGAAGTTGCTTGGCGTAATAATGAATTATCAGCATGAGCTCTTAAGAGACCTTTATGACTTAAGTCTACCAGTTTTAGAGAAAATAAGAAATAAAGCACTTGATGCAGGAGCTTATGGAGTAAAGCTCTCAGGAGCTGGACTTGGAGGTTCACTAATAGCCTTAGCTCCAAATAGAGAAGTAGGGAAGAAAGTACTAGAGGAGGGGTTATCAGCTGGCGCAAAGAGGGGTTGGATCGTAGAAATAGATGATGGATTACGTCGTGAGTGATATTAAGCCCTTCTTTTTATCCTAATGGTGTCGTTTCTACACTTAACTTTAAGAAGTGGCTTGTACGAAACTACATCGCCTCCCTCTACATGTACCTCTTCTTCAGTGTATGCTAAGAGAGTACCTACATCTCTTAGCTTAACTATAGCCTCGTCGTCAAATAGCATTGCATACTCCATGCCCTTAGGCATTATGAATATATCGTTTAAGCCTATGGGTACTATCCATTTCTGAAGCGGTGCAATTATGAAGAGTTTTGTCTCTAAGGGATCTAAAGTTAGCGAGATGCTTTCGCTCCTTTCTACTAGGTAATATTTCTCACTAAAGTACTCATATACCACGTACTTCTCTTCCTTAAGTCTAGCATCAGAAGGTGATATGCTTACGTCTACAGCTACGTTATCCTTGGTTATATTGAACGCGGCTATTATTCCATAAGTGCCAACTCCAGCTACCTTAGCGTGAGTGAACGCTTTTAACGCCACATGTTCATTATATGGATCCCTCATTAGTACATCTTCCGTAGGAAGTGCAGGAATATCAGGTCTAGGCAACTTGCCATTGCTAAGGGCTAGTTTCTTTATTATTTCAGGTCTTGTTTTATCAGGTTCATCTGTCACGTAGACCGGGCCGCCGCTTACTGCTCTAGCTACAGCTTGTTGTACAGCTAAAGGATCATGTGTTTGGAACATATCGTAATCTGGATAAGCCACTTGAGATAGCCAGAGAGCATTATACACACAGAAGTATATGTGAAGCTTATCCCTCGATCTCTTATGAGGAACAATATAGTCTACGCAAGCCCTAGCAACGTTGGATACATACCAGTTGAAGTAAGCTTCGGGTATCTGTGCCATACAGTTCAATATGTTGAGACCATTTAAGCTAGCGGCCATCTGTATTGCTTCTTCAATACGTCTTGCAGCTTCCTCACAAGGTATCTTCCCTCTATAGGAGTAAGTCATGAAGGATTGATTATCCACCTTTATAAAATCAAATCCACAACGTGAAATGAATCCATACCAGTCAAGGTAGAACTTAAGGGCCTTCATATCAGTAGGATCAGGAACTAACTTTCCATCAGCACTTTCCATTAAGTATGCCTTATACGTTTTACCAAGCTCACTTTCTGGATCTATTCCATTCCAGTAGCCGTTCAATGCATGCCATAATCCCACATATACTGCCCTTTCCTTAAGTCTTGCCACTAAGTGTTTAAAGCCATGAGGGAACTTATTAGAGTCTGCCTCAAAGCGCCTTATTCGCTCATCGGATGAGTCTATCCACCCGTCATCTATTAGGAACATGCGTATTGGCAAGTTTAGCTTCTTGAAACGGTTATACGCATAAATTATTTTATCTTCGGATATCTCTCTCCAATAAGCGTTCCAACTGCACCAGCCCAGATACTCTAGCTCATCAGGATACTTCTTATTCTTCCTTAAGCATAAGCTTCTGCCAAGGCGCTCAAAAGCAACATCATATGTCTTCTCGATTACTACATATGGATCATTACCGACACCAATAGCTAGTATGAAGGCGTTCTTCCAAGCCATCTTGCAATAGGAGTTTAGAAGTATATCAAATTGATTATCCTTAAAGTGTGAGATGTAGCCCCTGCATCCGCTATTTGTTAGGGGAAGTAGGAAGACATAGGTGCCATCTTTAAGTTTAAAGAGCACTTGTGAGACCTTTAAGTGATAGGGAAATTCACTTATCTTCTTTGCGTGCCATGGATAGCTCCATGGATCATATCGTACCTCGTCTAGTTTCTCAACTACAGCAGGATAGTCAAAGGGTTCGTCAACCTTCCCTCCAAAATATTTTGGAGGAGTGTATGTAAAATGATAAGCTAGCATTCTATCAAAATTACAAATTCCACTTGATGTGAACGCACAGATTATGCCATCATTAGTAAACCCATCATCACATTGAGCCTTAAATACCAGTACATCGACATTATCCCTAGAGGTTTTCATAAGGACAATGTTGCAACTGATGCCCTCAACCTCGCCAGTGAACTTTAAACCTTCACCTTGTTCCTTCATTCTTAATTTCTTGATTGGAGCTAGCTTACCCTTTACAGCGAATAAAGGAGTGAATTCAACGAACTTAGTCCCTTTTACTTTAAAGGTTAATGATCCATCCCTTACGGATACACTAGTGCGTTCCATGGGTTATCGTAGTTTTGAAATGCTATTTAAGGATTAATGTGGGTCATTTTACCGGAAGGTAAATAGGAGTACGTATTGTAAGATATTAAGTAAGAATAATGGAGCCCCGGCCGGGATTCGAACCCGGGACCACGGGCTCTCTTGGGTTGTACAAGGTCTTACAAGGCCCGCGCTCTACCTAGCTGAGCTACCGGGGCTTCCTATAACCATTTCCATTATCTAAAGATAGAGTTATATAAGCAATACGTTCGTATACTGATGGTACTTCGCATTAGAAATATTATATGTCACCCTTTGGAATAATTAAAAGCCGTGATGTAATAGGGTGAGTGCGCTATGGATGTACCGACGCTAATGGCTACACAGCATCCCGATAGTGCCTCAAGATACTTCTCTATAAAGGATGAGGTTGAGGAAGCCGTGAAAGATGTATTACCCCACCAATGTGGAGGATTCGGTTGTGATGAAAAGATGATAGATTATGAGGGGAAACTTACACCATTTCTTCAGCCAGTCTGGATCTTAAAGAGGATTAAGGAATTGAATTTGGATCTTAAGGTAAAACCTGGAAAGGACTTCTTACTATCAGTTAGGTGTTCATCATTTAGTAGAGAGAGTCCAGAGAGACATATAATTTCGCTTTTATCCGCAATAATGGCAAACGTTATGTCGACCAAGGAATTTAACATTTGCACCGTAAAGTACATAATACATCCAATGACATTAAACGTATACGAACTTATCGGCGTTCAGAGGAGGATTATAAAGCTATCAGGATTTGCGAGAGAGGAGCTAGGCTTAGTAAGCGATGAAGAAATATGCGTAATCCCGTTAGTCGAGGATATAAATACAATGCTAAGAATAAACGAGTTAATTGAGTCATATATTACGATGGGAAGAAAATTCTTAGGAGCGTACTTCGACCACATACGAGTGTTCTTAGGGAAATCCGATTCAGCTCTTGCATACGGGCATTTAACATCCGCAGTGGGAATTAAGATAGCATTAAGTAAGTTATGGGAATTAGCTAATGAGATGAGTATAGGCGTATTTCCGATAATAGGAAGTGGCACATTACCATTCAGAGGACACCTCTCGCCTGATAACATAGATCTTTACACGAAAACTTACTTGGGATACTACACACTTACGCTACAGACGAGTTTCAGATACGATTATGAGCGAGATAAGGTATTACGCGCAATAGACATGATCCTATCCAGACGAGGGAAGAAAGTAGAAGTCGTGGAGTACGAAAACGAGCTTATAGATTCCCTTAGAACGTGTACTTTAAAGTACCTTGAGACTATACTCCGTCTATCGGACATAATTATCAGGGTCTCGGATGCCGTACCTTCACGAAGGGAGAGAGTTGAGAGGCAAGTATATGGAAGGGAATTAGGTAATGCAGTTTTATTTACACGAGATGAGAATATATTAAGATTATACAATATCAGGAAGGTAGTACTCCCTAGGGCCATAAGATTTACGGCAGCACTATATACGATAGGAATACCTCCAAGCGTTATAGGATTAGGAAGGGCTTTTAGAGATATTCAATCTAAACATGTTGATGAGCTACTTGAGATCTATCCAATGCTTGAAGCTGACATAAGGTATGATGCGCAGTTTACGGCATTAAATGTTACGAGAAAATACGTTCATGATAAGACTTTTACCATGATAATGGATGATGTGAGAGTACTTAAAGATCTTTTTGATGTAGAGTTCGTATGTGAAGAGGAGTATGAGAAACTACTCCTCGATATACATGAGGGGCTAATTAAGAATAAGGATGTAAGCGAATATATGACGAGAGCAGCAAAGATTAGGAGAGCTCTTGGGTAAGCTCTATGACTGTCTTCTCCAAGCTAGGAGCCCAACGATGAATGAACCAACGATTAAGCCAAGTATAAACCATAAGAAGTATGGAACGTAAGATGTCGCTATATTTTGAGGTCCTCCTTCTTGCTTACTACTAGTTAATTGTGAAGCCTCCTGAACGATGGAAGAGTAAGTCTCATTATACAAGTTTCCTATTAGAAGCAGTACTTTAGATTGAGCGCTCGCCATCTTGTAATTAAATAATGCCGTTATGAGATCTGCCTTCTCCTTGAAGTAATATTCTGCGAACTCATAATAACATATGCTAAGCATGGGAATTACGTTCTTACTCATTAGTAAGCCTATATTCTCGTATGCGGTGTCCCTAGCTAAATTTGCATACCTTCTCAGCGTATCCTCAGAGGAAAGGAGATTTATAGCTAATGTAGCATGTATAATCGACTCTATAGCTTCCGCTAAGGCTAGCATATAATCTTCAAGATCGTAATCTTGCTCAGCATAAGAGAGCATAAAGGATGCTTCTTCAGCTTCCTGACTTATGCTACCGATAGCTCCAGTCTCCTTTACAAGTTCGTTCACATATATTACTACAGTCTTAGCTTCGTATATGTATTCCTTGGCTAAATTCCTAATGGTCATAAGAACTTGAGTACCATTTAGCGATGCCTCTTCTGAAGGTAACATCTCTAAAGAGTTTAGCCAATCTATAGCAGTCCTTGTACGCCACTTTGCATGAGCTAGCCACATTAGAGCAGATAGTACCTCGCCGGCTTTATAATAACTCAAGGCAGTTTCGAGAGCATCTCTACCGTATCTAATTCTTATTTTAGCTCCTAGTAGTATCTCGATGGACGATAGAGAGAGATTCTCCTTTTCATAATTCTTAATCTTTATGGATATTTCATTCAATGTCGAGTTTATTGCCTTTAGAGTGTTCATGAAGAATTTATTACCGTACTTAACAAATTCACGAACATAGACAACGTATTGAGCTAAGTACGCCGCTTGAAAACATAGAGAGGCGGATACATAAGGCCATCTCGAGCTTATTTCCTCAGCCTCTCTAATTTTGGAAATAGCACTATCTAATGCTTTCTTAACCTCCATTCTTACATAAGGGTTCGTTATTTCTTTTAGAGCTTGAGATGCTTCACTAATTACATTACTGGCGTTATTATGGAGATCAGTTAGCATGAGTTTAACCACATCGAGGACTAATTCAGGGGTTTTCCATTTGTAAACATGCCTTTTTATAGTAATTCCTAGCATATAGCGAAGTGCGTCATATATATCGGACACCTCAATTACCTTTAGTTTCCATTTTCTAGCAGCGTACTCCGTGATGTTAAGGTACCTAAGCCTACCTCTCTCAACATAAGGTACCATATCTTGACCGTATGGTATTAGGAATACTTTAAATCCAGCCTTATATGCAGCCCTAGCTTTTTCAAATATTCCACCAACTGGGCCTATAGTACCATCGGGGTTTATCATACCGGTCATCGTCGCATTAGGATTTAACGAGGCGTTTAGAAGAGCTGCAACCATTCCTATAGTAATTAGAGCACCAGCGGAAGGACCTCCGACTATTGGGACATCAGATAATACCTTAACATAAAAATTATAATCATAGAAGTTCTTTCCGGTTAATGTACAAGCCACAAAGGCAGCAGTTCTAGCAGAGGCCTGCATATCTATTTCGATAAAAGTATTAGTTGAAATATAAACGTCTCCATAGCCAGGCTTAGAGACGATTATTTCAATCTTAGTCATGACCCCCTCATAACCAGCCGTAGTTCTAGTTACGGCAGGAGCGTATACCACAACACGGCCTATATAACTATTGGAACTATGATCGTTTATGGAAGCACTACTTGTGAATAATGGTACGTACAAACCAGAGAGTAGTATAAGGACTGAAAGAAATATATAAACAGGTTCTGTTTTCATATTATCCCTTAGGAATTAAATAAACGGGAAAATAAGTATTTCACGGGAAGTTAAATGAAAAGCCTAATGGAGGAATATCTTCGCCTTAGAAGGATAGTCCGAGAGATTGAATTATCGGAGGATAGGGACAGCATAGTGGAGGCTTTCTCAGCATTAAGGAGTGAGCTAAGCAAAATGAAACTACCATATAAAATAATATTTTACATAATCTTCTACGTGCCTCTTAGGATTAAGTATAGAGGTATACTCAAGAGAGGAAATATTACTGAGAGCGGGATAAGCAAGGCTCATGGAATAAGGTATGCTATAAGAGATGAAGAGTTAAATCTATCTCTAAGTCCGTGTGGAAGACTAATTCTAATTTCACTAGCCCTTAATAGGGGTTATATTCCCCTTGACTTGATATATGCAAAGGCCATGTTATTGAGATTAAGACCAGATGAAGTCATGTCAACAATAGGTAAAATGGAATCGCTAGGGCTGATAGTAAAGGACAATAATTTAATAAGGCTAACTCTTCGCGGAGTAATGGTACTTGATAAAGTTCTGTCAATCGAGATATCATCCCTTAAAAAGCTTATAGTTAATTTGGAGCAGATAAGGAAGAATATAAAGTATATGTTCGACTCGTGGTATTAGGATGTTAAAATGGAGCCGGGGGCGGGATTCGAACCCGCGAATAACCCGGTATCAACCCTTTTGACAAGGTCTGCAGCCGGGCGCCTTAGACCACTCGGCCACCCCGGCTTCCATCATTTTCATAAGTAACTGCTCCTTTTAAACTTTATCTCCTTCTTAAAGGTAATCCTTATTTTGAACTAAATCAATAAGGAGACATGTTATGACTTCCGAGAGAGAACGAAAATGGCTAATAGCATTTGATGTAGATGGTACTTTACTAAAGGAGCCAACCTCAAGTTGGAGACTCATACACAAATTGCTTAACACAACGGAAAGAGCAAAACAGTATGCTAAGATGTTCTATGAAGGCAAGATAGAATACCATAAGTGGGCACAGCTTGAGGCCTCATTATGGAGAGGAGTCGATTACGAGAGATTACGAGAGGAGGTACTAAGTAGGATAAGATTACAGGATGGTTGTAAGGAGCTATTCGAAAGACTTAGAAAATACCCTGTATATTGCGTACTAGTTAGTGCTGGACTTAGGATGATAGTGGAGAAGGTAGCTCAGGAGCTTGGAGTAGATGAGTTTTATGCTAACGAATTAATCATCGATAACAAAGGAAGAATAACAGGAGATGTAATAGTAAACGTGACCTTTTACGGTAAAGGAGATGTAGTGAAGAAGGTAGCCGAGAGGGAAGGAATACCAAGAGATAGGATAATTGCTATAGGCGATTCTGAAAGCGATATAAGCATGTTTAAGGTTGCCGGAATAAGCATAGCGGTAAATCCTCCAAAAGAGACTATATTACGCTATGTAGACGTAGTAATATATGGATCTTCCTTGAGACTGTTAACTCTTGTATTGGAGAAGATACTTAGTTCAGAAGGGAGAATCTTATTTAAATCTGAGAGTAAATGTATATCATGCTGTCACGAGAGACCCGTAAGGGTTTCGATGAGTGACAGAGTCTGGCCCCCCTAGTCAATCATCTTATTATCGCTTACATTTAGTTATTCTAAGAGCGATAAAGTGAACCTGGACGTAAATTCTAAGAGAATTTCTAAAAGGTATGGCCGGGAGCTGACGCCCCTTTTCATAGTTCCCCGTCTGGGGAACCTCGAGGGGCGGGAGTTCATTAATATTTCTATTCTAAAGGTATATATATCTTGTGGCTCTCCTGCCGAGACCTCTCCTCATCGGTGGGCCAACCTTGGAGAGGCCACCATGCGGAGAGCCAATGGTAATACATCTATAATTCTAAAATATTTCGAGAACACATAAAGTTAACCATATAAGTGCGATAATACAATAGATCATGGGCAGTTGTAATGAGTAGGGCAAGGAAGTTCATAAGAACTGTGGCAAGAAGGAGAGCAAAGGGATTACCTGAAGTACGCACTTCTGATGGTCATATGGTTCCCTGGAATAGACGCTATATAGTTAATCAACTACTTAGGGAAACCATTCTTGTAGAAGAGCTCTTCAAGGTTCGTAGAATATCAAGGGAGGAGGCAGAGGAAGTCTCTAAGATAGTTGAGGAGAGAATAAGGAAGCTAGGTCTAGCCTTCATCAGTGCCCCCCTCATAAGGGAGATGGTGAATAACGTACTCCTTGAACTTTCCGAGAGGGATCCGAAATTCGCTCTTTATAGAAACGTATGCACTAGATGTGGAGTTCCAGTTTATGATGCATATATAGCGCTTTATGAGGATGAATTTAGTAAGAGAGGCGAAGTTGCAAATCCAAGCCTTATATGTGAGAGAATAGCTGAGAGAACTGTTAGGGAAGTAGCCCTCCTCCTCATGGAGCCTCATATAGCTGACTCTCACCTTAAAGGAGACATACATATTCATTCCCTTGAATACTTTGGATTAAAGCCTCTCTACGTTGGTTATGATATTCGATGCTTCCTTTTATACGGATTAGTTCCAGATGGAACTGGCACTCTTGCTAATGTCGCTGCGCCAGCAAGGAGATTTGATGTAGCACTTAGACATGCATCTATGGTAATGTCTAGTGGAGCGACACATGTAGCTAAAAGCCAAATTCATATAGCTTTTAACGTCTTTTTAAGCCCGTACGCTAGAGGAATTAAAGAGGATGAGATAAGACAGGGAATTCAGTCATTATTCTTCGAGATTTCGCAGGCATACGCTGTCCATGGAGGCTCTCACGACTTCGCTGTGATTCAGATAGTGCCTAAAGTGCCTAGAATCTTTAGAAGAGCCAAGGTAGCACTTAGGGGAGTGCTAACAGAAGAAACGTACGAAGTTTACCTAGACGAGACTTCGATGCTATTTGATGAAATCATGAGGGTGTATCTAGACGGAGATGCCAAAGGCAACCCATTTTACACGCCACTTATGAGCATATATATCGAGGATCTAGATGATTTAAAAAAGGTTCATGCTTACCTCCCCGAGGTTCTAAATACATATAAGGTTATAAATGTAGACATCAATCCTAAAGGAGATGTGTTCTTCTGTACTCACGGCGGTAACTTCATGTTGCCAATCGAAGTAAATGAAAGTATCCTAAATATGGAGAGAGGAGCGCATGTGAATACTGGCATAAGTCAAGTGGTTTCTGTAAACATGCCTAGACTCGTATTTAGGGCGAAAGGAGATGAAGATAAACTGCGGGATCAGATATACAAGGCAGTTAGTATCTCAGTTGAGGTATTCAAACTCAAAGAGGAATGGTTAATGAAAATGCTAGAGGGAGGTAAACTACAATTCCTAGCGCAGAGAATAGGGGAGACGAAGCTAGTTGATGTAAACAAACTCTCAAACGTCATAGGGTTAGTGGGATTAAGGGAAGCAGTTCAATGTCTGTGCGAGAAGAGTATATATACTGAAGAAGGGTTAAAGATGGCAAAGAAAATAATAACGTGGTTTAAGGATGCCATTAGTGAATATGATAGCGAGGAAATGTATCATATCTCTTTAACTGAGTGTTACGATGAGGAAGTCACGTCACGTTTGGCCACATCAGATTTAGTAACGCCGACTTACAGATATAGTGCAAGGAAGATAGTAAAGGGAGATTTAAAAGAAACGACACGCCTCTTAAAAATCGGAGCGCGAAACCTACCTATACGATATACCTCTACGAGAGATGTGATAATCGATGTAAATGAGGATCTCTTCAGAAAGAAAATATACTATGAGATAGCATTAAGGGAAGCTCTTCCGTGCATAATGCCACTAATAATAAGAACTGGAAAACATGGACTACCAAAGGTAGTAGATGTCCTAAAGGATATAATCATACGCGGAACAGTAATCCCTATTAGGATAGAGTTTTAAGGTAATGAACGTTGAACAGGGAAAGATAGTATATTGTAATCGGGATCGGGAAGAGATCTTCGTAAGTTAAAGTATATAAGAGTTATAGTTCACAGTAGCTCTGAAAGCCTACGAGTAGGTGATAAAAATTTCATATCCCTCAATCGAAAAAATAGAGAGGAGCCTTGTTGAGGCCATAAGAATAGCCGTAACAGTGCTACCTGAAGACGTAAGAAAAGGATTGGAAAAAGCACTATCTGAGGAAAGAGATGAACTTTCTAAGAAAATGCTAAAGGCGATAATTACCAACGTTAAAGTAGCAGAGGAAGAAGGCATACCAATATGCCAGGATACAGGGATAATCACATATTACGTTAAGGTAGGTACTAAATTCCCATATCTTAGCAAGATATATGATATCCTAAGAAACGCAACGATTAAAGCAACAAAAGAAGTTCCGCTTAGACCTAATGCTGTAGATGTGATAACTGGAATCAATTCAGGCAATAACGTAGGCATTAACGTGCCGCATATAGACGTAACCATAGCTTCAGATAATAATGAGTTGGAGGTAATAGTGTTCCCTAAGGGAGGAGGAAGCGAAGCGCCGTCCATCTGTAAAGTATTAACACCATGGCAAGGAATAAGGGAGGTTATAAGGACTGTCCTCAATTCTATAGCTAGGTACGGAATCAACGCATGTCCACCACTCGTCATAGGTATAGGTATTGGTGGTACATTTGAGGTTGCCGCAAGACTAGCAAAGAGAGCTCTTCTAAGAGGAGTTGGTAAGAGGAGTAACAATGAAGCAATAGCAGAACTTGAGATGAAAATTCTCGACCTTGTAAATAGGCTTGAAATAGGACCGCTGGGGATGGGAGGTAAGGTTACGGCATTAGATGTCCATATAGAAGTAGCTCATAGGCACCCAGCTACACTTGCAATGGCATTATGTACAAGTTGCTGGGCCTTAAGGAGAGCAGTGATGAGAGTTTACTCCGATGGCAGCATCGAGATAGCACCGTATACAGGATTATGAAAAAGTTTTAATTTAATATCGCCTATTCTGTGTTCTATATGATGGGAGAACGCATCCTCTCAACGCCTATTGAACTTAATGAGATAATTAGGGTTAAAGTTGGAGACGTATTATACGTTAACGGTATAATCGTAACGGCAAGAGATGCAGCACATAAAAGGATAATTAGATATTGTAAAGAGGGCAAAAGGCTTCCCCTGAACTTAAAGGGATTGGTGATAATGCACGCAGGGCCCATTGTAGTACATAAAGAAGGTCAATGGGTCATTAAATCTATAGGGCCTACGTCAAGTTATAGAATGGAGCCATATATGGCGGATGTCATAAAGATCACTGGGATAAGGATGATAATAGGGAAGGGAGTCATGGGTAGGTCTACTATGGAGGCATGTAGGAAATACGGAGCAATATATGCTATATATCCGGGAGGTACTGCGGCACTGGCCACCAAATGTATCGTAAGGGTTATTGATGTGAAGTGGCTTGATCTTGGGATTCCTGAAGCATTATGGATTTTAGAAGTACGTATGTTTGGACCACTATTTGTGGCTATAGACGCTAAGGGAAATAACTTTTTCGAAAGAAGGCTTAAAAGAGTTGAGAATAATCTGTTAACATTACAGAAGGAGCTCGAATTAATACCAGATACATGCAGTATAAGCGAAATAATCGAATGTTAATCGCTTTACTATGATAAAGGAGATCGACTTTACTGTTTCTCTGACTTCTCCTTGATCGGCTCTATGACCAGTTTGTTATCTTGAATGCGGACCATTACGCGCTCGCCGGGTTTGAAAGGGAAGAGGCTATCCTTGGCTACGCTTGTAGGTATATAGATGAAGAATTTCGTATAGACTTTATTTCCCACCTTTGAATGTCTTATCACAATTCTTCCTAGTCCTTGGCTTACCAAAGGGATCCCCTTAATGTACATAAAGTGTGGTTACATTTTATATCATTTTTTGGTACATAATTTGTAATTACAAAAAGTCCGTCCACACGATAATTTTAGAGTTAAGCTTTTACCTGTTAGCACACTTCATAGAACAGGTAAGATCTTGAGTTTAGAAAAGCTTTGGAACATAGCGAATAGTAAGAGGAGTAGATTAATAGTAGCAATGGATCCTCTCTTTAAAGATAATGTAGAGCACAGGAGTAGAGTTAAAGATCTAATGGATGCCTTAAGGAAATATGCATGTGGAATGAAAATAGGGATACCATTATTGATCTCCATAGGACCTCATTTCATTAAGGAGCTTACAATGGAGTATAGTAAGGAGTATTACTTCATAGCTGATTTTAAGCTTGCAGACGTACCTCATATAAATGAATACGTACTTAGAAGAGCTAAGGAACTAGGAGTTAATGGAATCATAGTTCATTTATTTCAGGGAGGATTAGAGGATCTTGTAAAAAAGGCTAGATTCTTAGATGTTGACGTAATAGGAGTGGTCATGATGAGTCATAAAGGAGCACTACTTTTTGAAGAGCTTTTTGATCGCTTGCTGGAATACGCAAAAGCCTTGCATTTAGATGGAGTAGTAGTTGGCGCTACAAAGGCGAGGTATATCACGAAAGCTCGCAAAGTATTAGGATCAGATGTTGCAATATTTTCTCCAGGAGTCATTGCGCAGGGAGCTAAGCCTGGAGAAGCTATTAGAAATGGTGCTGACTTTGAAATAGTGGGACGAGCAATCATTAAAGCTGAGAGACCTGCAGAAGTCGCGGAAAATATAGTACAAGCAGAGAGGGAGATCATATATGGATAAATCCAAGGTAATAATAGCCTTATATAAGGCAAACTGCATAAGGATAGGTAGGTTCAAGCTTACCTCAGGAATGATAAGCCCCATATACATAGATTTAAGAGCTCTTCCATCATATCCAGAGATATTTAGGCTTATAGTTAAGGCGAGTAAGGATGTTATATCCAATATGAACTTTGATATAGTGTGTGGAATTGCTACAGGAGGAATACCGCTTGCTACCGCATTAGCTTATGAAATGAAAAAACCTATGATATATATAAGGAAGGAGGCTAAAGGACATGGAACGCAACGATTAATTGAGGGGGACTTTAGAAAGGGAGCCTCAGTAATCCTAGTAGACGATGTAGCTACTACGGGAGGTACATTAATTAGAGCTATCAAGGCATTAAAAAAGGAAGGTTTAGCAGTAGAGAATGCATTTGTAATAGTCGATAGAGAGCAGGGAGCTAGGGAGAAGTTAATGAGAGAGGGAGTTAGATTACATTATTTAGTAACTCTTAAGGAGATCGTAGCATATCTTAATGAGAAGTCCCTTATAAGTAGAGAGGATTATCTAAAGATAATGGAATACCTGGGTGAAGGAAATGTTCGCTGGAAGGGATGTGATAAGAATACTTGATTTTGATAGAGAAGAGCTTGAGGAGCTTTTTAATGAAACTGACGAAATGCTAAGATATAAGAAAGGTAAAATAGATATTCTGAAAGGTAAGGTTATGGCATTAGCCTTCTTTGAACCTAGTACTAGAACTAGATTAAGCTTTCAAACTGCAATGTTAAGACTAGGAGGCTCTGTGATAGGATTCTCCGAAGTGAGAACTACATCTATAGCTAAGGGGGAAACTCTTGCGGATACCATCAGGATGTTAGATTCATATTCTGACGTAATAGTGATAAGGCATAGTGTGGAAGGAGCAGCACGTTTTGCGGCAGAGATCGCAGAAGTTCCAGTTATAAATGCTGGAGATGGAACAAGACATCACCCAACACAGGCGATGATAGATCTATATACCATAAGGAGAAACTTCGAGAGCATAGATGGACTTACCGTAGGAGTACTTGGTGATTTAAAATATGGGAGAGCGGCAACGTCATTTATCTATGGCGTCTCGAAGTATAGGTTGAAGAAACTTTTCTTAATATCCCCGCCCTTATTAAAAGCGCGAAGGGAAGTCATAGAACGTCTTAAGGCACAAGGAGTAAATTATGAGGAAACAGAAGATCTTGAGGGAATAATCAGTGAACTCGACGTACTATATGTAACTAGAATACAGAAGGAGCGTTTCCCAGATCCTACGGAATATGAGAAGGTTAAGGGTAGTTATAGGATAACGGCAAGTTTACTTAAAGATGCAAAGAAGGAATTAATAATACTCCATCCTCTTCCAAGAGTTGATGAGATAGCAAATGAAGTAGACAGGACAAGACATGCAAAGTACTTTGAACAGGCGAGTTATGGCGTACCTCTTAGGATGGCTCTCCTTAAGCTAATATTAGCGGGGGAGTAAGATGAGTAAGAGCGAAAGAGAGCTTATAGTTAGGAAGATAGAGAATGGTACAGTAATAGATCACATCCCAGCTGGTTATGCACTACACGTACTTAAAATATTAGGCATAAGTGGAAAGGAAGGAATGCGAATAGCAATAGTAATGAATGTTGAGAGCAAGAAACTTGGAAAGAAGGATATTGTAAAGGTTGAGAATATAGAATTAAGCGAGGAGACCGTAAATAGGATAGCATTAATAGCCCCTACTGCAACAATCAATATAATAAGAAATTATAAGGTTGTAATGAAAAGGAAGGTCAGAATTCCAGAGGTAATAGAGGGACTAATCACATGTATAAATCCAAGATGTATTACGAACCAGCCAAGAGAACCAGTAACTCCTAGATTTAGAGTGATTAGCAAGAACCCCCTTAAGATAGTATGCGAATACTGCGAGACAATAATGGAGCATAGCGAAATAATAAGACAGTTAATCGGTGAGTAAATGGAACAAGTAGTCGATAAGGTAATAGCGGGAAAGGCCTACGTAGACGGTAGAATAGAGGAAGTAGCAATAGCAATAGATGATGAGAGGATAGTAGCTATAACAAAGCCGAGTAAAGCTCCAAGAGCTACGGAGGTCGAGATAGTAAAGGGAAAGCGGGTAATATTACCGGGGATGGTGGACATACATGTACATATGAGGGATCTAGGTCAATCGTACAAGGAAGATTGGTATACAGGAACTTTCTCTGCAATAAAGGGAGGAGTCACCTTAGTAATTGATATGCCAAACAACGTTCCTCCTATAGATTCAGTAGATGCATTGAGGAGAAAAATGGAAACTGCAAGAGAGAAGGCACTAGTTGATTACCTTTTCTACATGGGGTATCCCAAAGATATTAAGGAATTAGATAAGGTAATAAGGATGGATACTGTCGGAATTAAACTCTATCCAGAGGATCTTAAGAAAGACGAACTGAAGACACTCTTATCCCTGTGCTCTAAAATGGGATTACCAGTGGTATTCCATGCAGAAGATCCTGAAATACTGCATATAGACAGATTAGGGGAAATGCCAGAAATACGGGGCATCGAAAAAGTACTCGATATGGTAGATTACAAAGTTCACATACACATAACACATGTATCATTAAGTAAAGTAGCGGAGAGAATTATTAGGGCTAGAGGGCTGGGCTATAACATAACATTCGATGTAACCATTCACCATATGCTTCTTAACAATAATATCTACGATAAGTTAGGAGGATTAGCATATGTAAGACCTCCTCTCAGAAGTGAGGAAAATAGGAGCTATATATTCAATTTAGTGAAGGGAGGCTTACCCAATGCGATAATAACGGATCACGCACCACATACTTTAGATGAAAAGAAAGGAGAGAACCCTTCTCCTGGCTTTCCTGGGCTTGAGATAGCGTTTCCACTTTTATTCACGCAAATCCTTGATGGGAAATTACCCCTTAACGTAATCGACTTATATTCAGCTAAACCAGCGACCTTATTCAACATAGCAAAGGGTTCAATTATGGTTGGAAACGACGCAGATCTCATTGTAGTGAGATACGATGTAGAGAGGCGTGTTAAACCGGAAGATTTCGTATCAAAAGCCAAATATAGTCCGTTTAAGGGATGGACCTTAAGATGCGAGGTTGAAAAGGTTTTCATAAGGGGAAACCTTGTATATGACACCCAAACACTATTAGTAAGGAGGGGCTATGGGAGACAAGGGCGTAGATTTAAGTGTAGAACTCTGTGGGCTCAAGCTTAAAAATCCATTGATATTAGCCTCAGGCATATTAGGAACCACAGCAGGGTTATTAAAAAGAGTTGAAAGAGAAGGAGCAGGAGCGGTTACGACTAAGACCGTAACTAAGGAGAGAAGAGATGGTTATCCAAATCCAGTCATTGTAGTATTAGAGCATGGATTAATAAACGCAATGGGTCTTCCTAATCCAGGCATAGAACATTTCGTAGATGAGATAAGAAGAGCGAAGAGCATCCTTACGGTACCACTTATCGTGAGCATAGCTGGCTCAACTCCAGATGAATTTCAGTATATAGCAGAGGCTGTGAGAAATACTGGTGCTGATGCTATTGAACTAAATCTTTCATGCCCACACGTATCGAAGGTCGGAATGGATGTCGGAAGCGATCCAGATCTGGTCTATGAGATAGTTAAGGAAGTGAGGAGAGTCGTTGACATACCAATTTTAGCGAAACTCTCAGCCATGGTTCCTAACATTGTAGAAATTGGAAGGGCTGCTATAGAGGCGGGAGCAAGTGGACTAGTGGCGATAAATACAATACGTGCAATGGCAATAGACGTATACGCAAGAAGGCCTATCCTAAGCAATTTATTTGGAGGACTTTCAGGCCCAGCGATAAGACCAATTGCAGTAAGATGTGTATATGAGCTGTATGAAGAGCTAAAGGCACCAATAATAGGAGTAGGAGGTGTACTAAGTTGGAGAGATGCTCTAGAATTCATCCTAGCCGGTGCCACTGCTGTCGGCATAGGCACAGCAATTGCCATAAGAGGATTAAAGGTATTTAAAGAGATAGAGGAGGGATTGACAAGGTATATGATAGAGGAGGGATTTAGCAAGATAAGGGAACTTATAGGATTAGCTCATGAGAACCCTGTGTAATTAGCAGGTTATTCGTATATTGATCTGAGCTTACGTCTTATCATAAACCTATTTATCCTTACGTATATCCCTAGGAAACCAAGTATTATGAGTGGCGGTATGAACATTGCATAGAGGATTACGAGAAACATCATTGGAGAGATCGTCAGATAAGCTATACCTTTAAACATTAAGCGGATCATGCTTAAAGTTAATATCGCTAAGTAAAAGATCACAGAGAACATAGACGCTCTTATGTAGAGCCTCTTAAGGCGATCATCTCCCAATATACCGTGTAGCACCTTATAAATTGGATCATCACTTGTAATTAGACGTCTCTTGCTTAATGAGCTTATGAGCATATCACATAGGGGAGTAAGCACATAATATTTTCGTCTTCCAGTATTACCCTCTAGCTTTACTGAACTTATGAGGCCAGCCTCTTCTAGGACCTTAATATGATAGTATATCAATGCCTTCTTGCATTTACCATAACCAAGAGCAATCGTTAAATCAGTTAATGTTAATCGCTTCTCCTGTCTTAATAACCATATTATCTTCCTTCGTATATCGCTTTTGAGAGCAAATGATATAAGACGTAGTTCGTTATCAAGGTTAAGAACGGATTTCATATTCAGAGCTCTTTGAACTTCCTTATCCATCACATATCACCATGAATGGGGATACATGCCTTACCACTATGCTCTAATCAATATCTTCAACTTCTAACTTATAAGGATTTGTACCAAAGAATAATATAAGAAGGCATTATAATATGGTATAGTAGATCAAAATATCCGTGAAGATTGTAAGTTCTGCTCAAGACGTTACATCTTTTTAAAAGAGCAAATTCATCGGTTCATCTACACAATACTTTTATCTTACTGTGGTTCGTCTATAAGCTAGGGCCTTGACAAAGTACGTATTTATTACTGGCGGAGTATTAAGCGGACTTGGTAAGGGCGTTGTGACAGCATCCATAGGAAAGCTCTTTCAGTTTAGGGGATATAAGGTTGACGTGATAAAAATAGATCCCTATTTGAACGTAGATCCAGGAACCTTAAATCCTATAGAACATGGCGAAGTATTTGTATGCGAAGATGTATGGATCTTTAGGCCAGCAGAAGGATATGAGTTTAGAATAGCAGAGATTGATCAAGACTTTGGTACTTACGAGAGATTCCTAGATATAAATATGCATCCATCTAATAACATAACGTCAGGACAGATATATCTCTCAGTAATCCTAAAAGAGAGGAAAGGAGAGTATCTAGGGAAGACCATTCAGGTGATACCACACATAACAGATGAGATAAAAAGAAGAATAAGGAATGTTGCACGAAGAAGCAATCCAGACGTCCTATTAGTGGAAATAGGGGGGACATGTGGAGATATAGAGGCAATGCCGTTCTTAGAAGCTGTAAGACAATTCAGATTAGAGGAACCAGGTAATACAGCACTTGTTCATGTAACGCTAGTTCCCTACCTAGAGACCATAGGTCAACTAAAAACTAAGCCTACACAGCATAGCGTTAGGACATTACAAAGTATGGGTCTTCAACCGGATGTGATAGTGGGAAGAGCACCATTTGAACTACCTGATGACGTAAAGGAGAAGATAAGTCTCTTCTGTAATGTACCAAAGGAAGCGGTTATATCAGATCCTGATCTTGATGTTATATATGAACTCCCCCTTATATTTGAGAGGCAAGGTTTAGGTGATTATCTTTGTAAGATCTTAGGTCTCCCACCTAGAAAACCCGATGAGAAACTATATAAGGAATGGGAAGCGCTAACTAATCTATTTAAAGCTCCCAAGGACTACGTCACCATAATAATGCCTGGCAAGTATTGCATGATAACTGATAGCTATATCAGTATAAACGAGGCATTAAAGCATGCAGGAGCACATTGTGGAGTTAAGGTAAAGATAAAGTGGGTTGAGACTGAGACCTTTGAAGAGGATCCAGGGATACTTGATGATTTAATAAAGGAAATAGACGGCATGCTATTAACACCAGGTTTCGGTTCAAGAGGAGTAGAGGGGATGATCCTTGCAGCAAAATATGCAATTGAACATGATGTACCATTTCTAGGCATATGTTTTGGATGTCAGTTACTATTCGTAGCATTCGCACGTTACGTCATGGGTCTTCATGGAGCTAATAGTACAGAAGTTGACCCAGAAACACCGTATCCTGTAGTTGATTTATTGCCAGAACAGAGGAAAATAAAGGAGAAAGGAGGAACAATGAGACTTGGCGGCCATGTAGTTCGCATCTTTAAGGGTACGAAATTGTATGAAGCATACGGTAGGGAATTCATAGTGGAGAGGTTTAGGCATCGATACCATATAATGCCGGAATATGCTGAAAAAGCAAAAGAATATGGCCTAGTAATATCAGCTACAGATGAGGGGGGTTATATCATAAATGCTATTGAATTAAAGGATTCAAGATGGATAGTAGGCGTGCAATTCCATCCAGAGTTCAAGAGTAGACCGAATAGGCCATCGCCAGTATACTTAGAGTTCATAAGGAATGTGATTAGGTACAAGAAGAGTAAGTGAAGAGTAGGGATATGCTGAGCTAAGTAACGTAAAATAGAGAATACGTTAAAATAATGGAGTTACGATTTTTCATATTGTGATGAGCAGATACGATGAGATAAGGTACCGAGTTTATGCAGTTGAGGCACTTAGAACACTTAAAGGGAGTTTCTCATACCAAGAAATAGCAAGAAGAATAAACCTTCCTCCTCAAACGCTAAGTAGATATGTGACGGGTAAGTTCCTTCCTCCTTTAGAACGTTGTCATGAAATAATAAAGTTATTTAAGGAAATGATAAAGGAAAGCGTGAAGACAAAGGTAAGGATAAAGAACGGTGTAATTGATGTAACGCAATTGATTTCAGATGTAAGCTTAATGAAAAACATAGCGAGAGTAGCGGTATACGATTATGGATATAAGGGGATAGATGGTGTAATAACTAAGGAGACTGATGGCATTCCAATAGCAACACTTATAGCTAGTGAATTAAATGCGAGATTGGTAGTTGCTAAAGAGGAAAAGGAGGTAGGCGTTAATTCTTTCATAGAGGTACGTCACGTATATCCATCCGGACTATATAGATACTTATATGTGCCCAAAGCCCTCATGAAGAAGGGTGAGAACTTCTTAATAGTAGATGATATCATAAGGACAGGCTCTACTGTCATGGCTCTTTATGAGATATGTAAAGTTGCAAAGGTGAACGTGAAAGGTATTTTCGCTATATGTGGAATAAGTAGCGCAATAGATAATCTATCTGAAACATTGGGGTGTCCTGTAAATGTCGTTTTAAGAATTTAGAGAGAAGAGGAGAGAGCTTGGAGAGGGACTTAAGGGAATACTATAAATTATTGGATGAAGAGTGGAATCCTTACAAGCCAGGTGGATATAAGCGATTTCTTGAAGCTCTAAGGGTAGTAGATAGTATAGTTGAACATAAATTTATAAGAGACATCATAAAACGTAGAAATAAGGTAAGGATTTTAGATGTTTGTAGTGGCTATGGAATAGGTGGTATAGCATTAGCTAAGGTGATGGAAGAGCATAAGAAGCAAGTTGATCTCACATTAGTAGATATAAGGGAAGAGGTGCTCATTAGAGCTAAGAAGTGGAGTATTGAAGTTTTAAGGAAGCCAGCTAAGACCTTAGTGCTTGATGTGATGAACTTGAAAAAGCTTGGAGAGAAGTTCGATTTAATAATAATGTATGGGAATAGTATAGCACACTTCAGTCCATGGGATCTCCTCTTATTACTCCCTTCAATTATTAATGTTTTAGAAGATAATGGAGTCTTTATTGTAGAGAACATTGACGTAGGACTTCAATTGCTCATGGGGTATAAGTACATATGGATCGAGCGAGGGAGTAAGCCTATCCTAAATTTCCATGCAAGCTACGATATTTTAAAGGGTACTTGCAGGAGATTGTTCTTTAGCTTTGAACATAATGAGAAGGGATTTGTAGATCTTCACTTCTGGTATACCTCAACATTAGGAGCATTACTTTTCTGCTTCTTTAACGACCTTAGTATATTATCACATCCCTGGGAACACTGGAAATATTACGTGATTGTAAGGAGGCCTAGAGAGAATATGCCAAGGATTACTAAGAAGAGAGTAGAGGAGATTTTAAGTGAAAACCTTAAGTCTGAGCGCCAGGAGAAAACCTAAGCCTACTAACATAGCACCAGCCCCTGTTATTAAGAACATGGCCTTTATAAGAGATGCAATGAGTTCAGCGCTTCTTAAGCCGCCAACTAGTGCCATTCCTATTGATGGAAATGCTATCATAAGCAGACCGATTACTATCATTAATATACCAGGGACTATTAACGCTAGTGTGAATTTCTTCATGGGAATTGGAGACGTTAAACTGGCCTTAGAGATTTCATCGGGTACTACGTTTGGTATAGCCTTTGAAAGTAACTTAATAAGAGGGGGGGTTAATGTTAGCTGGAAGGGTAACATCGTTATAAACCACCAGGCAGTAAGTCCTAGGGATAATAGGATAAAGTCAGAGATCCCATTTATAGCGAACCTTGGCACCCAGAACGTATAATATGCTACTAATAATATTGCGCATAACATGTTGCCAATAAAAAGGATTAACACAGAGGTCGTTACAAACCTGTCCCAGGAGAACTTCTTTTTCAAAATGTAACCGAAGAGATAAAATGCTACGAAATTAGCAGGTACTGCAGCAACCAGGCTTGGAATGTATAGACAGCCATGTTTCATGGAATCACATATTAACGTGCCTATAGCTGCTCCAATACCGCCAACCCATGGTCCAAAGACTGTAGCGAATAGTGCAGGAATTACGATTGCAGGACGAAATTGTCCGGTTCCCCAAGGACTTTCTATATATGCAGTAGCATAGGCACACACAGCGTAGAGAGATGCATTAAGGGCTGCTAGAGCAATCATGAGGGACTTCCTCATTATTGATCCCATCTTATTACTCTTCATGATAACGACTTAAACTTTAACTTTATAATGTTTAAGTTGTTTAACTTTTAATTTAAGAGATACATCACATATAGTCTAACCGGATAGTGCTGAAGGAATAGGCGAAAGGATTATGGAGGAAATTAAGAAGAGGCCAATCACAGTTATGAAATTGCCTGTGAACATATTGAAAACTATTTTCATGCCATGGGAGGATGTGCTGATAGGCCCTAAGGAATTGGGCGGAGATGGATTGTGGATAAAGGGATATGGAATTAGATGGATAGGAACTAGATTAAGGCTTATTTCAGAGCTCTATAAAATAGATAATAGGATATGTTATTGGGAGATACCGTATTATGTCATTGAGAACGCCTATCTCAAAGATAGGATTTTCTATTACAAGATAGTATTAACCTATGGAAGGCATATGCTAGAGTTTAGAGTTTCTCGTTTCGTAAAAAAGGTAAAAATCTTAGAACTCATTAAATCAGTAATAGCAATCCCAGTTGATTCTCTAAAGGCAACAACATTCTGGAAGGAGCTAAGTAAGGAGGGACTTAGAGCAGTATGCATTAGCTTATAGCTATGAGGATACCTTAACGGAGACGATAGCGATAAAATTTATTAGCAGTAATACATATGGGGGAGATATGCCTTACAGAGTTCTACTTACTGAAAACTTCCTTAAGGAGTTGGAGAGAGTCGATGAAAAAACAAGAGAAGAAGTCTTCAGGGTAGTTAGGGATCTAGAATGGGATGTTCATAGAGGAAAGGAATTAAGTGGCTACATTCGTGTAAAACTACCATGTGGTGAAGTGGAGTTAAAGCTTTGGGTCGTTAATGTTGGTGACTATAGGCTGTATAGGATAGTCGACGAAAAGGAGCTCACGACATACGTGATTAGCCTGAGGCCTAAGAGGAAGGAAACTTCTTCTCCTTCCTAGTGGAGCTAACTTCGTTTAGCTCTATAACTTTTCCATTAAATACGTCAAGTATCCCTCTGAATAGACTATCTACATCCTCTTCGCTTAATTCATCTCCAGGACGAGGATGGTATGTAAGCTTTACTCGCACATTGACTTCAGCTTTTTCCGAGCGATATACATTATGACTTAAATTTTCCCTCACGCGTCCATACCTCCTTCCACTTTAAAGGATCTATTTAAGGAATATTCTGAGGTTAATCAGACCTGCTCCTTCGATCATCCCCCGGCAAACCCGGAGCCTCACCATTCAACGCCTTCATCATAACTAAAACCTAATATTTCTCAACATATATTTATAGATCATCTCATGAATGCTATTAGAGGTGAGCCCCATGATCGATGAGATAGAAATAAGCAGAGCCATAATAAAGGCTTTCCTTACAGATTTCATAGAAAATTTAGAATTAGATGTAGTGATAGTTGGAGCAGGGCCTTCGGGACTTACTGCAGCCCGTTATCTTGCCAAGGAAGGAGTAAGAGTTACGGTGTTTGAACGAAATCTCTATGTCGGTGGTGGTATATGGGGTGGTGGAATAATGTTTCCAAGAATTGTAGTACAAGAAGAGGCGAAAGAACTTCTTGAAGAAATAGGCGTTAACTTAAGGAAAGCTGATAAGGGATATTATATTGCAGATGCCGTTGAAGTTGTATCCAAGTGCACAGCGGCGGCTATAGACGCGGGAGCTAAAATATACATTGGTATGAATGTAGAGGATGTTATGTTCAGAAAGGAAGATGGTCATTATCGCATATGTGGAGTGGTTATAAACTGGAATGCCGTTGAGTTAGCAGGTCTACATGTTGATCCTATTGCAGTAAAAGCGAAAGTAGTCATCGATGCTACAGGTCATGAGGCAAGCGTAGTTAGGAAGGTAAAGGAGAAGCTACCTGAAGCTAATATTAAGGGCAAGATACTGGAGAAACCCATGTGGGCAGAGGTTGGCGAAAAAGCAGTGGTCGAAAACACTAGGGAAGTAGTTCCTGGTCTTATAGTGGCAGGGATGGCTGCTAATGCTGTATTTGGGGCACCCAGGATGGGACCCATATTCGGAGGGATGCTACTTTCCGGAAGGAAAGCTGCTAAGATAGCTTTAAACATTCTTAGAAAAAGGTAATAACCACTCCTTATACTATATCTAAAGGATCACCACTTTTCATAACATGGTCTTAGTGCTCTCAATACATCTTTGTACATTGTATAGTATTTCTCATATTTCTCATGATGCTCTCTCTTTGGATGATAGGTTTGAATGCCGAAGTCAATACTCTTCAGAGCTTCATCGAATGATTTATACAAACCCACTCCCTTGAAAGCAGTAAGTGCCGCTCCTAATACAGTTGCCTCACTGAAACGCGTTATTTCTACTGGAAGACCTAACACATCTGCTCTTATCCGATTCCATAATTTGTTCTTTGATCCTCCTCCAACAACCCTTATGCCCTCAACCTTAAGGTTAAATGACTTCATCATTATCTCTACTGCGAGTCTTAATTGATAGGATAATCCTTCAAGTGCAGCTCGGTATATATGTGCGCGAGTGGTACGTAGATTTAATCCGAGTATTGTTCCCTGTGTTTTATACTTTCTAGTTGGCCCAGAGTCACTAACAAAGCTTGGTATAAACATTACGCCTCCAGAGCCTATAGGAACCTTTAATGCTTCTTTAATCATTGTCTCGTAGTAGCGTTCCTTGAGTTCAGGATAGAATCTCTCACGAATCCATTCTAAAACTGCTGACGCTATCATTAGCAACTGAGGATTCCAGAAGCCAGGTTCTACATCGGCTTCTATTATGATGCCCTCTTCGAACGCTTTTCTGCTCACTATATATTCTCCCATTCTTAATGATAGTATCTCCCAAGTACCACTTGATAGGACGAGTTCATTAGCGCTTGCTCCTGCAGCCAATATTGCGAATTGAGTATCATGACCGCCGACTATTACAGGTAGATCTTTTTTCAATCCCGTTTGAGCATGTGCCTTATCATGAATATAGCCTACGATGTCTCCTGGTTCCTTCCATTCAGGGAAGAAACTTGGATCCAAGTTAGCTAATGCCAACATTTCCTCAGACCAATCTCTCTTTGCTAAATCCATTGCCATCATTGTAGATGCACTAGTTGGATCTATATGAAATTCACCAGTGAGCTTATGAACTATTAGTCCGGGCATCATGAGCCATGTATATGCCTCTTTAAAGACTTCTGGAACGTACTTTCTAAGCCACATAAGTTTTAGAAGTGTGTTAAAAGATATTATCTGATAACCGGTGATCTTGAATATTTCCCAGGGATCCATGACTTTGGCTATTTCCTCAGCTATCTCCTTAGTTCTAGGACATTGCCATGAGATGATAGGATAAACTAGGCTTCCATCTCTTTTAACCAAAGTACCATCAGCGCCCCAGGTTGTGACTATGGCGGCTACTATACGGTATTCTTCCCTTACTCTAGATACGACATCTTTGCAGTTTTCACAGAGTTTTCTCCAGATTTCATCTAGATCCCATATAAGCCAACCTGGCCTTCCATCTCGCTGTGGTGTGGGTGCATTAGGTTGACTTCTCTGAGCTATTATACGTCCAGATTTATCTACAGCGGCTACTCTAAGATTTGTAGATCCACAGTCAAATACTACAGCAACTTCCTCATTAGGGTTCATAATCGTCATTCTATTAATTTAGAGATATTTGGTTTTAATGCTTAGCGTTCTCTCTTAATTAATGTACCGCACCTCCTTTATGCACTGAGGTGGTACGTAATCCGTTACGTATACGTTCTTTCCAGCTTTAAACACTTTATGGCCCATGTTTCTTAAAAGGTTTGCGTCTATTACCAATATAACGGGATGCTTTCCCTTTCTCATAGCATTTTCAATTGCCTCCTCGATGCTTTTGGTTAAATGAACTTTAATCCTCCTCATGGGCTTTATTCCCTCCTTTAGTATCGAGCTTAGCTTATCTAACTGAGTACCATGATAAAGTATCTTCACTTCGTCATCTTCAGGAAGATCTATTTTTACCTTGATGCTGTGACCATACCTCGCCCTAATGGAATGACCTCTTACCTCAAAGCGTCCCTTCGGATCCAATATGGCTACTGCAAGGATGTGTTCTTCACTCAGCCAAGAATAGAGATGTCTATTCTTCCATTTATGCTTAATTGCATATACAAGCTCCTGAATATCTGCCCAGCCTTCCTCATCTATGGAGATACTGAGTTCATGAGGTATATGGCGTAGGATAGCAGAGAGCAGTTTACTGAGTCTAAGTCTTCTCTCACCATTGAGTAAGAGGATGCATGATCTACCACAATGGATGGGATGTTCTACGTAAGCACCACATACCTTACATTTATAAATTGATGGTAGCGAGTTACCGCCTTTTGTCTTCATAATCCCTACCGTCTAGGCTCATTGAATATATAATGCGTATATTTAGCATTAAATGCCTATTCCATCTTTAACACGCTACATCTTAAATTTCCTCATTAGTTCCTCCCGTATCTTCATCACAATATGAGGCGTGATTCTCCCAGTTCTCCGCGAGACCTTATATATCTCCTTATCGATATCGAGTTCCGTTACTATCTTGAATTTCTTAAGCATTTCATTTGCCTCCTCTATACTACTACTGTCAATAACGGCTTGAGCCAATGGGAATAGATGGGATACCCTATTAATGTCTATAAACCATGCAATAGTCATTAACGGATTTACCATTACTCTTCTAGTTCCTCCTCGGATATGTAATTCTCCGAAGGCTCCATTAAATGCCTTTAATATTAATGATGATGTCTCACTTATGAGACCCTTCTTAAGAAGGAACTCTATAAGATATGCTTCCCTTCTATTAATGCCAATTGCCCCAATAAGCCCTTTATGCTTTGCTATGAGAGCAATTCTTTTGAGAAGATAACTTATATCGAGTTCGCCATCAGCACCTAGACCGAGTACTGACAGAATCTTTATGTCTACGCGTGCTCTTAGAAGCCCGGCAAGGCTCACGGAATCAGCTAAAGGACTCCATAGGCCTTCCTCATTTCCCTTAGCAAGCACATCCCCTCCTACATCAACTGCTATTACTGCATCAACATTGAGAAATTGACGTATCTCCATTATACCCTTCTCTATACCCCTAGCACCTCTAGATATATCAATGACATAAACCTGTTCTTTAAGAACCCTTGCTAGTCTTGCCGCTTGAAAGATAACCTTCATTCCACTACGTATTGCATATTCATCACCATTCACTATAGCGGAGCATGAACCTATGTAATCGATATTCTTCATATCTTCGAGAGGGATTGGACCAGGAGTAGGATCTACTACATATCGTTCCCAAACAATAGCGCCAAGGTAACAATTACTTATGTTAAGATCTTTGAGCATCTGCACTATTAAGGCTGCTCCTATTACATCACCTCCGCCGCCCATGCCAAAAACGAAGACAGATCTGCTCTTTAATGCACTCAATGTAACTAGCTCTTCATTCATGATGCGCATACCTTTTTCGGATTATGCATGCTTAAATATAGCTTTCTCGGTTTCTATTATTCTAGCCTCTACTACACCATTACGTACTCTTCCGTAAACTGTTACCTTCTCGCCCTTGCTAATAATCGCTATCCCTCGGAATATGACGGGTACTCCTGAAATATTAAATGTTGTCTCATGACCGTGATCTTCCTCGATAACTCTACTACTTATAGACCACGGAAAGCCGGTAGCGTAATAAACTAGAGTGGGTTTTTCATCAACTGTCCCCTTGAGCTTAACGTTATAACCATCTAAATGTCTAACATCCTCGATCCTGACTACATAATATACTATACCATCCTTCTCCTCCTTAGGATAAGGAATCTCTTTATCCTTCTTCCTCCAGAACATCGTATTGAATAGAAATAGAATAAGTATAAAAAGCTAATTAACATTTCATAGCTTCTCGCCATTACGTTTTTGATAATCTACATACTCCTTACTAAAATGTTAATGGTAGGATACAGTATCTATCCCTCAGTTAAGTTTAAATTATACAAGGCATGCTAAGGTGCATTATTGATTATTTTCAATGCATTTGCATATAAGTACAGATAAACTTTTAAGTGATTACAAGTACGTAATGGGGATGAGGAAGTGAGGGACATGATTATACTGAGAGAATACGATGTCGTAGTAGTAGGCGGTGGCCCTGGGGGCTTTTCAGCTGCTCTTGCATCTGCGCGTAATGGTATGAGGACATTACTCATTGAAAGATACGGATTTTTAGGCGGAATGGCTACAGCAGGCCTTGTTAATCCATTCATGCCGTTCCACATAAAAGGGAAACCATTGATAGGTGGGATATTAGGAGAACTAATAGAAAGACTTAAGGAGGAGGGGGGATATGATGAGGAGACCCGAGCATTTGACCCTGAAGTAATGAAGTACGTAATGGATCAGATGATATTGGAGTCAGGAGTGGACTTATTGTTACATACTGTATTTGTCAGAGCGGTTGTTGATAAGGAGAGAAAAATCCGGGGCATAATGGTGTATAATAAGTCCGGATTCCAATTAATTCCTGCGAAAGTTGTTATTGATAGTACTGGAGATGGCGATGTAGCTGTAAGTGCTGGTGCGCCTTATGAGAAAGGAAGGCCATCTGATGGATTAATGCAGCCAATGACTCTTAACTTTGATTTAGCTGGGGTAGATCAAGATAAAATGCCGAGTAGAGAGGAGATAAATAAAGCTTATAATGATGCGAAGAGGAGAGGAGAGATAACGTGTCCGAGGGAGGATGTGTTATGGTTTTACACAGTGCATAAAGGCATTATACACTTCAATACAACAAGGATAATAGGAGTTGATGGAACTAAGGTAGAAGATTTAACAAGGGCAGAGATTGAAGGGAGGCGACAAATGTTCGAAATAGTCAAGTGGCTTAAGAGGACATTTCCAGCCTTTAAAAACGCATATATAATTAGGTCTGGAGTTCAGGTAGGCGTTAGGGAAACTAGAAGAATAATAGGAGAATACATCCTTACGGAGGAGGATATTTTAAAGGCAAGGAAGTTCCCTGACGCGATATGCAGAGGAAACTATCCAATAGACATCCATAACCCGACTGGAGAAGGGACTATAATAAAGAGGCCTCCTCCTGATGATTACTACGAGATACCATACAGGTGTATAGTCCCGCTTAAGGTAGATAATCTGTTGATAGGAAGTAGGTGCATTTCAGCGACGCATGAAGCCCATTCAGCGATAAGGATAATGCCCATCGTAATGGGGATAGGACAAGCAGCAGGAACTGCTGCAGCATTATGCATAAAGCATGACATTAAACCTAGAGAACTTGATGCTAGGATTTTAAGAAAAACATTACGAAGACAAGGAGCAATAGTATAGGCTTAATAGTAAACGGTTCAAGAGCTTTGGCTTAGCAATTTCTCCATGGCGAGTTTAGATAACTCAAGGCTGTTATCGCATCTTCTTAAATCGTTGTAGCCCGCTATCTCCAGTATTAACGGTTTGCTATAACATGATTTAAGTGCACGTATTAACTCTACCCAATCGATGTTACCTGCTAATGGAGGTAGATGTAAGTCGTGCATACCATCATTATCGTGAATATGGGTTGCTACTAAGTACTCTTTAACTATGTTTACGAAATCAACTAGGTCTAATTTGTTGGCATTTGCATGTCCTGTATCAAAACATATACCTATATAATCAGGGTTCGTCTCCTCAACAATACTAATTAAGTCCCTAGGCCTTGAGCCAAACATATGCTCAAGTCTATTCTCTATAGCTAATCTCACGTTATATTCCTCAGCATATTTGGAAAGTTCGGAGAACACATCTATGTTAATCCTTCTCAAGCATTCGTTTACCTTAATGAAATCTTCACTAGTACTTGGATTATATCTAGCGGTGTGAACTACTAAGACCTCAGAGTTTAACAACGAGCAGAATTCAATCCACATCTTCATCTCATTAAGAGCCTTCTGTCTTATGCATGGGCTAGGAGATGCTAGTCTAATGTCTATCTCACCATAAGGAGCGTGCACTTGTATAGACCTCATATCCAAGGTACTCATTATCTGATTCAATTCATTAGCTTTTTTAATGAAGTCCTCTCTCTTTTTCAAATTTGAGAAATGCTCAGGACAGAACTCTATGTACCTAATTCCTCTTTCCTGGAGTCTCTTCAAGGCCTTCTCAATGGGCAATATCACATATACCCATGTGTCAACACCATAGCTATGCCTACTCATGAACTCATGTATTTTGAATACAGGATTTTAATGTTTTACATAGCTCAAATCATTTCGCGATACAATGATATGTTAAAGCTTTAATACGTGTACCTTCAATACTTAATGGGTGCACCTATGCTGGCATTCAGAAGAGGGTTAATCATAACTTTGATATTACTTATAACAATAAGTTTAGCGCTTTCTCATGATACGGGAATGTCATTGAATAAAAAGCCAATAATAGTATGCACTACATCAGTCCTTGCAAGTGTAGCTAAGGACTTAGTAGGAGATAGTGCTATAGTAGAGGTAATAGCATCGCCCGCAGTATGCCCTGCTCATTATGATGTAAAGCCAAGTGATGTTGAGGCATTTAAAGAGGCAGATTTAATTTTAATGCATGGGATTGAGCCTTGGGTAGAAGAACTGCGAAAGGCATCAGGAAGTAATGCACCAGTAATTAAGATACCTGGACCATGGAACACTCCAGATGCTCTTAAAAGCGTATACGAGAGGGTAGCTAAGGCTATAGAAGAAAACCTAGGATTAGACGTTAAGTTAAGATTAGAAAGATGTATTAAAGCAATTGATGATACCGCTAATTACCTTAAGGCCTATGCAGAAGTCCATAACTTCACAGGAGTGCCTGTCGTCTGTATGGCGTGGCAGATAGATTTCATAAAATTCCTAGGCTTTAGGATAGTCGCAAGTTATGGTCCTCCAGAGAGGGTCACCGCTAAGGAGTATGAAGAAATAATAAAGAATGCCACGGAAGCTCATGCTATCTTAGTAATAGATAATGTTCAAAGCGGGACAGAACTGGGGAAGAAAATAGCATTAGAAATAGGAGGAGTTGAAGTAGCACTTACGAACTTCCCTAACATGACGCCTGAGTTAAACAATATGACAATGGTTATGAAATGGAATGCAGAAAGACTTGCAGAAGCACTAACGATGGCGGAGCTAAAAGGTAGAATCAGTACACTAAAGGAGAGATTAGAAACGTATAAGACGGCAACATATGTACTTATTGCGATAACGACAGTACTAATTATAGTCACCACAGGTATAGTATTCAAGTTAAGGAGGACCCAGTGATATGAAGAAGCGCCTAGAGAACTTAAGCCTAGATGAGGCAGCAAAAATGCATGGACATAAAGGGCCATGGCTAGTTCTAGGTTATAAAGCAGGACTTAGAGCATGCGAGCTACTGGAACCCGATGATGAAATGTCTCTCTATTGCATAGCGTACATCCCCCTTAAGACACCATATACATGTACTCTCGATGGGATACAGGCATCCGCTCACTGTACGCTTGGTAAGATGAATATAGAAGTGAGGAATGCTAAGGATCATAACAATATTTTATTTATCTTTATAAACAGGAAGACCGGAAAGAAGTTAGAGTTAAGATTGAAGCCAGGAGTAGCTAAGTGGATTGAAAAGATGAAGAGAGTTAGTATGAGAGAGGCGGCCAAGCGTGTAGAGGAGGAACGATTATGCAATCTCTTCGAGGAGAAGCTATACGATTAGAAGACGTATGGGTTGCATATGCGGGTTCAGGAAGACCAGCAATACGGAATATCAATCTAAGGGTTAATCTAGGAAATCTCGTCCTTATAACTGGCCCCAATGGTGCAGGGAAGACAACGCTTATAGAAACATGCCTAGGACTATTAAAGCCAATAAGGGGAAATGCTTATCTCCTTGGAGTAAATACGAGAAGAAGGGAAATAATTAAAGTAAGGAGATTATGCAGCTATGTTCCGCAGGACTTTATGAAACCTCCTTATGAAACTTACACGGCTAGACGAGTTATAGAGCTCGGGCTTGCATCTAAGGAATCCGTATTTGGAATAATCCCTAATGATATCCGTGATTATATATTACGCATAGCGAGAACTCTTAGGATAGGAGATATCCTAGATAAGCCTATTGGAAGACTTAGCGGAGGACAACAACAGAAAGTCTATATAGCAAGGGCCTTAGTAAGGAGACCTAAAGTAATTTTTCTTGATGAGCCCTTTTCAAGTCTTGATAGAGATTCCAGACATATAGTTGCCAAAACAATACACGAATACGTTCATGAGAATGAGGCTTGCGCAGTTGTAGTTAGTCACGATGTTGAACCTATAAAAGATCTTGCAGACCTAGTAGTGTATATGGATAATGGAACTATAGTCAGCATGGAGGAGATAGGTGATGTTTGAGGTTGCATTATTAGCTTCGATTCTAAGTGGAGGGCTTTGTGGTATTCTTGGATATTACGTACAGAGATTTAATATAGTGACCCTTAGTTTTAGCGTGGCACATGCTGCACTAGCCGGTGCCGCATTAGCACTAGTTCTAGGTTTGGATGTAACCTATTTAGCATTAGTATTCGCATCGTCTTTCGCTTTAGTTATAGGTATTATCTCAACTAGAGTAAGTACACTTGAAAGAGAGCTAATTAGTATGGGGTTCTTCTCGTTATTTAATGCGATAGCACTACTTATGATCTATATGTCCACTACGTATGTGCTCTCAACAGCATCAATCTCAGTGGTTCTCTGGGGAAGTCTTCTAGCGATAACTAAGCCTAAGGTGATAACGTTACTGGGCTTAGTTGTGATCTTCTCATTTTACATATTCATGTTTAGATCTCAAATAGATGCAATACTTTTCGATAGGAAATTAGCTGAAGCTGAGGGGATAGATGTAGATTTCCATATATTAATAACATTACTATTTGTAGGAACAGCAATAGCATTTACATTAAGATTAACGGGAGGATTCCTTGTCTTCACCTTATTATATAATCCAGTAGCATCAACAATGCAGTTAATAAGAAGTGCACAACGCCAACAATTAATGTCACCAATATTAGGTGCTATATCGGCTATGTCCGGTCTAGTATTCAGCTACATTCTTGATTGGCCCGTTGGTGCAACGATAGCGCTAATATCCTCAATAATTTTGATTTCATCATATATAGCTAGAATTGTAATTAATTTCAGGTTAGTGAGAATTGCATCTAGGGAGGATAGTTCATAACGAGAGAAGCATGGGCCTTACTATTTCTATACCTTTTAATTTGTGAACTTTATTCAGGAACTCCTTGATCCTCTTAACATCGCCTCTAACGAATATCGCTAACATACATCGTTCCTTATCAAGATGTATATGGACGGTACTTATTATAAGTTCTATGTATTCGTGCTGAATCTCAGTTAGCATATGGTCTATATTTCCCACAGCATGCCTATAGACTATACCTATTATGCCAACAGCTGATCCTGTTAACTTCCAACGATGCTCTAGCATGAAGAGACGTAGTGCTTCTTGAACTACCTTAGACTTACTTGATATCCCTAACGATTTCATGTACTTCTCTAGTTCTTCAAGTATATCAGGAGGCAGGTAAATGCCTGTCTTAATGCCCTTACACATACTTTCGCCCATTATAAGTACATCTCTTATATTGATTCTAGCTTATCCCTTATTTAGCACTTGCTGCTTTATGACATAGTTATTAGTTACAGCGTTTGGATGTAGGAGAAATAAAATGCCATGCGTAAATCTTAATATATCCTCTCCTCGTTAGACAAAACCATGCGGGAGAAACTGAAGGAGATATTAAGGAGATTGTGTCTTTCACCAGGAGTTTCTGGCTTTGAAGATGAAGTTCGAAAGGAGATACTGAATATAGCAAAAGACCTTAACGTAAAGGCAGAAGTTAATGTTGATAACTTAGGCAACTTAATTCTCACAATTGGTTCAGCAGGGCCCTCAGTTGCCATAATGGCGCATATGGATGAGATAGGTATAGTAGTTCGTTATATAGATGACAATGGATTTCTAGGAATAGATGCAGTTGGAGGAATAGACGTTAGAACTATCATTGGTAAGTCGGTAATGATTTATGGTAGAGAGACTACAGTCCATGGAGTCATATGCGTTAAGCCAATACATCTATTATCTGAGGATGAGAGAAAGAAGATACCAGATATACGTTCTCTCTTTGTAGATATAGGAGCGTCGAATAAGGATGAGGCTAGTAAACTCGTCAGAATAGGCGATGTAGGACATATAGTCAAGACATTTAGGGAGCTCACAGCTAATAAGGAAGACATAATTAGTTGCGGAGCCCTTGATGATAGAGCGGGATGTGCAGCCTTACTCATGGCAGCATCATTGATTAGAGAGAAGGATCTAGAGTGTAAATTACATTTAGTCTTTACGGTGCAAGAAGAAGTAGGAGCACGTGGCTCAAGAGTAGCAGCTTATAATTTAAAGCCGGATGTCGCAATAGCAGTTGATGTAACACATGCAGTAGGATATCCTGATTTACAACCTAAGGACTTCACGGATGTACAATTAGGAAAGGGTACCGTAATAGAATATGGACCCCCTATTAATTGGCGTTTAGCACGATTCTTAATGGACTTAGCTGAAGAGAAGAAGATAAGGTATCAGGCGAGCTATTTACGCGGACGAACAGGTACCGACATAGATGAGGCCCAGATAGCACGAAGTGGTGCAATTGCCAGCGTCATAAGCATACCATTAAGATATATGCATACGCCTGTTGAGACAGTAAGCTTAAGCGATCTGGAGGCTACGGTTAACCTCATAGTGGAATTCGTGAGGCGTTTCAATGAGGAAGTATATAAGGAACTTAAGCCTCGCTGATAGGTTAGAGATACGTGAAGTATAGCATAAAGAAAGGTATATTATTTCTCATGAACTAATAGGCATAAGGAGAGGATTTATGCTAGTAGTAGGTATTGTAGGAAGCCCACGAAAGAACGGGCTTACGAACAAATTAGTCACCGAGGCCTTAGCGGGAGCTCAATCAATAGGAGCTAAGGTAAGGACAATATATTTAATGGATTACGACATAAGACCATGGACTCTGGAAAATCCTAAAGCCCCGGAAGAACTCAATGAGATAATGAGGGAAGCAGATGGATATATCATTGGCGCACCTGTTTATTATTTGGATATAAACGGGTTAACTAAGGATTTCTTAGATACAGTTGATCTAGGGGATTCAAATGGTAAGCCAGGGTTTGGTATAACTATTGCTGGGGGCACGGGAAAGGGATTGGTTCTTGCAATAAAGAGCATATATTATTTCTTCTTCTGCAAGAGCATAAGAGCACTCGAACCGCTTCCCGTTTCCCGATTCAACTTTAATAAAGCACTAAAAAGGGCTAATGAATTAGGACGTAAGTTAGCTGAAGAAGCAAGAAAGAGAAGGCCTTTTAAGAGCTTAGAGGAGAGAATTAGGTATTTCAGCAACATAAAATATATGAATATGGATATGGTAGACGAGATACTGCTTCTCGCTGAGCAATTACTTGAATCTTCACCTAAGCAGGAGTATAAAGAGGAAGCGATAACATATTACAAGAGGGCTAAGGAACTTATCAGTAGAGGAGAGAGGGATAAAGCCATAACATACGCAGTAAAAGCATATGAACTCCTTTACTACTAAAGTATTTTATCACATACCCCTTTTGGTTTTCCTCAAGGCTAGGAATATTCAATATCAAGGACGTTATGCCTACAAGCATCATATCCACATTACCACGGTCCCTGGAGGATTACAACTATAGCTAAGAATGCGATGGAACCCACGGAGAAGTATAGCTTATGAACCTCACTTATTAGAGGATTCTCGAGGTATCTACTCAGCATGAACATTAGGCATCCTAACAACGCAGATATGCGGAAGGATCTTATGGGATAAAGTATGAATAGAGGCGTCATGAGGAATAATAAGAAGAATTATGTTGATCATATGAAAAATTAAAACTTCCTTGATGGTGTTGACCCAGATGGTAATTCAGCTATTACCGGAATAACAACATAAGGATTATCATCGCTTTTCTTCCTCTTACCTAGTATACCTCAATATTTCAGAGATTACTCTTCAGTATTCTCCCCTCCTTCATTACTAGCAGTATGTTCTCTGCCTTGAGTAATAAGTCAATGTCGTTGAGGGGGTTTCCTTTAACCACTATTATATCAGCGAGCTTCCCTTTTGTTAACGTGCCTATTTTATCGCCCAAACCTACTGCCTCAGCCGCTATTTTAGTTGCTGATACTATCGCTTCCATAGGGCTCATACCTAATTTTCTTATGAACATCTTGATTTCTAAGGCGTTCTCCCCATGTCTAAAGACACCACCTATAAAATCAGTCCCTGTTGCTATTTTCACTCCTGCCTTGTACGCTCTACGAACGTTTTCTATATGGATCTTGTATATTTCTTCGCACTTTCGTAATCCCCATTCAGGAAGACCTGCCTTCTCGCCTACTTCTAGTATCCTCTCGGTAATGGAAAATGTTGGTATTAGTATAACGTCCTTCTCCTTAGCTAGCTCTATTCCTTCTTCATCTATGAAAATACCATGGGCTATTACTTTAACTCCGCCTATTATTGCATTCTTTATGCCTTCAGAACCTTGAGCATGTGCATGTACGAACCTTCTAGCAGCTCTTGCTTCATCTACTATTGCCTTTATTTCATCTAAGGTAAACTGTCTATACTCCGGTCTATCCTTCTCGGAAAGAACCCCACCAGAGGCCATTATTTTTATGTAATCAGCTCCTTCTCTAAGGGCGTATCTAGTTGCCTTACGACATTCATCTACTCCATCGCAAATGAGGCCCATTAATGGGGTAAGTTTCTTAGTAGTCCTGTAGTCGACCCATTCTACAGGCAGATAATGAGCGTCTCCATGACCGAATGTTTGAGATAATGGGAGGCCTGCAGCAATTATTCTAGGGCCTACGATGGTCCCTTCTAGAACTGCATACTTTAAGTGAAGAGCGATTATGCTACCTGCATCCCCTATTGTTGTAAAACCTGCATTGATTAATGCCTTAAGATCCACTATTGCTCTAGCAAAGAAGACCCCTATTGGAGTTATAAGTGGTTCCTTAATGAAATCACCAGTTCTCATTCCCGTTAGATGCATATGAGCATCTATAAGACCGGGCATTACAGTGTTGCCTTTCACATCAATAACCTTAGCTTCTTTAGGTATCTCAACACTCCCCCTCGTACCTAAGTCAGCTATAATATTATCCTTGATCAACAATACGCCATTCTCTATAGGAGGAGCCCCAGTTCCATCGATTATCCTAGCGTTTATAAACGCTATTACCTTACCTTCATTATGAGAGCTCATGATAAATAGTATGAGGGGTATAGGAGATAAGCATTATTTGTTAATGAAAATTAACTCGGAAGGATTTCATTTCCTCAGCGATCCAACTATAATGCCCGCTATGAATCCTATCGTTACTGGACCTATTGTCAGTATTCCGAGAGTGCTTAATAGATCTCTTATAAGGGGTAGGACTTTTTGTGCTTCAACGCCTATTCTTAAGAGGAATTCGTCAATGCTACCACCTAGGCTCCATACTGAAAGGAAGGATCCTAGTATCAGAATGCCTATTAAAGCGAGTATATATTTTATTACTTTAACGGAGAAGTATCCTAAGCTCAAGCCCAATAGGAACTGTATGGCTATTGTAACTAGTACCTTAGGATTAGATAAGGCATTCGATACTAACTCTGGAATCTGAGAACCCTCGGAATTACTCTGCGCAATGCATGTATAAGATGTCGATAAGGCACATATTATGAGGGTTGCTATTATAAATAGGACTTTAATACCCTTCATCAGTTTTAGTTTAATCATCGTGACGTATATATAAGTTATCCGTAATAAGCATCGCGAGCTAGGTCAAAAATATATACGCGGTTAAAAGGTAATGTAGAGGAGCTATCATGGCGCTTGTTGGATTATTGATGAATTGGCTAATTGGTGTGGTAAGAAGGCTTTCACGTATTGGAGTATTGATTTTAATGATTATGGAGAGCGCCTGTCTACCAATTCCAAGTGAAATCGTAATGCCTCTAGCAGGCTTTGCGCTATGCAATAGTATGCACGATATATTGATATATTCATTAATTGGAACGATAGCAAATCTCATAGGTTCATGGATAGCTTATTTAGTCGGCATGTTAGGTGGAAGACCAGTTCTCTTTAAGTATGGAAAGTATGTATTGCTTACTAAGAAGGAGCTAATAAGAGCTGAGACATTATTTAAGAGGTACGGAGACATCACAGTATTAATAGGCAGAATGCTCCCAGCTATAAGAACCGTAATCTCATTGCCAGCAGGGATTTTCCTACTTAATCCAGTTAGATTTACGCTGTATACTTTCATAGGATCATTACCTTGGAACTTCTTCTTAACTTACTTAGGGTATGAATTGGGGGAGAACTGGTACATAATCGAGGAGTACATGAAGTATCTCGATATAGCGGTAATCATTGGTACAGCTATACTCATAGTATACGTTTTAAGAAGGATAAGAGAGAATGGTAGGTAAGTTAATTTCTAAAAATCCTATCGCTTATTTTAGTCAACTTATCTATAGCCTTTAGACCAATACCAGTTAATGGTAAAAATACGCTTTCTCCTTTCTCTATTAACTTTGACTCAAGCCCTTTCCATAATGCTGCTAACACTGTAGCTGATGTAGGTTCGACGAAGAAGCCTAACTTGGCTAACTCCTTAAAGGCTTTTATTATTTCATCATTATTGACTACTATTACATCTCCCTTAGTTTCCCTTATGACTTTAACTAGTTGCTCTAAACGAGGGGGGCTTGGTATTGCGATACCATCTGCAAGAACAATGTTGGGAGGGCTACCACCATAGTTACCATACATGTAATCATATATAGGGGTAAAGCCTTGTGCCTGTATTGCTATCATCCTAGGAACGGAGTTTATGAGGCCTAACTCCATTAGTTCCTTAAATCCCTTATAGATCCCCAATAAGAGACCACCACTACCCACAGGAACTAGAACCACATCAGGAACATAACCTTTTAGCTGCTCTACACATTCGTAAGAAATGGTCTTAATGCCCTCTATGAAGAATGGATTCCACATATGACTTGCATAATAAGTTCTCTCACTTTCCTTAAGCGCTTCTTCAGAAACTTTAGCTCTATTTCCAGGAACTTCAACTAACTCAGCACCATATGAGCGTATCTGTAGTTTCTTGCCTTCAGGAGCTGAGGCAGGAACGAAAACCTTACATTTAATTCCAGCCACTGAAGAATATGCAGCTATAGCTGCACCTGCATTTCCAGATGAATCCTCTACTATGCTATCAATTCCTATCTCCACTAAGTGACTTATGAGACAGCTTGCACCTCTATCCTTAAACGAGCCAGTTGGATTTAGATAGTCTAGTTTAAATACTATTTCTACTCCATAAAGCCTCTTTATTATTATAGGAGTCCATCCTTCACCAAGCGTTATTATGTTATCAGGTGAGGCTATTGGGAGTAATTTTACGTAACGCCACATGGTGAAATCCCAGGTCCTTATGTCCTTAAGTTCCTTAAATTCAACAGCCTTTGCATTAAGGATTACATCAATAGGCTTTCCGCATTGACATCTCCATATCTTGGAGTTTAGATCGTATCTTCGTCCACAATGGCTACACATTAGCGTAAATATTTCATTAACTTTACTCATACGATAATGACTTTGGTAGATAGGGAATATATATTGTTTTGAGTTAAGAAGTTAAGTCAAGGTATATCATTCAGTACCTTTTATGATAACTTCATACCATATCGTTTTCCATTTAGGACCTATCTTAAATACTGCATGGTCATTCTTTATCTCTACTGGAATACTCTTCACTCTTGAGCCAGTATTATCTAATGCCCATACCTCCACGGATCCACTAACTTTTAGTTCAATCATAGCAGGAATTCCCTCAACTAGACTTGGTGCTTTGCCCCAATTCCTCCCGCATGTTAGCTTATTGTCAGTCTGCACTAATTTCATATCAGTATTTACAGTTTGCCCACCGGCCACAATAAGGATTCGCTTAGCCTTCTGGAAGCTTTCGCCTTCCATTACAGTAAGCGCTATTACGCACCATCCATTAAGTCTCGTTTTCCCAGGCTTTATTACCACTGAACCAAAATCAAATGTTCTACCTCCGCCAAAGCCAACAACAGCTATGGTCCTACTTGAATTTACTAGAAGAACTCCCTTGTCGGGTACGGAAATATCCCATATTACTTGGCCGTTATCGGATTTGTACACATCCATCTTCTCTAAGTATAGGTCACTAGGTTTAAGAGAGTCCTTTGGCACTGTAGTATTACCAACTACTATTGCAGTTCTATGAATTAGAGCTGCCTCAGGCGGTATACCAACATAGCTACCATCAGGTAATCGCCATGCATAAACCTTGCCACTAACTAAAAGGTGTAGTTCATCTTCAGGTCTAAGCTCCGCTACTACAAGCTTTCTAGCAGGCTTTACATCACCTCTCACGAATATTGCATGCGCTATTATTAGCGTTGCCATCTTTATCGGATGTTGATCTATATCAAAGTAGCCGCGTACACATCTTGCATCCCAGTCATCAGCTCTATGGGAATATGCAAAGGCAAATATGCCATCCCAATCTTGAAGAGCCGCATAGGCGGCAAGCTCTATGAAGGCTTCAGCATCGTACATATTTGGCATCGGGTGATTATACTCACTAACTAAGTGTGGTTTACCATAGACTCTTTTTAAAGCGAGATGAGGTATTGTTCCCTCATTCATATGATTGACCATTGGCTCGTTTACGACATACCAATTTTCAGGATCCCATGGCTTTCCAGGAAATCTTGGATGTTGCCAATAAGCATGAGTATCTATGACATCTAATTTAGCCAATATATTAGGCGAGCCACAACCGACGATAGTTCCTATAATTAATGCCTTGACGCCCAATTCGTTCTTTAGATAATTATACATTTCAAGATAATAATCCTCCTCAAGCTTCCAGAGAAATTCCATCCAATCTCTCTTTGCAGCGTAACTCCTTCTTACATATTCATCTCTCGTAAAGAGTCTTATATTAAGATCTTCTAGGCTCTCGTCTTCAAGCAAAGAGAATCCCTCAAATTCCCTTAAGGAGAACTTCGTGAATTCATAAGTTGCCTCGTACAGTCCTAACCCAGTTATTGAAAGCCTAGCATTGTTATCGCCTGTATGAGCATATAGGACTACTTCATATGATTTCCACTCAGTTGTAAGCTCTATTTCAACAGAATTCGATAATGCATTCCAGGGATCGTGTGCTTGCTGTAATAAGATTGTTACCTTTACTTTCCTATCTGCTCTAGCCATAAACCTTACAAGATAGCTTTTCAAGGCAACTACTCTAATGTTAGGATAATTGAATTGGACATACCATCCTTCCGAGCCTTTCTTGGTTACTTTGACTCTCAGGGCCTTAGTACCATTGGGACCTTGTACTATCTCATAATAAGCCTTAGCATCACCATGTACTTCAGTACTCCATTCAACTAAGCCTCTACTGAAGTCACCATTGGATATGAGCTCGTCACCTATATAGCCAGTACCCCACGCCTTAATCAGATTTTCGCTTGTTCCATATTTTTCCCTTAAATACTCATTCCATTTTCGCCTAAGTTCCTCTTTAAATATATTAGGCATTTTGTCTATTACTCCTCCTAGCCATGAGTGGATTAGGCCATGTTCATTTATTATTTCTACGAAGGCTACTACTGGATCTTCTGCATAAGTCATTCCAGTATATGGATTACGATGTGTGAGTAAACTTCTTGCATATTCTTTTTGTAATTCGCGTATAGGCTCATAGAAATAACCTAATACATGTTGATCCTTCCAGTCCATCCATTCGATTTGTGGTGGTAGTCCATCTGCAGCCGTAAACCTTCTTGATACTAGGAGGTTTAGATCAACATAAATACCATTCTCCTTAAGTTTAGCAATAAAGTAATCAAGCCTATCAAGAGCCTCAGGATCAAGGTGGCGTGTATCCTTATATCCACGTGCTAATATCCCATTAGGAAAGCGACTATGATCCATGTGATGGAATCTTACTATGTTTATTCCAAATTTTGCCATTCTCGCAGCAATCTTCTCAGCATCCTCCTTCCTTGGAAAACATGCTCCAAAGCATAGGTTGACTCCTAAAAATCTTATTCTCTTATTACCAACGTACAAATGACCATCAGGACCAACGTAAACATGACCATACTTACCAGCAGGCTTCTCAATCCAAACACTAATATTGGTAGGAGAAGGACTAAAATCATCCCAAGGCAAATAAAACGCAAACATAGAAGAGGATTCACGCTTAAATATTCCAAACGCTAGAAGGGATAATACCATTAGTACTAATAATATTGAGAGCATTATCTCACGTCTCAAAGGGCAGACCTCAGTTATTACATATGAAGGAAATGCGTTATAAGAGTTAACGTGTTACTGCGCCCATCTTGTATGCTAAGGCATGTTGCCTAAGTCGTAAAGTTGATATTTAGAGTTAATCATTGAGTGAGTTAATTAATTGAGTATAATTCCTTTCTCCTAGCCTCTAACAAGAGAGGCTCCTTACCTAAGAACTCAGCTGCAGAGATTATCGATATCTTTCTAGGCATGATGCTTTGCATCTCTTTTACATACTTCTTATATTCCAAATCTCTCATAAAATGATGATCTATTATTATTGTCTCAACTTGTGTTTTACTAACAATCTCCTTAAGATTGTTTAATGTATTTTGGAGTGCACTCATGGGATAGCGATAGCCAAGCATATACGTCATAGGACCATCAAGAAGGATTAGAGAAGGATTCTCACGAAGTATTATCCTAGTTTGTTCATCTAATGAAGGACCTTCCACGTCAGATGTAAAGAGGAATGTCTCATTTTCGTATTTAATACTCACCATAATCACATATCCTAACCTATCGTTGATACCATGAGGTACTGGCGTTGAGAATCTAATTATGGTATCTCCAATTTTTATAGAGCGGTCATCAGCATACTCTATACCCTTTGGCTTTGCCTTACTTTCTATCAATTTCAGAAAGCGAGCAGCCCTAATTCTCTGACTTACGTTTATGTGATCTCGAGGATGCTTAAGGAAGACTATCTTCCCATTTACTAACTCCGGAAAGTTCGGATTATGATGATCGTAATGGTAATGGGTTATTACTATGATTTCAGCATTCTCAGCAACTGAGGCTATTCTATTAAGTGCGTTTTCAAGTTCTTCTATTTCTATTTGGTGAGGAGGTAAGCCGTACCTTCTAGGACACAAGGCTGCACTGGGATCTATGAATACTGTGGTATCAGCGGTTTCAACAAAGGTTGCCATAGAGCGAACTCCTAAGGAGTCAAACGCGATGGGGATCACTTTTATTTTTGACACCATTATTCCCTCTTTAAGGGTAATAATGTAAGTTATTTGGTAATACTACTAAGAAAACGTAATCGTAATAGGTTAGCTTATCTTTCCTCTTATCAGCTCTTCTTTTATTTTCTCGTACTCCTCCTTGCTTATTCCCTTTACGACCTGCTGTCCAAAGGATGTAAGGCGTATGTCATAGCCACTGATCTGCACTATCCAGTATTCTGTTAATTTCTTTATTGAGGAAACTATTGCAGAGAATAGTTGTTGATAATGTCCAGGCCTTCTTCCAGAGAATATGTCATCTAGTATGAAACGCGCTAGGAATTCTTCAGGGCTTTGACTACCCCTACTGAAGTACGTTGATCCTCCATATTCGTACCATAGGTATGCAAGTATGAACTTATCTACTTTTGAGAGGTACTCCATGATTTCACCAAATTAAATTTCCATAGTTTAATCTATTTAATTTTATTTTGTATTATTAACCAGTGGCTACTCTGATTATCCCTAATAACGCTAAGGATATCAGAATTAGTAATAGTGATGCGAACATTGCTGCAGGTATGGCTAGTGCCTCTACCATGTTAACAATAAGCGTTGAAACAGTTATGTCGCTTCCCATGACGATAAATGTAGCACCGGTCTCTCCTAGAGAGTGAGTGAAAGCTAAGAGCGTACCCGCTAATATGCCTCTCTTCGTCATAGGCAATGTTATTGTCTCGTATACATCGTATAGCGTGGCACCAAGACTTCTGGCGGTATCCTCGTACGTAGAAACAGACGATTCATAATATGAGGCTATCGTTGTTTCAATTATTACAGGAACTGAGAAGACTATGTGAGTAAACACGATTAGCCATATCCCTGGATTTATTAATTTAAATCCCTTAGGCCCCCACAAGAGGATCATCGAGAGACCAAGAGCGCTTGTAGGTATCACTAACGGAATTTTAAGTATCGTCCTTATTAGATGTCCTATTCTAGATCGTGTTATAATAGGTAATGATATTATTGCTATGTACATGGAGATTAGAGTAGCTAGTGTTGATGCTATGAAAGATGTCTTGATTGAATGAAGTATTATATCCCAATATCTCGAGGGGCCGAATAACTGATATTTCACTCCATTCTCTACTCTTCCGGTGTACGGGTCGTGATTCCAGTAAAGTACGACATTCAAAGATAGGGTTGCTATTGGGGCAAGTATGACTAATGTAAGAGCTAGCAGCGCGAATATATCGCGTAGGTATCTAAATTTAGAGGGAATTCTTCGTTCAAGCTTCGTCATTCGTAGCTCTAAGCTTAGGGGAACCAAGCTTCTTAGCTTAGTAGATCTACTAGCTAAATACTCTACGGGTAAGATTATGATGAGGGACATGCCTACTAAAAGAGCGCCTAGGAAAGCAGCGGGCGCTAACTTATTCTCAAATTCCCATTTAACTATTGCTATGGGCGCAGTTGTGCTAACACCTGCTATAATCATGGTAGCGCCCGTCTCTCCTAATGATCTTGCAAATGCTAGTACTGAGCCTGATAGTATACTCGGCATTATCATTGGTAATGTTACTCTCCTAAATGTGGTAACGCTTGAGGCACCTAAACTCCTTGATATTATCTCATATGACGATTCTACATCTCTAAGCGCACCGCTTATAGTCCTAACAACGTATGGGAACGTTAAAGATACATGAACTAGTAGCATGAGTGCTGGTATCTTTATTCCAGGTATTATAACATCAACGCCGATACGCCTTCCTATTATAGCTGATAGGCCGTAGCTCGCAGTCCATGTAAGCATTGTTGCAAACCCAAAACCAGACGTTGGTATTACTAAAGGCAACGTAGTTAAATCCTCTATTAAGCTCTTTCCAGGTATATCGCTTTTTACAATCATGTATGCAAGTGGTATGCCTATTACCAGGTCTATGAGAACAGTCGTTAGTGCTAGCCTTAGAGATAAAGATAACGCTCTGAGTATCTCATGCCAGAACTTATTCCCTATGAGGGGGTGTGCGAATACCTCAAGGTATACCTCATCCCATTTAGCTATCATAAAGCCTAATAGGTAAAATGAAGGCAAGAAGACGAATATTACTAGGAATGCCATACCAGTGCTCTTCAGTAATATTTCGTGGTCTATCCTCCTCATGACTATACACCTGGGTTCTTCACCTTCTCCCAAAGGCTTAGAATTGCCTCGAGAACTTCGCCACTTGGGGGTTTTAATACCCTAATACGAAGCTCTTTTTCCACTCCATTTTCAGGATTAAATATATCCTCATCTATGGGTACTGATGGATTAGCAGGTCTAAATCCATGCTTTTGAGCCTTCATTTGAGCATCTTCTCCAAGGAGGAAGTAGAGATACTGTAGTGCTGCAAATCTTTGCCATTCATTAACCCAATCGGCATCAAGTATGACAAATGGATGATCGCTATATAACGTACCAAACTTAGGATATATTGCTATTATCGACGTACCCCACTTTTTCTTTGCATCTAATGAGTGTTCGATTACAATGTTCTCATATACACCGAATAGCGTAATTGCATCAGGACCACTTTCAACAGCCCAAGATCCAAAGAAGCCCGTGCTCTTTCCATACATTACTGCAGCGCTTTCTATGGTCCTTACTATGTGTAAGACCGTTTCATTCGTTATATCATCTATGGTTAGGTCCTCTGGTTTCTTACCAGCCGCTTCTGCAAATTCTAGGATCGTTATCATCGTACCACCATTGCTAAGCCTTGGATCAGGATGACCCCATTTGAATATCACACCATTTTTTATCAAGTTATACATGTCTAGGAAGCCTGTTATATTATATTTTTCAACAAAGTCTTTCCATCCAGCGATAACTATAGGAGAATAGACTAAAGGAACCCATTCCCTTGCTATAGCTTTACCACCATATTCCTCCTGCCATTTCTTATTTAAGTAAGGTATCCATATGCTTGAGGCTGGACTCCATATTGTTGGCTTAAACCCTCTAAGTATCATATCGACGCTCTCATGGCTACCTGCAGGTATTAGCTTTACGTGCACTGTGATTCCAAATCTAGTTGCAAATTCCTTCTCGAACTCAGGAGTCACTTCTTCAAGCCATCCCTGTTTCTCGCTTGAATATAGGAATATTATCTCTATAGAATCAGGTTTTCCGAATATTGTAGCAGAGCCAGTCCTTCTTAGATATATTGAAGAGATTATAGATGCAACTACCACGCCTATAACAAAGCCCGTTAAGAACGCTAAATAGCCTCTTCTAATCCTCATGGACATCACCTCATGTGTTTACTCATACGCTATGGCTCTTTCAAGACCTTCTTCAGGATAGTTGAAGACATACGCTTTATTTATGTTAAGTAAAACAGGGGTATTCTCCCTTAATACAATTGCATTGCGAGGTGCCTTTACTATAATCTCGCCCTCATCAGTATCCACTACATATCTTATGTAACTCCCTAAGAAGTTTACTTCAATAATCCTTCCCTTGAGGACGTTTTCAGAGCTAAGATCTGAGTACATCTCCTCTTTATCCTCAGTAATAGATATGTGTTCAGGTCTTATTGCAACGACTACTTTGCCATTAATACCTCTTAACTCTTCTGCGACTATCTTGGTTCCGTTTTTCAACTTAATAGTAGCAAGTGTTCCATTCCTTTCAGTAATAGTTCCCTCAAAGAAGTTAGCTTCTCCCCCTATGAAACGGCAAACGAAGGGTGTCTTCGGTGAGGCGTATAACTCAATTGGTGTTCCAACCTGTTCTACCTTTCCTCGCCGCATTATAACTATCCTATCAGCTATGCTCATAGCCTCTTCTTGATTATGTGTGACGTGAATTGCTGTAAGGCCTAAACTTTTTACAATTCGCCTAAGTTCATATCTAAGAACTCTTGCTGTTCTAGCATCTATTGAGCCAAGTGGTTCATCTAATAGAAGGAGTTTAGCGTCAGCTGCTAATGCCCTAGCTAATGCAACTTTCTGTTGAGCACCTCTACTTAGCTCGTTGGGTAATGAGTTTAAATCTGCATCTATTTCGAGAAGGCTAAGAGCCGTGAGTCCTTTCTCCCTAACTATATTGTATTGTAGACCTTTTACCACAGGACTATAGATTACATTATCCCATATGTTCATATGAGGGAAGAGCATTATATCTTGCATTACTATTCCAAGTCTTCTCTCCTCGATTGGTATCTCGCTTACAGGAATACCATCTATGTATACTTGACCTTCATCAGGTTCTAATATGCCAGCGATTACCTTGAGAAGGGTGCTTTTACCGCTTCCACTCGGTCCTATGATGCATACGTATTCTCTATCCTTTATCTCCAGATTTACGCCATCTAAGGCTACTATCTCACCGTACCTTTTCTTTACGTTAACTACGACAACGTTTGGCATAGAATCACCTCACAGCTAGAACCTCGAGAATCGATTTCTCACTCTCTTCGTAGACAAGGATCTTGTCGGGAGGAATGTAGACGTTCACCTGCATACCAAGCTTTAAGGGAGGAGGCTCGCAGAATATGAGATCAACGAATATTACGTGAGTGCCTATATTGAGAGTAAGTCTGGTCTTTATTCCCTCAAATTCTATATCGCTTAAAACTCCTCTAAAGGTATTAATCCTATATTGCCTTTTTAGATCAAGCTTTATATCTTCAGGTCTAATAAGTAGGGATACTTTCTTACTTGATGGAGGATTACCCCTTACAAGTAGATATCCCAATCCCTTAACCTTAACTGAGAAGTGATTAGCGTTTCTGCTAACTACTATTCCTTTAAAAATCGCCACATCGCTTAAGAAGCTTGCCACAAAGATATTTTTCGGATTTAAATAAATTTCCACAGGTCTTCCTATTTGCTCAATCTTACCTTTATTTAATATTAGCAATCTATCAGCTATGCTCATTGCTTCTTCAGCGTTATGAGTTACGTGAATTACCGTGAGACCTAATCGCTTAGCGTACCTCCTCAATTCATACCTAAGCTGTATGTTAAGGAGTAGATCTAATGCGCTTAAAGGTTCGTCGAGCAATAATATTCTAGAGCCAGAAGCAAGAGCTCTTGCTAATGCAACTCTTTGCTGCTGACCTCCTGATAGTTCATGAGGGTAAGAATCCTTTCTATGATATAGTCCTACCGCTTTAAGTGCTTCCTCAGCTCTTTTTGTCGGTAATCCTCGAGTAAGAGCACTATATGCTACATTTTCCCATACGGTAAGGTGAGGGAAAAGGGCATAACCTTGAGGCATATATACTATTCCCCTTTCCTCAGGGGGCATATCAGTTATATCGTTACCTTCTAGGTATATCCTCCCTTCATCTGGCTTAAGGAGACCTGCTATAACCTTTAATAACGTCGTCTTTCCAGCGCCAGTTGGGCCTAATATACAGAGATATTCACCTCTCTTGACACTGAATGATACATTCCTCAATGCTACTATTGGTCCATAACACTTTGTAATGTTTCGTATCTCTAGATAATTCATTCATACACCATAGACCAAAATATTTAACATTGCTTTTATTTTTAATCCCTTAATTATATTTACTATGCATTTTTTATATAGCATCTATATAGATGGGCTGACTTATACCTCTATCACCTTAGCAAATGAGCTAAGAACTTCACGGCCACTCTTAGTAACTAGAACATCATCTTCTATTCTTATGCCATATCTCCTCCATATATACACACCTGGTTCTACAGTAATTACCATTCCCTCCTTAAGTATTGTAGTATCGCTAACATTTAAAGTAGGACTTTCGTGAACCTCAATCCCTATACCATGACCAGTACTATGAATATAGTGTTTATCAAGGCCATACTTAGTTAAGATCTTCCTAGCTTTTTCATCAACATCACATGCCCTTATTCCTGGCTCTATGCAGTCTATGGCTTCCTCTTGAGCTTCTATTACAGCTTCGAGTACCTTTTTAATATCATTAGGAATGTTTCCTACGAATAGAGTTCTGGTGAGATCGCTGCAATAATTCTTAAACAATGCACCTAGGTCTACTATAATCGGCTCATTCCTCTTTATCCTCCTCCTTGTAGGCGTTGCATGAGGATAAGCAGCGTTGGGTCCTGATGCCACTATTGTGGGAAACGCATACCCTTCTGCTCCTGCCTCTCTCATTCCGTATTCTGCTATGCGCACTAGATCTATTTCGCTCATACCCTCTCTTAATGATTCAACACACTTCTTTAATCCTTTCTCAGCTATTCTCACAGCGTTCCGAATGAATTCTATCTCCTCAACGCTCTTTATCATCCTTGCGCTTTCTATTTCAGTGGATATATCGATAATGGAGGCATTAATATGTTCCCTTATGTAATTAACTAGATCATGTTTAGCGCTCTTTAAATCAACTCCTACCTTCTTCATATTAAACTCATTTATTAGGCTGGTTAGAACTTCACGAAACCTGCCTTTTCTTATGGTACCGTAGGTTGAGGGAGGAAATGAATATTCCGTGTAGGCTATTATCTCAATCTCTCCCTTAACGATATCGCTTGCACGATATGCTTCAAGAAGTGGGACAAGAAGGAGTGGGCGATCGTTCTTTGGTACGATTAATGCACCAGGCCCTCTATATCCAGTTAGGTATGCGATATTTTCTTCAGTAGTTACGACCAAGCAGTCAATATTTTTCTTTTCCATAATGTTAGATACTACATCACATCTCATGTCTTTCACGTACCGGAATATGTGATTATTTAAGTGGGAATTTAAGCTTTACTAATTTATTCACAGCTATTGTCTCTATCATAACCTAATATTGACTTATATGGACCATATACCGCTAGGCTCAGCAACTCATGGATTTCATCTCCCAATACTATCTCACCTACCTTCAGTACGTTATCAAGAGTAGGATTCCGCCTCACTCTTCGTATGAGAGCCTTATAATAAGGATGTTCGTATACGAGCATTCTTGCGAGCTCCTCAAATATTTTACGTCCTTCAGAGTTTAGTACATCATTTGAGAAATAGAGCCTATATCCTAGGATCAGTTTCTTCATCAGGTTTTTAACATCAGAACCTATCTTCAATATAATCCTCTCCCTTTTAACATAATGGATTTTTAGATAAAAATTAATCGTCGAAGAAAGAGATGAAACTATTTAAAAATATAAGCTCTAATAAGATAGCTCTAGTGAATGTCTATGAGGAGGAGAGTAGCAGTTTTAGTTAAGAAGGGGCTTATAAAGATAGAAGAGGAGGAGGTACCATCGCTTGATGAGAGAGACGTATTGATTAAGGTTAAAGCGTGTGGTATATGTAGTGGGGATCTATACGCATTTTTAGGGCTTCCTGTATGGTTCTCACTGCCTTCTCCAATAGGGCATGAGCCATCCGGAGTAGTAGTTGAGGTGGGAGATAAAGTCACGAAGGTTAATGTAGGAGATCATGTCACAGCTTTAGGAGGACCCGGATTTTCGGATTACATTGTCGTCCCTGAGGATAGAGTTGAACCAATACCGAAGGAAATACCCTTTGAATACGCCTTAGGAGAACCTCTTGCCTGTGCAGTAAATGGCGTTAGACTAGCAAATCCTAGATTTGGTGATAACGTCGCAGTCGTTGGTACAGGCTTCATGGGCCTTTTATTGATACAAGCACTAAGTAGAATGGGATTAGAGAATCTAATAGGAGTAGATATAAGGGATGAGAGACTTAGACTCGCTAAGGAATAT